>OBLU010005980.1_pt1 | contig 10868 bp, 11 predicted proteins | sample 1518681 | NCBI WGS metagenome assembly OBLU01 (sample SAMEA3539304, study PRJEB22396) | soil metagenome | biome: tundra; feature: field; material: soil | place: USA | collected 2010-05 | depth 0.15 m
CCGGATTCGGACGATGACGGTCCCCGCATCAAGGTGGCTTCTTTGCCGGGCGATCCGCCCTATGGCGAACAGTTGACCGAGGCCGAACTCACCGCGTTGGCGTTGGCGGCTGATCCCAATGCGGCGCTGAGTGACGATGCCATTCCCCTCAGCATGCACCTGGCCCAATTCGCCGGAGCATTGCCCGAGTGGTACATGCCGCCGGCAATGGCGCGAAACGGTTCAAAGTGGCGAGTGCCGGTGATCGGCACCATCGTCGCCGCTTTCGTGCTCATTGAAGGTCTGGGGCTCTGCAATACCTACGGGATTCTTTCCTTCGCCTAATCGCTCGATTGCGCCGCCGCGGGCCAACCTCACCGCCCTCGTCCCGGCCGCCGCGCCCCATCGGTCACCCACGATCCGTCCCGGCTGCAGCCGCGGTGTGACTAGGGTTTTCCAGCGGCCACCCAGCTGTTCACCCGGCTGTCGCTGATACGCCGAGCGGTGGCCATGTCGGCCCACACCCGAAAGCGCTTCTTTTCGTCGTCGCTCAACTGGGAAAACAGCGTCTTTTCCCCCGGCCCGCTGCTGGGGCGGGACGCTCGAGCCCGTCCACCCGCATTGCTCGTGCGCCCCTTCTCGATAAACGGCGTAAAGGCCGCCCGAAGCTGGGCTGCGTTCCTCGTATTGACGTCGATTTCATAGGACTTACCGTCCAGTGAAAAATGGATCGTCTCGTCGGCATCTCCGCCGTCAATGTCGTCGGTTAGTTTGACTATCACGGTTTTTGCCATGGATGCATAGTGGCATAGGCGTTCTGCTTGGGCCAATTGCTTGGACCGATTACTGGCTAATACTTGGCCAATACTTGGCCTGATTGTGGCGTAATCGGATCGATTTCCGGGTTAGCCGATAGCCGAAGGACCACCAATCCATCCGCAAAGAGTGTCCCGTAGTCTTGTCAAAAGAAGCGATTGATCTTCTACAAGACTACGAGAGGGTCTGGCTTCGAAAAACCCTGGTCAACGAACGCTTGGTCGGCGGTGAGGCCGCGCCCGGTCGTCGTCTCTCCGCACCTCCGGTCTCGAACTGCCTCGCACCGACGTTCCTCTACGAGAACGGTCGACTTCGATTGACCTTCCTATTAGTCTGATTTTTGTCCTCGACGCGCCACGTTCGACCCTGTTCCCCCTCCGTCGGACCGGGGCGCGCCGAGGATGGCGGGCCCCTCGTTTCGAGGCGGATTGCACTTCGCGCCGTCTTCTCCGCAATAGCGGCCAATATGGGGTCATGGCTCGCCGGAACGCTCCACGACGAGGGGGGCGGCGCGTCGGCAGAAGCGACGGCGACCCGGCCGGGCGCCAGGCGGTGTCACCCGGCATGCACTGGCGGGCCGACGGTCAACCCAAATCCGCCTACCGTTCGCAGGGGGAGGCGCTGAGTGTGGCCGATGAACGCCGATCCGAGTCGGGCGTCGACCTGAACGCCTATCAGTGCGAGATCTGTGGGAGCTGGCACCTGGGAAGCTACGGGCGGAGCGAGAGATGAATGAACCGTTCCTGGCCTGGGACGTGCACCAAGGTCTTTGCCCGGAGTGCGCATTCGACTGGGACCAGAGTGAATTCGAGGATCTGGTCGGTCAATGCGTGTGGGGAGTCGCCGTCTTCGGCGAGTGCATCTCCCGTCTCGGGGATCCCTCGGTGGCCGTGGAACCGGGCCTGTGGTCGGCCAGCCGCTATGTCTGGCACACCGTCGATGTGCTCCGGTTCGGGACGGAACGGCTCTGGACGCTCAGCGTTGATCCCTCCTTCGGCGTCCCGTCGTGGGACGAGAACCTGATGGCCGAGCGTCGCTCCTACGACCAGCTCTCACCGTTCGTCGGACTGCTGGCCATGATCTCCGCCGTGGAGACCTGGCGCACGGCCGCCCTTGAGGCGCCCCGCGACGTCACTACGCCTCACCCCGAGGCGGGAACCATCGATGCCTTCGACCTGGTGCAGAGGAACGCCCATGAGGTATGGCATCACCTGTGGGACATCCAGCGCGGGCTCCCGCCGGCCTAGCTGCCAGTCATACCCACAAATGCTGCGATCATGGTGGGCATCGAACCCAATGAGCCGGAACAGCAGGCTGACGTGTCGCCCGACCACGACGAGTCGGGCGACGAGATCCCGTCGAGGCGTTTCGACGCCTGGCGCCGCCGCTCCGCCGTCGGGGGGATGGCCACCGGCATAGCGCTCGGCCTGCAGGAAGTCCTCTACCCGAACAAGAACGAGCCGGTGATTTCGGCCGAGGCGCCGGGTGAGCCTCCCGATGCCGACGATCGGCTGCGTGTCGTCCTCGACCCTGACGATCCCACCAAGTCGACCGTGGTCGTGCCGAAGTCTCACCCGGCCACACCGCCCCACACCGACTGACGTCCATCCCGGTCCATCCCGACCAGCGCTTGACGGAACCGACCGTGAGACGTACCATCTTGCATATCGGACACTCTGTCCGATATGCAAGAGGAGTTGTCCGAACGTGGCCGAAACCGCTGCCGACGTCACCCCCGTCGATCTGTCCGACTCACGCTCGTTCGTCTCGAGCGTGCCGCACGAGTGGCTGACCTACCTGCGCCAGCACGATCCCGTGCACTGGCAGGACGAGCCCGGCGGCCCGGGGTACTGGGCCGTCACCAAGTACCACGACTGCGTGACGGTGAACCGAGACTTCGAGCGGTTCAGTTCGGCCACTCAGGGCACCATGCCCTTCGAGCTCGGTGCGGACGAGGTGGCGCAACAGAGTCTGATGATGCTCAACATGGATCCACCGCTGCACACCCGGTACCGCCGGTTGGTCAACAAGGGCTTCACCCCCCGCATGGTCCGGGACCTGGAGGAGAACATCCATCGTTCGGCCGACGCCATCATCGACCAGGTCATTGAGAGCGGCCGGGCCGACTTCGTGACCGACCTCTCGGCCGAGCTCCCGCTGCAGGTCATCGCCGAGCTCCTGGGCGTACCCCACGACGACCGCCACAAGATGTTCGACTGGTCCAACCGCATGGTGGGCAGTCAGGATCCCGAGTACCAACTGGCGGCCGAGGAGGCCATGACGGCCGCCATGGAGCTCTACGCCTACGCCGCCCAGCTGTTCGCCCAGAAGCGGATCGACCCGCACACCGACCTCATGAGCGCGCTGACCGGCGTCGAGATCGAGGGCGAGCGCCTCAGCGAGATGGAGCTCGAGCTGTTCTTCCTCCTCTTGACCGTGGCCGGCAATGAGACCACCCGCAACCTGATGTCGGGGGCCATGCACGCCTTCTTCCAGTATCCCGACCAGTGGCAGCGGCTGCGCGACGACCGCAGCCTGCTCCCTACCGCCGTGGAGGAGATGCTGCGCTTCGTCACGCCCGTCATGAACTTCCGCCGCACGGCCACCTGCGATGCCGTGCTCAGCGACACGAAGATCCAGGCGGGCGACAAGATCGTCTTCTACCACGCCTCGGGCAATCGCGATGAAGACATCTTCCCGGATTCGGGTGCCTTTGATGTCGGCCGCGATCCCAATCCCCACATCGCCTTCGGAGGCGGGGGACCGCATTTCTGCCTGGGCGCACACCTGGCCCGCATGGAGATCCGCGTGATGTTCGAGCATCTGCTCGACCGCATGCCCGACATCGAACAGAATGGCGACGTGCAGCGACTGCAATCTCAGTTCATCAACGGTGTCAAGCACCTCCCGGTGACGTTCACTCCGGCACCGCGACTCGGCGCCTAAATGGCGCGCCGGGCACCGGACGCGCTCAAAGAGGTCATCCGCGACTTCCGGCGGGATCAGATCATCGAAACGTCGAGACGGCTGTTCGGCGAGCGGGGCACCACCGAAGTGTCGATGGACGAGATCGCCACCGCGTCGGGCGTCGCCCGATCGACCGTCTACGTGTACTTCGCCAACCGTGACGAGTTGCTGCGTGCCTGCGTGCAGTCGATGTACGACCAGCTCACGGAGGCCATCGTCGTCAGCTCCGAGGACGACGCCTCTCCGCCCGAACGGTTGCACAGCCTGATCCGGGCGCTGCTCGAACGCATCGACGAGAACCCCGCCTTCTTCCGTCTGGCCATGGCCACCCAGGACACCGCCGGTGCCGCCGGCTCGGCGGCCGTCGGCGGGGCGCTCATGATGATCGGACTCGAGATGATGCGGCTGCTCGAGGACGTCGTGTCGAGCGGGATGGCGACGGGTGACTTCGGGTCGCGCCTGGAGCCGGACCGGGCCGTGGTGCTGATCGGCCAACAGATCTACGGCGCCCTCTCCATTCGGGCCGGCGAACCGGACCCGGTTCCCGTCGGCCAAGCCACCAATGAGATCTGCACCTTCGTGCTGCAGGGATTGGGGCGTTGAGATGAAGTTCGACCTGTGGCTTCCCACGGCCAACCCGATGACCACGCCAGAATTGCTGGAGGCGGTCGGGCGAGCGTCCGAGGCGCGCGGTATCTCGACGCTGTGGGTTGGCGAGCATGTCGTGCTCTTCGATCAGTACGCCAGTCGGTATCCCTATGCGGCGGACGGGAAGGTCCCCGCACCGTCCGGTTCGGGCTTGCTCGAACCGATGGTGACCCTGTCCTATCTGGCGGCCTGTACGGAGACGGTGCGACTGGGCACGGCGATGTTGCTGCTCCCCCAACGCAATCCGGTCTACACCGCCAAAGCGGTCTCCACCCTGGACTGGCTCTCTGGGGGCCGGGTTGACCTGGGGATCGGCGTCGGTTGGCTCAAAGAAGAATTCGACGCACTCAATGTGCCGTGGGAGAACCGCGGTGCGCGCACCGACGAGTACATCGAGGTCCTGCGCACGCTCTGGTGCGACGAAAAATCTTCATTCAAGGGCGAGATCTACAGCATGGACGAATGCGAGATGTTCCCCAAGCCGATTCAGCAACCCCAACCTCCCATCCACATCGGCGGGGAGTCCGACGCGGCCCTCCGGCGGGCCGCCCGGGTCGGCCGGGGATGGCACACCTTCAACCGGTCTCCCGCCGAATTGGCCGAGGGACTGGCCAAGCTCGACGTGTTTCTGGAGGCCGCCGAGCGGAGCAGGGCCGACCTTCGCATCACCGTCTGCCCCTATTTCCAGCAGCTCACGCCGGACATCGTGGCCGAGTACGCCGAAGCCGGTGCCGATGCGGTGTCCGCCCTGTTCTTCTGCTTCAGTGCGGAGGACGTCGAGGGGACGTTCGAGGGCCTCGAAGCTTGCCGGGAGGCGGCGGCCCGCAGCTGACCTGGGTGGGCGTGATGCCATGGCGTGGCGCCTGGTCAACGACGGGTCTCGGAAGGAGCAGCCGCTCACGCCTCGAGCAACGGCCTTGCTCTCGAATCGATGTGCCGGATCAACGAACGTCGTCGGCGACCCACTCCGAAAGCTCGATGGTGACATCACCGGGACCGCTCAAGAACACCAGGCGCCGATCGTGGAAATTCATGACCTCGTTCTTGGTCACGATGCCTTCGGCCGAGAGCCGGGCGAGAGTGGCATCGAGATCCTCGACTGCGAAACAGACGTGGTTGAAACCGAGGCGGGCTAAGTTGTCTTCGTCGGGATTCTCCGTCAAGGTCGGGCGATGAAACCGGAGGAGCTGTACTTCTTGGTGCGTGGCCACGCTCGAGAGCGTCAAGGTCACGTGATCAGCCTCCCAATCGGGAATGCCCATGTACCGCGACATCTCTTCGCCCGAGACGACGGTGTCAGCCGTTTTCTCGAAGCCCAGTAGGCCGAAGAACCGCTCGGCTTCGTCCAGGTCGGCCACGGCAATCGTGACGTGGTCAAATCCGCTGTGAGGTTTCAACGTTTTCTATGGCCGGCGTCGCGTTGTTCCAACATCCATGGGAGAACCATAGGTCGCAGCGAGGTCTCTCATCGGTGGATTTGGGCTGGTCGGAGGACCAGGCGCAGGCCGTCGGTACACTCCTGCCAGTGACTTCTCCCGATTGTGCCTTCGGTGTCTTCACCGATCACGGGCCGTGGGTCATCGACCCGGACGCCTTGACCTGGAAGGCCGGCTTGGCCCGGATCCGGGCCGACACCATCGCCTCCGTCCCTGAGCTCATCCGTGCCCGGAAGTTCCCACCCGGGGCCCGGGTGGGAACGACGGTTCGCCACCTGGGGGGTGCCTTGGGACTGTGGTTCCTCAGGGAGCGCCGGAAAGCTGAGCCGATCAGGACGGCGGGGATCTCACGCCGGCTGAGAGTGGCCGCGGAGAACCTCGGACCGACCTATATCAAGCTCGGCCAAATCGTCTCCTCCGGCGAAGGTATTTTCCCGTCCGAGCTGGTCGCCGAATTCAAGCGATGTCGAGATCAGGTCAGACCTGAACCATGGGCCGTCGTTCACCAGGTGATCGAAGAAGAGTTGGGTCGACCGCCCGAAAGCGTGTTCGCCACCATCGATCGGGAGCCGCTGGCCGCCGCCTCCATCGCCCAAGTGCATGCCGCCACGCTGGTCGATGGGACCGAGGTCGTGATCAAGGTGCAACGGCCGACCGTCGCTCGACTCGTCCGGCGCGACCTGGCCGTCATGTCGTGGTTGGCCCCCCATTTGGTGGGCCGACTCCCGGTCGCCGCGCTGGCCAATCCCCCGGCGTTGGTCGAGCTCTTCGCCGAAACCATTGTGGAGGAGCTCGACTTTCGGCTCGAGGCAGAGAACATGCTCGACATCGCCGCTACCTTCGCCAAGCTCGGACAGCGCGACTACGTCATCCCCCGCCCCCACCCGACGCTGGTAACCCGTCGCATGTTGGTGATGGAACGGATGAACGGTTTCAATTTCTCCGACGTGCGAGGCATGCACAAGGCCGGCATCGACACCGAAGCGGTGGTGCGGACCGGGATGATCGGGTTTCTCGAAGGGTGCATGATGCACGGGATCTTTCATGGCGACCTCCACGGCGGGAACCTCCTCGTCATGTCGTCGGGCCAGGTGGCCCTGCTGGATTTCGGGATCACCGCCCGCCTGACCGAACCGAAACGACTGGCCCTCCTCTCCCTCATTGTGGGAGCGTCCAACGGCCACATCCCCTCGCAGGTGGCCGCCTTACGTGACTTGGGTGCCTTGCCCGAGAACACCGACATCGATTCGGTGATTGAACAACTCGGCCTTGATCGCCCACCGGTGGATCCGACAACGCTCACGCCCGACGAGCTGGTGGGCGAGCTGCAACGTTCCATCAAGACTCTGCTGGCCCTCGGTGCCCGCATGCCCAAGGAGCTGATGCTGTTCGTCAAGAACATGGTCTTCCTGGACGGCGCCATTGCCACGTTGGCGCCGGACCTCGACCTCTTCGCCGAGATCGAAGGCATCGCCCTGCTGTTCGCCGAGAAGCACGGTGAACGGATCATGGCGCAGCTGGGGCTGACGCATCAGGAAGGCTGGGAACCGGACATGGCCGGATTAAAGGCCGGCTTCGGATTGGACGACACGACGGAGCACCTCACCCACCGTGACATTCAGGCGCGTCGAGCCGAGGTACGAGAGAAGTTTGAACGTCGCGGCAGCGTTCGGCGAGCACGGCGGAAGAGGGAGTTCAAGCCGCCCCATTGATGTAACCCGGACGTTCCGCCGCCCGCTTCGGTGATCAAGCAATCACGTCGCCGTGACGCGGAGACCGCGTCGAGCGGCTCGCACTCTTTGCAAGGCGGAACAGCCCGGCTGCTCTCTAGGGCAGCACGGCAAGGGCCTCTTGATCGAGGCTCAGTTCGGCTGCGGCCAGGTTCTCTTCCAAGTGCCGGAGCGACGATGTGCCCGGAATGAGGAGCACGGTCGGTGACTGATGCAACAACCAGGCCAGAGCCACCTGAGCCGGCGTCACCTGAAGGCGGCGAGCGGTCTCTTGGACTGCCGACGCATGAAGCACCGGGTTCGCCGGATTGAAAGCCGAACCAAGAGGGAAGAACGGCACGTAGGGCACCCCGTCGGCATGGCAGGCGTCGAAGACGTCTTGATCCGATCGATCGATCAGGTTGAAGGCATTCTGGACACAGGCCACTTCGGTCTGCCCATGGGCGACGTGGAATTCGTCGAGCGTCACATTGCTCAATCCAATACCAGCGATGAGACCCTCGCGGCGCATCTCCATCATTGCCTCGACCTGCTCGCCGAAGGGCACTTCGGACTCGGGGTGGCGGCGGAGATTGACCACCGGAATCTGTTCCAACTGCAACGTGGCCAGGTTGGCCTCGACTCCGGCCCGCAATTCGGCCGGACGCTGGGCGGGCAGCCAGTGGCCTTCTTCATTGCGGGCCGCTCCGACCTTGGAGACCAGCACGAGGTCGGCCGGATAGGGGTGGAGCGCCTCATGGATGAGTTCGTTGGCCACGTTGGGACCGTAAAACTGTGCCGTATCGATGTGGTTGACGCCCGCGTCCACGGCTCGACGAAGCACCGCCAGTGCCTGGTCATGGTCCCCGGGCGGCCCCAACACGCCGGGACCGGGAAGCTGCATGGCGCCAAACCCCATGCGGTGAACCGGACGGTGGGACAGGAGGACGGTCTCGCTGGGCACAATGCCCATATTGGCCTACAAGTGCCATAGGGCGCTGGAGTCCGCACATGCCGGGATCACGCGTCCCCCGGCGCAAGGTGGAGCATCGGGATCAACAGGACGGGACCACCACTGCCAGTTCCCGGACGACTACCGTCGGTGCGACCGAATCGCCCGCTCACGGTGGGATGGCCCGCCGTCCGAAAGGATCAGCCTCCATGTCTCGTCTTCCCATCCGGCCGCTCTGGGTGCTGCTGTCGGCGTCGGCCCTCGGGCTGGCCGCCTGCAGTAGTCCGTCCGGGACCCCCTCGACCACGACGACCACCACCGCGGCGCCGACAACGACGGTACCCTCCGCGACACCGACGACCGCCACCACCGCAACCCCGGGACTGAACAACGCGGCCATCGCCGCCATTCCGCGCGCCCTCCGCTCCCCCGCCGGCACCGTGAAAACCGCACCCACCGTCACGGTCCCCTCCGGTACTCCCCCCAAGCAACTCGAGAGCGCTGACCTCATTGTCGGCAAGGGTGCGGCGGCCGAGCCGGGTGACACTGTCACCGTCCAGTACGTTGAGGCCAGCCACTCCTCGGGCAAGGTGATTCAGTCGTCGTGGACCAGCCAGCCGTTCCAGTTCACGCTGGGAGAGAACCAGGTCATCAAGGGATGGGATATGGGCTTGGTCGGCATGCACGTCGGCGGCCGTCGTGAGCTCATCATCCCGCCCAGCCTCGGCTACGGCGCCAGCTCACAGGGGCCGAGCATCGCGGCCAACGACACCCTGATCTTCGTGGTCGATCTCCAGAAGATCGGCTGATCCGAGTACACCCTCGATCTCTCCACGCCGGCCTCCATCGTCGGTGTCAACACTCTCGCAGCAGACCCAATGCGGACCTCCCCCCCATTGCCTTCTCGATTGCGCCGGGAGGTCTCCTCACCCTGCCACGTTCGCGACCGCATCGTCGTGTAGAACAGACGACGTGGTTCGACTGTGAGCCAAGGTCCTGTTTCACGCCAGGGCAGGGCTGTCTATGTCGCCGAACCGCCCCGCACGCCGCCTCCCCGAGGTCGCGGCGGCGACCGGCGCTTCGGAACCCGACGCGCTCGCCTCATCCTTGCCGTCGTAGTCGCAGGATCGGCGGTGGTCGTCGGTGTGGTCGTGGGGCGAACCCACAGCCCAGCGCCCCCCAGCCCGGCGCCCCAGACGGCCTGCACCGTCGCGTCCACGGCGCCCGGCGGCAGCTACTCCATCACGCCTACACAGGCGCAGAATGCCGCCATCATCGCCGCGGTGGCGCTGCGTATGGGGCTGCCGGACCACGCGGTGACCGTCGCACTGGCGACATCGCTTCAAGAATCGCAGCTCTTGAACCTTCCCTACGGAGACCAGGACTCGTTGGGCCTCTTTCAACAGCGGCCCTCTCAGGGCTGGGGGACTAGCACGCAGGTCATGGACCCCAACTACGCGGCCTCGGCCTTCTATGACCACCTTGCTCAACTGAGTGGTTGGCAGACCATGCCAGTGACCGAGGCGGCTCAACTCGTCCAGCACAGCGCGACGCCTGACGCCTACGCCACCTGGGAAACCGAGGCGCGCTCGCTGGCCAGGGCCCTCACCGGCGAGGTCCCCACCGGGCTCACGTGCCATCTCAACGGCTTCAGCGGTTCCGCCCCGCCATCGTCGGCGCTTTTGCAGGCGGCAGTAACCGAGATGGGCTCTCAACTGATCGGAGCGCCCGTGTCGACCAAGACGGGGTGGCAGGTTGCCAGTTGGGCCGTGGCCCATGCCGACAACTACCACCTCAACTCTGTCTCCTTCGGTGCCTGGAGGTGGACGGTAGCGTCCGGAACCTGGGATTCGATCAGCGGATCCGGAGCCGGGACGGCCCAGAACACGGTGGTCGTTACCTAGTACCAACTTCGAACGAGCAGTGTGTTTGAGGCAAGAGACTCCGCCCCATCACTTCTGTTGGATCCGGGCGAGGGGGGGCGTTCCATACCGCCTCATAGGTGGGGGAACGAGCGTCCGATTGCGGGCGCTAGCCAGCCGGGGCAATCGTCGTTGTGGTTGTCGCGGGCGGAGAAGATGGGGTGGCAGATGGCGGAGAAGGATCCGGGGGGTTGTAGCCCGGGGCATTGGTCGGTACGAAGGGTGGAGGTGTCGCGTATGTTGGCGGCTGAAGTCCTGCCGTTGCCGTCCCGGGTGCTGGACCAGCGCCTTGACCCCAGTGAAGCCGAGCGAAGGCCAAGATGCTCGATCCGCTCGATGCGGCGCCTGTGGTGGGAGACGGCACCTCGGGCAAGTCCATACAGCCAGAGGAGAGCGTCATCCGGCTTCCGATCCAAGTTGGTCCAAACGGACAAGAAGG
>OBLU010005981.1_pt1 | contig 10867 bp, 6 predicted proteins | sample 1518681 | NCBI WGS metagenome assembly OBLU01 (sample SAMEA3539304, study PRJEB22396) | soil metagenome | biome: tundra; feature: field; material: soil | place: USA | collected 2010-05 | depth 0.15 m
AATCGAGTTCCACCTGCTCAACCCCTGGCAGGTCACCTAAAGCAAGGCCATTGGGAGCCCGGCCCGGACCACACACGCAACGCGGTGATCGTCACGGGCAAGGCCTCCATCGCTGCGGCCGCGGTGACCGATATGCACCTGATCGGGGTGCCGGACCTGTTCAATGTGATGAACAGGATCTACGGCCACGCGGCCAGGCTCACCTACCTCGACGTCGACCACGGCGTTCCCGAGTTCCTGACCAGGTCTCGGCCTGCGGCTCGGGGTCAGCGCGCCGGTGAGCTCTATAGCCCTGCGGGAGAAGGCGGCGCCCGGGTGGCGCAGGCCGATGCGTAGCGTCATCGAGATCGCTCTATGGGCCCTGCCCGGCCGGTAGGGATGGCCGCGTCACTGACCGCGCAGCTCGGGCGATGAACGTCCAACCCCGGTGCCGTCGGCCTCGCCGAACTCCTCGTCGGCCATACCGTCCGGACTCGCCCGGGCGGTCGGACATTCGCATCCGCTCTTCCCGTCGTCGCCGCGGCCCAGCGGCTCTGGGCGCGGTCGGCGGACCGTGCCGACTTCCATCTCGAGGCGCGGACGCTGCGGGAGCAGGTCAGCGATCCGGAAGAGGCCGCCGCCGTGTAGGGAACTCAGCAACTGAGCTGGGAAGATCTGCGGACCGCTTGCCAATGGTCAGATGGCGCTGGGCCCCTCGGTCGATTCGCGGACTCGTTGCTGCCAGGCCGCGAGAGTTTCGGGATCGCCGGATGCGGCGCGGCGCGGCCATGTGCACCCAGCGGCTTCAAGTGCCTCTGTTACCGTCGCTATATCTGTAATTGACAATGAATAACTGTAACGGATTGCCTCGCCTATCAGCCCTTCGATTGGTGACATTGAGAAGAGGCTTGCTTCGTAGAATTCTCCGTCGCTAGCAGACTCGAGATCCGCCAGCAATCCAAGATGTGTGCACAAGATCAACGCATCCAAAGGCGTTTCTGCAAAAACTATCGCGCCGACCATATGATCAAGCCAATGCTTAAAAATGGACTTGAATTCCCCACGAAGATAGTGCCGATCGATTCCAAAATCAGTCGAGATCCGACGGTACCAGACATCATCGCTCAGTCGTACCAGATCAGCGGTATCAATCCCAGGGAACGCAGCCATGTCGTTGGTGAAACTGAAACGTAGATATAGGCGGTCCTCAATGAGGTCTTCCATATCGATACCAGACTCTTCGTCAAATTGAGGAAGCTCATCCACTCTCCCGTCAGGCCACGTCACCACAGCTGGGGGCAGAGGCGTATCAGCGGGAAGCTCATCCAGGCTAAAGTCCTCCGCCTCGATCGCGAATATCTCCCTCGCATTCATCAAAACCAGCCTCCTTATATCTAGCGCAAACGAGAGGAGTCGAGCTAAAACGGAAGAAGTCTTTGGTGCGCACACATACAGTACCGGCCAACTTGCCCGGGCCTAGGCCGTGACGGCGCACGAAGCATGCGCGGCACCCCATTCTGTCCAGTAATCATCGACGCGGCGGTCGATGGGCAGGGAGGGGATGACTTACGGCGACTACCAGGACGGCCCCGATCTTGGGCGACTAACGCGTATCGTCCGATGACTCTCGGCTAGGCTGACGGTTAACCTGACGACGGTGTTGGGGAGTAAACATAGCCGGGTTGTCCGTGGTCGTTCGGTGTCACGGTGGTACCACCTGCGGCTAGTTCTCCGTCAGCGTCGTTAGTGCAACCGCCTGCACAGCTCTGGAGCTCCGGCCGATGACCGCTGAAACCTTGGACACCGCTGACGCCGTACGGCTTGTGCTCGGCGTGGCACGACTGGGGGAGAACGACCTGCGGGGTTGGTGGCAGGGCCACGCGATGGATCGAACTGGTCGATATGTTCTCTCCGGAATGTTCCGCCGCACCTGGCGGCCGGCGGCTCTCGAGCTCGACATAGCCGCTGCCACCCGAATGCACAATGAGCTTCTTGGGCGGCCCACTGCCCTCCATCTGTTCTCTGACCTGCTCCCATTTCGGCGCTGGGCCGCCAGCTGGCTGGCCGAGCAGAAGACATCTGAGGGCACGAACCCGTTGCTGAGCACGCTTGAGGCGTGGACCGCTGAGACGGCGACCGAATCGGTGCGGACCTGGTCTGGACAAAGACAAGCGCCTCGAGGCGAGCGTCTGGGTGAGGGCCTGCTGGTCGGCAGAATGACTGCCATCGAGCTTGCCGATCCTCCAACGCTCCAGGACACGGCGCAGGTACTTGCAGCCGCTTACCTCGACCAGACCGGGCCTCTGCGCCCGCCCTACTTCGATCTGGCCCGCTGACCGTGTTGACCTCTAACATCTTGAAGGGTGGGGCGCTGATCGATGATGCTCGTCGCCTAGTCGACGTTTGGGACCTCGAGGGGGACGCAGCATGTAATCTCCAGCGCATCGCCGATCAAAACCTCCTGGCCAAGCCGTCGCGCGCGCGTGCCGACGCCGTGCTCCAACGTGTGCTACGGCCCCGGCTTGTCGAGCCTGGCCCGCAAGTGATCGCAGCGCTGAAGGAACTTTGGTCGTCCCCACGTGTGTTCGTCGAGGCCTACTACTTCGAATCGACGCGATCTGACGGGCTACTTGCCGCCTTCGCCGAAGGACCGCTGTTCGCTTGGTGGGAGGCGGGGCGAGTAACTGTCGACGTGGACGAAGTCGCTATATGGCTAGCAGAGCTCGCGGCTAACGGCGAGACGCCGCCCTGGGGCGACAAAACCCGCATCGAGGTTGCCCGCCACTTGCTCGCGGCGCTGCGGGACTTCGGCATTCTCAGCGGTACAGTCCGCAAAGAATTTTCCCGATCGTCACTGAGTATTGCCGGATTTAGTTATGTGGCCTTCCGCCTCCACGAGAGTGGTGCATCTTCACGGGCACTGCTCTCGAGCTCGGTGTGGCGCAGATGGCTGCTGGATTCGGGGCGGGTCACTGAGCTGTTCCAACAAGCGGCCCGGAACGGCCTGCTCCGTTTCTCGTCGGCGGGGAGTTCGGTTCGCGTGGACTGGCTGGAGGAGTCTTTGTCAGAGGTGGCCCGTGCCGTTGCGTGACGACTTGCAGGGTATCGGCCAGCGCATCCTCGATTTCTACGGCCGCGGGGGTGATCCGCCCTACCTGCTATATGTGTACCAACCTGCCCAGGAATGGGCGGTCCGAGGCGACCTCAGGGACTTGCAGCTCTGGCTGGAAGCACCTGACCAGCGCGTTCGCTGCGCGGCTGTCTCGCTGGCTGACCTTTTCTGGCAGGCACTAGAGGCGGAAGGATGGATCGATGAGCTAGTTGCCCAGGAGAACGATGCCGACGGTGACGAGACAGCCATGGTTGATATCTACCGGTCGGTCAGCGAGATCCTTCATCTGCCGCCGAGCCTGCCGGATCGGGTCATCACCGCCGTGGAGGAGCTGGCCGGTGAGCGAACCGCAGTGTTCCTGTACCGAGCCGGCGCGCTGTTCCCGGCTTACCGCACCTCGACGCTGATCGATGATCTGCGCGGCCGCCTGCGCCTGCCGGTGACGCTGCTCTATCCAGGCGCCATTGTCGGCGATTACGGGCTGCGGTTCATGGATCGGACCGAGCCGGCTTACGGCTACCGGGCCCTCATAGTTCCCCGGGGAGATCGTTCGTGAAGATCAGAGAGCTGTTCCGCGAAAATATTGGACGCCCGATCGAGACCGTGATTCACGTCGATCTGTCCGACGCGCAGATCGTCGCCTATGAGATCGACGAGTATGTGGTCACCGAGAACATCCGTGTCCATCTCGAAGAGCTCGCCGAGCTTTACGCGGAGACGGCCCGCAATCCAACCGAGACCACCAATGTTTGGGTGAGCGGATTCTTCGGATCGGGGAAGAGCAGCTTCGCGAAGATGGTCGGCTACGCGCTAGCCAACCCCGACCTGGATGGCCGGACCGCCATTGAGCGCCTTCTGGTCAGGACGAACTCCATAAAGCTTGAAGCGCTCCTTACCACCGCCCACGCGCTAGCTCCGGCTGTCACCGTGTTCCTGGACCTGTCGAGCGGCAGGGACATGCTGCGGGAAGGCGAGAGCCTTGTCCTGCCCGTGTACCGGGCGTTGCTCAGACGCTTCGGCTACTCGGTCAACGAGCTGCTGGCCGAGTTGGAGATCACCCTCGAAGGAGAGGGTCGGCTAGACCCGTTCGAAGCAGCCGTGCTTGAGGCTACCGGAGGCAAGGACTGGGCTCAGGTCCGCAATGTAGCGCTGGCCAAGAACTACGCGAGCCGAGCCCTGCACATCATCGACCCGGCTAACTTCCCGAACGCCGACTCATGGGCTAAGGCGTCGAGCGCGCCCAACATTGATCACAACTGGCTCGCTGAGCGGGCAATGGAACTGCTCAGGCGCCGGGGAAGCGGCGCGAGGCGGCTCGTGTTCGTCATCGACGAGGTGGGCCAGTACGTCGCGCGCAGCATCCCGCGCATGTTCGACCTCCAGGGCCTTGCGGAGGCATTCCAGAAGAGGCGCGGCCCGCTGTGGCTAGTGGTCACCTCCCAGGAGAAGCTGAGCGACGTAGTCGACAGCCTAGAGTCTCGTCAGGTCGAGTACGCCCGGGTCCAGGACCGGTTCCCGCTCCGAGTCGACCTCCTCCCCAGCGACATTCATGAGGTCACCAGTCGACGCGTGCTGGACAAGACCGACGGCGGCCAGAGGGCTGTCCGCGACCGGCTCGCTGCTCACCGAGGTCAGCTCAACACCTCCGTCCGCCTTGAGTCGCCGACCCGGGCGGCCGACCTTGCCGAGGACGAGTTCGTTCGCCTCTATCCACTAGTCCCCTATCAAGTCCAGCTGCTAATTGACGCCGTGTCGGCCCGGCGCGCTCAAGGCGGCGGCTCGCCCATGCTCGGAGGATCCAACCGCACGATCATCAAGCTCGCCCAGCAGCTGGTCATTGACCCCGGCAATGGCCTGGGCGACGAGGAGGTCGGCGCGCTTGTCACGCTCGACCGCGCATCACGGCTGCTGGAGGAAGCGCTCCCGACTTCCTGGCGTCACGAGATCGAGCAAGTCGCCGACAAATACTCACCCGTTGCCACCGAGACCCGTGTCATTCAAGCCGTCGCCCTGTGCTCCGACGTGCCCGCCCTTGCGCTAACCGAGGCCAACCTCTCCGCACTTCTCCACCCCGCCATCGATGCCGAGAGCTGCCGTGTCCAGGTCGCTGACGCTCTTGCCAGTCTCGTCGCAGATGACCGGCTACGTGTCGGAGACGACGGCTACCACATCCAGTCACCGGAGCAGAAGGACTGGGAGAAGACACGCAAGGGCAAGGAGCCCCGGCCGGCAGACATCATCCGGATCCGCAAGGCGATTATCCGCCAGGCACTCACCGGCCTCAGCGTCACGAAGGGCCGCTCCTTCAAAGTGGAACTGTGGGTCGAAGGCGAAAAACTCGCTGACGGCGACGTCGCCCTCCATGTAGAAGAGGCGGACACGGCCCGCCGGGATCAGCTCCGCAGCGCCTCCCGCGAGGAATCAGCCGCAAACCGGGTCACCTGGCTGTACAGCCTCAGCGACCAGACGTACCGGTTCATCGAGGAGTGGTACCGCAGCGACGAGATGATCAAGTCCAAGGAGACGCCGTCGAAGACGACGGCGGAAGTCGAGCTGCTCGGCGAGGAACGCCAGCGCCTGAGCCGCATCGAACGCCAGCTCATCGACGGGCTGGCCCGCGACATGACCGCCGGGCAGGTTGCCTTCCGGGGCACCCTCGACGATGCGCCGGCCGGAACAATCGCTCAGGCAGCCCAGAAGCTGATGACCGATCGGATAGGGGTCATCTACGATCGCCTCGAGCATTTCGCAGTACAGATCTCCGCCAGGGATGTCCTGACCGTCCTGCGCACGGATGACCTCGGCACCGTTGCTCCTGCCCTCACCGAGGGCGGGATCGGCCTAGTGCACCTGACCCCTCAGGGCTACCAGATCGCCACTGACACCAGCCCGCTTGACGATCTGCTGAAGATCGCGCAGAAAGAGATCAGGTACGGCCATGTTGTTACCGGCGCGCTGCTGGCCACCGAGCTCGCCAAACCTCCCCGAGGTGCACCCGTCGAGGTCGTGCAGGCGCTGTGCGCCGCGGCCGTGAGGTCGGGCCTGCTCGAGGTCACATATCAGGGCGCCAAGATCGGCACACCGTCCGATCATCGCCTGGACCGCGTCTTCGGCAAGCTCACCGACTTCCGGAGCGCGTCATTTGCCCCGCCGTCCGCAGGCCCGAGCGTGGAAACCCGGGTCGAACTCGCTGCTGGCCTCGGGAAGCTGACCGGCACCAAGTCGCCCATCGACACACCCGGCCTCGCGACAGCGCTGCGGTCGTACTTCGGACCCGACAGCGAAGCATGCGCGAGAATCAGCGCCGGGCTCAGAGGCGCTGACTTGCCGGTACCCGAGCCGGTAACCAGGCTGCAGAATATTGTCTCCTCTTTCCGGCTCGCGAGCGACCCTGACGTCGTGACAGCGGCAGCCGCCGCGTGGGCCGACATTGCCAGCGACCACGAGACGATCCGGAAGATGGCCCTAACGCTCGACGACGATCTCCCCCTGATCCGCACCGCCCGCGCTGAGGTCAGCGCCGGAGACGATGGCCTGTCTCACGACGCAGCGGGCTCGCGCACTGAACTCGCCGACTTGATCGCGGCAGGCGACTTTCTCACTCACCGCGGTCAGATCAAGGAACTCACTGCTAAAGTCGCCGATGCCCGGCATAAGGCCACCAGCCAGGCAGAGCAAGCGCTCATAACGAAACTCGAAAGCCTGCGAGCCGGGGTGCGCGAGCGGTTTACGGGCATGGACGCCGCGAAGATCGATGAGGCACTCCGTCCGGTCGATAAGCTGTTGCCACCTGGCTCCGCCGACATCAGTTTCACCGACCTGCAAGCCCGCATTGAGATGGCTGATGCACGTTGCGCCCACGCAGCCCGCGTGCTCGAGGAACTGCAGGCGGCCGGGAACCTCGCTCGCGTGTATGTCAGCCAGGTTGTCACCGAGCCCATCACCAGTGAAGGTGAACTCGACGTGGCTCTTGGCCGCATCCGGCAGGTCGCCCTCGTCGAGCTGGCCGACGAAAAGCAAGTGCGGCTCCAATGACCATGACCGCACATCCCGGCCTCGACGCCGCGCAGCGATCGAAGCTTGAGCGCCTCATCATCCGCGCCCGCATGTTGCTGGAGATCGACTTCGCTGCCCAGACCGAGGGACGCTTCGGCATTCACCTCGACGGCACCATCGAGGACCAGGCGGCCCTGCCCGACAGCCCCACTGACAAGATCACGCGCTGCGACCTCGAGCAGATCGTGACACACCTGCGAACGCTAGGCGAAGGTCAAGCTGGCGCTGTTGCCCGCCTCCTACGCGAGGCGGCATTCACCCACGTGAACCGTCTTATCGCGATCCGCGTCGCCGAGGCGATCGGGCTTCTCCCCGAGTCGCTGGCCAGGGGCCCTCAGTCCCGCGGCTTCAGGGATCTCGGCGAGATCATGCCGATGCTGGCCACAGACTATCGCGGTTACCTCCGCCTCTGCGGCGACGAGCTCGCTGCCGACGCGCCCGTACTCTTCGACCCGCGCAACCCGCTGCTGGCACTGGAGCCGAGCACCGCCGCATTCGACGAGCTCGTAGCGCTCCTGGCCGATCCCGGAACGACCGAGATCTGGACGGCAAGCGACACGCTCGGATGGTCGTACCAGTTCTTCAACACTGGCGACGAACGGCGTCAGATGCGCGAGACCTCGGCTCCCCGCAACTCGCGCGAGCTGGCCGTCCGGAACCAGTTCTTCACCCCGCGATACGTCGTCGACTTCCTCGTGCAGAACACGCTGGGACGCAGGCTGATCGAGAACGACCCCGCCAGCCCGCTACTCGACGAGCTGCCGCTCCTCGTCGACCCACCAAAAGACCCGGGTCCGGTCCTCCAACTCGACCAGGTGAAATGCCTCGACCCAGCCTGCGGCAGCGGGCATTTCCTGCTCGGATGCTACGACCTGCTCGAGCGCGCATGGGAACTGGCAGGAATCGCACCCTCGGAATCAGCACCGATGATCGTCGCCGCCCTCTGGGGTGTCGACATCGACGTGCGGTGCGCCCAGGTGGCCAGCGCCGCGATCGTGCTCCGGGCCCGCCGTCACTGCCGGGACCTTCCACTGCCGAGACCGAATATCGTCACCGCGCGCGGCCTTCCTGGCGGCTCCGCTTCCCTTCCGCCCGAACTGCAGCTCAGTACTGCCGAGCGCGACCTGGTCGACCGAGTAAGCGAAGTGCTTGCCGACGCCCCGCTGCTGGGTACCCTCCTAAAGGCGGAGTCAGCCCTCGAGGAGCAGATTCGGTATTCCGAGTTTGGAGGGCGAGTCGGCACCCTTCCGCTGACCGATGAGGCTGCAGAACTAACTGAACGCGAACTGATGGTCCATCTGCAAGCTGTCGCCGACCAGGCGTCATCGTCTGTAGTGGAGCGTCTCCTGGCTGCGGAGGCCGATGATGCCCTTCGGCTCGTTGACGTGGTCCGCCAGCGGTATGACGTCGTGCTCATGAACCCCCCGTTTGGTGAGCCCGTCCCGGAGACGAAACCGTACCTCCGCAAGGCGTACACATGGCTTCCCACTCGGGACTACAACTTGCTGGCGGCTTTCGTTGGCCGGGGGCTTGAGCTCTGCAAACACGACGGCTACCTCGGTGCCATCACGTCTCGAGCGGGAATGTTCCTGTCTACATTCGAGCAGTGGAGACGGCAGATCGTCCTCGGAAACCGGCTCCTAACGCTCGTGGACCTCGGGCTCGGAGTCATGGAGCAAGCCCTCGTCGAAGCTGCCGCCTACGTGATCGGCCCAGGTCGCCCTCTAGACAGCCATAGAAGCACCTTCATACGCCTGCTCAAGGATTCAGACCGCGCAGACGCACTCGCCGCCACCTTGCGGGCAAGTCGAGCGGGAGCAAGCGATCGGCGCATCTTCGCAGTTAGCCCCTCGGACTTTGACGCCATTCCTAGGGCTCCGGTCGCTTACTGGATGACTCCCTCGCTGCGGCGATTGTTCACGGACCTGCCATCTCTCGAAGGTAACGGCGCGGAAGTTCGTGTGGGAACCCAAACGGGCGACGATTTCCGTTTCATCCGCGCATTCTGGGAAGTCGATCCAAGGCGCATTGCCCGAAGCGCGCAGGAGGCACTCAAAGGTCGGCGGTGGTCACCGTTCGCCAAAGGCGGAGAGTACAGTCCGTATTGGTCCGACATACACCTCGTGGTCGACTGGGAACGTGACGGCGAGCGGCTCCGCGACTACTCGGGGTCTAGAGTTCAGAACAGCCAGTACTTCTTCCACCCAGGACTCACCTGGCCAGTCCGAACGGCCAGCGGGTTTGCTCCGCGAATCTTGCCGGCGGGATGCGCCTTTGGTCACAAGGGACCCGCAGCGCTAGGTGATACACCCCTCGTCTTGCTGTCGTGGCTTTCAAGCCGCGTAATAGCTGCGCTGATGGCTGCCAGCCAGCCAGCAGGCGATGAGACAAGTTCTGGAACCGCATCCAAGTCCTACGAAGTTGGGCTTGTACAGAGGCTGCCATGGCTCGGAACAATTCTGACGTCGAGCGCAGCTGAGGAGCTTGCCGGGTCGAGCGAGCGGATCGCCAGAATCCGGCGCAGCCACGATGAGCTGGACGAGACGAGCCGTCACTTCACGGCTCCAGCAGTTCCTGGCTACGGGTCATCCATTCGGGAAGCTGCTCTGGCGCGGCACGCCGCCGCGTGGGCTGATGCGATCGAATCGATCGCCGAGTCCGCGGCGGCAGAGCGGGTAATCGCCGATGTCATCAGCCTTGACCGTGATGCCTACGATTACCTTGACCAGGAAGTAGGACCGCATCCCGACAGCTACCCGCATGAGCCTTTGCAGGACATAACACATCTCGGGCGCCTTTTCCAGCTGCCTATGGAAGAGCTGATCAAGGAAGCGATTGCTGAGCTCGGCGGGTCGCGCACGGTGGCGACGATGACGTTCGTCGCTGACCGCAGGCTCGAGGTTCTCGCCCATGTGCTGCGCCGGCATCCGTCTGTCGTGCGTGACTCGGTAGAGCCACTTCACCTCTTGCCGCCTGGCGAGCCCCGCGCAACCGCAGACGACGTCATGTCTTACCTAGTCGGCGCCGCCTACGGACGGTGGGATATACGAGCTACCAGTCGTCACCCCGATGAGCCATCATCAGGGTTGTTCGACCCGGTTCCGCTATACCCACCTGGAATGCTCACCGGGTCCGCTGGCCAGTCGCAAGACACACAGCCTGACGACTACCCGTTGAACCTCCCGCCTTTGCGGCTGCTGATTGACGAGCCTGGCCACCAATGGGACATTGCGGCAGCGATTGAGCGATCGGCTCACGCCATATTCAGCGAGCCTGAGGACATACTCTCCGAGCTGAGAGAGATCTTCCGCCGGAGCGACATCCGTGATCACCTGCGCAAGCAGTTCTTCAAGGATCATCTATCCCGTTACTCCGCCAGCCGACGCAAGGCGCCCATTTACTGGCCGCTGACGGTGCCGTCTGGGAACTGGGGCGTGTGGGTCTATGCACCGGTGTTCACCCGCGAGACGCTTTATGCGGTTGCAAGCGAGGCTGGTCGGCGTGAGCGCCTGGCCAGTGAGGCCATGACCCGTCTGCGGAGGGAGCAGCGCGACGGTACCGGCGGCCGTGCAGCCCGGAGAGTGTCCGAAGAACTCGACGCGGAAGAGAGACTGGCTGAGGAACTTCGGCTGTTCCGGCTGGAAGCGGAGAGGATCGCTGGCCTAGTACGGCAGCCGCCATTCGCTAGCTGACCAGGGCGATTTCGGTGCTGCGGGCGAG
>OBLU010005983.1_pt1 | contig 10866 bp, 7 predicted proteins | sample 1518681 | NCBI WGS metagenome assembly OBLU01 (sample SAMEA3539304, study PRJEB22396) | soil metagenome | biome: tundra; feature: field; material: soil | place: USA | collected 2010-05 | depth 0.15 m
TGCTGAACCGCGAATGGTATCCGCAACGCTTTCAGGAACTCTGCGCCCAGCTTCGTTCCGACGTGCGGGTCGTCCAGGTCGGCAGCGCCAGCGACATGAAACTGGAAGGCGCGATTGATTTGCGTGGCAAGACCAGCCTGCGCCAGACCGCCGCCGTGCTGGCCAATTCACTCGTCTTCATCGGCCTCGTCGGTTTTGTGATGCGCCTGGCCCGCGCGGTGGATTGTCGTTCCGTCATCATTTACGGCGGACGCGAGAAGCCCGCGATCACCGGCTATGTCGCCAACAAGAATCTTTACGGGCAGGTCCGCTGCGCGCCGTGCTGGCTGCGCAATCCATGCGAATTCAACCGCAAGTGCATGGACATGATCACCGTTGATCAGGTCATCGCCGCCACCGCCGATCAAATCAGCCGCTACGGCACGCTGCTCGAAGTGCAGACGGCGGTTCTTTGATGTCGGCGCATCAAGCCCGCACTGCCGCTTCTCCGAGCTTGGCGAGACAAGCTTGCAAAACGTCTTTCAACAGCAAAGTCTTCATGCACTTGATTTCGTAAGGGCATCCAGTCACCCAATGCAGACGAGGTAGCCGATGGTAACAACCTTGGCACGCCACTTCGCTCACGACAAAGTCCTTTCGAAAATGTTCCGCGTAAAAAAATTCCGGCGAAGTGGGGCCGAAAATTCCCACTGCCGGCGTCCGGGTGCAGGCGGCGATGTGCAACAGGCCTGAATCAATACCGATGAACAACCTGGCCAGCGCAATCGTGGCGAAACATTCCGCCACTGACAATTCATCCACCAATGAGACCGTGCTCGGTATCGTCTCAACCGCCACCTGACCGAAATTCATGTATCGTCCCACGCCCATTTGCGCGATGCTGGTGAAGCCGCGTTCGCGCAGCGCGGCCACGAGTTGAACCCAGTTTTCGCGCGGCCATTCCTTCACCGGCCAGCTCGGTCCGGGATGAATTAAGACCAGTTGGCTGGGATCCAGTTGCTTGCGGGCCAGCAGCGCATTGACTTTTTCGCGCGCTTCCGGCGGTGCTTCGAGTTTCGGATGCTCTTGCGTAACCGGCAAATTGAACTGTCGCAGAAACTCTGCCACCATCGGTTCCTGGGCGACTTTGCCGGGCGTATCATCTCCATGTGCAAAATGGTAAAAGCCCCCGAGCAAGAAACGATACCAATATCCGATGAGGCCGATGGATTCGAGCGTCGTTACGCGCTCGGTGATGCCGGCCAGCTTCGGCACTGCGGCGAAATCGCGGTGGCAGTTGTAGATGAACGTCGCGCCCGGATGCCGTTTCATCAACTCGCGCGTCGCGGGAATCGTGCAAATGATGTCGCCCATGCCGGTGTAACGCGAAAAAATCACCGGCCGCCTGCCCGTCCGCAGAATCACCGGCAGCAGCACGCGAAAAACGTAGCCCAACGCAGCCACATGGCGCGATAAGCGCGCGGCGCGGCTTGAGCTTTCTTTCTTTCTAGCGGACACGCGCCGATTGTGCTTTTTTTTCCGGCGAATGGCAAAAACGAAACCGTTTGCGCCGTGAACATGGTCGGAACCAAACGTGAACAGTCCCAGATTTTGTTTGGCGGCAGCCGTTGCGTTCGGCAAAATCCACCCGACTGCCCGCATGAAAAACATTATCGTAAAACCCGGCTCACCGTTGCGGAATCTATTTCCGCTGGTGCAGCGGAGCCGTCGTTACGCGTCGAAATTTTACGACCGGGCAGGCCAGCGGTTGGTCATCAGCAGCGGCGGCGTTCAGTTTATGGACGCGACTTTGAATTTTCCTGAGAAGGTAGGGCTGACTTATTCTACGTCGTTGTTTTGGAATGGACCCGATGCCTACGAAGATCCGACCAGCCGCGCCCTGGCCGCGCTCATCAGCCATTCGCGGCTGTTTTTTGACATCGGCTCCAACATTGGCATTTATTCTGTCTATGCCGGCGTAAAGTTTCCGCACGTTACCATTTTTGCATTTGAACCCATTCCGACGATTTGGGAAAAGAATCGTGCCTTCCACCGCGCCAACCAGCTGCCGGAGGAAAATGTTTTCAATCTCGCGCTCGGTGACAGCGTCGGCCCGCAAAAAATCATCATCCCCGTTTATGCCACCGGGCTGGAGGAGGAACAAACCGCCACGCTCTGCGCGGATTCATGGCAGGCGCACGAAACCAAAGTCGAAGAACTGGCAATCCAATGCACCACGCTGGATGCCTTTGCTGGCGACCGGGTGTTGCCGACGGGGATTTGCTGCGTAAAAATTGATGTGGAAAATTTTGAGGCGGCGGTGCTGCGCGGCGGAAAGAAATTTTTGAACGCGCGACGCCCGTGGATCGTCTGTGAAATTTTGCCCGAGCAAAAACTTGACCTGGCAACGGGCAAACGCACGAACGATAACTCGGCGGTGCTGGAACTGTTGCACGAATTGAATTTTATCCCCTTCGCCCTGCCTGATGACGGCTTTTTTCGGATGACCGCGGAGGATTTCAACCGTCCGCGCCAATTCAAAGATTTCCTCCACGCGCCGGCGGAAAAAATCGCCCCTGACATTTCCTACCTCGCCTTGGAAAATCTCGGCCGGCTTGTTCAAGCATGAAGACGGCGCTCATCGCAACCCTGTTCAACGAGGGCGACAACGTTTCCCGCTGGTGGAATTCCCTGCAACAACAAACGGCGCTCCCGGACGAAATCGCGATCGTGGACGGCGGTTCGACGGATGGCACCTGGGAAAAATTGCAGGCACTGGCGCGACAATCGCCCGTGCCGGTGAAACTCAAACAGCAGCGCTGCAACATTGCCGGCGGCCGCAACCTGGCCATCGAGATGACCGATGCCGAAATCATCGCCGCCAATGACGCCGGCAGCTTTCCCGACCGGCACTGGTTTGGCGAGATCACCCGGCCGCTCCTGGAAAATGAAAAATTGGACGTGGTGGGCGGCTATTCCGAAAATTTGTTTGAGAATGAATTTCAAAAACACCTCGAACAGTTTGAAGGCCAGCCCGCGCAGCCGGCCAGCTCGGAGGAGGTTTACCCCTCGGCCCGCAATGTTGCCTTTCGCCGCCAGGTCTGGGCCGAGATTGGCGGCTATCCCGAATGGCTGACGCTGACAGGCGAGGACGCCTTGTTCAATTTTCAACTGCACCGGCTCGGCAAACAGTTTTTTTTCAACCCGGCCGCCGTGGTCCGCTGGCCGGTGCGCGACACGGCCCGGGCGTATTTCAAAATGTATTACAGGTATGGCTATGGCGCGGCCGAAGCCCGGTTGTTTGGCAAAAATTATCTCCGCCACTGGCTCATCACCGTCTGTCCGCTTTTGTTGTTGTTGTCCCGCCACCGGTTCAAGCACTTGAAATTCCGCTATCAAAAAAATGCGGCCAGCGCCTTCGGCTGGCTGGCCGGGCGGCTTCAGGGGCATCATGCCCCTGAAAATTGGCGGATGATTGACGAGATTTTATTAAGTCCGGAAGCCCAGCTTAACCTTCGCCCTTCCCTTAAAAAAGCCGAGGGGACGGCTGAATGAAATGAATTTGTTCCATTCACCAGCCTGCTGGTTCGTCGGCGGGACATCATGGCCATACCACCGAGGTTCAGTCAAAAAAGTCCTGTGCCGGATGAAATTTGAAATATGTGTTGGAATTTGACCGCCTGAAAGTAAGCTTGTTTGGAGACCGCGCCAAATTGTTATGGATGAAAATTCAGCGAACCCGCCGAATGTGATTGAAGGCCAGTTGAACGCGGCTGAACGCGGCTTCATCGCCAATACCATCCTCAACGCGCCCCAAAAACCGCAGGTGGCCCTGGAAGTTGGCACCTGGCTGGGCGGCGGCAGCACGCTGCATATTCTGCGGGCGTTGGAAAAAAACGGGGCCGGCCATTTGTATGGCATCGAGGCGGACGCTTCCATTTACAAGCGGATGCTCGAGAACATTCAAAAGGCCGCGCCGGAGACAGCGGACCGCTTCACCCCGGTTTTTGGATATTCCGACGAAGCCATTCCAGCGCTGCTTGCCAGACAGCCGGCGGACTTCAAGGTGGATTTTGTTTTTCTCGATGGCGGCAATAATCCAATGGAACAAATCACAGAGTTCCGGCTGCTGGACAAATATATCCCGGTGGGCGGCCAGCTTTTGATGCACGACGCCCGGAAGCGCAAAGGCAAGTTTCTGGTGCCGCATCTCAAGCTGCTGGACAATTGGGAAACGCAGTTGCACGATTTCAGTGAAATGGGATTGTTTTACGCTAGGAAAATCAGGCAGTTGCCGTCCCCGGCGGCGTTGAAAGCCGCCGGACGAAGCCTGCGCAAACTCCGATTGGAACCCAAGGAAGCGGCCTCGGCCCTGCTGCCGAGTTGGTTGTGCGTCATCATCCTCAAGCTCCTGCCGCGCCGGCTGGCCCACTCTTTGGGCGAAGAAAAATAATGACGCGCACGCCTTGGATCGGAGATTTGAAAAATGCCATCAATGAGCGACCCCGCCAACCTTGACGTCCTCAAAGCCGGCCGCCAGGCGACCCATCAATTTTCGACCGGCGAAAAAATCGCCGGCGCGCTGCAGGCATTGCGGCTGCGATTTTTTCCGCGCCGCATTTTGGTGGCCGGGCCGTATGTCGGCGAGTTCGGCCACGAGCTGATGGACTGGCAGCCGTGGGTGCGCGCCCAGATCGCCCGCCACGATGAAGTCCACGTCATCGTTTATCCGGGCCGCGATTATCTTTATCCCGGCTGCAAGGTGCATTATCACGATGTCCAATTGGAAAAAGCCGGCTATAAACACGGGCGCTTTACTCCGCGGCAACTGGAAGAAATGGCACGGAAGAAAGCCGCCGAGCTGGGGTTGAAAAATTATGACTTGATGACGGCGCTGCACATCTGCACGAGCTATCACCAAAGATTTTTGCTGCCGGCAAAATTTGAACTGCTCGGCCAGCCGCCCGCCGCTGAAAAAATCCGCGACGTGGCTTTTCATTTTCGACAGGTGAAAAAAGACGGCCCAGATCAGACGCGGAATTATCCGCTGGAAATGTGCGACCGCGTGGTGGCCGCCTGCCGCGCCGCCGGCTTGAGTTTTTTCTGCGTCGGCCATCCGCGTTATTCCTACTGCCCGGACGGCGTGGAAGACCGCCGTTCCGAGGACCTCGCGACGAGCGTGGCGGCCATTTGTTCGGGCCGGCTACTGGCCGGCGAATTGAGCGGCCCGATGCACCTCGCGCAATTGTCCGGCGTGCCGATTTTGATCTGGGCACCCGGCCAATGGCGGCTGGACAACTGTGAACGGTGGAATGTTTTCAAAGTGCCGACTTACATCGTGACCAACGAAGTTCAACCCCCGGAGCCGGAATGCGTCGCCCAAAAAATCATCGAGGCGCTGGCCGACCTGCGGCAGCGCACCCGCGATTTTCATCAACCGGCTTACACGCTGCCAAAATAATTTTTCATGCGCATCGTCGTTTTGACCACGGACAACCGCGAGCCGCACAAGGATTACGCGAATCCGCAGCCGCACTTCGGCACCGCGCCCGCCGCGCTGCTGCAAGGGCTGGCGATGATTCCCGAAATCGAAGTCCATGTCGTTTCGTGCATCCGTCAGCCGGTGGTGTCGCCGGAAAAAATCGCGCCGAACACTTTTTTTCACAGCCTCGTCGTTCCAAAAATTGGCTGGATGAAAACATTGTTCCAAGGCTGCGTTCGCGCCGCGCGGAAAAAAATCCAAGAAATCCAGCCGGACATGGTTCACGGCCAGGGCACCGAGGCGGATTGCAGCATCAGCGCGATTTATTCGGGCTTTCCAAACGTGCTGACGTTGCACGGCAACATGCGCTCGGTTGCGCGCATCAACGGCGACGGGCCGTTTTCCTACAACTGGGTGGCCGCACGGCTGGAAGGTTTTGTGCTGCCGCGCACAGACGGCGTGGTGTGCATCACGAATTACACGCGCAACGTCGTAAAGGATCTGGCCCGCCGAACCTGGATTGCGCCGAACGCGGTGGACGCGAGTTTTTTTGACGTGCAGGCCGCGCCGGATTTGACCGCGCCGCCGGTCGGCTTGTGCGTGGGCACCATCTGCGGCTACAAAAATCAAAATGATTTCATCCGCGCGCTCGACCCGCTGGCAAAAGAAAAAAAAATCAAACTGGTTTTTATCGGCCAGGTGATCAGAGGTGATTATGGCCGGGAATTTTTACAGCTCGTCCACGAACGCGCGTGGTGCGAACACGTCGGGTTTGCGAACCGCGAACAATTGAAAGCCCGGCTCAAGGCGGCGACTTTTCTCGCGCTGCCCACGCGCGAAGACAACTGTCCGATGGTGGTGCTGGAGGCGATGGCGGCGGGTGTGCCGGTGCTGGCCTCTAAAATCGGCGGCGTGCCGGACTTGATCGAATCGGAAAAGACCGGCCTTTTCTGCGACCCTGACCGGCCGGAAAGCTTTCGCGAAGCCATGGAAAAATTGCTGGCCGACCGGGAATTTGCGCGGCAGCTCGCGACAACGGCCAAAGCGGAAGCCTTGCGCCGTTTTCACCCGCAGGCCGTCGCCCGGCAGCATCTCGAAATTTACCGGCAGGCGCTGGCATAGGACGATGGAGCAGGCCGGCTTGCTGTGTTTGCATTTGCGTGGCAGACGGAACGCTGCTTTACTCGCGCGGATGAATTCATGTTGCAAGGCGTGGCAAGGCGTGGCACACGCGATTTTTTCCGGTCATCGGATCCTGTTCGGCTGCCTGTTGTTTATGGGCATGATTGTTCACGCCGAGACGCCATCGCTCGTGGCGACCAACCTCTGGAAATACTCGTTCGATTACAGCCTGCATGACAACGCCACTTTTTCCACCCCGGCCGTGGCGCCGGACGGAACCATTTATGCCGGAGCCTTGGACGGCAAACTCCATGCGCTCACGCCGGACGGAAAGGAAAAATGGCGGTTTCAGGCCGGGCGCGAAATCAAATCGTCCCCCGCCATCGCGGACGACGGCACGATTTATTTCGGCTCGCGCGACCGCTCGCTTTACGCCGTCACCCCGGCCGGGAAATTGAAATGGAAATTCGCCACCGGCGCCTGGGTGGATTCCTCGCCCGCGATTGCCGTGGACGGCACGATTTATTTCGGCTCGTGGGACAAAAATTTTTACGCGGTGAATCCCGACGGTTCGCTGAAATGGAAAACCACCGTGGGCGGCATCGTGGATTCCTCGCCGGCGATTGCGGCGGACGGCACGATTTATTTTGGCGCGCACAACAAAAAATTTTATGCGCTGGATGCCGCCGGCAAAGTGCGCTGGACCTTTTTGACCGAGGCGGAAATCACGTCGTCGCCCGCCATCGGTGCCGATGGCAGTGTTTATTTCAGTTCCACCGATGGCAACCTGTATCACCTCAAACCGGACGGCGGGGAGATTTGGCATTACCGCATCGGCGGCGGTTCCGACGGTTCGCCCGTGCTGGCGGAAAATGGAAACGTTTTCATCGCCGCCGGACATTATGTGCTGATCATTTCACCCAGCGGCAACAAACTCTGGAGCTGGGGATCCGCCTGCTGGATGGATGAGACCCCGGCGGTCGCAATGGGAACTGTTTGTTTCTCGGCACCCTGGCGGCAGCTTTGGGCCAAACAGCCGGACGGCACCAGATTGTGGGAAGGCCAGACGACCAATAATCTTAGCTCCTCGCCGGTCATCAATGATCAGGGCCTGATTTATTTTTGCTGCGGGACTTATGTTCAGGCGCTGCAACCGCCGGTGCGGCTGCTGCCGGCAAAAAGTTCCTGGCCGATGTTCCGAGCCAATGCCCGGCACACGGGCAGAGCGGGCAGTTAAACCCAAAACCGGCAAGTGGCGGCGACGCCCCGTCGCAGAACGGGACTGGCGACGCCAAGTTGACCCGGAGCCATCACCAGAATTGGCGATGGCAATAATTCAAAAAAATGATATGTTTTACTCGAAGCCCATTACCCAAAAACAATCATGTCGAATCGCCATCTCAAAACTCAACCCCAAATTCAGACCATGAAAACTAAATCCAAATCCCCGATTGCGTCGCGCGGCCTTTTGCCCCTGACGCTACGAATGCTGTTGTGCGCGCTGCTGACCCTTGCCGGTTTGACCGCCGCGCTGAAAGTTCAAGCCGCCAGCCAGGCGTGGACGAATGCGCCGGTGGACAACACCTGGACCAATGTCAACAACTGGGTTGGCAAAGCCGTTCCCGGCGCGCTCAACAGCTCCGCCACCGCTGACGTTGTGACTTTCACAAATGCGTTGCCGCTTAGTGGGATTGGCGGCGCTGGCAACGCGATAACCAATGATTCTACCGGTCCCTTCACAAATCGTTCGGTCAGAGGCTTCGTTTTTGATACCGCAAACTGCGGGGCGTATGTTTTTGGAAATAGTTTGAATGACAATTATCTTGTTCTCGTCAACGCTGGAAACATTCAAATCGGCCCGACGGTGGTTAATCCCATAACCTTCAATCAGGCGGTTCGTGTCCAGCTCCCCAGCAGCACCAACGGCAGATACGACATTACCAATAATGCTACGAGTCCAAATGCGACGTTCTTTCTTGCCTCCCTCACAAACAGCTCGGCCAACACTCGTCCCTTGGCGCTATTCTTGAACGGATCCAATACCGGCACCAACACCATTGCCAATATTGATGACTCGGGACTTACGCCTGGAACCGCTGGTTCCAGTGGTGCCATTCAAATCTGGAAGGAAGGCACTGGTCTATGGATACTTTCCGGCCCCAATGATCTGCCGCAAAAGACCAGCGCCAGCGTGGTTGCGGGCGTGTTTGTCGAGGGTGGGACGCTGGAGGTGAAAGACCCCGCTTCGCTGGGTTTGATCACGGTCGGCAATTTTTACGTCACCAATGCGACACTCCAAATCGATGGTGTATCTCCCAATAATACCGGCTTTTCCTTAAGGAACGGCGGCACCATACAGATGAAAGGCAGCGGCACCGTCAAAGGCGTTACGATGAGCAGCGCCTTCGCCGGCAACAATGCTACTCTGGCCACCACCAGCGCCAGTGACGTGCTGACCATTGGTGATGGATCGGTGGTCAATCAGATGACCGGCGGCGCGGTGGACAGCGTGCTTCACATTACCGGTCCGGGCACGGTGGTGTTGAGCCAGCCCGGCAACTATGCGGGCAAATGGTCCATGGATGCCGGCACCAACCAGCTTTCCATGCAAGGCGCATTGGGGACGGGCCTCAACTTGAACCTCAACGCGGGAGCGGTATTTGACGTGACGCCGATCGGCGCGGCCACTTACACGCTGGATACGAAAGGTTTCAGCGCCAACGGCACGGGCATGGCAGTCGGCTCAACGGCCTCTGCCGTCATGGCCGATCCCGCCGGAACGGTGGATTTTGTATCGCGGCCAATTGTGTTGGCGTTCACGCCTACGGCTTTCGCCGGTGATTCCGGGCATCCGGCACTGTATTGTTCCCGCGGCACGTTGTCGTTCCACGGCAACCAAATCACAGTCAGTAATGCCACGGCCACACCGCTGGGAGTCGGCACCTACCAACTGGTTCATCAAGCCAGCGGCAACATTCTTTCCAGCGGCGGTTTTGTCGCGCTTTTTGCGGGCACCGGGCTGGGGGCCGGGCTGATTGGCGAAATTGTCGCCGTGGGCGGCGACTTGAATTTGGTGGTCAGCGCCTACACGCCTAAACCTTTGGTCTGGACCGGTAACGACCCGCTGTTGCCCGGTGTTTGGGACCGCCAGAATTCGACCAACTGGCTGGCTGGCGCCACGCCTTCTACGTTCAACATTTATGACGCCGTCACGTTCAACGCCACCGGGTCCGCTCAAGCCGTTGTTACTTTGGCCGCGACGATGCAGCCCAGCAGCGTGACGGTGGACACCAGCGGCAACAACTACACCTTCACCGGTGCGGGTCAAATCGCCGGCGGCACGAGCCTGGTAAAAATCAACACCGGCGGCACCTTGATTCTCCAAACGGCCAACACTTACAGCGGTGGCACCATCATCAGCAACGGTGTTGTCCAACTGGGCGTTGACAACGGTGTATCCGGCATTGGCTCCTCCGGCTTCGGCGATGTCGCGCTCTACAGCCCCGCCGTGTTTGACTTGAACAATTTCAGCAACCTCGTCAACGGCTTGAATGGCAATGGCACGGTGAACATCACCGGCGGCGGCACATCCACGCTGGCTGTCGGGGCCAACGGTGACAGCGGAGTTTTTTCCGGCCTCATTCAGAACACGTCCGGGACGATGGGATTGTTCAAAACTGGTTTAGGGACGGAAACCCTCACCACTTCCAACAGTTATGTGGGTGCCACCACCATTGATGCCGGCACCTTGCGGGTGACCAACTTGTATGCCTTGGGCGCCGGCAACAGTCCCGTGACCATCAACAGCGGCACTTTGGACATGGACACCAGTTTGATCGTCACCAATCTGAACGGCGGCGGTCTGGTGATCAATTCCAGCACTTTCACCAATGTCCTCACCATTCAAACCAATTCAACTTACAACGGAATTATCAGCGGCAAAATCGAAGTGTTGGTGAACGCCGGCACTTTGCGGCTGAACGGAGTGAACACTTACAGCAACGGAACCATCGTGGCCGCTGGCGCCGGTCTGGCCATCGGTGGTGGCGCCGCCAACCCTGGCCCGGGCACGGTGATCGCCAGCAATAATGCGACCATCAGCCAGCCAAACACCGCCTCCGGAAGCTCGACCTTTGCCCCTCCGGTCACCACCGTTGATGGTGCGGCAGTGAGGTTCGTTTCCTCCACCACGGCGAACAATTGGGGCAATCAATTCAACGGCAGCGCATTGGCCACCAACATATTTGCCAACGGAAACATGTCCATCGGTGGAACCTACTCGT
>OBLU010005985.1_pt1 | contig 10866 bp, 13 predicted proteins | sample 1518681 | NCBI WGS metagenome assembly OBLU01 (sample SAMEA3539304, study PRJEB22396) | soil metagenome | biome: tundra; feature: field; material: soil | place: USA | collected 2010-05 | depth 0.15 m
GAGCGTTTGCCTCCGGAGCAAAAGGTCGGTGGTTCGAATCCACTCGGGCGTACCACTTAAACTCCTCGGAATCATTAAGCTAGCTTCCAGCCTCAACATCTCATCCTGCCCAAAAACGTATCAAAATGCGTCTTACCGTATCAAAACCCCATCAGGCGCAGGCTTCCGTATCAGAACCGGCGGTTAATTCGCTGGCCTTGCGGTTGAGCTTGACCAGCGCCTCGCGCTTCATCTGCAACTTCATCTGCGAATACTTCTTGAACACTTGGGCATCGGTTTGCCGGAGCATCTGGGTTACCCACTCGTCGGCCACGCCGCCCGCACTCAGCCGAGTAGCGTAGGTGGAGCGGAGGTCGTAGAGCCGGAAGTAGGGGACACCGGCTTTCCGAAGAGTGGTTCGCCAAGTCTTCTTAAACTCGGTCTGGTGCCCGGTCCGGTTGCCGTCGCTCGGGAAGAGCCACGGGCCGGGGCCGGCAAGTTCGATCTGGCTGCGGAACGCTTCGACCGCGATGTCCGTCAACGGAACTTCAGCAACCCCGGTTGGAGTTTTGGAGTCATCGATGAACACCACTTTGTTGGCGATATCCACCTGCTCCTTCTTCATCGCTGCCAGCTCCTTATAAACCCGGAGGCCGGTCTCGGTGATGATTCGGATCACGTTCCGCAGGTACGCGGAGGCGTGCGCCTCGATCTTGGTCTGCTCCGACCACGTCATATAGTGCGGCCGGAACAGGCCTCTGATCTTCACCGGAAACTCTACCGCGGAACAGGGGTTTACCGGGCAAAGTTTTTTCCTCACTGCCACGCTAAAGACTCTACGGAGAACCCGGAATTCCTGGTGCACTGATGTCGGCTTCAGGATTCCAAGTTCGACCACGCCTTCCTTCCGGTGAACACGGCGCCGCTGCCCGAGCCGATTGCGCAGTTGTTCCTCAATCAGTGACGCATCGATCTCAATCAGCTTCAGCGTTCCGAACACAGGCTTCCAAATCTTCAACGCGGCCTGATTGGCCACGTGGGTTGATGCAGCCCGCATGGGGGGCTTGGAATACTTCTCAAGAAAAGAATCCGCCCATGCCTCAAATGTGATTTCCCTGCCTTTGCGAACAAGGTCAAGGGTGTTGTTGTCTCTGGCCAAAAGGCGCTCGCGCAACTTCCTCTGCGCCTCATCCCAGTCGGTTGTGTTGGTTGTTTCCAAGTGGCGGCCACCGGTCTTGTCCCGGTAGCGCATCCACCAAATTGCGCTGTCGTCGCGTTTATAAACGACACCGTCATGCTTCCTAGGCCTTGCCATCTTCCACCTCGTATTTGAACTGCGCGCGGAATGGCTCCAAATCCGATTTCAGAAACCGGATGTTGCGACCCATCACGCGGAGGTGGGGAATCTGCTTTCGCTCTACCCAAAGATACACTGTTTGCCGGCTGACGCCAAGGAAGAGCGCAGCGTCTCTGACTGTCAGAGGCAGCTCGGTGTCGCTGCGGAGAATGGTGCCGCTCTGATATCCCATGGCCTTCACCTCGGAAACGATTTCAATTCCGCCTGATCCAGCCATTTCATCAACGTGGACCGGCGAACCACGCGGCTGCGCCCGAGGCGGATGTGGGGCAGTCGGGGTAGGCCTGCAACACGGCCAAAAAGCAGGTTGCGGAAATGGCCTTCAGTACAGCGCAGCATATTGGCTCCGTCATGGATCGTCAGCACCGACTCCAGCAAGTTTTCGTCGCTCATGCCAACAGAATACGGCGACGGAAATTCCGGCCAAAATTTCGCCGGCCGGCTAGAACATAAAACTATACAACTGGCTGGTTTTTCAATTGGCTACCGGAAAAGCATGAACTTTGTCAGCGGACTGGCGGAAGTTTCCGAGATTCTGCGAGAATTGGCGGAATTTCGATCTAGTTTAGACTGCTGTAGTACCTCGGCAGAAGGCTTCCGTCACCTCTTGGAAATGTCCCTACTCCGGTTCAATGCCGTCTGGGCGCGCGGCGAGAGGAGGAATGCGGCGTGCATAGACTTCCAGAGCGCGCGTCTACAGTCTGCGTGCATAGGTTACAGGGAGTGAAATTTTGGGTCGCAGATTCCGTGAGGACTAGAGGACTTCAAGAAAAAACCAAATTACGCGATAAGCAGGTTGAGGGTTGCGAAACATTGTATGCCGAGCAAAATGAGTTAACCTCGATGATCGTTATGGTACTGCAATACCGCAGTTTCGAGTATCAACCCCTTGAAGCACACAAGAGGTTAGTGTATACCTGATCTTGGCGGTCAAGTCGGCTGCCAACATCAACGAAGCTGGTATGGCGACATTGGTGCATTGAGGAAGCTGGGTATGTGGAGAGAGCCGCGCGGAAGAGTGGGGGCCTTGGCCCTATGCTAACTATTTGCTACACTTGTAGTAATTGCGGGAAAACCCGCTCTAACCCAACAGGAGGTTATATCCCATGTATAAGCCTAGTCGCGGAGTAACGATTATGCTGGTCGGTGAGGAGATAGTGAAGATGTGGCGTGCCCTCGGAACCCTTCAGGCCACGTTTGATACCCTACAGGCCTTAAGCAGTTCCAGAGTTCTGAAACTCTTGAACGCAAATCCCGCACTCCGCCTGATCTTCCTCAGTGAGATAGAATATGCCGAATTGTCTCATTGGGTCGGATTTTTGAAAAGCGTACATCCACAAGTCAAAATAGTGTTGTACGCCGACAAACACATAGCTTCAAATGTTGCTGCGGACGCCCACCTGCCGCCCGCCCCAACTAAACGGAAGGTCTTGCAAGTTGTGAATTCTCTGCTCACCGCGTAGTCGACGGTGCCAGAAATTTTTGCTTGAGCCCTTACATGCTTCGTGCCAGTTCTTGCTGGTACGAAGCTTTTTTTCGACCATCGCCCCGCGCGGTAGGGCCTCCGGGCACCTCTTGGTCCAAGACCTGACAACAGGCCTCTTACGTCAATGACCTAACCAACCGGTCGATCAGCGGAGCAAGTATAGCGAGGTATGGACCAAACTTCTCAGCCAACCCGAGCGTCCCATCAATGTCACCCAAGAAGGCTAGGATATCCCGAATACGCGCCAGATTGACTCGTGACTTTTTCACTTCGCCTCGAAGGGCATCCGCCTTCGACGCATAGTCTCGCTGAATATTCTGGTTGACCTCCGCGCTGCGGCGAACGATTTCAACTAATTGTGCCACCGTCTGATCAATAACTTGGAACATTTGCTCGTCGATAGCACCGAGACTCGGCCTATCATAAGCGGACTCGCCAGCCGCGGCCAGTTTGCTATCAATTAAAGTAATGGTCGCGCTTGCACATGCACTTGGGCGGCTCGTTGCATTCTCCTGCGGCGATTCACTCTGCTTCAATTTCTCCACCTGCCCTCGAACAGCTCGATTCACCTGATGAAGAAAAAGTGCTTCATCAAACGGCACCTTCTCAAGGAATGTCACCACCTTGTGCCGGGTAAAAAACTCAGCCACCTGAGTCCGGCTAGCAGGTCCAGAAATAGCTATCACCGGAATTGATAACTCCCGTGCTTCGCGGCAAATCTCGTCACTTGCGGCCAATCCTACACCTATAAACATGTCCACTACCGCAACATCAATCGACGGGGCGGCGGCGAGTCGCTGGATAGCCTCATCACGGCTTCCAACTGCGACCACACTATGCCCAGCCCTTCGTAAAACTGCCGAAAGGCGGTTCCGCCAATCAGGGTGATCGTCGAGCAATAAAACTCTGGCCATCTTGGTTAGTCACTAGCCATTCACCATTTAGGTTCTGGCTGCACGGCGCTTTCTTGTCTCACGTACTGCTAGATCCAGTTTTTCGCTGAACACCTTGCTGTCAAAACTGTACTTGAAGATAATATCCACAACTTTGAAATCTCGGAAGGACAGCCTCACATTGTCCGCATCGGGATGCCCGGTCACAACCACTGCTGCGGGCCGAGACTCCTCGGGTATCGCGTTGAGGGCCTGAAGCCCTTGAATATTGCCGGTCTCCCATTCTTTCAATCTCAGGTCTGCAACCACGGCGTCGAACGTCGTTGAACGTAACAGAGCAACCGCCTTGTCCATGGTGGGTGCTCGCCGAGCCTCGTATCCGGCCTTTTCTGCCATCTTCACCAATTTACGCATCCAGTCAGGACTATCTTCAATCACCAAGACCACGCCTTTTGCTTTTGTTGAACTAGCCATCGATATTATGCCTCCACAAGGACTCCAGCCGAAGATCTCGGCAGAGTCCGACCAAGCATCTCTGAAAGATCCCCTTTATCAAGGGGTTTTACGACACAATCCGTCGCGCCCTGTCGGAAACACTCTGCCATAACCTCGGGGCTTCGGCTTCGGACTACAAATACGAATCTCGGTTTTGGGAATGCCTTCTTCCATTTCGACAGTTTCGGTTTGACAAAGAAAAAGTCGGCGATAACCATGTCGATCGGGTGCCTCTGACAGTAGGCCAAGGCCCGATCACTACTAGCAAATCCGTACGTCTCGTATCCGAGCTGTTGCAAGAGGTCACACCCCCTCTTGAGACAGTCTGCGCTCGGATCGACAATAACCACACTGCTAATCGCGGCCATCAGTTCCTCGCAATAATGAGATCTCAAACATTGTACCATCCTTGGGTGTCGCCAACAGGCTGATGTCACCACCCTGAGCCCGCAGCACGGCCCTCACCCACCATAGCCCAAATCCCATACCCCTCTTCCTGCTCTTGCCCCCCTTCGACCCCTCTGGCGGCCGATAAAGAAAATCGAAGATATAGGGCCTGAACTGCTCTGGAATCGCACCCCCAGAATTCCATACGTTCAGACACACTTTGCCGCCTCGGATGGTGCTGAAGATTCGGATCTTTCCGTGGTCCCTTCCTATTGCCTTTATTGCGTTGCGTATGAGCTCTATTATTACCAGCGAAAGTACTCGAGTGGACCTAACCTTCGGCATCGACTGCGACATTTTCTTAGTAAGGCCAATGTGTGCGGGCAGAGGCCCATGTTCTCGCAAGGCTTCGTCCACCGCTTCGCTCAAATTAAGATCCTCAATAGTCAGGTTTGTTGTCTCACTGATCCTGTTAAGTAAATGCCTGACAAACTTAAGGACTTCACCAGTGTTGCGCTTGGCCACCAGAACGGCTCTGCGAGCTTCGGAGGCAGTACGAAGCAACAGCGCCAGATCTTTGAGTTCTTCGTGTGCCACGCCAATATCATTGCCCAGGTGATGGATCAGATTCCCGGTGATCTCGCCAAGAACCGTGAGGCTCACCGTTGCGAGCCTCTGCTGAGACGCTGCGTCAAGTGCTTGCCAGGCGCTTTCAAGTTCAGTTATGAAGAGATAATTACTAAGAGCGGTCGACGCAAATCCGGCAAAGATTTCCAGGACTCGAATGTCTAGCGGCTTGAAAGCGTCGGGTATAGGTGACTCAACAACGAAAGCACCAATAACTTTGCCTTTAGGGTTTACCAACGGGAAGCCTATGCTAGTCTTGCTGTTCGTTATGAGCGTCACATATTCGTTGTCGTCGGCTACTCGGCTCGCATCTGGAACGATTATTGTTTGACGGTTGCCCGCCGCGCGACCGATAACACCAACCCCAATCCTGATCGAACGAACTTCTGTCCAGTGGCCTCCAGGCCGGTAAGTAGTGCCCGGAGAATAGACGAGCTCATCAGGATCCGAATCCGACCTTAAGAAAATCGCGGACTCGGTGTCCGAGAGCATTTCGTGGACACCGGAGTAGATCGTATCCAAGACCTGGGGCAGCGTAGATTGCTGAGCTTGGGCTGCCGCTTGGCTAACACGCTGGAGCGCCAAAATCTTGTTGGCAAAACCTAATGCTATTGATGCCCTTTGCGCAAGGCGCCCGACTAGCTCTGCATGGAACCGGGTAAACGCCGTCTGCCGTGCGGACTCTAAGTTGAGGACACCGAGGCATTGATCGCCGGCACAGATCGGCACGGCCAATTCCGAAACCATTCCACCGACAACGTCCACATAAAGATTGGCCCACTTAGGTTCCTTAACATTGTCTATGATGATTGGTTGGCGTTCTCGGTATGCCTTCGTTGTTATTCCAGGGCCTGAGACTTCGAGAGCATGGCCCAAAGCACTGCGTTTTAGTCCATATTCTCGCCTTACGACTAGCGTGGCGCCCTCCAACAGCCTAAAAACACCCGCGTCAGCTTTGGTTTCGTTAATGGCACCTTCGAGGACCGTTTCAAGTATTCCATCAATGTCCAATATGCGTTCGGAGAGTTTGACATCGATGCCTTGAAGTCTCTGGAGATGCCTTATTTCAATCAGATGTTCTCCGGTTGCCCGCTCAATGCGTCGCGCGTTCTGGACGGCCATCGTAGCGCGTTTCCCCAATTCCTCTAGGAGAAACTGGTGTCGTGCGGTGAAGGAATTCTCCTTGGTGCCTTCGACATCAATAACTCCCAGCACGAGGCCCTGCGCAGAGATCGGAACCGCAAGTTCGGACCTAAACAGCCGCTTACGGACTGGCTGGATATAACGAGGATCTTTTAGTACGGCGCCGATGTTTTGGGAGCGGTTGTTTCTAGCCACCCATCCGGTGATACCTCGCTGAATTGAGAGATCTCGGGACCAAGTCCCTGGCAGTCCTACTTGTACCGAAAAACTGAGGGTATTCCCTTGCAATAGTCCTATCGCTGAGTGCTGAGCACCGGTCAAGAGGGCGGCATGGCCAACAATCTGTTGGAGAACTTGCTCCAGATTTTCACTCCTCGCCATCGCATCGGAGACGCGAAGAAGTGCTAAGAGCTCATGCTTGTCAAGCTCGTACAATCCGTCGGTAATTGCAGCTACGGCCTGTTTAGTCATGATTGACAACGACCACCGGCCTTGAGCTTTGGCCGTCGATTCTGAGAGATTGTAACGGAATTCTCCGCGTGGCGCAAGTATTTCAAACAGCGCATTTCAAACAATCTTGACTTGCGGAGCAAGATATGAGCTGCCGCGGGACGGTCTTCGGTGGTCAGCGAGCGGCTCTGCAGCGGTCCTTGATGGCCTTGATGACCAAGTGGGGGTAGTTCTGGCGCCCTCGGGTCCAGGAGCGTGCAAGGCCTTCCCTGCGCATCAGCCATGTTTTCGGAACGGGCACACTTTGCCGGTCCAGTTCGTCGCAAATTTCTACCAGGTTGTCGTCCGTCGTCCAGTTCTCACCGTAGCTGCGGATAAGGGTTGCCACCTTTAGGTGGTTCTCACGATCTGGCTTTGGCCCACGTTTGCGCGGGGCGGCTGGCGGAATGTTGGCCTCAGGGCGGGGGGCGCGGTTCCAAATAGGGGAGTCGGCAGCCAGATCAGGCGGTTCGGACCCGGTGAAATCTTCTGCACGCGCGTTGGCTGGGGGCTGAACTACCGATCTGCTTTGGGCTGCTTTCAGTAAAGCAGTTTCCTGTTGTTCCAGCAAGCGATCAACCTCGGCGGCCGGCAAGGCATGCTGTCTTTGGTGCTGCCGGTCAATGTACCAGTCGAGGTTCTCGCGGCTGTAGGTGAACGTGGTTATGGGCTCGACGAACGGCACGAGCATGGGCTGGGTTTCCTGCTGGCGGATCTGGATAAAGCAGTGGCGCTGGAATTGGAGTTTAAGCGCGGCGGTTAGTTCGGTGAGCTGCTCTTCGATGCTGTAGTACTGCACGCTGGACAGCTCCCGGAACGGAACCGGAAAGAAAATGGGGATGTCGGCCTCCGACTCGGAGGTGGAGTACGAGTCGGTGTCGCTATAGCCGGTGCTGCTGCCGGTGGTTGACCCGGAGCTGGTAACCTCGCTCACCGTGCCCGTGGAAGCAGGGGAGCCAAACCAGTTGTCCGGCGTGTAGAAACTTTGGCCACTGGCCAGACCGCTGAATGACGCCGACGCGGTGCCGGAAGATGTGCCGTGTGAACTGCCGGTGCTACTGCCTTTGCCATAAACCTTGTCGCGCCGGTATTCAGGCCAAAACTTCGTCTGGTAGATGCTGGCCTTGACTTTCATCGGATCGAGCTTGCCGATAAACAGCTCTTCAGCCATGAGGCGCGCGTTCACGGTGGACAGGCCACCGAACACGGCCTTGATGCCGCAATTGTTCAATGCGGCGGCGGTGACATCCTCGTCGAGCTGTTCAAAATACTGGTGTGCCAGCACAAGGAAAAGTCCGCGCTTCCTAACCTCCGCGAGCATACGGCAGATGTCCAGCGAGACAAAATTTTGAAACTCATCAAGATATAAATAGTACGGGTCAGGGTCGCGGCCTGGGCGCCGGGATTGGCGCTGAATTGCGGCTTCAAAGAATTCGTTGACCAGGAGAGCGCCAAAGGTGCGCGCCGCTTCATGCGAGAGGTGTTTGCTCTGCCGTAGGTTCACGAGGAGAACCTTACCCTGATCCATGATGTCTTGAAGGTCGATAGAAACGGTAGCCAGCCCCATAAAGCGTTTGAGGGCGTCAGACGTGAGCAGTTTAAACAGGCGGTTCTTGGCCGAGAGAATCTCATCGCGCCAGTCCTTGGGCTTGAGCTCGTGGAGTTCCATCCATTCGCGGCGAATGAACGGCGTCTGCAAGCGTTCGATGAGAAAGCCACGGACATCCTTGGCACTGAAGTTCAGCAAGTGCTCCGTCTGCGGCAAACCTAGCCCCTGTTCGATCATGACGGTGTAAATCAGCCGGAGCGTTCGTGCTAGCGTAGGTGTCTCATCCGCATTCTCCACGCCCCAAGCGTGCATGGTGGCAGTGACGCGGCGCTCCACCTGGACGGAAATATCGGCATTGGCGGAGCGACGGAAGGGATTGAAGCTGACCACGGATTCGGGTTCGGAGAGGTTGAGCAGAATGATCTCGCGGTCAAGAACATGGCGGGCAGAGTAGGCCACCACGGCGTCATAGAGTTCGCCGTGGGGATCGACCAAACAGAAGCCCTGGCGGTTTCTCAAGTCGCCCCGAATCATCCACTCCATAAACCGAGACTTGCCTGACCCGGAAGACCCCAGCACGTGCATGTGGATTTTGCGGTCGTCGGGCTTCAGGCGCACCGGCTTGCCCCTGGCGTCGTAACCGAGAAACAGCGGCCTCATAGCAGCTTCGCCCAGCGTTCCATTTCCCTTTGGATCGCGTCGTCAATTGCATTGACCCTTAAGACACGCTCCGCTTCATCTGTGATTTTCACAGCGTTTTGCTTTTCCTGTTTGAGGCTGGCCATCTTGGCTTCGCAGGCGGCTTTGTCTTTGGCCCTCTGCTCTTCGGGACTGAGCTTTGGTTCGCCTTTGGCCGGTATTTTTATTTTCTCAATCTGATCCCCAAGGTCAACGATTTCCCGCTGGAGCTGGAGTTCATCACGCTGGGTACGGAGTTGCCGGAGGCGGCTTTCAGATTTCTGCCGGGCCTGCGCGTCCTCCAGGCGGGTTTGGGTTTCAATCTGGCGAATCTCAAATTCGGTCTCCGCCAGGCGGAGGTCCTGCAGGATGGCCTGCAATTCCTTGTTGGCCTTGAAAACTTCAATCACGCTCGACAGCAGCTTGAGCCGTTGCTGGGCGGTCTTGAGGTCTTGGCCCATAATCAGGCGCGCCTTGATGGAAGAGACGGCGTGGGACAGCACGGCCGGCTGGTCCTGGTGGCGCTGAAGCAAGCGGGTAATATCGCCGTCATTCCATTTGGCCGGGATGTTAATGGTCTGGTCGGAAAAGGGCACCACTTCCACAATCCTCCTTTGCTGGATTAAAACCTTGACGGCGGCCAGCAGGAAAACGACGCCGACGGCCATCATTATAAGCGGGGCGGGAAAGATCATTGCTGGCCTTCGGAGGAGCGGATGAAATAGGCGGTTTCGTCGCTGTCGGCGCGGCTATCGGCATAGTGGCTATGCATGGATAGCTTCAACCGGCCATCGCTCTCCAACGAAAGTTCCCAGTTGCGGGTCGCGGGCTGCTGTTCCCAGACCGCGGAAAGGCCGTGGTCCGTCACGGTGGCGGCAGCTTCACCCCAATCACAATCATCGGGCGAGCATTTGCCCCAGGCGTGCACCACCAGCTTGCCCTGTTCGTTAGCAACCGAAAACCGCGCTACGCTCCGGGTCTCTGTATCTTCGTTTTTCCAATCCCCCAAGTATGGCGACGGCGCCGGTGTATCCACAGGTGGCGGACCTGGCGGAGGAGGTTGAGCAGGTGTTGGTGGCGGCGGAAGCTGGGTGAGTTCAGGCATGCGCTGAAGGCTCTGAAAGAGCACAAGCCAAACCCGTGTCCGGTCAAAGCCCAAGGCTGGATTGTCACCTTGGGCGGGATAGACCGGCAACATCAGCACGCCGGCAACCTCCACGGGCAGGGGAGGGTCTTCCACGGCTAAAAACCAGCGCTGCTCGGTGGCCGGGATCTCTGAGGGCGCGCCGACGTTCCACTCGGTTTTGGGTGTGAGTTTGTCGAGACCCAGGCAGTGCTGGCAGAGGCGGAAAACAGCCGGACCACGGTTGATGAAGTAAGGAGGCGTGCGGAGACGTTTTTGGGTTTCCTGCTGCTGGCTGTACCAATAGTAGCCACCAGCCAGCAGGCCGGCGGCTACCAGGAGCAGAACAAGAAATGTCGCCGAAATGACGAACTGCACGCGTGGCGTGGAAGCGGTCGACATGGCTCACAAGACAAACCGCCCAATTATCGCTCCATTCTCTGGCTTCGAGCAAGAGCTCAAGGCGGCCTCTTTAATGTACCTCGCCGCTTTTCACGCCAAACCGCTCTAAAGGCAATCGAACGAGGCCAGGTAGCCTGGACATCTGCCAGCCAGGTCTTCTAAAAACCATCACCCAGCCGTAGAAGGCATCCGAATCGATGACTACCAGAAACTCTGATTGCGGTTGGTTGATGTTTTCCATGACGCGCTCCGCCCGAT
>OBLU010005986.1_pt1 | contig 10863 bp, 9 predicted proteins | sample 1518681 | NCBI WGS metagenome assembly OBLU01 (sample SAMEA3539304, study PRJEB22396) | soil metagenome | biome: tundra; feature: field; material: soil | place: USA | collected 2010-05 | depth 0.15 m
GCCACCGCCGAAGCCCGCGCCGCAGCCGCCGAGCAGCGCGCGGCGACGGCTGACCAGCTCTGCGGCGAGGCTGATGCCGCCGCCGAGGAGATGAGCGAGCACCTGACCGCCGCGCAGGCCCTCGCTCAGGCCGCTGAGCAGCGCGCCACCGCCGCGGAGAATCAGCGGGACGAAGCGGTGCGGCAGGCCCGCGCCGAGGCTGACCAGCAGGTGGCCGCCGCCGGAGCCGAGCGAGATGCCGCCATCGCCCAGGCCCGCGCCGACGCGGAGCAGTGTGTCCGCACCGCCGACGCGGAGCGGGAGAAGGCCCGCCAGGCGGCAGCCGCCGCCGAGGACACTGCCCGGCACGCCGGGCAGGAAACCGCCCGCGCCGAGGCCGCCGCCCGCGCCGCCCAGGCCGAAACCTAGCGGGTCCGCGCCGACGCAGAGAAAATGCTGGATCAGGTGCGCGCCGAGGCGGCCCGCGAACGCGATGAGCTGCGCGCCGACCTGCGCGCCCGCGCCGAGCGCGCCGAACGCCAGGCCGATGCCTATCGCGACGAACTCAGCCGACTCCGCGCCACCAGCTCAGGTGACGGTAACGGCAGCGGTCCAGCGCCTGCCAGGACGACACGCCGCGCAGCCCGCACCTCGGCCACCTGACACAGGCCACTGCCGTGGCCAGGAACCGCGAGGAAGGAGCCAGGCACGTGAACCAGTACGGGGCCATCGCCCAGCAGCACAGCAAGCGGTGGCGGCCGGCCACCTACGCGGCGATCGGCGACCCCGGGAACTACTTTACCAAGCTGGGCGAGCAGGCAGCCGGCGAGATTACCCGCCTGTGGGCGCAGATGCGCGCCCAGGACGGCAACCCGCCCGGCGAGGACTACCTCACTCGCGTCGCCCGGCTGAACGCGACGCGCAAGCGGACCGAAGAGATCGTCCTCCCGGCCTGATCCTGCTGCCACCCGAACCCGTCGCCAGCGAGGATGACCCGGCCGCACCGGCATAGCCGACGTGCCGGGCGGCCGCTGCGGCAACCCGCACGGTGCGTCCCGCTCCCTGCTGACGGTCGATGGCCTGGACCTGCACGTCACCGGCCTGGATGCGATCGGCGGCAGCCCGGCCTGCGACCTTGCCCGGTACTTCAAGGAGATGGGCCACGCGGCCAGATACGCCAGCCAGCCTGGCCGGCTGAGATGCCAGGGGATCACGGGGCCGCCCGCATCTCTGATCAACAAGATTCTCTGACTAGCGTTGCCGCTCAGCGGCGCGGTATGTTACGCGCCGCGTCACATGAGCGTCCGGGTCCACCTCGGCTCAGATCGCACCGCAGGTTCCCGCCGTCCATCGGCCGCCCTTCTCAGGCCGAACGGTCCCTGGCTCAAGCCCCGCTCCGCCTGCGTGCCACGCGGGGGTGGACGCGCCCCAACCGCCGCAGTCCGGACCATTAGCGACCCGGACGAATAGTGCTCGTTAGCAGGAAACTAGGTCTTGAAGTCGAAAAGGGTACAAACCTGCGCCGCCTGCGACGGCGAGCGATTCACCAGACGGGCTTCAGGCACAAGTCCACACCCGCTGATCAGAGGTCCCGGAAGAAGGCCAGCCAACCGGCGCCGTTCTCGGTGCTGGTGGCGTACAGGTCCAGGATCTCCCGGTAGCCTTCGGCGTTTACCCCGGTGGCCAGCAGGGCATGCACATTCACGGTCCGGCCGGCCTCCCGGACACCGATCCCAAGAGCGTGGCGGTGAAAACCAGCCGCTCCGATCGCTGAGCTGCCTACCCTGGCGCCCCGACGGACCCTCCAAGGTCCGATGGGACGGATCCCGATCGTGGGTCAACGCTTGGCGCGCTTCAGCGTCCTTGGGAGCAGGTCACCTGGGCCTCGATAGCGCAGCTGGATACCGGTGTTTGCGCGAAGCCGTCGGGCACGCAAGACACCTTGGCGCTCTGGGTTGAGGCGAATGGCTGCTTCCCCCAGGAGATCGAAGCCAGCTGACCAGATCTCGATTTTGCCCGGCCCGGCGTCGGTCACGCGTAGCCATGTATCCGGCTGCGGTACTGCGTCGTACCAGGTTACGTCGTCCACGTCCTCGGTCCGGCGGATCCATTGACGCGAGCGCTGTGTCTGCGCGCGGTATGCGAACGTCTCCCACGCTGACCGTGATTCGGGCGTCGGCCAGTCTCGGCTGAAGGCGAGTTCCGGGTCAAGGTCGCTGATCCACTGGCGCATGCCAGCCGCCGAATCGAATGCCGCGCCGGTACCCGTGACTGCCGAGATGGCCGCGAGACGATGGTCGAAGCCGGAGCGGATGAGGATTGAGGCTGCCCGGCTGAAGGTTCCCGTCTCGATGGCGGTGACGGCCGTGCCCGTCAGCGTGTCGGCGTCCGGGTTGTCTTGGGCGGCTTCGAAGACTCTAGCCGCTTCCATTCCCCACACCAGCCGGTAGATCAGGTCGGACTCGATGAACTGCGCTAGGGCGACGCGGTCGCCGGATAGGTCGCCGAGGGAGCGACCTTGAACCCAGTGCTTCAACACGTCCTGCCAGTCGTCGAGCACCGTTTCGGGAGCGAAGACCTCCATGGCGAACACGGTGTCCGCGATCGCGACGAGGCGGTCAGCGGCCGTCTCATGGTCTGCGTCGAGGATGGCGACTTCAGCCTGGTTCGCCAGGGCAATAATGCGTCCGGACACCTGGGAGAGTTCGGACCCGGCGTCCGCCCCGAGTCCGGCCAGGAACCAGCCGCGGCGTTCGGAGGCTGTGGACGTCCGCCACATGTGTCTGGTCCGGCTGTCTACCAGCCCGCGAATGGCAACCGCTCTGGGGGCGTCGAAGCGGCGGAGCTGTCGTTCCCAGAGCGAGTTGAGCAGCGCATCGGCGACGATTTGCGTAACGGCGTCAGCGTCCGCGTCTTGGTCGCCGTCGCCGACGATGCTCAGGATCCCGATGTCGAGTAGCGCGAGGTTCGACTGCCAACTCGCGGCAGCGGCGGCACGCTCGTCCTCTGTCTCCTGGGACACGATGGGCAGCGACCAGTCCGAGCCGCCGGTGAGGTAGTCGAGGTAGGGCTCGACGGACCTGAATCCGGCGGAAGCGTACATTCTTCGCAGCAGCGCGACGCCGACCTCGATGAGTCCGGACTGCAGGGCCTTGCCGCCGTCTCCTTGCGTGAGCTGGAGCCACTCCCGCCGGCGTGTCTCGGTGGGCTGGAAGATTGGGTAGAGGACAAGCCCTTCGGTGTCGACGAACGCACGGCCAGCGCGCCCGATGACGTTCGCGAAGTCAGAGCCCTTGAGCAGGTCCCTACCGCGTCGGAGCCCGTGGAAGAGCACCGCGGAGGCGGACAAGTTCAATCCTTGAGCGAGGGTCGGTGAGGCAATAGTGACCTTCAGGCTGCCCAGCTGTAGAAGTCGCTCTACCTCGCGCCGGAAGGGACCTGGTAGCGCTCCGTGGTGGATCGCCACGCCCAGTTGGAGACACTTCAGAATCGGGTGGCCGGCGCCGAACCATTCCGCGCCGACGGCGAGCGCGTCGGTCAGGTCGACGTCGGGCGGCAGCACGGAGGAGACGAGACCTTGGTCGTGGAGCTTGATGATCGCGCGGGCGTAAGGCTCGACAGAGTTCCGCTGGGGGCAGAAGACGAGGACGGTCTGGCCCTCTTCGACCAAGCGCCACGCGGTGGCGATGACGAGTTCACGTTGGTCTGCCGGAAACGTTTTCTTCCGCCGGCCGGTCGGCTGTCTCGCCTCAAAGTAGCGGGGGATGAACGGTTGGTCAGGCCCGAGGGTGATGGTTAGTCGGGCATGGTCGGCGCGCCACTCGACGAGACCGAAGCGTTGCTGCGTCGGGCGCCAGGCCTCCCGGTGAAGCCCGTCGGGCTCGTCGTCGGTGATCCATGCGACGAAGTCGTCGAGCTCGTTCCCGGAAGGAAATACGGCCGAGAGACAGAGGATGCGGCGCGCCGACGCATCGGGGCGGCGTAGCAGCCGCTGGATCTGGGCTTCGTAGCGGACTTCACGCTCAGAGGCTCCAATCATGTGCCCCTCGTCCAAGACAACGAGGCCGACGTCGTCCAGCACGGACGGGTCGGATCGAAGCGCGAAGTCCAGCTTCTCCGGCGTCGCCACGACGATTTGGCTGGAGCGCAGCGTGTCCTCGTCGACGTCGCTGACCCCCATGCTGCCGTAGAGGGACGAGACGCGGATGCCGAGTGGCGAGAAGGTCCGTGCGAGGACCTGCTCTGTCTGGGCGGACAGGGCTCGCAGCGGGGTGACGTAGACCGTACGTCTGTTTTGCGCGAGGCACGCCAAGATCGACAACTCGGCGATGCGGGTCTTCCCGGCGCTGGTCGGCAGCGCGACAACGAGATCCCGCCCGTCCTGAAAGATCCGGTCGACGACATGGAGTTGGGATGGCCACAGGTCGATCTCGGAACGGCCCCGCGCCAAGAGCGACTCGACAAAGGTGCGGCGCAGATAGCGCCACTGCTCGACGCGGTCACCCGCCCCTGGCGGTGGTTCGTTCGGGATGTTGGTTTCCATGCTCGTGTCGAACAGGTCCCCCAAAAGATGTCGGGTGAGCCGGTAGACCCACCACGGTCCGGGTGCGCTCACGTCCAAGGAGGCCTGCTCGCCAAGCTGCAGCTCCTCAAGAGCACCCATGAGAAGCTCCCTGCTAGCGAGCTCGATCGCGAACAAGGCGGCCGAGACCGCCGCGAGGTAGTTCTCGCTGAGGAGAAGGACGACAGGGCCGACCTCGTCCGGCGGCGAGGACTCATCTGCGCTGTCATCCTCCGCGATGAGGGCGGCCAGCAGAACCTCATCGGAAACCTGGGGCGAAGAGCGCAGCGATCGGGTTCGCTGCTCGATGGAGCTCAGGTCGCGCATCGCAAGGTCGGCCAGCGTCTGCTCCATCGGAGTCAACCTCCCCGACCGCCGGCTCGCCTGCATCAGGGAGAACGCCCGAGCTGCATAGCCACCGAGATGGCTGGCCGCGCCAGCGATGAGACCGTGAAAGGCCAGGTCCTCTGTGGGCGCTGCGTTCCGGGTTGCCGCCTCCAAGGCGTAGGAGCTCTGGATAAACCCTTCCCGCGCCAGGGTGATCTGCACGGACATGTCGTCGTCACCTTCCGCGGCCTCCAACAGATCAAGACTGGTGGACAGCATCGCGTAGCCGTAGTTGAGCAGGTCCGCATCCAGAAATGGACTGAACCGGGGTGCGTCCTGAGGCAGAATCCCGGCGCGCCGAATCATCGACTGAGCCTGCCCACGGGCCAGCAGACGCCCGCGAAAGCCGGAGTCGGTGGCCGCAGCGAGACTCTCGGCGAGGTCGTCCGCCTCACGAGCCACCGGTGGTCACCCCATCGTAAGCGTCCTTGATAAACTTCTGGTGGCCCTTGACCCGGAGCGTGGCTGTCCGCTGTGACACGGATCCGGAGTACGTCTTGAGATCGACTGCTACGTACGCACTAGGGTCGCTGCCCGTAAAGAGGAACATCAAGTGACCGACGCGGTCGGGACGGACGCCGTCCGACAACTGCATGGAAAGCACGGCTTCGCCGATGTGGCTGTCTGCCGTCGGCAGGAGTCGCTCGGCGAACTGGGCCAGCGAGTGCGGAGACGGGAATTCACCATTGCGCGCCAAGCCCTGGCGAGCCTCCTTGACGGTGCCGTCTCTTAAGGTTGCGCGGCTCTTTGCCTCTGCCTTGGTGATGTGTAGCTGCCCGTTGGAGTCGAGCTTCGCCCCGAGTACGTCGTCCCCTCTCATCGCCCACTCTTGATGGTCGCGCTGGATGAGCCGGCTCGGCCCGACCACGTACCCGCACTCTTGGTGGAGGTAGGCCGTCGCGAGGATCTCGCCCATGTCCCCCGAACGAGCGCTGGCTTTGGTGGGAAGTTTGTTGCGAAGAAACTTCGCCACGCCCTCCTTTCCGAATCGCTCAGCAACCACCGCGAGCGAGTCGGATTCGGCGTAGGCATTCGGGAGACTTGCGGCGAGGCTGGAACTGCCTTTCGCGTCGTCATACGACTCGAGTACGGCAGCCTGGTGGCCACCGATGGGCACGAGCGTCCCAAGTGTGCACCAGTCGTTGAAGTCAGTCATGTCCCGCCTCGTCCGCACGTCCAACTCCCAGGCCGGGTGTTCGGTGGTTGAACTGTATCTATGATGGGCAGGCTTGTCGCGATCAACGGTGCCTCCGTACACGCATGACATTTGGTGTCCTGCGCCCGTCTCTGTGCCAGTGGTCGGCGGACGTCAGCTACAGAGGAGTGGCGTTGCGGGAAATGCCACTCCGAGAACCCCGGCTGTCGGCCTTCTGGCGGAACTGGATAACTGTCGCGTCCGCGTTCGGATCCCAGTTTGACCAGTCGTCAAAGTAGGAGCGGTCGAGTCCGACGCGGTCGGCAGCTTGAGCATTCGGGTCGTCACCGGGGAAGCGTTGGAGCAGCGCCTTGATGAGCCAGATGGCACGCTCGTTGCCGACTTCGACAGGTTCGTCCTTATTCCAGCCGCGGGCAGAGATCTGTTTGTATAGGCTTCGCGCCTGGTCCATGTCGATGCGATGCAACTGCTGCAGTCGGACCACCATTGCTTTGACGGCCACGCCCCACCGCTCCTTCAGTCTTGCAAGCGTGGCGAGAGTGACCCTCCCTCCGAGTTCGTCGAGGTCGGCGAGGAAGGCGTCGCCGGGGAGGAGGAAGGTGCCGGCGAACCGGTGGGCCTGCTTTTCAATCGCCTTGGCTTGGTCGGCCGTCTCTGGTGGTGGGCAGGAGGCGTGGAGCGTCACGTGGCCGAGCTCGTGGCAGAGCGTGAAGCGCTGCCGGTCGCCAGGGACGCCGCCGTCGGCGGATGGCCGACTGACTCGGATCACGGGAATTCCGTCGACGAAGAGCGACATGCCGAGGTGCCTGCCAAGTTCGTTGTCCATCGGCAACACGAGGCATCCAAGTCGCTCGGCGGCTCGGGTGGCATTCGGAACAGCCTGCCCGGGGGGCACATCAGCGGCCTCGCGGACCTCTGCGGCGAACTCCTCGATCTCGTAGTCGTCGTTGAGGTCGCCAGTGAATACAGGCAGCCTTTCGGGTAGCCGCTTGAGGCGCACATCCTCGAAGGACTCCAGTGCAAGCAAGGTGTCGGCGACATATTGCTCGACGGCCTTCTTCGGCGCGTCAGCGTACGCACGTAGCCACGGGCGAGTGTGAAGCAAGTCCGGGGTCGGCCGGTTCAACAGGCAGACGTTGCACGCGAGCGCCTCCGCCAGGCGCTGGGCGTCGGCGTCATCGATCGGCAGGTGTCCACTCAGCATGCGCGAGAACGCGCTCGCAGGGAGGTTAAGCCGTTCCGCGAGTTCAGCCTGCGTGAGACCGTGCGCGGTGCGCATGCGCTGTACGCGCCCGTAGTCGAGGTAGACGTTCACAGCTTGGCGTCCGTTTCGCTCGGATATCCGCATCTACGAGGCGGGATGGCGGAGAGGGTCTTGGCAGGTCAGGACGATCGGCTAACTGGCATCAGCCTCGCCGGTGTTGTCGCCGAACACTTCGTCCTGCCCGAACTCGTTGCCGAGGTCGTCTTCGTCGGCTGGCTGGAAGCCGCGGCCCGACGGCGGGGTCGGCGTGCCGCTGATACCGAGAAGCGTCACTGTGCCGAGCCTGAGACGCGGGACCGCATCCTCGGTGATCCCAAGAACCCGTCCGGCGATGATGTCGACGACCATGCCTTCGTCATCGACTGTGTAGCCGAGCACCCAGCGTTCCGTCAGAATCAGCGAGTCGGGCTCCGCGTCGGTGATGACCAAGATCGAGTCAGACGTACAGATGATGTCGTATTCGCCGGTGTCGGTGTCGATGTCGGCCTTGCGGACGCGGAAACGGCGATCGGCACCGTCGACCAGATCGATGACATCGCGACCACCGCCGCTGACGGACTGACAGCCCAGCCCGATGCGAGTCGTTGCCTCCTCGATTGCGTCGAGGACTAGATCGCGCCCCAGAGAAGACCGCGACCTGCGCGTCTTGCTGAACGCCGGATCGAGTTGCGTGGCCTTCTCGATCTTCCAGCCGCGATCCTCAAACGTCTCTCGGATCTCGTCAGCGAGCTGGTGCATACGCTTCATGAACGTCAGTGTGACATACACGTTAAACAGTTTCAAGCATTTGTCACACCATAGAGGCCTCAACTTCCTGACCGGGCGGCGGGCGTATCAGCCGTGGGGACTGGGTTCGACCGCCAGAGCGTCTACGACGCTAGCGGTGGCCCGGTCTTGCATGCGCGGCCGGACGACTACTTCAAGGTGGGGTGATGAACAGCCGTGTCCAGTCCTGGCTGGTGCGCCTTGTCCAGGCCGTTCGGATTGGCTCGAGGAACGCGAGTGGCGAGTCCCGTTTGCCTGTCGTTGGCCCACGGTGATTGCGGTCGGCTGTGGACTCACCTTTTAGGCCAATTCTGCGTGGGCATCAGGCGGTTCTGCCCTGCCCTGCACTGGCTGCCGCGCATAGCGACGGATCTCGCGTGCCGCGGCTCACCCTCGCGGCTACCGTCCGTGAGGTCAGCCTGGCCGTGCGCCACGCGCCGATTGAAGCCGCCACGATGAGCATCCCAGTGTCAAGGCGAGCAGGCGGAGATGACCGACGGATGGGTAGTGCCAGCAACCGACGCTCAGCGTGACTGTCGTCAGGCGCTCATGGCGAACGCGTAACAGCGGGGCACGCCGCGGTTTTACCGGCCGGACCGTGCGAGGTCAAAGGTGCCAGGCGCGTGCTGATTCCGCGATAGGTGACTGCGGACTTGTTCACGACATGAATACCGGCCCAGCGCCCGGACGGCGGCCATCAGCACAGCGGACTGGTTGCGGGCGTTCTTCCCGGCCAGCCCGCGTGACCGGTTACGCTCTGTGGTCCGGCACCGCCGCGTCGGCTGGCGGGGCAGGCGCCGGCCCAGGGCTGTTCAGCAGGAGCGCGAGCGCGTGTCGCTGCGTGGGGGTGAGCGGGGGTGCTGCCTGGGCCAGTTCCCTGATCCAGGCATCCGGGCCGCTGCCGGAGTGGGGTGCGGGGTGCCCGTTGTGGTCGTGACCCTCGTCGCGCCCAGCTGGGGCGGCCGGGACGTGGGTGCCCGGCCGGCTTGCTTTCCCGGTTCCTGTTTCCCGCTGCGGCGCTGTTCCCCTGGCACGCATGAATTGAAGGCTAGCTATTGGCGGTCAGCCGGCAAATCGTGGTACGGCAACATAGACCTCTTTAAACCGGACTGAGCAACGCTCAGACGCACTCAGCAATACTGGCTATCACCGGCTAGCACTGAAAAGGACAGTAAAATTCTTTCGCTTGGTCACGTAAACCCGGGATACGTCACCGCTGTGCGCGTCCAGGCATTCACCGGAGCACCAGCCGGCTGATGACCGGCTGGTTCCGGGGCCTGGTTCCGGTGTGCCACGCCGACCTGACCGGGCACCGAGGGTCCGGCCGCTGGCCTGGGGTTCGGCGTGCCCGGCAACCCCGGCGCGGCATTGGAGCTCGTGTTGCCAGCAAGAGCTCCAGTTCGCTTCCGGCGCGCTTGGGTGATCGTCAGCCGGGCGGCGAGGAGAAGGATTGCGCGGCCATTAACCAGCGCCTTCCACCTCAGGTGAAGGTGGCCGTCAGGGCCGCGAAGCAAGATGTGCGTAACGTTCCTTTCCGTTTGGACCGAGCGCGGTCCCGGAGGCATACTGAAACAGTCCGGTCAGGGTCAGAGCGTGAAATTCACGGCGCATTCACGCCGGGCTGGCAGCGGGAAAGGGGAAGGCCTGTGGCGTACGCTCTCCGCGACGACAAGCCTCGCGAGGATGACTGGCAGGCCGCTGCCCGGCCGCGCCGCCGGACCCGGCATCAGGGACGGCGTGACCGCACGGTGCGGTTCGCGCTGACCGACGCCGAATACGCCGAGGTGTCCGCCGCCGCCCGCCAGGCCGGGCTGGCGCGCGGCGCATACGCAGCCGAAGCAACCCTGGCCATCGCGCGAGGCGAGATCGCCACACCGGACGCGCCGCTGCGGGATGCTTTTCACGCCCTGGACCGCGCCGCGCTGCTCGTCCGCCGGATCGGCGTCAACTTGAATCAGGCGGTGGCGAAGCTGAACGCGACCGGGCAGTGGTCCGGTGACCTTCCCCGGTACGCGGAAGAGAGCATCCGCCGGGCGGCCCGGCTGGAGGCGGCCGGGGAAGACCTGCGGAAGCGATTCCTCCGCACCATCCGCGCACCCGGACCACGCGGACGGCCGACCGGACCAGAATCCGCGCCGCGTTCCGCCGATCCGGGATGACACCACGGCGTTCCGCACCGGCCCGTCACAGCGCGGACGGTCTTCCTCGCTGCGTTCTGCGTATCCGGGATCGGACGGATGGTGTTCCGCGTGGCCCGGAACGCGGCGGATGGCGTTCCGCCGACCCGGAAACGGTGAGCGGGCACGGGTGAGCGGTGATCGGGAAGGTCTGCCCGCGTGGCCAGGACCTGGCCGGGCTGATCCGCTACCTGTACGGCCCCGGACGCCGGGAGGAACACGCCGATCCGCATATCATCGTCGGCTACCGTCCCCCCCGAAGACCTGGAACCCTCGCTGCGCGCGAACGGGAGCCGGGACTTCCGCCGCCTGGTGGGGCTGCTGCGGCTCCCGCACGACGTGCTCGGCAAGTGGGGGTACGCCAAGCCGGTCTGGCATTGTTCCATGCGTGCCGCCCCCGAGGACCGGCTGCTCTCTGACCGGGAGTGGGCGCAGATAGCCGGGGATGTGATGCACCGCACCGGGTTGTGCCCGCGCGGGGAGGATGACGACGCGGTGCGCTGGATCGCGATCCGGCATGGCCCGGACCACATCCACCTGGTCGCGATGCTGGCCCGCCAGGACCGCACCCGCC
>OBLU010005988.1_pt1 | contig 10860 bp, 4 predicted proteins | sample 1518681 | NCBI WGS metagenome assembly OBLU01 (sample SAMEA3539304, study PRJEB22396) | soil metagenome | biome: tundra; feature: field; material: soil | place: USA | collected 2010-05 | depth 0.15 m
GCGCGTGATGAGTAAACAATCATCTGCTCCAGGCATCGCCCAAGGGGGCAGGATCTAGCAAGCGTAGCTCGCTAGGGGCGCGCTTGGGAGGGCAGCGATAAGGAGATGGAGCTGGCTACTCGGTTAGAATTCGGAAAAGTACCGAGCGCCGGGGAGTCGGCCTTAAGTCGGTAACCGAGAGGCTTCGTGAACAGGTGGAAGGGGTAGCGGCTGTTGTGAACCTACGCCGCTGCATCCGAACTGTCAAACTCGCGGAGGGGGCAATCGTGGAATCAGTCTAAGCCGCGTAGCGCCAGCATTTGGGCAAGTTAGCAGCATTTACTGAGATAACACCACCGTGTACAAAATGGCCCGCTAAGTACCCTCCAGAGAACTGCGTTCCATCCGCATCCTTCATTTCAACACGGGTATTTTCTTTGGGATAGGTCTTTGGATCTCTGGGACTGTACTTGTTCCATTCACTCTGCATAAGTTGATTGTAACAGTTAACGTTATTTCTCTCCGTTAGGCATCGCCAATGTTCACGCAGGTTTGGCCTGCAGCGGCGGAATTGCACAAACCATCGTATCCCTGAGCCATGCGATGGGCTTGTCAGTTATTGCCGAGGGCGTCGAAACGGAAGAGCAGCGGGAATTCCTCGCTCGTCTCGGCTGCCATTCGTTTCAGGGCTACCTTTTCAGTCGGCCGTTGTCGCTGGAGGAATTTGAAGGTCTGTTGTAAGGCTTTGCCAAGAGCATCGACTCAAAATTTGATACACACCGTGTTGCCGGGCCAGTTCAACTGAACAGGGTTTCGGAAGAATCGTCAAGACTCAAAATCGAGACCTTGAACTCACTTTCTAGATTGCGGTGATCATTAAGTTGAAAAGCGGCAGGGAGAATGCCGATGGAAGAGGTCTCAGAGTATCCGTGCCCCAGGTCTGTGCGACAGAAAGGCTGCAATTGTGCCCCACCAGGCTATCGGCGAAAACAGTACGAGCGAAAGCTCCAGGGGCGTTGAGCGCAGACTGAGTCGTCGATTCGCTTGCGATGGATTCGCCGAGGTCTTTGCTTTTGATACCGGCTTCCTGTTTCGCGGGGAGATTCGAGACATCAGCCAAACCGGATGCTACATCGCGACAAAGTGCACGTTGAAATTGGAACGCGATTCTGAGGTGGACGTTCTTTTCAGATTGAAGAAGCGAGAATGTCGAATCCTCGCTTGCGTCAAGGATATCAGGCCAGGCAAGGGTGTAGGACTCGAATTCTTGCATCAAGAACCGCGGGTAGAAGGGTCGTTCCAGACGTTGCTAACTGCACTTCTCGACGAAGCGCAGCAGCAAGCTTGAGTCGGCGAGCCGGCACATGTCTGCGCTTGGGGCAGAAGAAAGTATGATCCTTGTGATCCTTGAGCTGTGCCTCGCCAAAATGCCATCCGGCAGGATGCTGACAGTTTTTGGAACTCAACTCCTATTCATCTGACACGCTGAGAGCGACGTTGGCACCGTGTCGAGCGTGTGTAGATGGTGTAATCGCTATTCCGATAGGGCCAACCCATCAGGAACCGGATTGTAAACACCTGCAAATAGAAGAATTCTCTCCCCGAAAAGCCGAGCAAGCGATTTATTTAAGTTACCAATTAAGGCGCTATATATAAATTACTTAGGGCTATTATCCTGGCTCAGTTGGCGATACATGGCCTTTGCACTTTCTGAGAGCCTGCTGAGGCTATGTCGCTGGCCCATTAGCTACCAGAAAGTCACATCAGCGTTAACAATTCAACCGTGCCGCGAGCGGTTGGTGTGACGGGAAACCCTGCCTTGGAGAAGTGGCTCGCCAAGCCTTACTCGGCGTTTGGATCGCGACGCTAATCCATTGCTGCCAGGAGATCCGTCCATGGATCTTGGCGCCACCTTTCAAGTCCAACTCCGAGCGCAATCGGCTTCCGCGCGTTGCAGTCGTTTTGGAGGTTCAATCAAAGCAAGGGCCGAAATAGGCAACTGTTGATCGATGGGGGCAACTTTGGGGGCAACTTTTGAAGGACGTTCGCGAACAGACACCGAATTGTCTACAAATTATGCCCATTTTTTGTGAATTCAGCGTTCGCACTGGGGATTGCGAACGACAATTCGGTAGCGTCTCTGGCCACCACCATTTTGCCGTTTAGAATCAATAACTTAAATTGACTCTCGGCAGGATTAAACACCCAAGGCCGCGCGCTCTCCGGAAAACCATCGACGAGCATTGACACTGGTAAAATCCGGTGGCAGTGAAGCTGTCATTCCAAGGGGCAATCGTCTGTCAGCCTCAGTCGGCGACGTGTCCGTAACTGATTGATCAATGTCACCAGTTTGGAGGCCATTGCCGTCGGAAATTGGCCTCAAAACGTGCAATGCCTAGTTAGCGTCAAGTGAGCCAAGCCAGCCCGTAATTCCGATCAGTCAAGGAATACATCGCTCCGCCATCAGGAGGGATCTGGTTGCAGGGAAAGCCATGCTGAAAAGCCTGGTTTCGACTAAGGGCCAACATGAACATTCAAGTTGGCCCAAATTTCTTGTGAGATTGCCGCCGCCTCCCAAGGACTTGATCACTTCTTCCTGGAAACAACTTGCAGGTCAATTACGCGCACATCGGTGTCCCTGTCTCGTAAGACCGCAAGTCTCGTTCCCGAACCGTCTGCGACAATACTGCCCCCTCCGTATGTCTGTCCAGCCCATGGGCCATGCGTCATTTCGCCCACGAGGTCCGTGCCAACCACGGGACATTGCCACTGCTTTGCCCGTTTTAGGATCAGATCCTCAAGATCCTTCTCATGTTCCGGCCATTTATCCGGAGTTGCCGCCCACCCATACGGAACGAGCATCAGATCTGGCTTGAGCTGCGCGACGCGCTCAGCGTATTCATCTCCAAAAGTGTCTGCGCAGATGACAAGGCCAATCCGCCCAAATTCCGTATCCACGACTCCAATACCCTGAGCCGATCCGACAGAATATGGTGGATCCATCAACTCCGGAAGCACGTTCAGCTTCCTGTACTTCCAAAGCAATTTCCCAGTTTTATCAACCAGAATTGCAGAGTCGTATAGCAACTCTCCGCTTCTCTCGTCCAATCCGATCGAGATCATTAAGCCATATTTGCGAGCGAGGTCGGCGATGCGTTCGCTGTCTGTCCCTGGTATTGGCGTGGCCAGCTTGTGAGCGTCGGGATTCTCCCAGCCGAGAACCGATGATTCAGGGAAGGTGGCAATGTCTGCGTGCGCGTCATGCGCTGCCTGAAGCGCATACTCAACGCGCCGGAAGTTTCCCTCACGGTCGCCGTCGATCACCAAAATCTGGCAAACGGCGACTCTGACTTTCGCGTAGCTGACATTCGTCAGAAAGAAGGCTGACAGCATGCTGAACAGAATTATCCGAGCAAACTGCCCGCAAACAGATTTAGTCCGGAATGCACCTGGTCTCCGGATATTGATCAACATGCCTACCCCCCCATTTCTACTTTGCCATCGACATGACTCTTTCTATGCTGATCATAGCGCCGACTAAAAATTGGCTCCCATTGAATGCATCCCATCTCTAAAGGACGTCAGGGTCGCAGGATTGATCTCCTCAGAAGGTGGGAAGCCCAGTTTTCAACATTTGACCATCGATCACGAGATCGTCGCTGAATGTTGGGCTGTGTTCGGTATTTACCGAATGGGAACTGCCGTTTATGCGGTGATTCAGGACTTACCCATCTGCAATCACCCATGACGAACATCTCTTGCGGGTACCTGCGACAACGTCGGCGACGCCCACATCACCACTCCGCATCCGCCCTGAAGCGGGAATCTGCGTCTGGAGCCCCGGCCTACTCGTATCGCAGCGCGTTCATCGGCTCCGCCCGCGAGGCGCGGCGCGCCGGCACTGCGCATGCGATCGCGCCCACGAGCATCAGCACTCCGGAGGCCGCGAGCAGAATCAGCGGGTCCCGCGCGCTGCCTTCTGCCCACTCCGCCAGCACGCGGTTTAGCGCCACCGTGAGCCCGATGCCCGCAACGATACCTATCCCGACCGTCAGCGCCATCGACGCGAATACGATACGCATCACGTGGGAACGCTGCGCGCCCAGCGCCATGCGGATGCCAAACTCGTTCGTCCGCTGCGTGACCGAATACGACACCACGCTGTAAAGTCCAACCGCCGCCAGCAGCAGCGCCAGCACGGAGAAAGCGCCGAAGATCCAGCTCACCAGGTGATCCTGCTGCCACTCCGGTTCATCGCGCAACCAACCCTCCAGGTCGTTGATCACCTGGGTTGTCTGCTGGTCCGCATTCACCTGCGCGAGTTGGCCGCGTATGGCATGCAGCAGCGACAACGGCGGCGCATCGGATCGCACCAGGATCTGCGTGTATTCCCGCATGGTCAGTGTCCAGGGCAGGAAGACCTCGGGCTTGATTGGGTTCTTTATCCCGTCGTTGCGGTGGTCGCCGACGATGCCCACGATGACCAGCCACGCATCCGCTATTCCCGGCGCGGAGAGCACGATCGGCGGGCGATTCTCGATGCTTGGTACCCGGATGGAGTGACCAATCGCGTCGCCGTTTGGGAAATAGATTCGCGCCAACGCCTGGTTGATCACCACCTGGTGCGCACCGGCATGATTCTCAGCCGCGGTCCAGACGCGCCCCTGCAGCAGCGGAATCCTAAGGCTCGCAAAATATTCCGGACTGACCAGGTTGATTTGTGCCGTCTGCTGCTCCAGCGCACTCCCGCCCAGAATCTCGAAGCGCTCATTCCATCCGTTGCGCGGCGGCGTGGCGTTGGCGGAGATGGCCGCCACCGTCACACCCGGCGTATCGGCCACCTTGGAACGCAGTTGCTCAATGTACGCGGAGCGCTCTTCCCAGGTCCTGTACACGCCCTCGTGAATCGGGATCGGCACCGACATCACATGGCCGGGATCGTAGCCCAGCGGCGTCTTCATCAGCCGCGCAAATCCCGCCATCGCCCCGCCCGCTCCGGCCAGCAGCAACAGTGTCAGCGCAATCTGCCCCGCGATAAGCATGCTGTGCGTCCTCCGCCCATAAACGGTTCCGGCGGTTCTTCGCGTATTCGACTGCAAGTTCTGCGCCATAGCCGGCCGCGACAGTTGCAGTGCAGGCCAAATCCCGAACAGAATTCCCGTCAGCAGAGCCACACCCATGCTGAACAGCAGCACAGGGACGTTGATCTCGATGACAACCTCGGGCGCGAACGCGTAAGGCGGCAAGATCGCGTGCATTCCGGCCAGCATTCCATAGGCTGCCAGCACGCCCAGCGCGGCGCCGGTCACGGCCAGCAGCAGCGACTCCGTCAATAACTGCCGCACGATGCGCATGCGGTTTGCGCCAATCGCCGACCGCACCGCCAGCTCGTGTTGACGGGCCGTGCCGCGCGCCATCAGCAGGATAGAAACATTGGCGCACCCGATCATCAGCAGGAGGCCCACCCCGCCCAGCAGCAGGTAGAGCGTCCGCCCCATTTGCTTTACCACCCAATCATTCAGGCCCTGAATCTGCACTGTGAAGTGCTCGGGAAAATGCTTGGGCGTGTCCTTGGCAAACTGCTCCAGCAGCGGTTGCAGCGCGGCATTCGCCGCGACACGCGACACGCCCGCCTTCAGCCGGATATTCACCATGTAAATGGGCACAGGGTCGGTCGTCAGCTTCAGCGGCAGGTAAACGTCCGCGCTGTACCAGCGGAACCGCGGCCTCGCAATGCCAACGATGGTGTAGTCCTTGCGATTCAGCTGCAACGTGCGCCCCAGTACCCCAGGGTCGGCGTTGAAGTGGCTTAGCCAATACTTGTAGGACAAGACGACCACCGGCTGCGGATCGTGCCCATCCACGGAGTCGGACGGCATAATCCCACGGCCGCGCAGCGCCGGCACACCCAGAAAATTCCAGCCGTTCGAGCTGAGGTAGATGGAGTTGACGTTCTCCGGAAGATCCTTGCCAGTCAAGGTCGTCGACCAGTCGTCCATCACGATGACGCTGTCCACCACCGGCGATTGCCGCAGCGCGAAGATCTGCGGGCCGTTCAGATTGATCCAGTGGTCCCCGTCGTTCTTTGTCTGAACCGTGAGGCGAAAGATCCGGTCGGCCTCGACAAACGGAAAGGGATTCATCAACGCCGCGTAGAGCACGCTGAAAACGGCTGTCGTGGCCCCGATCCCCAGAGCCAGCGAGAGCACCGCCGTCAGGCTGAAGCCCGGGCTCTTCACCAGTTGCCGCAGCGCATAACGCAAATCCTGCCAGACCGTTTCCACCCACGCTCCTTCCCACCTGTGCCTCGCCAAAATTCCATCCGACCGAGAAATTGAATCGAAGTCCCGATGTCTTAACGGTTAAGAGCTGGTTGCCTCCCCACTCATGTTAGCTGAAAAGCGATGAAAATACAGGCGGACGGAATTTTGGCGAGGGACAGGGCTTCATTCACTCATCTGTGTCTCGTCTCGACCGAAAGATACCGCAGGACTATCGATTGTTTAGGTCTCAAGCGATCAGCGGCTGAGCAAGTTAGCACTCTTGAATCACTCTTTTTGCCGGAAATATTGTGTGGGGTTCTATCGGCACTACCCACACAGAGTAATTGGCGCAATCGCGACCTGGGGTTGCCAACCGCAAAGCCTTGGGTGGCCACACCGGGCTTTGCGGTTGGAGTTAGGTGACTGGCTTCTGGTTCTAATCCTTCGAGGGCGACCAGCGCAGACCAAAGGAAAAGGTGGGCTGATAGTACTCGCGCTGGATCATGTATTGCGAGCTGCCTTGGTAGAACCCGAAGACTTCGTTATTGAGGTTGAGACCGGAGACGAGCAGACTCAGACCGTGCCGTAACCCAACTGTCCCCTGCGCATCCACCTGGATGTGGGAGTAGAAATAGATATCGCTGAGCGGTCCGTTGACGCCGCCCGGCATGCCATCCTGGTACTGATAGCCGTCGATGCTCGCCTGATTATAAGAAATACCCATACGCAACGAGTAACGGCCGCGGTCGTAGGTGGGGCTGATGTTGAACATGTTGGGTGAATTGCGCAGCAGCCGTGGATGGTCGGAACGGCCCGGAATGCCATTTGTGCTGGAGCCGATGTAACTGTAGTTTGTCGACATCCCAAGTCCGCCCAGGATGCCTGGCAGCGCGGTGAAGTGCTGGAGATACGATGCCTCAAAGCCGCTCAACCATGCGCTGCCGGCGTTGACCGGCTGGGTCGCCAGATAATTTCCTCGATCCACCGGTGGCGCACCCGGAGGCAGATAGTTAGTGAGCTGATACGAGCTGACCACGATCGGGTTCTGCAGGGATTTGTAGAAGTAGCCGACCGAGATAATGCCGATCGGCTTCAGATAGTGGTCGAACAGGACATCCACATCGTCGCCGGTTTCGGCCTTCAAGTTGGCGTTACCGAAGGTGACGGAGTATTTGTTGGAGCCGTTGCCGGAAGCCGTCCAACTGAGCGCCTGGGCGATGTCCTGCGGGTCCGGGCGTGAGAGGCCGCGCGCGTAGATTAAACGCACGTAGCTGTCGGGCCCGGCATTGAAGCGGAGCGACGCGCTCGGCAGAAGGGTGTAGTAAGAGCCGGAGAAGGCGTTGGGCGTGATCCCTGTGTCCCCGGAGGCGAGATTGTGAACGTTGTCGCTCGTATGCTCCGCGCGCAGACCGGCGATGAACCGAATGCCGTGGGAGAAGTCGATCGTGTTCATCACGTAACCGGCGCCGACCTGCTCAACCAGGCCGAACTGCGAGAGATCCTGTCCCTGCGTGCTGCTGGGAGTGAAGGATGCGGCGTGGCTGTTCGCGTAGGCGAGAACGTCTTCGAGGGAGACGTTGTAGCCGAGCTGGTAAGCGGCGCCGTTGTAGTAGTTGTGGTTGATCATGCGGTTCGGGAACTGCGACATGCCTACCGTGCCGTTGGGCGTGAGGGTGAGCTTGTAGGTATCGGCATATTTGTGCTCGTTGCGGAAATTGCCGCCGTACTCGAACACTGCCGAGCGGTTGCCGATGTGATACTGCTTGGCGCCGGATCCGCCAACCCCGAGGTTCAACTGGACCGCTTCGCCCAGGTCACGGGAGACGTCGTTGAGGGTAAAGTTTGCAGGATTCTGGATCTCGGTGAAGCAGGCCTGGTTCCATTGCGGAAGGTACTTGTCCTTTGTCGCGCCGGGGTTGAATTCGCAGTTGCTCGAAGGAAGCGTTGACGGGTTGTTGTTGAAATTTGCGTCCGAATACGGCGAATTGCCGAAGGAAGAACGACCGATGTTGGCCTCCCAGGTGTACCACGTCGTCTTGAGAACGTGGTTGCCACCTAGGATCAGGCTGCCCACCTGGATGTCCGGGTTCCGAAGCTCTCCATCATAAGAAGGAGCGCCGCCTTGATTCTGGGGGGCGAGCAGCGAAACCCCCGGCGTGTTGTCCTGCAGCTGGTAGGCCCAGCGGTCGCCGTAGTTCTTGAAATCCGAATAGAGAAAGCGGGCATAGACATTCGATCCGTCGCGGATGCGGTAGTCGGTGCTTCCAGCAAACCCGTACCGCGAGCGGAAATATTGGTACTCGCGAAGGCTCGCACCATCGAACCACGTTTGTCCGTTGTTCTCGTCGGGGACGGGCTCGAAGTCGTCGATGCCGCGGCCCTCCCAGTCAAACGAGCCGCCGACGATCACGCCGAATTTCTTGGTGGCGCCGAAGCGGCGGCCGAAGGTAGCGGTCTCCGTGGTGTTGCTGCGGCCGCTCTGGATGGGCGTGTACCCGCCCAGGCCAGTGATTTCAACCGTAGGCGTGTCAGTCGCCGTCTTGGTGACGAGGTTCACAGACCCGCCAATGCCGTCGCCTTCCATATTTGCTTGCAGGGTTTTGCTGATTTGAACAGACTCAACCAGGCTGGATGGGATGGCATCGAACTTTAATTGGCGGACGCCGGGCTCTTCAGAGGGCAGGTTGACGCCGTCCACAGTGGTATTGGTGAGGCGCGGCTCCGTGCTGCGGACCTGCACATACTTGCCTTCACCCTCGTCTCTCTCGAGCGTAACGCTCGGCAGGCGCCCCAATGCATCAGCGAGGTTCGCGTTCGGCAGGCTCTTAATGATTTCGTTGGGCATTACCTGAATGAGATTGTCCGAGGCGCGCTCAACGTTGAGAGCTTCAGCCTCAGCGGAAGCGCGGCCTGCATTGACCACAACAGCCTGCTTCTCGCTGGGCACCTGCAGACCGGCATCGAGTTTAGTGGTCTGCCCAGGGTTGACGGTGACCATTCTGTTGAACTGGTTCAGGCCCAGATAGGTGATCGTCAGATTGTATGTTCCGGGCGCGAGATCGTTGATGTAATAACGACCCTGCTCATTCGTGGATGCTGTCACACTCGGGTTTTGAATGGCGATCTGCGCGCCTTGGAGAACTGCGCCGTTTGGATCGGTGACGGTCCCGGCTATAGCTCCGAGGCCCTGTGCACCAGCTCGGGGAACAAATCCACAGAGCAACAACGCGAGGGCAAGAACCAGAGACGGGCGAAACGGAAGGCAGGTTCGGGAGGTCATTGGCATCTCCTTGAAAAGCAAACTGTATTCGTAGTGTTTCTTTGGGTTCGAGTGAAGGATTCAAGCTGCACAGGCGAGACCTTTACCGCATGCGGCTCAGCACTTCGGCAAGGTTGGAATTGGGAACTGACGTGATAACGTCAGCCCCTCAGTTGGTCCAAGATTGGTATTTGGTAAATGCGGCAGTCGGATTGCACCTCAAGAAGATAGGGCTGAAACCAAGGCTGTGTATGGCTCTCCTTCATACCGACCTCGCGAAGTCAGCGTGGTCTCAGGCGCATATGTGGAGGTTAGGCTGGCAAGGCTTAAGCGAATGTTAAAGACACGACGGATTCACAAACGCTTTATCGAGAATTAATCGAGTATTCGCAAATATGGGAACTCCACAACAACCTAACCGGAATTTAGTTCAGTTCAGGGCTCATTGCGGCCTCCGAGGGAGTCATATTGAAGGTCATATTGTTCTATAACGTTGAGCTCCGGCGAGCGGGGGCTCACTTGGGGGCCTGTTTGGGTTGGCAGCGACGTGAGATGGAACCGTCTAGCGGATTCAGATTCGGAAAAGTACCGAGCGCCTGGGATTCAGCCCTCAATTTGTGGTACCGACCTAGACACGCCTGGATCGACTGGAGGATGCGGAATGACCCCGTCACTTCATTTAATCAGTACGCATTCATGGCGTCGCGAAATGCAAATTAAGCTATTCTTTCGCAAGTACTTATGGCCAGTTCCCAGCCTCACTTGATGAAGAATTGGCTTTGCACTTTCTGACATCCTGCTGAGGCTATGTCGCTGACCCAGCAGCTACCAAAAATCACATTAGCGATCACAATTCAATCGTGCCGCGACGGTTGGTGTGGCGGGAAACCCTGCCTTGGAGAAGTTGCTCGCCAATCTTTACTCGCGTCTGGATTACGACGGTAATCCATTCCTGCTTGGAGATCTGTCCATGAATCTCCGCGCCACTTCTGAAGTCCAACTCCGAGCGCAATCGGCTCCCGCGCGTTGCCGTCGTTTTGGAGGTTCAATCTAAACAGGGGCCGAAATAGGCAACGGTTGATCGATGGGGGCAACTTTGGGGGCAACTCCTGGCGAACGTCCGCGAACGATCGCAGAAAATTCTACATTTTATGCCCATTTTTGGTGAATGTAGCGTTCGCATTCGCGTTCGCGAACGAGTATTCGGTAGCGTCTCTGGCCACCACTAATTTGTCAGTTTAGAATCAATCACTTACATTGACTCTCGGCGGGATTAAACTCCCAAGGCCGCGCGCTCTCCGGAACACCATCGACGAGCATTGACACTGGCTTTCCCACTCGTTGTTGGTCTCGCTGACG
>OBLU010005989.1_pt1 | contig 10860 bp, 13 predicted proteins | sample 1518681 | NCBI WGS metagenome assembly OBLU01 (sample SAMEA3539304, study PRJEB22396) | soil metagenome | biome: tundra; feature: field; material: soil | place: USA | collected 2010-05 | depth 0.15 m
CGAGCTCCCGTTTGAACTCCTTGCTGTCGGCGTCGATCTCCTTCTCGATCGACTTCTCCGCGCGAGTGAGCGCCTTGTCGAGCTGCTCTTCAACGCGCGAATCTCCGATCACGATCAACGCCGCCTCCCCGCCGTCGAGCAGCTCGCCGAGCTCCTTTGCGTCGCCGCGGGACATGCCCTTGCGCAGATGCCCGCCCACTCCACCGACGACACCACCCACAACCGCCGCTCCAACGACCGAAGGCGGGAACAGGATTCCGACGACGGCACCCACTGCGATGCCGCCCCAAGCGCCGTGCTGCGTGGGCTTCTCGTGCTTTGAGACGTGGACCTTGCCGTCCTCGTCCCTGACGATCAGCGCCACGTCGTAGCTGCCGACGAGCTTGGCCGCGTGAAGGTCGAGCAGACCCTCGTAATCGGCGAAGGCGTCTGCTTTATGGGCGTAGGTCGCGGCATAGATGAAAACGGGTCTGTCGCTCATCTGATCTCCTGTTGTTGGCTTGTCGGGTCTCTGGCGCCGGCTGCTTGGAGCGGAGTGTACGCGGCGCAGGTGGACGCGAGGCACTCATCGCGGGCGCACGCAAGCGTGTGAGCTCGGTCGGCGGATATTCCACAATGTGGGCACGCAGATGCTGTACGCTGCTCACGACTTTGGCCCCCCTGAAGGTGGAGGGCAGGCAGTTTTCTCCCTCGACCCGTAAAGGACGAACCATGATCCTCGCAACCAGCTATCCGTTCCTCGAAGTGTTCTGGACGATGCTGATCTTCTTCGCGTTCATCGTCTGGCTGTGGATCCTGTTCACGGTCTTCACGGACATCTTCCGCCGCCATGACACCTCGGGATTCGTGAAGGTGTTATGGATCATCTTCATCATCATCATCCCCTACTTCGGCTCCTTCATCTACCTGATCATCGAGCACAAGGGAATGACCGAACGCGCGATCGAGGCTCAGAAAAACGCGCAGTCACAGTACGACCAGTACGTGAAGTCGGTTGCCGGCGCGGGCGACCCGACCGAGCAGATCTCGAAGGCCAAGCAGCTGCTCGACAGCGGCACGATCACGCAGGCCGAGTTCGACCAGATCAAGCAGAAGACGCTCGCCGCCTCCTAGGGCGGGCTCGACGCTCGGCGCTCGTCAGCCTGGATCCAGGGTCAGCCTGGATCCAGGCGTCAGCCGGCGGCGCCCACCCCGCTGCGCCTGTAGAACTCCGCCTCCTGGCGACCCAGCTCGGTGACGGGCTCATCGCCGTAGATCCACTCCCGGGCGATGCTGTGCCAGTTGGCGTGGGCGCGCAGCTGTGAGAGAACCGCGAGCGTGAGCATCTCCATGCGCCGGCCGAACAGGTGCTCTGGGCGCATGTCCTGGTGGCGCATCTCCCGGAAGTGACTCGAGCGGGGATCGGAGCTCTCGATCATCACGTGGGTGGCTATCTCGGGCGTCAGCTCGACCGTTTCATCGGCGGTCGTGTACCACCAGATCGCGTCCTCGATGAACGCGAGCAGCTGCTCGGCATCGACCCGGTCGGGCTCGGGCAGAAAGCCCGACTTGGCCAACAGGTCGTGAAGCGCGGGAGCATCGCCCTCGACGACCGCCCGCTGGGCGGCGAGCTCGAGCTCCACGGCGGCGGGGTCCATGCGCTTGAACAGCCCGAAGTCCAGAAACGCCACGCGCCCATCCTCCTGCAGCAGGAAGTTCCCCGGATGGGGATCTCCGGAGAACTGCCGGTGGCGATAGAGACAACCCAGGAAGAACCGGAACACGATCTCCCCCAGCCGGTCGCGCTCCTCCTGCGAGCGCGCCTTGATCTCCTCGAACGTCGCCCCGCGGACGAACTCGCTCACGAGCACCCGTTCACGCGAGAGGCTGCTCACGACATCCGGCACGACGATGAAGGGGTGGCCCGAGAAGATGCGGGCGAGTGATCGCTGATTCTGCGCCTCGAGCTCGTAGTCGAGCTCCTCGACTATCCGCTCCCTGATCTCCTCGGCGATCGCCTTCACGTTCATTCCAGGCGTCATCCGCTTGAGCAGCCGCATGATCATGTCCAGGTTCTGCATGTCGGCCCTCACCGCGGCGGCCACACCCGGGTACTGGACCTTGACCGCCACCTCGCGACCATCCTTGAGCGTGGCCCTGTACACCTGACCGATCGAGGCCGCGGCGATCGGCTCCTCATCGAACGAGGAGAACACCTCCGAGAGCGGTTCTTCCAGGTCGTCCTCGATCACACGCCGCATCTGCTTGAACGACACGGTTGGCGCGGCGTCGCGCAGCTTGGCGAGCTCGCGCTGGAACTCCTCGCGGTGCTCCTCCGCGACGAGGCCCACGTCAAGGAACGACATCACCTGCCCGAGCTTCATCGCCGCGCCCTTCATCGTCCCGAGGACCGCCACGATCTGCTTCGCGGTCTCGAGCTGGCGCCTGGCCATGGCCTGTTCTGAGGCCTCCTCCCCGCGGGTGACGTTCGCGGCGCGGGTCCCGAACTGCTTCACCGCCTCGCTCGCGGCGAGCGTGGCGACGGTGGCGGTACGCCGAACGCGGGAGGTTGGAATCTTTTCGCTCTCTCGCGCCATCTACTGCATCCTACGAGCCAGCGGCCCGCCCCCTTCCGCCCGCCGGGCGCCTACCCCGCCCGTTGGACCTTCGAGCCCGGCACGATGTCGTCTTTGCCGTCCGCCCAACGCACCCACGCCTTTGTGCCACCGTCGTAGTCCTGCCCGAGCAGCACGAGCGTGGCGGGCTCGCCGAGTGCCGTGCAGGGCTCGGCGCCCTGGGGGTCAAGGCCCCGCCAGATGCGGATGAACTGGTTTGACTCCCACTCGCGCGCGACGGTGGTCGGATCGGCGTGGCCCGGGTAGATGACCGTGTCGGGCGGCAGCTCCATCAGCGTTCCCATGATCGAGTCCCTCAGATCGGTGTAGGTCGTATGGCCGGGCGCTCCCACGCCACCCACCGAGTTCTTGAACAGGGTGTCGCCCGTGAACACGACCGCCTCGCGGCCGCTGAACCCGCCGGGGGTGGCACCCGTGGCGCGTGGCTGCGTCCGCGCTGCGGCGGCGGCGCCCGCGACCTCAGCCCGATCACCGACCAGGAACGAGAGCATCCCGGCGGTGTGCCCGGGCGTGTAGAGGGGGCGCACCTCAAGCGTCCCCAGCTGAAGGGTCTGGCCGGCCTCGACCGTTCCGGTGATCACCGCGAGCCTGTTCCCGTCCTCGGACACCGCGCCATCGAGCATGTCCCGCTCGAGCGGGCTGATCAGAACCTCGAGCTTCGGCCAGCGCTCGAGCAGCGTGCCCACCTCGGACACATGGTCAAAGTGATGGTGGGTGAGCAGCACGTGGGTCGGCGTCAACCGCAGGCGATCAGCCGCCTCGATCAGCGGCTCCACCGGCCCGCCGGCGTCCACGAAGAACGCTGGATCGCCCTCCCGGTCAGCGATGAGGTAGGTGTTCGAGAGGAACGGCGGATGGGTCGCATGCTCGACGATCATTGCCGCCATACTTGCACGAAGACCTCACCGGCTCATGGACGGCGCTCCTGCGACGAGCCTGGCGAGGCCATTCAGATAGGTCTCATCCCCCACGTCTCTGCGCCACTCGAGCACGTCCACCGAAGCTGCGCACTCGACGATGCGCTCGCGCGCAGCTGTGAGCGTGGGCGCGGTGCTCGCCAGCGCAACCGCGCGCGAGGTTCCCACCGTGCGATAGAGGTTCTCACCGATCTCGACGGCCGAGGCGAAGAACACGTGAGCGCCGGCGTCCTCCATGCTCTGCTCATCGAGGGTGAACTCATAGGGCGCCCCGGGCCGCAGCGCGTAGTCGGGCGAGACGAGGTACAGCACGAGCGACGCATCCTCGCTCAGCGGCACGTCGCCCTCGCTCAATTCCCCTGCGGACATCCGCTCCATCACCTCGGTCCAGTTGCCCGAGAAGAGGCTCATGATGTTCATGCACTCCGGATCTCCGAACCGGGCGTTGAACTCGATCACCTTCACGCCATCGCCGGTTGCGAAGAAGCCGCTGTTCATCACCCCGGTGAAGTGACGTCCGTCATGGGCCAGTCGCGCGATCACCCGCTCGATGATCGAGCAGGCTTCCTCGTAGTGACGTGAGGTCATGAAGGGCAGCGTGGGCCCGGCCACGGTGAGCGAGCCCATCCCACCCGTGCCGGGTCCCTCATCGCCGTCGTAGCGAAACGGATAGTCGTAGGTGGACGGAGGGAACAGCACCGTGCGCCCGTCGCTGATCGCCTGGATCGTGAACTCCGCGCCGATGATCTTCTCCTCGATCAGCACACGGTCCTCGGGGCCGCCGCGCGCGAGCAGGCTCAGCGCGTAATCACGCGCCTCGGCGTGATCGGCGAGGTGTGGGCCCATCACCTTCACCCCCTTGCCCCCGGTGAGGCCTGAGGGCTTCACGGCCACGGGCGTCGAGGCGAAGGACGCGATCGCCTCGTCCGCCTCGTGCGCCTCGGCGACCACGCGCACCATCGGCGCGGCCTCGGGGGCAACCTCGGAGAGCAGCGAGCGGGCGAAGACCTTGTTCCACTCGATCTCCGCGCCCGCCCGGGTCGGGCCGACCGCACGCGTCCCCTGAGCCAGCAACGCGTCGACGACTCCCGCCGCCAGCGGCTCATCGGCACTCACCATCGCAACATCGATGTCGTTCGCTCGAGCAAACGCCGCCACGAGCTGCGGGTCGCGAACGTCGCCGACCGCGTGGCTTCCTCCGGAGGCCGCCGCGTGGCGCACGATCGAGGGATTCTCATGGCCCATGACGGCATGCAACTCACTGTGCTCCGCCATGCGAAGGGCTAGGGCGCTCTCGCGCCCGCCGTGACCGACGATCAGAGTTCGCACGGCCGGGAGTCTAGACTGCCGCGAATGGCCCTCATTCACACCTGTTACCGCATCACCGACATAGACCGCTCGGTGGCCTTCTACAACGCCCTCGGCTTCGAGGAGATCGGTCGCATCCCGATCAAGGACGAGGCCGTCAACGTCTTCATGAACCAGCCGGGCGACGGCGACGCGCCACGACTCGAGCTGACCTACAACTTCGGCGTGGACTCCTATGAGATCGGCAGCGGCTACGGCCACATCGCGATCACGGCCGACGACCTCGACGCGACGCTCGCGCGTCTGGCCGAGCAGGGAATCCAGCCCGAGAAGCCTCCCTATTCGATTCACGAGGGGGGCTCACGGCTGTGCTTCGTGCGTGATCCGGACGACTACCGGATCGAGCTGATCGAGACCACCTGAGGCTCAACCCGCCACCCAGCCCAGGCGGTATCTTTTGAAATGTGGTCGACGTAGCAATCTCCGCCGGGGCCATCGCGCCCGAGACCGTTCCGCCCGCCGAGATCGAGCGCCCGGACTTCGAGATCGTCCCGCGCAAGGGCCTGATCGGCGTCGGCGTGGTGGGGATCCTGCTGATCGCGGCGATCGCCTCCAACAAGCTCTGGCCGCTCGCGTTCTTTCACTTCGTCGGCGGGGCGTCGTGGACGATCATCGATCTCTTCCTCGGCTTCGTGCTCGGCCCGATCATCGGCAAGCTGTCGGTTCCGGCGCGCGTGGAGTTCACGACCCGCCTGATGCCGAAGATGGTGATCATCATGCCGACCGTCGTAACGATGACCCTCGCGGCGGGCTGGCAGCTGGGCGTTCATCTGGGCACCGTTGAGTCGAGCTATGTGAACCACAGCTGGACGGTGGCGAGCTTCATCGTGGTGGGCGTGATGGCTGTGATCGCGCTCGGACTGCTCGAGCCCGCCAACATCGGAGTGCTCACCGAGCTGAAGAAGCCGAGGCCCAACCCGCTGGTGATCGAGAAACTGATGAAGCGCTTCATCTACTGCGCAGGCATCCTCGGGGCGATGCAGGTCGTGACGCTCGTGATCATGACGAAGCTGACCGTGGGATGACCGAGCGCCGCCTGCCGCCGGTCACCCAGATCGGGATGTCGTCGCTGGCGCTGATCGTTGCCGGCGGGATCTACCTGTCCGCCCATCTCCCACACCACGTTCCCCTCAGCCCGGCGGTCGCGCTGCTGATCGCCTCGGTGCTGCTGCTCGCGGGGAACCTCATCTCCCTTGCGCTGGTGAAGGACTTCCGCTGGGACCGCTTCTTTGCCGTGGCCAAGTGGACACTCCTCGCCTACGTGGTGATCGCCGGCTTGATCGAGTACTCGTTTCTGCGCGACCACATCAGGGGCGGGGTGCTCGTCGTGCTCACGCTCTCGCTGGTCGTGTTCGCCGTCCACGTACCGGTCCTCGTCGGCTTCACCGTGGCCCGCTTCGACGAGGAGCCGGAACCGACCCTAGGCTGATTGCTCCCTGAGCGGACGCAGCGCCTCGCTGACCCGCAACAGCTCGCCGAGCATCGCGTCGGCCGACTGCTCCATCGTCTCGCTTGGCCTCACGACGCCGTCGTCGTCGATGAACTGTGCGACGAACGGGATCGACACCGCCTCCGAGAGCGGGGTCATCTTCAGGGCGACGAGCACCGGCTTGAGCAGCTGTGCCGCGCGCGTGCCGGCGGCCACGCCGCCATAGGAGACGATGCCCACCAGCTTGTACTTCCACTCGTTGTGGAGGAAGTCGATGGCGTTCTTCAACGGGGCGGTGAAGCCGTGGTTGTACTCGGGCGTGACGAACGCGAAAGCGTCGGCCCGCTCCACAACCGCGCTCCAGTCCTTCGTGTGCTGGTGGATGTACTGGCGCAGTCGCGGATGGCTCGGCTCGTCCATGATCGGCAGGTCGAGCTCCAGGAGGTCGACCAGCTCGACCTCGAACGCGCCGTGGGAGCGTGCAAGAGCATCGAACCACTTACCGATCGGCAGGCCCGCGCGACCGGGGCGCGTGCTGGCGAGGATGATGAGCAGTCTCGGCGTGAGGGCAGGACGTTCGGCCGCTCAGGCGAGAACGCGCCGGCGGAAGTTGTGCAGGCCGAGTCCGAGGAACGTGGCGCAGAAGCCGATCAGCACCGGATAGACGACCCACAGGGGCATATGCGACGCATGGGTGAGGCCCGCTCGCAGGCCCTCGTTGATGTAGATCAGCGGATTGATGAGCACCACGATCTGCAGCCAGTGGACTCCCTGGAGCTGCACCGGCGCAAGCTTCGTCCACTGGTAGTAGGTGCCGCCGAGAAAGGTGAGCGGCAGGACCACGAACCCGAACATCAGCCCGAGATTGCGCGCCTCGAACACCGTACCGAGCAGGAGGCCCAGCGAGGTCATCGTCACGCAGGCGAGCGGAATCAGCGTGATCACGACCCACCACGTCACGGACAGGTGCGCGTGGACCCCCGGAGCATGGATGACGGCGGCCATCGGAAACACGATCAGGGCCGCGATCAGCCCCTGGACCGCCCCGGAGAGAACCTTCGCGACGGCCACCAGCCAGATCGGACACGGCGCCTGCACGCGATCCTCGATCTCGCGCGTGTAGCCGAACTCCTGGGCCAGCACCATCGCCACGGCCTGGATGCCCTGGAACATGATCGAGATGCCGACCACGCCGGGGACCAGCACGGTCGCAAACGCCGACTCGGCGACCGTCCCGCGGCCGCCGATCCCCTGGCCGATCGTGGGGAATACGTACAGGAAAACGAATACGAGCAGGAACGGCTGGACGAGCGTGCGGGTCACGAACTCGGCGAGGTTCTTCCTCAGCACGACCAGATCCCGCAGGATCAGCGCGAGTAGCGCCGAGCGGCTCGCGGCCATCGTGGAGCGCGCCGGCTCGATCGATATGGGCGTGCCGATGAGGACCTCAGAGGTGATCGAAGGGGTGGCGCTGGTGGCCATCAGTCGCGGAGCTCCTTGCCCGTGAGGCTGATGAACACGGTCTCGAGGCTGGGCTCTGAGACCGACAGGTCAGCCAGGTCAAACCCGGCGGCCTCGGCTGCGTTGACCACCCTGACGACGAGCCGCTCGGCGCCCTTCACGTGGAGCTCCGCGCCGCCTTCGATGACCCGCGTGCGCGTGATTTCGGGGATCTCCCGGCTCAGCCGCTCGGCCAGTGCCTCGGTGTCCCCCTCCGCCTTCAAGGTCACGATCGTGTCGGCGCCCAGAGACTGCTTCAGCGCGTCGGGTGTATCGAGCGCGAGGATCTTGCCGTGATCCATGATCGCCACCCTGTCGCAGAGGTGGTCGGCCTCCTCCATGTAGTGGGTGGTGAGGAGAATCGTCTGGCCCTCGCGGTTGAGCTCGCCGAGGATCTCCCAGAGCGCGAGGCGGCTCTGCGGATCGAGACCCGCGGTGGGCTCGTCGAGGAACAGCACCGCCGGACGGTGGAAGATCGCGCGCGCCACCATCAACCGCTGGGCCATTCCGCCGGAGAGCGCGAATACCGAGGCCTTCGCCCATTTCGAGAGGTGGAACTTCTCGAGCAGCTCATCTGCGATCCGGCGCGACTCCGAGGCGGAGATACCGAACAGGCGCCCGTGGAAGTAGAGGTTCTCCCACACGGTCAGCTGGCGGTCGAGCGTGTTCTGCTGGGAGACGATCCCGATCAGCTGCTTGGCGAGCGCGGGCTGGGCGACCACATCGATCGCGCCGACGTAGGCGGATCCGCCGGTGGGGACCACCCGCGTGGTGAGCATGCCGGCCGTGGTGGTCTTGCCGGCGCCGTTCGGCCCCAGCAGCCCGAAGATCTCACCCGCGCGGACACGAAGGTTGAGCGTGTCCACCGCAGCGAAGTCGGTGCCGGGGTAGACCTTCGTCAGATCGAGCGTGCGAATCACCTCGGGGCGATCGAACTCGGTGCGGGCCCCGTTCGGCGAGCCAGCCGGCGAAGCGTCGACTGGGTGGGCGGCGACCATCGTTCCCAATGTACAACGCTCGCGGTAGGCTGCCACCTGGAGCGATGTCGGACACTCAGAAGATCGCCAAGAACCTCGAGCGCTTCGCCCAGGCGGTGGCCTCGCACGATCGCGAGAACCCCACGCACACCGCCCATGGCATCGGCGTGTCCCACTTCGACCTGGAGCGGCTCGGATTCGACGAGGGCGAGGAGATCCTCCCGGGCATCACGATCCAAGCCGACAGTGGGGTCACCGGCAACTTCCGCGTGCTCTGCGACGGGGAGCACGACGAGAGCTTGACCGAGGCCGAGGAGGAGACGGTCGAGGCCGTCGCCACGCAGGCGATTCCGGTGTCCTCGCCGGGGCGCTCTCCATTCGAAGAGCAGTAGAGCTGGGCCAACCCCTCAGCGGGTCTGAACCGGACTCGCGCATTTTGGACGCCCGGCCAAGGCGGGGAAGCGGCCATCCGAGCAAACTCATGGCAAGTGGCCACGGAGGTCCCTGTCTCGCCTTCGAACTCCCCTGTCTCGCCTTCGAATTCGAAGACCTACCGCGACTGGGCCGGTCACGTGATCCTCTGCGGTCTGAACGATGTGGGGCTGCGCACCGTGGAGCGGCAAGATCCGGGTGGTGGCCATTCGCCGGGGGGAGAGCTCGACCGCGCTCGAGCATCCGCCTCGACGGGAGACACGCCTGGCTCCAGACGACGACGCCTACCTCGTCGGCCCCTACGCGGAGCTCCTGGAGGTGCTCCGCCACGACCGCCAGGAGACCAGTACCCCTCTGCCCCAGCCGTCCAACTAGGCCGCGCCCGCGTCGATCCTCGCGGTGATCATCGCAACCAGGCGCTCGATCGTCGGGCACTGGAGCCCATGACGGGCGGCGGCGCGCAGCACCGAGCCCGGGATCGCGTCCAGCTCGGGCGGGCGCCCGGCGGCGATGTCCCGCTGCATCGAGCTCCCGAGCGTCGCGTGGGCCAGGTCCAGCTCCGCGATCGCGGTGTCCGGGTCAACGTCGGTGGCCCCCTCCGCGTGTCCGACGGCGCAGGCCTCCTCGATCGCCCCGACCAGGTCTCCGTGCATCGCGGGGGTGGAGCGGATCACGCCGAGCAGCTCGTCGTACGCGCTCGTCGTACACGCGAGCGCGTTCAGCCGCACGAGCTTCGACCACATCGCCTGCGGCTCGGACTCGAGCACGCGCACCGGCACCCCCGCATCGGAGAGGGTCTGCGCGAGCGCCTTCATCCCCTCATGCGCCGAGGGATGCCCACTCGCCATGTCCACCAGCAGGAACGGGCTCGTGTGGACCACGACGCCCGGCTCGGGGCGGTCGGCCTCGACGCGGATCGTGCCGGCGAGCACCGCCTTGGCCGGGAAGCGCTCGCGAAGCAGGGCGATGTGGTCGAGACCGTTGAGCAGCGGGAGCACGAGCTCGGGGTGCGTCTGCACTCGCGCCAGGGCGTCTGCGAGTCCCGCGGCCTTCGTGGCGACGATGAGCACATCGACCGGCTCCTCCAGACGGGCCACCGCTCGCGGGTGCGCCACGAACTCACCGAAGGTGACGCTGTCAATCCTCAGACCGTGCTCGGCGATGACCGCGGCGGTGGACGTCCTGGCGACCACCACCACCGGCGTGCCCGCGCGATCGAGCAGGCCCGCGATGAGACCCCCCACCCCGCCGGGACCAAGAACCGCGATCGTCATGACTGTGGATCGATGAGCACGCCGGGGTTCATTATCCCGCGCGGATCGACCGCCGCCTTTGCTCCCCGCAGAGCCGCGGCGAACGGCTCGGGGCGCTGGCGGTCATACCAGGGTCGATGGTCACGGCCGACCGCGTGGTGATGGGTGATGGTCCCGCCCGCGGCGAGGAGGGCATCCGAGACAGCGCCCTTGATCGCCGCCCACTGCTCGACCTCCTCACCACGCCGGGCGGGGGCTAGCACGGTGAAGTACGGCGCCGGACCGTCCGGGTAGACGTGGGTGAACCGGCAGAACACCCGCCCCGGGGAGCCGCAAACCTCGCGCACCGCCTCCTCGGCCGCGGCGATG
>OBLU010005991.1_pt1 | contig 10859 bp, 11 predicted proteins | sample 1518681 | NCBI WGS metagenome assembly OBLU01 (sample SAMEA3539304, study PRJEB22396) | soil metagenome | biome: tundra; feature: field; material: soil | place: USA | collected 2010-05 | depth 0.15 m
TTGTCGCCGACGGCGCGATTTCGATCGGCGTCGGGGGAGCAGTCGTGGTCGGCTCGGAACCCGCGCGCGAGCTCGAGGAGGCGATGCTCAAAGCCGAGGCTCCCCTGCGCGCAATTGCACTAACCTCCGACTGAAACAGAGATGTGCATAACTAACGCCGGACGCCGGAGCATCCGTCGAGATTCTTCGCTACGGCAGCCTTCGCTCAGAATGACGCGAGTATTATCTCTCCCGTGAAATAACGGGCGAGGTAATACTTGGAACCTCACTCTTCCCCTTTACCCTTCTAACAGGGACGAAGTCCCGCATCTTCTCTTTTCTCCTTTCACTGGGTGCAGGGGTCACCCCTGCCCAGGGAAGTGTGAAACCCACGGTGGGTTTCGCATACAATAAGGAAATGGCCGCTGACGTGGAATTCAGCCTGATTGAAACCATCCTCTGGACGAGGTCGTCCGGCTATGTGCTCCTGCAATACCATCTGCGGCGTCTGGCGGCGTCGGCGGAATGCATGGGCTTTCCCTGCGACTTGGGCGAGGTCGTCCTCGCTCTGCAAGGATGCAGTGAGAATTTATCCGCCGAGCAATTCTGGAAAATTCGATTGATGCTGGCGCGGGACGGTACGCTATCCGTATCCGCCACCCGAATCGAATTACCCGGTTATCAGCAACCCCTGCCGCGAGTGGTGATTTCCACCACCGCGGTTTCGAGCGCGGACCCTATCCTGCGCCATAAGACTACCCGGCGCGCCTTGTATGACGCCGAGCTTAAGACTTGGTCGGCTCGAACGGGATGCTTCGACGTCTTATTCGTTAACGAACGCGCCGAAGTTACCGAAGGCGCGCGCACCAACCTGTTTATCCAGCGCGGCGCGGAGATGCTTACGCCGCCGCTCGAATGCGGGCTTCTCGACGGCACGCTGCGAAGATGGATGCTTGATAGTCAGGCGATGCGCACGCGGGAATGCGTGTTGACGGTGTCGGACCTTGCGTCGGCCGATCGGATTTATCTCGGCAATTCCGTCCGCGGCCTCCTCGGAGTCAGATTATAGCCCCCCCGGCTTTGCCCCCGATTCTTCTGAGCTACGCCCCGTTGCTGTCGAGCGTCGGATCCCGGACCAGGATCCCTTCGGCGTAGAGCTTGCCAATCTGCTCCGCCGGCATCTTAAGCAGCTCGCGCAAAACTCGCTCGTTGTCCTCGCCCAGTCTCGACGAACGCACTTCCGTCCTGTCTGGCCATGCCGAAAACTTCACCGGCACACCCGGAATCGCGACCTTGCCCAGGATCGGATCCTGGACCCAGCGAACCGTCTTGCGCTCGTTGAGATGCGGATGCTTGATGGCTTCGTTGACCGTCAGCACCGGAGCGCACGGCACGCGTTCAGCATCCAGCGCGGCGATTGCGTCGTCGCGGGTCGAAAATTTCGTAAGCCACTTCTCGATCACGTCTCTCAGTTGTTCCTTGTTGTCGCGACGCCCGCGGGCATCCTTGAAGCGCGGGTCGGCCGCCAATTCAGGCATCCCGAGTGCCCGCACGAGCTGCGGCCATTGATGCGGCGTCGATACAATCAGAATATATTGGTCACCCCGGAAATGAAAAATGCCGGTGGTGCCGCCGTCGGGATGCAACGTCCCGGTTCGCGTCGGACGAAATTTGTCGCCGCGCAGCGACACGATCGGCACGCTCTTCTCATGCATATGGAAGTAGGTATCCACCAGCGACGCGTCGAGATACTGGCCTTCTCCCGTACGCTCGCGATGCAACAGCGCGAAGCCGACAGCCATCGCGGCGGCGACCCCGGTTGAAACGTCGCCGATTGCCATCGTCGTCAGCGCGGGCGGCCCATCGGCCTGCCCGATGCCGTCGGTAATCCCCGCATACGCCTGGCCGATAAAATCGTAGCCGGCCTTGACCGACAGCGGTCCGGTCTGCCCCGCCATCGAAATCGAGCACATGATGATTTTCGGATTGACTGCCTTGACGTCCTTGTAGGCAAATCCGAGCCGGTCGATCACGCGCGGCGCGAAATTTTCAACTACCACGTCGACCTGCGGAATCATCGACATCACGATCTCGCGCGCTCCGGGCTTTTTGAGATCGATCGCAAAGCTTAGCTTTGAGTGGTTGTGCTGCAGATAGTAGGTGCTATGGCTCGAGTTCTTGAATTCAGGCGCGAGCGACCTGAGCCCGTCGGCGCGGACGCGATCGCCCGCCGGCGCGAGTTCGACCTTGATCACTTCAGCGCCCATCTCAGCGAGGATTCGCGTGCAGGTCGGACCCGCGACGAACTGCGTGAAATCCAGAACCCGGTAGCCTTCCAGCATTTGCGGCTTGTTCGGCATTAATCAGTCATCTCCCCGTCTGTACGGCTGCCCGAATCTCAGTATCGGAAATCGTCAGCGCCGCGGCAGTTGGCGCGCGGTAGTCCCCAGTTATGCGCGATTATATCGCAGTAAAGCTCACTTGCGTAGCTGGCGGCGCCGCTTCGACATCTACGAGGGTACCGGCGGACTCCAGCGCCTCACTATCGCGCGCTCGATACTCGGCGATACCTCTCGCGATGGTGTTTTCGGAGAACAGGCGCACTGCATCAAATAGCTAATCCTGAATGTAGCCGTGCGTTAATATGCGAGTAGCAACTTGCTAATACATTTATCATTCTTTCCTATCTCACTCTTCAGCCGCAGTTCACTAATTATGTAGTGATCGAAGTTCCGATCTGATTGCATATCAGAAGGTAAAGTCCCGACATGAAATGTCGGAACGATCGGTGACGGTTGATCGGCTGGTCGCAGGTTGCAGGCGGAAGGGACGCTCGTATTGGCGTCAACGCGAGTCAAAATAGAAGAAAAGGTAGGCGATGATTCAACCCAGATATTACCGCACGATCTGGATATCCGATGTTCATCTCGGAACTCGCCCATGCAAGACCGGCTCGTTACTCGATTTTCTGCGCCATCACATCGCGGAGACCCTCTACCTCGTTGGCGACATAGTAGACGGATGGAACTGGGGACCTTCGTGGCACTGGAGTCCGGCTCAACAGGAGCTGGTGAATGAGATCGTGCACTGGCGCCGGCGTGGCGCCAACGTAGTATTCCTCCCAGGAAATCATGACGAGTCCAGGCCCAGCCTCGTTGAAGAACTCTTCGGCCCCATCTCTTCCACAAGTTCTTTAATCCACACCGCCGCCGACGGCGCCAGGATGCTCGTGACCCATGGGCATCAGTTCGATGGCTCGCTCAATCCAAATCGTCTGCTGCCGATTATCGGATCCTACGCGTACGCGCGCGCCCAGCGGTTCCATGACTGGTACCATCGACAGTCCGGACAGGAAGGGGATGAAGGCCGCTCGCTTTCCGACTATTTCCGTTACCCCGCCCGCAAGGCCGTTGAGTTCCTCACTGACTTCCGGGATCGAGCGGTCCTTGCAGCCGCGCGCGACCACAAAGCCGCCGCCGTGATCTGCGGACATATTCATCGCTCGGATTATCGGCTGATCGGAACCATCTTGTATGTGAACGACGGTGATTGGGTGCAGAACCGGACGGCGGTGGTGGAAGAGCAAGACGGGACGCTGCAGGTCATCCGTTGAAGTGGTTCACACCAGAACCTTTCGGTTGCCGAACCGATGTCGGATGGGATGGTTTCGTGACAACTTATCGTCCCGAATCGACGAATTACCCGGAGGTACAACTCGATCTGATCTACTTCGACGCAGGCGGTGGACACCGCGCTTCGGCAAGAGCACTGATATCGGCGGCTGAACAACAGCATCGGTCGTGGCAAATCAATCCAATCAATCTGCGCGATCTGCTCGAACCTGCCGACGTGATCCGACGCCTGACCGGAGTTCGCGTGGAAGACTTCTACAATTCGCAGCTCAAATACGGTCTTACCATCGGCACCGGCCCGATGCTGCGGATAATGCAGATGGTGATTCGGCAACTTGAGCCGACGATTATCAAGCTGGTGGCGCGCCATTGGCAGCGCTCGCAGCCCGACCTTGTGGTCTCGATGATCCCGAATGGTCAAAATATTCGTCGCATCGTTTTGGTGCCCGGAGGCTTGTCGCGGCCGTTGAGCGTGTAGCCGATACTCGACCAGAAGAAAAACAAGTTGAGTTCTGCAAGGATGCCAAATGCGATCATCACGCCTGGACTTCCGAACGCGTGCCAGAATCCATGCCAGACGCCTGATGGCTCCGCCCATTCGGTTACGCCCACCGCAAACAAAACGAAGTGCACCCAAGCGAGCCAGAAATAGGGAATGTCATTATGTTCTGTGAGCAACTCCGCTTCATTCTCTGGAAGCCGCTCTTCGATCCTGGCTTGGCTTAAGTAGATGAACCCTGTCACGATGTATGCGACTTGAAAACTCACGTAGACACCAAGCGGAAAGCCGATTCGCCCCCATGACAAATCGATCGTGCCCAAGAACTTCAACAGGGTTAGCATCGCGGCAGGCGCAAAGGAAGCCGCTAGTAAGTCTGACTAGGCTGGGGGGTCAACCTTTTGCTCTGTCTGCTCCGGAAAGAATCGATCATCACTGACGCGAAATCATTTGTAGCGGGCTGCGGTTGCTGGCTTGCGCCTCACGGCTCGCGGCCTTGAGTGTGGCGCTTGTATTAGCCGCGGCTTCGGGAAGTCTTTCAGGTGCGCGGCCGACAGAGGCAAGCTGCCGATGCCAGGCATCGAGGTGAGGCAGTCCACGGTCGCTATTGACACCTTCTGGACGTCAGGGTAGCTTCCGCGCCATGAAACGGAGCGCTGGGATCTATTAATAAGCGAGGGGACCAACCATGAGTCGAAAGGGACTTGTCGATCTTCGAAGGCTTATCGATCCTGCGAACGCGGAAGTCGCTGAGATGTTGGCCGAACTAGAGGGGCAGGTGGACGCGAGCGGGAAAAACCCCGATGCACCACGTTGGCCTCTGCGATTCATTGCCGCAGGCGAAAAGCCCAAAGGCCGAACCGAAGTCTGATTGGGAGAGAACCAACCTTTTTCTCCCGCCGCTGGCTAAAGGTTGTTCAAGTAAACCAAGCTTGATTCTTTTCCGAGCAAAGAGATCGAGTCGCGATGAGGCAGAGACTGGCGTCAGTCAGGCCAAAGAAATCGACCACCAATTCCTTCGGGGCGTCGCAGAGGTGAACGCCAAGTAGTCTGGGATGGAACAGCGTCAGTACGCAGACGACGACGCCAGTTCTGGAGCAACAGCGAACCAACGCGCCTGGGACAGGGCAAGCTGTCGAGTTCGCCCTGGATTCATAGCGAGTGAGTGCCAGCCAGGGTAGAAAGCGCGGCCATGAATTTGCCGCCAGCGCTTCGCGGAATATCAGCGACCCGCTCGAAAGTCACAGATGCGTCGTCGCCCACGATCTCCAGGAAGCCCTTGCGAATCGAGCGCTCGATGCCTGGCTCAAGCGAACTTTCCGCAACGAAGCGCACGACGTATCGGTCGATTGCTTGCTGATGGACTTGCACCTGCTTGACATCCGGCAACTCCTTCAAAGATTCAACCACCCTCCACGGGGAGAGAAGGCGTCCACCGGGAAGCCGAAAGAGGTTTATCCCGCGTCCGAGGATTTTTCCGATGAGTGGCAGGGTTCGTCCACAGGGGCATCGTTCTTCGACGGCGACTGTGTAGTCGCCAAGATCGTATCGAATGAGCGGCATGAGGTGGTTCTCAAGCGTTGTGACCAGTACTCTGCCTATGCCGCCAGGAGGAACGGCTCTCCCTGATTCGTCAACCAGCTCGACGAGCACATGCTCGGAGTTCACGTGATAACTGCCGCGCGGACATTGCCATGCGAGAAACGCTTCGGTCGAGCCGTAGTTGTCGGAGATCTCTACGCCGAAGGTGCGGCGTGTCCGATCTCGTATCGAATCTTCCAGGACTTCTCCTCCAGTGAAGACCCTTCGCAGCGACGGCAGCCGCTGGTCATGGTTCTCAAAGACGGCGAGGAGGGCTTCGAGGCTCGAGGGCATTGCGTATAGGTAGCGAGGGTTGATGTTTCGCAACCAAGCCACCTGCGTCTCGAACTCTGCAAGGTGGGAAAGGAACTTCGCCCCGGGAACGAACCGACTGTGGACCAGACTGCCATCCGGCGATCCCGGGCGAATACCGATGAGCCATGCGCTCCGCCTTATACGCCAACCATTGGCAAACAAGTACCGCGCTCTGGCTGCGAAGCGCCCACGCTGGTGCCGAGCGTCAAAGAGAATCTCTACGCTCTGTCCCGTAGACCCGGAAGACTTGGCGCAAAGGAACTTCTTTCCCGGGCTATGAAGCGCGCGAACAGATCGATTCAACTCCGCCAGATCCCCGCGCCGGAGAATTGGCAGACTTTTGAATTCAGCCGGTCGAGGCGTGCCTCCAAAGTGCGTTCTGTAGAATGGAATGCTTGCCGCAGCTTGAAGCGTTCTCTCAAGCTGCGTAGAGCGATAGTCGTCGAGCCTTTTACGGTTCCAGTATTGAGAGCTCATCAGTTGACCAAGACGAGGAAGAGCCCCGAACAGATTGCTCATCGTGCTCATGTCAGAGCTGTCGAGCTGCGAATACGCGCAGGCAATTTTCGGACCGGCGAACCGTGTATCACGGAGTGTCTTTCATATGTTTCCAGTCCAGTGTCAAGGTCCGGCCGGCTTTTGCGAATTAAACGTAGTTCTGTGGCGACCCGCGCCCGACTACCTCGCGATGTTCCGTTTCCCCCTCGTTGACTATCGTAGAAGGAACGAGATAATCTGACGCACTCGGCGGGCAAGAGTAGCATCATCAGGTTTGTCAGTACGCCGCAGATGAAAGATCCGGGATGACCGCAGCGAGTCGAAATCTCTCCGAGCCTTTGTCATCGACCGTTTCCAAAGCCGCGAGAAGGCCAGTCGCCGCGGCCACCGTTGGGTCCGGTTAGGAACCAGCCTGCCCCTCTTTATCAATTAAGTGTCTGCCTCAGACATACTCTGGACGGATATCGGCCTGTACCAGAAGAGATATGAAAAGAGTGCGTCAGCACTCATCGCCATTCGGCGGGCTTTGGAGCACAGACGTCCACTCGGGGGCGGGGAGAGTGAGTTTCTCGAGCTAGTTGACCGAGTCGCCGCCGTTGATCCAGGGGCGTTTACCCGTGTGTGGTCCGATCCCAGCGCCTACTTCTGGGTACGGTTGGCCTACGAGTTCGTCGGTAATTCGCTCACGCCAGGACCGCTTTCCCCGTTGGCAGCGGCTAGTGCCACAGTCCGAGGTACCGCGGGGGACAGTCGCGCGACGCTGGCTGTCCACCTTGGTGACTTTAAGCGGTTTGTTCTCGCTCTGGGGGTCGCGTCCGATCAGGATCGGATGTTCGACGAATCCTTGGAAACCGTGCTCCCCTTCGTGATTCCTGCCACGCACTTTGTGGTGTCCGGTAAGGGCAAGATCGCCGTCCATGGATTTTCAAACGGCTGTCTGGAGGTCACTTGGCACGGAGAGCGAAGGCGGCTTGCGCTTAACGGGGCTCCGCACCCCGAGTCCCCGTGCCTTCGCAAATCTCCGATCGCCGTGGTGGAAGACTACCAGTTGCCCCTGCAGCCCGAGATGTTCAATCTCCCTGGCCTTGAGGTCGGCAGACCACTCCTTGATGTAGCACCCGAGTTCGAGTCGGCTCAGCTCCAACTTACGGAAGAGGCGCTGACCCTAATCCGGCGGCATGCTCCATTGGCTTTTGGGCATTTCCAAGAAATCATTCGCTCAGTTGCGCTTAAACCTCCCGGCGTTGGAAACTACACGAACATTAGTCACTCCGATCTGCCCGGAAGCTTTGTATGCACGGTTGTGCGTGATCCGCATTGGCTCGCTGACGCGTTCATTCATGAGCTGTACCACAACCGCCTCTTCTTCATAGAGGAGATAGACTCTTTCTTCACCCAGGCAGAGGACAACCTAATGACGCGCAATCATTATTACTCACCGTGGCGCGACGATCTCCGACCCCTCCATGGGATTTTTCATGGCCTCTACGTCTACCTCGCACTCTGGCGATTCTGGCTGGAAGTGTATCGCAGCGGCCAATCCTCGGGTTCGCACCTCACTGCGGCAGCGCTGGCGCAGATTCTCCGGACTTCGCTCCAGCTGGACATCGCGGCCTCTCAGCTCCAACGATTCGGCGAGTTCACGAGCTTCGGCGCCAGTTTGTTCGGCGCGATGGCCGAAGAGGTTTCGTTTATTCGATCGGCAACTCGAGAGCTCAGGCTACCCCATGATTTGCCAGCAATGACCTGCAGCGACGAGGGCATCTTCTCCCCTCAACGCGGACTGGCGGACGGCAAGGAGTTGACGGTGCGCGAAGCGGTTCTCAAGCACGCGCAAAAGTATGACTCGGCTCGGCAATGTCTCGAGATCGAGTCGATCGTGAGCTTGTCGCCTTAGGTCTGCATGCGTTTCGATTTCTGATATTCCAGCTGAGTCATCATGTCGGCAAATCGCACTTTGCTGAGCGCGGCAAATCGATACCGCGAACTCAACCGCTCCCAGTACTGGAGCGATGAAGAGTTCCGTTCCTACACGAACGCACATCTCGACCAAAGGCTGCGGGACGCAGTCAGTATCCGCTTCGATGCCGAGCGCTCGGGGGGGGCTCGCCTCGAGCGGAGGATCTTAAGACGCTGCCCCGATACTTCGGCGCCGGGAGATTCAGGAACGTAATGAATCGGCCCTCACTCGTTATCCGGCACGCTTTCGCATTGCTTGGTCCGATTGTTGGCCGTAAGTTCAATCTCTTTCGCAGCGCTGAGGGTCGCCTGTTCTCTTCGGGTCTGCTGTTCGATCCGATAAGATTGAATCCGGAGATAAAGCAATTTCAACTCGTGCAGCGGGCGGCCAACTCTTACCACGTGCGCTATGTCGCCGATGCGGCGATCTCGGACGGAACAGAGTCCGGAATTCGACAGGAGTTCCATCAAATCCTCGGCGCCCCCGTGGCGGTGCGCTTTAAGCGCGTCCCGGAAATCGCCCGGTCAAAGGGCGGAAAACTGATGGCCGCACTTTCCGAGCTGGCCGAAAGCTAGGCTCTCGCACCCAGTATCAGGCGAATGGGCGCGGGTGCTTTTACCGTGTGACTGTCGTGAAAGTGTCGGCGGTAATGCATCATCGGCTGTCGGAGATCCGCAATTCTCCAGACTTGCCAGCCGTTCGGAGTTTTCAGTAGGCAGAGGCCGAAAGAGAAGTGGCGGCCTCGTCGGTCTGCATGAGTGCTTGCACGTAGTCTTTGCCGAATCGCAGCTGATCATGCAGATGGCTGTAGAAGAATAAACCGGCGCGTCCGATAGTATCCAGATTGACTATCGGATGCAGCGCGTCAAGAATAGTTTGCACCGAGTTGCTGTATCCGATTGTATATACCGGATATGCATTCGGAATATGATGATGTTTCCAGCCGAGTATATCTTCGCGTTTCACCAGCGAAAGATGGGTCAATTCGGATATAATGCGCTCGGCAAGTTCTTCATCTCTGAACCGATGGATGTCGTCGCCCGGGAAGCAAGGCGCTTCCGCGACTAGCGAAGTTTCGTGCGCGGGCGCCATCGCCGCGGATCTATTCTTCGGTTCGTATATCCGCGAAATGCAGAACTGCTTGTCGGGAACGTAAATTGAAGCGTTGGTGGACACGCTGGGACGGTTCAGGCGTACAAAGATCAGCCGTATATGGCGAAAGCGAAGACTGACCGCGGCCCGGCGCGCATCATCGGCCACTTGTTCGCGGAGCTGTCTCACCAACAGGCCAAGCGGCAGCGTCGAAATAATCCTTCCGCGCGGCGCTAGCGAGCTACCGTCGGCAAACCCTATTCGAGTGACTATTCCACGACGGCATTCGAGCATCGTGATTTCGCACTTGGTATGTACAGCCGCGGGTGGCAATTCGCGCTCGATCGCTTCAGCTATTCGGCCATATCCGCCGCGCGGGTACACGAAGCTTCCGTCGATATGCGTTGTCTTGCGCTTTGGCGACAGCAACTCCAGCAACAGCGACCGCAGCGTCATCCCCTGCAATCGGTGCGTCGCGATGTCGGCGGACAGTTCGGCGGCCGGCAGTCCCCACAGCTTCTCTGAGTAATTCAACAATATCCGGCGCGCCAGCGTTGCGCCGAATTGGCTGACGGCAAAGTCCTCGAAGTTGTTGACTGTCCGCGGCCGAATACGTGCGCTCATCAACTCCCATGCGATCCTTCCGAACTCGCCGATACCGCATGAAGAAATCACGTTCAAAGGAGTCGGCGGAAAATCGATGAAACGTCCGCGATCCCAAATCACGCTCGGCGCGCTAACCGGGATTAGTTCCTCGCCCATCAGTCCGGTCAGGTCGCGGGTGATCTCACTGTCGCGATCGTGAAATCTGTGTGCCCCCAGGTCGTACGAATGGTCACCCTCGCGTAACGTCCGGCACATCCCGCCCAGGGTCGAATCGCGCTCGAACAGCTCGAACCGAATCCCGGCCTTTTGTGCATAAAACGCGACCCCCAGGCCGGCAGGCCCCCCTCCCAGAATCGTCAGTTGGGGCGTCATTGGAGGTTCATCGATGAACAGCGAGATCCGCGGGGCAAATCAGAGATCGGCCTGGCTAGCTCGGTTCCGGTACAATTCCGCTAATCGATTAAACTCAAGGCTCTACATCATAAGTTACGAGATGGCCAAGGTACAGAGCATGAGCAAATCCGGTTCGCACCGGAAGCTCGAGAAGTCGCGGCTTGATCCGAATCCCGGCTCAACCCTGTCGGGCGGCGTTGGTTTTCAGCCTTTGCCCATTGATTCGGGAAGTGTTGCAACTTTGAAAACGGTGACGGAGGACGTCCCGAGCGGAGCTGGGCGGCGAGGTTTCAGGCGGCCAGAT
>OBLU010005992.1_pt1 | contig 10856 bp, 13 predicted proteins | sample 1518681 | NCBI WGS metagenome assembly OBLU01 (sample SAMEA3539304, study PRJEB22396) | soil metagenome | biome: tundra; feature: field; material: soil | place: USA | collected 2010-05 | depth 0.15 m
CGCGGTACGCCATTTCGATGGCCACCGAGAAGGCGTGCCCGGCGCGCATGGAGCGCGAGACGAATTCCAGGCAATCGGGGAACTGTTCCTCGAAGGCGTTAATGCGGACCCGCGCCTTGCGGCGCACGTACCACACCGGAGCCAGCCCGAGCACCGCGCCCGCCCCCAGCGCCGCCAGCGGCTGCGCGTTGCCGGTGTACGCCGTGACCGCCCCGAAGCCGCCCAGGAACAGGGCGATGGAGCGTTGCAGCAGGCCCGCCGGCCCCCACTTGAGCGCCGCCCTCTCGAGCAAATGGGCGGCGGCTTGCCGCATCCTGAGACCGTCCAGCAGCCGTCCCGTCAGCGGGCCGCGCACCTCGCCAGGGGCGTCGATGAGGCGCGGCCGGCTGCGGTCCACATGCTCCTTGCCGGCCGCGGGCGCCGCCAAACGGTGCACCGCCAACGCCGTGTCCCGGCGTTCCAGGCGCTGCCGCAGCAGGACGTATGTCAACACCCCCGAAGCGGCCGCCAGCAGCACAAAGATGAGCATTACAGGCATCCCACCTCCACCATCTCGTCGAAGATCTCCGCCGGAAGGCTTAGCCCGGCGGCCAGCAGCTTCTCGTTGAAGTGCGGCAGGATCCCGGTGGCACAGAAGCGGCCCCGGACAATGCCTTCCGGCGAAATACCCTGCTTTTCGAAGACAAAAATATCCTGCAAGGTCACGATGTCCCCCTCCAGCCCGGTGACCTCCGTGACGCTGGTCACGCGGCGCGAACCATCGCTCAAACGCGAGCACTGCACCAGGACATGGACCGCCGAGGCGATCTGCTGGCGTATGGCTGTCACCTGCATGTTGGCGCTGGCCAGCGCGATCATGACTTCGAGCCGCGAGACGGCGTCGCGCGGTGTATTGGCATGCACCGTGGTCAGCGAACCGTCGTGGCCGGTATTCATGGCCTGCAACATGTCGAGCGCCTCCTCCCCGCGCACCTCGCCCACGATGATGCGGTCCGGCCGCATGCGCAGGGCGTTCACCAGCAGTTGCCGCTGGCGCACCGCGCCGTTGCCCTCCAGATTGGCCGACCGGGTTTCCAGGCGCACCACGTGGGGCTGCTTCAACTGCAATTCGGCGGCGTCCTCAATGGTCAGAATGCGCTCTTTGGGAGATATGAACACCGACAGCGCGTTCAACAGGGTGGTCTTGCCGGCGCCGGTTCCGCCCGAAACGATGATGTTCAGCTTGGCCTTCACCGCGGCTTCCAATACGCACATCATGCCGCGCGTCATCGCGCCCTTGGCCACCAGGTCGTCCGGCATCAACTTGTCGGTGCTGAAACGGCGGATCGAAAGCAGCGCTCCGTCCACCGCCAGCGGCGGAATGATGGCGTTGACACGCGAACCGTCGCTCAGCCGCGCATCCACCATGGGATTGGATTCGTCCACCCGGCGGCCCACCTGCGACACGATCTTGTCGATGATGCGCAGCAAGTGCCCCTCGTCGTGAAAACGCACGTTGGTCAGTTCCAGCAGTCCCTTGCGCTCCACGTACACCTGTCGGTGGCCGTTCACTAATATGTCGGAGATGGTCGGATCCTGCAGCAGCGGTTCCAGCGGTCCCAGGCCGAAAACTTCGTGCAGTACCTCGTGGCTGAGGCGCTGTTTTTCCGCCGCCGTGAGCAGATCGGGCTCCTCTTCCACCATCGCCAGCACGGCTTGCCGCACTTCGGCGCGGATGCGGTCGTCGTCGATCCCCGACAGCGCCTCCAGGTTGATGCGGTCCAGCAGCTTGCGGTGCAGCGTGAACTTCAGCTCCTGGTATTCGGGTTTGACGTCGCCAGGGCCGGCGGCGTTGCGCAGCAGGCGCTGCTCCCAACTCGATTCGGCGGCACTGGGAGGGCTGGCAACCTTCATTTGGCCGCCGGCTCCCGCGCGAAGACTTCCACCTTTTTGACGGCCCCTCGAATCACCATCATCTGGTCGGACTCCGCCGCCGGCAGCTTCGCCGCCACCACCACCGGGGCCGCCACCTTGCGAACCTTCGGCGCGGCGGCGGCAATTGGGACTTCCGGCTCCGCCCCATAGATGTCGTGCAGCCTGCGCCCGCCGGTGGCCACCATCGCCTGGTCGGAGGAATTGCGCAGCACCAGCTGGATGCGGCCCTCGATGTTGGACAGGGTCAGCGCTTCGGCATCCTCCGGACTCACCAGCAACGTCACCACCGGTGTCGCAATCGGCTGGTTTTTGCCGTCGATGGCAATGGTCTGCCCGGCGGAAAGCACGGTGATGTTCTGCAGCACCGTACGGGTCTCGGTGTCGCCGCGATTGGCCGGCCTGCCAGTGACCAGTACGTCCACCCGCATACCCGGCAGCACGAAGCCGGCTACCCCCACCACGTCGTTGACACGCACCGAGATGGCGCGCATTCCGGGCGGAATCAAGGGTCCCAAACCCATGCCGCTGCCTTTCACCGCGATGCGCGCCTCCACCACCGGCTCGTCCGCCTGGATGGCGCTGATCACCGGCCGTTCCAGCACGTCTTCCAGCCGCGAGAAGCCGCCGGCTGGAAACAGGCCTTCGGGTATGCCGCGCAGTTTGATGGAGGCGGGGTCCAGCATGCTTCCCGCCGGCAGCAGCCGGGTGGCGACTACGACCTGTTTCTCCGCCACGGCGCGGGGGCGCCCCCTCCCTCCCCGGGCCAGCCGGTAGAAACCTCCGGCCACCAGCAATGCGCAGGCCAGACTCAGAGATACCACCAGCACAAACCGCCGATCGAATTGCATCACAAACCTCCACCCCGTAGACGGACAATAGGCCCCACAGGCCCTCTAGGGCTGCGTGCAAACAGCACCGCCACCGGATCTTCATACACTTTCCGCCATCCGGCTTCGCCCTCGAGCGCCGTGCTCAACGCCCAGGCGTGCGGCAACAGCGCCAGGTCGAACCGGTAGCGCTCCAGCAGCTCGCGCCAGGATTTCTCGCCCGCCATCAGCTTGCAGTAGTCCGCCCCGATGGCCGGACCGAAGAAATCGCTGCGTCCGTCGAAGAAGACGCGCTGCTCGGGATACAGGCGGTAAATCAGGTAGTCGGCCCATTGGTCGCTGGTCAGGATGCGTGGCATGGCGGTCGCCGGCGTGAGTAGTAACATGTTTCCCTCCACCGCCCGCACCGGGAAAACCGTGTCCGGGAAGCCGGCGGCGGGCACCGCCAGTATCACCACCAGGGCGGAGAGCGGCAGCCACAGGCTGGCCCGCGGACGCATCCCGAATTCCTGTGCCAGTTCCCAGCAGATGCGCAGCGGGGAACGGTCCCCAGCGCGCGACGCCAACCGCGCCCACCAGGCCGCGGCGCCCGAGGCCAATACCGGCGCGGCCACAATCGCGAAGAACGGCACGTGCCGCGCCGAACGCAGCGCCAGAAATCCCCAAACCAGCACCAGCAGAGCTTCAAAACGGCCGGTTTGCGGCACTAGCGCTACCGTGGTCAGTAGCAGCAGGGCGAACACGATCATGCCCTCGGAGCGAATGCTGGGGGACTGAAACTCCTGCACATGGTCGACGATCCACGACGAGCTCAGGTAGCGCGCCACGTGCAGGTGCAACCCCCAGCCGTACGGATTCAACAGGCTGGCCAGGGAGCACAGCGCCAGTAGCGTGCCGTAACGGCGCAATTGCGGCCAGTCTCGCTGCGCCACGCAAAGCACCAGCAGAAGCCCGAGCGTGGCCAGCCAGGCCACGAAGCCGGCGTGCAGATTCACCCAGAGCGCCGTCAAGGGCACCAGCCACCACACCAGCCGCCCGCGCCGCAGGCGGTCTTCGGCCAGAATCCCGAGCGCGACGGTGTAGAACAGAATCGAAAAAACGTGCGGCCGCGCCAGGTAATGCGCGCTCGAAGCACTCACCGCCACCAGCGCCGCCCCTAAGCCGATCCAAAGACCGCTGCCGCGGCGGAGCATGCGCGCCAGTAGCGCCGTCGCTGCCAGTGCCAGCACCGCGCCCGATAGCGCGGCTACCCCCGCCAGGCCGCGCCACCGCCAGGCCGCCGCCATCCCCACGTCGGCCAGCCATTCCCAGGCGAACCACGGTTGCCCCGCGCGGCTGAAAGAGAACGAATCGGTCATCGGGACGCGGCCCGTCCCCAGGATCGTCTCGCCCGTGCGTAGGTGCCAGCCGGTGTCGCCATCGGAGAGCAGCGACCGCATACCGTCCGGATGGGCGAATGCCGTCACCAGCAACGCCAGGAAGAACACATCCAGCAGCGATGGTACTAGTAACCTGCTAAGCAGGCCGCGAGGAACCTCTGTTGGAAGGGTGGCCGACATGGAATCTCACTGATCAGATCGACCCCTGTAAGGGAATCTTGAAGCTGCGTACTGGAACCAGTACTATTGGCGCGCGCCAGGGCTCGGGCTAAGCTGATTCCACCAAGCGAACAAGGTGAATATGGCGATTCTTCTAGTCTTTGTGGCCCTTCAGTTCTGCGATCTCGCGACCACCCTGGTGTTCCTGCGCCACGGCGTAGCCGAAGGTAATCCGCTGATGGCGGCTTTGATTCGTATCTCGGCCCATCCAGCGATGGCCCTGCTACTGGTCAAGGTGGCCGCCTGCGGACTGGCCGTGTTCGCCTTTAGAAGCCGGCGCACCCGCCTGTTGCGGCGCGCCAACTTCTTCTTCGCCCTGTGCGTGGGCTGGAACCTGTTTGCCATCGCCACCGCCTGAAGGGAGCGTCGCAGACTTCGCGGCCTACTTCGCCAGGCGGAGCATCTCCGACGCCACCCGGGTGAACGCCTGGTCGAGCTGGGTGGCGTCCGCCGCATACACGTAGAGTCCCTGGTCGCCCGCGGCCACCGGGTTGGGCGTCAGCGACCGGTCGTTGGCGATGCGCTTGAGCAGCACATCGTCCACATCGCCCAGGCCGATGCTGAAGATGGTCACTCCCGCCAGCGTGCGGTTGGCATGGTTGACGTCCGCGGCGCCGCTGCGGATGCGAAAGGCCGCATTATCGGCGGCATTGGTGGAAAAGTTCTGCACATTCGTCCCCGATGCGATACTCAGCCCGGCGCCACTGGTGGTCACGGCAAGGTAGGCATTCGCCGGCTTGAGAGAGTTCCCCCAATAATCGGTCAGCGGCGCGTAAGCCACATCCGTCGTCACATAGGTCGCGTCCTTGGTAAAAAACTTGCACCCTGCGTGGTCCGTGATCACTGAGATATCCGAACCCGGCGGCGGCGTAGGCGCAGCCCAGGTGTACAGGCCCTGGGCGGAACTGGCCAGCGTGATCACACCCAGCTTCGGGGGAGCAGTGTGGAGCGGGGTACAGGGGCTGGTCGTCAGGATCGGGAAGTTCTCGGTGACGGCGGTCGGACGGCCGTCGGTGAAGAAGACGATTACGTTGAGCGCCCCCGCCTGCGCCATCCCCGCCAACTCCACGTAGGCCTCCCATAGCGCCTGCGAGGAGTTGGTGGCGCCGGTGCACGTCACGCTCTTCAGCGTGTTGGTCACGGTCGTCTTGAAAGTCGTGCTCAAAGCGACGTCGACGCGCGAAGAGGTGGCGAACGTGATCAGTCCCAGGTTGTCCCGGCCTTCGGCGAACTTGCCCACGAAATTCACTGCGGCGGTTTTCAGCGGCGCGCAGGCGCCGCTGGTGGCGAGCGAACCCGAGCGGTCCATCACGATCATGATGTTGACGTCGCGCCGCGTCGATTTCGACGAAGTCTGCAGCGTGATATGGTCCCGCCCCAGCGCCCGCAGAAAGACAAACGGCAGGTCGACGCTGGCGGTAGAGGTGATCGACCGCATGCTGGTCGAGTCGGTGGCCGCCACATTGTGCACCTGGGCGTTGGTGGTGCCGAAGTAGCCGGAGGGGAAGTTGGCGTAGAAGTAGGTGTCGGCGGTGGCCTCCGCGTTGGCGCGTTGCGTGGCATCGTCCGATCCGCGGTTCAGCGCCCGCGCGCCGGCCAGCGACGCGGCGTCGGAGGCCGCCGAGAGGCGCATCTGCACCAGGTACATCATGCCCACGTCCACCGAAAGGCCGATGGCCGGCAACAGCAGCAGAAACACCATGGCGGCGCCGGCCAGCAGCACGAACCCCCGGCGCCCGCGCCGATTCCCCACCTGCGCCGCGCCCGGCTCAATACAGAAAGCGTACATAGTATCCTCCGCCCGAACTCGGCAGGTTGAGAAAGTTGATCTCGGGCATGGCGAAATACCCCTCCACCACCGTCGTCGATTGCCCGGCGGCCAGCGTCAACACGCTATCGAAGCCGACGGCGACCAACGAGGTCTGCTTGCAGTAGTTAGCGGCGGTAATGTTCCCCGCTGTGTCGATGTAACTTGCCACCGGGGTGCCGAACTGGCTCGTCCGCAACGCCGGGTTGCCCATCACGATGCGCTGCGTAAATACCGGCAGGTCGAGGTTGTGGCATGGGTTCACTCCGGCGGCGGTGCAGTCGGTCTGCTGTACTCTGTAAATGCGCGAGAACAGCAGCACCGTCTTGCCGGTACTCGACAGATTGGAGTCCACGCTGAGCTTGCTGGCGATCGCCTGCGTGCCCGGCAGCGAGAAATCCGCTCCCAAGGCGTACAGGTGGGCCACGTCCCGGGTGAGTTCGGTGGCTTCGAGCGTGCGCCCCACCCGTATGCCGACCGACCCCACGCCCAATAGCAGCGGAAACGCGAACGTCAGCGCCAGGGCGAGTTCGATCAGGGCGGAACCGCGCCCACTGGCCGATCTAACGGGCGGGTGCGCCGGCAATGGGGGTCGCCTCCATGATGGCCGCCGAAGAGACGGAGAAAGCCAACGGCGCCCTATCGTGCAACAGCGGCACCATCCACGCCCAGGAAAGACCGCTGGCCGAAACGACTACGACATTGCCGCCGGCGTTAGAGCCCACACCCGCCACCGCCGCCAGGCTCACCGGATCGTAGTAAGTAATGGTGATGCGGTTGCCCCCAATGTGATCCGGGCTGAGGCAGTCGAGAAATCCCAGGGTGTATCCTTTCACCACAGCCTTGATCGACGCGTCTTGCCCCATGCCGGACTTGGTCTGGCTGGTAATCGCGTACCGGACTCCCTGGCACACCGCGAACTGCGCCATGTTCTTGACGAAAAGCGCGATCGAAAGATCCATCACCGCAAACAGGATAGCCAGCATCGGCAGCAGCGCCAGTGGCCCTTCCATCAGCACGCTGCCCCGTCGCAGGGACCGCTTTGCACGCTTGGGTTCGCACATTTCTGGCTCTCATATCGGCCCGCGGCCGGCATTGTTGAACCCGCGGCGCCCTTTTCGCGGCAAATAATCGCCTGACATTTGGCGGCGTTTCGACTTAGTGGCATGCGATTCAACGCAGAGGCGCAGAGAACGCAGAGATAAGCGCAGAGAAGACCGCGTCAAGAAAGCAGGAGTTACTTCTCCTGGCAGTTTTCGGATCATGCCTTCGTAAGTGTTCTCTGCGTCTCTGCGTTGAATACACATCTTGGCGGTCCGGTTCCGCCACACGCCGGCGGCTCAGGTTTTTGCCGGATATGCCGATCAGAGAAGAGAGAGATCATGCCGCTGCCCAACCGCGCCCGCGCCCTCGTTTGGAAGCCGCTGGTGGTGTGCCCGCAGCCGGATTTCCAGCGCCGCCTGCATGCCGTCCTGACCGAACTCGCCGTGGAGCAACCCTGCACGCTCACCGAGTACCCGCGCGCTGGCACCATCGCCGTGCTGGTGGAGCGCCACGCCTGCAACATCTGCTTCCTGGACGCGGCCACCAATTCCGAGGAAGCGCAATTGCTGATCTCCGAGTTGGCCCCGGCGGTGCCGGTGGTGGCCCTGCACCCGCGCAACGATGCGGACCTGATCCTGCGCTGCCTGCGCCGCGGCGCCTGCGAGTTCATTGCCGACCCCACCGCCGATGCCGTGCGCGGGGTCTTCGAAAGGCTGGCTCGCACGCGTTTCGAGACGGCGGGGCACGCGCCCGGCGCCGTATACTGCGTAGTGCCCGGCAAACCCGGTTGCGGCGCCAGCACGCTGGCCGCCCACTTGGCGATTCAGTTGCGCCTCGATGGCGCCAACCCGGTTCTGCTGGTTGACGCCGACTATCTGACGGGCAGCATCGCCTTCATGCTCAAACTCAAGCCGGAGTTTCACCTGGAGGATGTGTTGCGCGACTGGGCGCGCATGGATGACGACCTGTGGTCGCGGCTCACCGTCCCGGCTTTCGGGTTGGACGTGCTGGCCGCTCCCGAAGACCCCACCACGCGCGCCGAAGTCAGCCGCCAGTTCGCCGGCGAGCTTTGCACGTTCTGGCGCGAACGCTACGAGGCCGTGGTTCTGGACCTGCCGGACGTGCGCGCGGCGGTGGATTCCGGCTTCTCTGCGCTGGCCGACGTCACTCTGCTAATCACGACCAACGAACTGGGGGCATTGCATGCCACCCGCCGCTCCCTCGACTGCCTGGATGCCGGAGGCGCCGATCGCGCCAGACTGCGCCTCATCCTGAACCGCTACACGCCGCTGACCGGCCTCAAGCGCGAGGATGTGAAGACCGCTTTGGCGCTTGAGCCGTTCGCCATCCTTGGCAACGATTACGAAGCCATGCAGGTAGCGCTGCTCGATGGCAAGCCCGTACCGGCCGGTTCGCGATTCGGCGCCAGCGTGCAGGCGCTGTGCCGGCAACTGTCGAGCAAGAACGCTCCGGAAAAGAAGAACACGTCGTCATGGCTTACATCCCTGATCCACCGAAAGTAAAGTGTAAGTCGGTAACAATCGTGGGGTTAGTAAGTAACATGACCGATTTCAGTTTGATAGGTCCGATGTTACTGTAAGTTGGGAAAGGAGCAATATCGATGAAAACATTTTGCATGAACTTATGGCAGGACACGCAGGGGCAGGACTTGGTGGAGTACGCACTGATGGTAGGCTTGGTTGCCATCGCCGCGGTGGCCGTGGTCCCGAATATGGCGAAAGAGATCAACACCATCTTCAACAAGGTCACCTCAACCCTTGCCAGCGCCGCCACTTAACCCCGATGACGCGGCAAAAGGAGCAATACCGATGAAAACATTTTGCAAAAACTTATGGCGAGACACGCAAGGGCAGGACTTGGTGGAGTACGCACTAATGGTAGGTTTGGTTGCCGTCGCCGCGGTGGCGGTGGTGCCGCAGATGGCCACCCAGATCAACATCATTTTCAACAAGGTCACCACAACGCTTTCCAGCGCCGCCACATAACCCGATGACGGGGCCGGCGCTATCGGCGTTTCGCGCCGCTCCGTTTTCGTTACCATCATCGTGCGGGTATATACTCCGGTCAACAGCGCGCTGTATACCCAGGTTGCTATCCCGCTGTCCACCGACGCCGGGCTTGCGGTTGTCCGCACTAGGGGATACTCTTGTTTCCGGTACCGCTGCGGGAGGAAGACGATGTCCAAGGATCTGGATGACAAGCCCGAAAAAGAGTGCACGGTCTGCTACGCCGCTCACGATGAGGAAATTCACCAGGCGACGCTGAGCATCCACCTGTGGTTCCAGCATCAGGTGACGCACGATTTCGAGGACGACGCGCTCTACCTGCCGGAGAGTAGCGGTCGCCTGGCCGCGGTTTAAACCCCGACCAGCGCGCGGAACAACTGAGCGCCTTCAGTGGGATCGCCAACGCGTTCCTCGCGGTCCTCTGTCTCGCCTGCCACGATTCGCCCGCCGAAGCAAACTTTCTTTCAACGTCTCCACCAACCGCCCAATGCCCTCCAACCGGCACGCATGCCGCGCCCGCAGGCTTGCAGCGGACCGCCGGTGGTTGTAAACTTTAAACTTGGATGCAAGATCGCTACCCACTCACCGTTGCGCAACTCCGAAAGACCAAAGAGGACTTGGCCGCCATGCAGGAGCGCGCCGAGGAGATTTCGCGACTCATGACCGCCGGGTACGGGTCCTCGGACCCGAAGGCCATTCGAGCCGGTGAACTCAACTCCGCCATCCAGCGCCTCCAATGGGAGCTGGAGCGCAGCGCCGGCAACAGCGCCGACGCCACCACCGCTTAGGGCGGCGGCCGGCACCGTCACGCCGGATCCGTGGTTCCGCCGGCTGGCGCTCCAAAGCTGCCGCAACGGGAGCGCATACCTTGCTGGAACTTCTCGCGCTCCTCCGGCGTCATCCGCTCCCAGCGCTCGTCCATGCGCCGCCGAAACTTGGAACGATGGCCGCCGCCCCCACCAAAGCCTCCGAACAGAATCCGGCACAATGCCAGCAATCCGAGACCCTGCCAGAAGGTAATTTGCCGCCACCCGAACAACGTCGGCGCCAGCCAGTTCCATAGTTGCTGTACGACTTCGCCGCCCAGCACGATGAAAAGCACGAGCATCGGTGGGGCCACAAAATAGATCCATTTCTTTCTCATGTTGGGTTCCTCAATTCTTCGTAAACTCGTCGTGAAGGCTCTGCAATCGTTCGCGCAGATGAAGCACCGCGTAGCGCTTGCGCGAGAGCAGGGTGTTGACGTTTACCCCGCTTTCTGCCGACAACTCTTTGAAGCTGCGCCCCTCCAGTTCGTGAGCGACAAATACTGCGCGCTGCTCGTCGGGCAGTTCGTCGAGCGCAAATTCCAGCTCCTCAAGCAGCACGCTGCGGACGTAGAGCGCTTCCGGCCCGGCATCGGGCGATGGCAACAGATCTTCGATCCGCAGCAACTCGCCGTCTTCGCCCTCCACCGTCCGGTCGCTGAAGGCCTCTGGCTTCTTCTTGCGGAAAAGGTCCGTGATGCGGTTGCGCGCCACACGAAAAAGCCAGCCGGTCACGTGCTCAATCGGCATCAGTAACCGATTGGCTTCTACCAGTTCGTAGAAGACCTCCTGCACGATGTCCTCGGCGTCGGAGGGATCGGGCACACGCCGGC
>OBLU010005993.1_pt1 | contig 10856 bp, 9 predicted proteins | sample 1518681 | NCBI WGS metagenome assembly OBLU01 (sample SAMEA3539304, study PRJEB22396) | soil metagenome | biome: tundra; feature: field; material: soil | place: USA | collected 2010-05 | depth 0.15 m
CCATCGGCCCGATCAGAAAAATGTTGTGCTTGCCGATCATCCCGCAATCCGCCGCGGCTGCGGCTCATGGCGAGAGGTTACACCAAAGGCGGGATGTTAGGCTCCCGCGGTCAGCTCATTGCCAGCAGCTCGCGTTCGTGGCGGTTTGTGCGCCCGTGTTGGTCAGCGTAAAGAGCAGGCACTGCGTGTCATTGAGCTGATCGGCGGTAAGCGGCACCGCCGTGATCGTATAGGTCGGCCCAACAATGCCGGCGGCGGGGGTGACTACGACGTTGACCTGGTAATAGCCGTTGCCGACGGGCATTGGAAACGCTCGCGCGGTGGCGTTGTAGCCCAAGTCGGAAGGCAGGCTACTGTAGGTATTGTTGGTGTTATAGAAGCGTTCTTCGCGTCCGGCCAGATCCAGCAGCGCGGTCTTGGCGTCCGTTCGCCGCGACTTGCGGATCTCGCCGTTGTAGGCCGGAATCGCAATCGTGATCAGAACGGTGGCGATGACGACCGTGATCATGAGCTCGATCAACGTGAAGCCGGCTGAGCTGGTTCTCTGCGACGTGTTACGCATTGGCATAGGGGTGCTGCTCCGGCAGCTATCGCAATTCGACCCAGGTCATACGGCTGGTCGTCGTGTTCAACGGCAACGCAATTTGCGTCACCTGGCCGGGCGCGCCGGCCGGCGGGGCAATGTCCTGGCCGATCACCCAGGTCGTGCCCTCAATGGTGTTCACGACCGTGACCGAACCGGTCTGATTGAGCCCCAAGCCTGCCAGCTGCGTGTCCTTGTAGTTCACGAATGCGCTGGCGAACGTGGTCGAGCCACCCGATCCGCCGCTCGCGAACGTGCCGCCCGTGAGCATCGACAGCACATACAGCACGCCCTCGTCGGTAACGGGCTGCGAGCACGCCAGCGGCAGGTTGCTGGCCGGAATCGTCGAGTTCACGATGAAGGCGCTCTCATACAGGTTCGGGTTCGACACGACCTGCTCGACAACCTGGGGTGCGCCTTTGGGCTGGAGCTGAGAGCCGGGCAAATTGGCGAACCAGCCGAACTGGCCGGCATTGCAGCTCGGATTACATTGTTCCCAGGTGATCGGGTTGTTGGTGACATCGACGTTTCCGGTCGCGGGGGTTAGGATCGTCATGTTCTGCTGCACGAGGTTCGCTTGACCCAGCACATAAGGCGCCACCAGCCTGGTGGCGGCGCCGGCCTGCCCCGCAGTCAGGCTGGCGTAGGTGGCAGGACTTTGCGCATTCCAGCCGCTCATGTTCCAGTCCCACACGCCGTAAAGACTCTGTGTGCCACTGATATAGCTGGCAGCACTGATGTTGGTGAATTGGGTGCGCTGGCCGGTGCCAAAGGCAACCATGAGCTGCGGCACGGTGCCGGCCACGATCCCTGAGGCGAGAACCGGCCGGGTCGTGATCGGCTGGCCGGCCGGAGTCTTGAACAAGGGTCCTGGGGTAAGCGCCCAGTTGTTCGGCGAGGCGTTGGTCAGATCGAAGCGCCACAGATTGCCCTGTAGATCGCCGGCGTACACGTAGTCGGTGATGTGATCGCCATCCAGGTCAGCGGCGGCCACGTAGCCGATGCCATTGCCGCCGGCCGTATTGGTGCTGAAGTAATAGAAGGTCGCGGCGGCGGTCGCAGGATCCAGCGTCATCACGAAGATACCCGCATCGCCGCTGGCGCTGCCATAGCCGTTGCCGAAGATCGCGCCCCACATGCCGTTGTGGAACCGACGGATCTCCGGCGTGCCATAGGTGTTGCCGAGATTACTGCCGCAGTTCGCGACGTTGGCGCAGACAATCGTCGCCGAGCTCCATTCGCCCTTGACGATGGTGGCTGCATTGCCCTCGATGTAGTTCGCCGGGGTGGGGTTGGTGACATCGAGCGCGTAAATGACAGCTCCGCCGGCGCCCAAGCCGCCGATGAGCCAGGTATGCCAGGCGCCGCCGTAGAACACGTCGCCCGCAGCCGGGGTGGCGTCGACGAAGAAGTTGTGGGCGTACTGGGTACTGGAATAATCCAGGCTAGGAGTGGTCGGGTTGTGAATCGTGTTCAGCACTGCGCCCGGCATATAGGCGAGGACCTCCAGTCCGTCATTGGGTGTCGCGCGGTTGTTGATCACGTTGCCGGCGAAATCCTCCGAACCGGTTCTGACGCCGTGCAAGAAGCCATCGTTGGCGCCGGTGTAGACCACGTTCAGACGCCCCTGTTCGGCGTTCAGGAAACCCAGATAACTTTGGCCTGAGTTCTCCGGCATGCCGGTCGCCGGCTTGAGATTGTCCTTCCAGGTCATCACGTAGGGCGCATTGGGCGGTCCCACCCAGGTCGGGCTCGAATCGACGATATCGCCCAGCACTCCCGCGCGTGCGCGATACAGCCCGGTACCGAAAGTGTTGATCTCGTTGACGCGATCGCCACGCAGATAACCCAATCGATTCGGCGTCACGCTGGCATCGCCCGCATCGAGCGTGTTCTGCTCGGCATTCGTGAGGCTCCCCCACTCGAACGGAATGCCGACCGTGCCCACATTGATGGCCGTGTCGGTGCCGTTCCAGGTCAACATGACGCGCGAGGCCGGAGCCTCCCGAGGCGTGGGGCCGGGCGCGCCGGTCGTGGCGCAGCCCGTTGCGCCGGTACCGGTCAGCACGCACTGGGCGTCCCAGTTGGCCTGAGGAAGGAGGGTCAGGATGCCGCCGGTGTCCTGCAATGGGTACGCCGTGACCGTTCCCGTCCAGTTGTTCGGGTTGTAGAACGCAAAATAGGCCTGTGAGGTGGTCTGGACCTCCGAGGTCTGCTTTTCGTCGCCGCTCGCGGAGGTGGCCGACTGGGCCACGGGCACCGCCTTGAAGCACAGGATCTCGTGGACGTTGGTATCACCGCCGGTCGAGCCGGCGAAGCCGAAGCGCAAGAGGCCCGGTAGTGCGCCGTTCGTGGCCGTAATGTTCTGATTGCTGATGACGGTCGAGAATGCGCCGCCATTGGCGCTGTAGGCCAGGCTCAACAGCCCATCCTGTGTGATCTTGAGGTCGTACAGGAATACGTTCTGGACGTTTATGCCATCGGGCCGCGTCGTGGTCGCTTCGTTGGCGATCTGGATCGCCCCGGGCCCTGTGGTCGGCAACACCGAGTAGGCGCCGACGATGGGCGCATAGTCGGCGATCGCGGTACCGGTGTTGACCGGGTTCGCCGGCGCCGAGTAGTTCCAAATCGTTCCGGTCTGGCAGGTGGCCTTGACCGCGGCCTGCCGCTGCGCGGCGGTCAGGCCGGGCGGATAATCGGCCGCATCCGTGCTATTGAGATAGGCCCAGGAAATGCTGCCCGCACCACGCATGCCGATGCGCCCCGGCAGGTAGCCATAACCTAGCGCGGTGTTGTCACCGGTGGCCCTAGCACCGATGTAGCCAGGCTCGAGAGTGCTGCCGTTCAGGAAATTTCCAAATTCGTCGATGCCGAGCCCGACATAACCGCCTACCACGCCGTCGTACGGCCCGTTCGAGTTCGAACAGGTATAGGCCAAGCTTCCACCCCAGGAGCCGATGCCATTCCAAATCGTATTGCCCGGACCCGGGGTCTCGTACGGTTGAGTGGCGTCCAGCAAGTAGAAACTCAAACCATCGGCGCCGTCACCGCCTGCGCCGCCGGAGTCGCCGAGGTAGGTCACCGTCTTGAAGGTGATGTCCACGCCATCGCCGGCGTTGAAGGTGCGATTGGACACGATCGCACCGTTTTCTTGATGGCCGTACGGGCGGCCGTTGGTGAAGCGCAAGGCGCCGTTACCGATCGGGTCGGGCAATGTGCCGCTAAAGCCGCCCACGAGCACCGGATCTCCGTCGGCCTGTTGCGCGTAGTAGGAGTTCGCAATGCTGGCACACGAGGGCACTTTGCCGGGCGTCACGCCCGTAGCGCCGGTCCCGGCATTGATGCCGGCGGTCAGACAGGCGCCATTGAAATAATACCAATCGTTGGCGGTCGTGCCGCCGGTGAAATCCTCGATAAAACTGTTTTGCGCCGAAGTGTTGCCTGCGACCAGGCCACTGAGCGCCGCGGCCACCATCGCCGCGATGCGAATCTTGATGCGAATCTTGGTATTCATCACAATCCTCCCACGTTGCACACTTTGCAGGTCACTGCCACGGTGCTCTCGACGACGGCCAGCGTGCTGGGGCTCAGGCCATAACTGTAGGCATCGACTTGATAGACCTCGCCGCGACCGGTCGCCAACGGGCCGATGTCGCTGATGTAAAAACGGGGTCTGCCGAAATAAATGTCATTGATAAATGGATTGGTGACCGTGCCGGTGAAATTAAATCCGGGGGGTGTATAGGCGACGCCGTATTTCGTGTTGAAGGTCGGCCAGGTCGCGACGCTTGCAAGGCCGGTCGCGACGAGCACGGTGTTGAGGCAAATCTGGCCCTGACCCAGATTCGCATCGAGCAGGGTATTGGGGCAGACGATGTCGGCGGAGGAGGCGACACCCTGACTGACCGCGCGCGGCGCCTCGCTCTGGTTGGCGAGCCACCATTCCGCGAATTGCTGGGTACTGATCGCGGCCTGCAGCGCACGCTGCTTCTCGCGCGTGTTCCCGGCAATCTTCTCCTGGATGCCAAAGCTGCGGAACATGCTCAGCGCCATGATCGTGACGACCAGCAACAGCAGCAGGCTGGAGATCAGCACTATCCCGTTCTGGCCCGAGCGAAGGTTATGCCGCGGCTGCTTCATCGTTAAATCCCGGTTGTACTCATGATGGCGACATTGCGTTGGAAGGAGATGTATTGCGCTTGCCCTGTGCCGCCGGCGACGTACAGCGGATTGTTGAACCACAGCGTGAGCTGCACCGACAGGACATTGTTCCAGTCCCCCAACGCGCTGACCTGATCCGCCCGCATGTAGGTGTCGACATTGTTGCCGGCGCCGCTGGTGTTGACGCCATACAGCAAGCCGAGCTGGGTGACGCCGCTGACCAGCGGATACTGCGTGCCATTCATGGTGCACACGAGCTGACTGACGCCCGCGGCATTGACCACCACACTGAAGGTATTGCTGTAGGTGGCGGTCCCACCGGAAGTATTGGAGGCACCGGTGCAATTGAGGATGCCGTCGCGGTTCGCGGTCGCATAACGCGCAGTGATCGTGTCACCGGGCGCCACCGCGCTGTAGGTTCCGATCATGGCCTGTCCCTGTGCCAGTGCCCCGGAGGGTGAACCGGCCGCGAGTAGCACCGAGGCGGCGGTATTGAGGGTCGGATTCGGAAAATAGCCGGTGGCCTGAATCACGTCGGTCATCATCGTCATGGCAAGACGTTCGCTGTCCTGAAGCTGCGACAAATTGCCCTGGGCCATGAACGTGCGCTTGTTGTCCTGGACCAGCGTCAGCAGGCCGCCGAGCAGGAACAGCCCGATCAGCATAGCGACCAGCATCTCAACCATCGTGAAGCCGTTCTGTGCGCGCTTCATAACCCTAGGGCTCCACGTACAGGATGTAGGTCGGCGCCGCCATCGTGGTAGCCACCGACGCCACCGACTGGGCATTGATACCGGTGCTGCGCTCAACCCAGCTGATCTGGATCGTGCAGCCGACCGGGTTGGTGGCCGGTATCGGCGTCGGGCAGCCGATGACAGCGGTAGCAGCCGGCAGCGACGCGTTGAGCGCGGTGGCCCACGTCTGCAGATCGTAGCCGGCCAATGCATTGGGCCCGCAGGACGCGCCACCGTTGGCGGCGTTGCAATTGTTCACGCCGAGCAATGTGGCATCGCTGGGCGCCACGTTGGCGCCGGTGACGTTGATCAGCAGCGGTGTTAGAGGCGCAGTCCAATAGCTGCGATTGGCGCGCATGGCCGAGGCCAGGCTCGAGGCCTCGATCGCGGCCAATGAGCGCAGGCTCGCGGTACCGGTACTGGAATAGGCCAAAGCCTGGATCTTGGCAATGCCGAGCAGGCCGACGGCGATGATGATCAGCGACACCAGCACTTCGATCAGGCTGAAGCCGCGGGTTCGTTGCGACCGCGTCATAGGCAGGCTCCGCCCGCGGTTCGTGTGGTTTGTACCGCCATCATCCCGACCATGTTCATCGACAGGCAGCGCGTCGAATCGTTATCGAACGGCGTCGCGTGCAGCGTGATCAGCGCAGCGCCGCCGGCGAGACCGGTACCGTTCGCGGAAGCAAAGCCTTCGCGATTGAAAGTGACGGCCGAAATGGTGTTGTTGGCCAAAAAGGTATCGGTGCTCGAAAAGGCAGCTTGTACGCGCAACACCGTATCGTTGGGGTCGACAGTTTGATCGGAGTTGACGTCGGAGAATACGATCCAACCCGTATTCCAGGAGGTGTTGCGCGAGCAGGTCGCGCCATCGTTCGACACGCAAACGGTGACGGTCTGACCCTCTTTGATCGCCTCGCCCCGCGCGAACTGCATATCGCCGAGCAGGCCGTTGACTTCGGCAGCGATGCGATTGCTGTTGGTCACGTACTTGTACGAGGGAATCGCGATCGTCATCAGAATCGCCATGATGGCCATTACGGACACCATCTCCAGCAGCGTGATGCCGCGACTCGTGCGCCGATGAGACCGACTATCCATGGGACGCCACCATACGCAGCGGAGCTTGCGCCAAGCTGGCTGACGGCGGCCCATGCTCCGATTTGCGACGCAGGTCACAGTCGCCGAGCCTATGCCGCAGCATTGAAGCGCACCCGCATGCGTGCGCCCCGTCCGTGGGCGCCGCCGCCGATGCTGAATGCCGCGCCGTGCACACGCGCAATCTCATCGACGATGGCCAGTCCGAGGCCGCAGCCGATCCCAGAGGAGCCCGGCAACCGGTAGAAACGCTCGCGTACCCGCGCTCGCTCGGCTTCCGGGATGCCCGGGCCATCATCCTCCACTTCGAGGTACGGCGCCGGCCCCTCCAGACCGTCGCGCACGGTGACGCGCCCGCCGCTCGGCGCGTACTTGAGAGCATTGTCGATCAGATTCTCCAGCAGATCCTCGAGCAACCCGGCATCGCCGGTCACAGTGACTGCCAGGGTCTCGGCGCCGAGATCAATACCGGCCTTATCCGCTCGATCGATGTGGCGCTCGACCAGTTGCTCGACCAGAGGTTTGAGCGCCACGGGCTTGAAATTCTCGTGCAGCGCCGAAACCGGCTCGGCCCGGGCCAGCGACAGCAGTTGATTGGCCGAACGCGCCAATTGTTGAATACCGCGCTGGACCGCGCCGAGCTGCGCTGCCACGGCCGTCGCTTGCGGCTCGTGCAATAGCAGCTCGAGCTGCGCCAACAGGCCCGCGACCGGCGTGCGCATCTGGTGGGCGGCATCGGCGACGAAGCGCTGCTGCGCCTGGGCGGCATCGTGCAATAGCTCGAGCACACGATTGAACGCCACGATCACCGAGCGCAGCTCCCCCGGGACCTGTGCCTCATCGAAACGCCGCAACTGGCGCGTCGAGTGTCCCTCGACCTGGCGGGTGAGCTGATCCAACGGCTGCAGGCCGTAGTACACCGCGATCCAGACCAACAGCAGCGTGAGATCAAGCTCGGCGAAGTCCACCAGCAGCTTGCCGATCAACATGACCTGCTGCGTGCGCGCGCGCCGGTCCAGGGTCTCGGCCACCGCAATCTGCACCGGCCCGACCGCGGTCGGCGCCAGGATGCTTGCCACACGCCAGCGTTGGCCCTGGAGTGCCGCGTCCCAAAACGTCGCGCGTCCGACTGCCCGGCCCGCTGCCGGCGCCGATGCAGGCAATTGCGGCGTGCCGGCGACCCATTCGCGGTCGGGGCCGGTGATCGCGTAGATCGTGCTGCCGTCGAGCGTGCTGCCGGCGGCCGGCGGGCTGAACCGCAGCCGCTGGTTCTCGACGCGAAGCGTTCCGGCCAGCGCAAAGGCCGTGTTGGCGAGTGCTCGGTCGTAGGCGTTGCGGGTCGTGGCGACGGCCACCCAGTAATCGACCACGCCGCCGATCAGCATCAGGATGGCCAGGGCCGGCAGCAGCAGCAGCAGCAGGCGCCGGCGAATCGTCATCATCGAGGTGCGTCTCCGAGCTCATCCAGGCGATAGCCCAGGCCGCGCACCGTACGAATGACGGCCGCCGCGCCCAGCTTTGCGCGCAGACGGGAGATGTGAGTCTCGACCGCATTGGGCGTCAGGTCCTGCTCCCAGCCAGCCAGGACCTGCATGAGCCGGTCCTTGGTGACGATGCGGCCGATATTGTGAGCGAGGCTCTCGAGGACCAGCCATTCGCGGCGCGTGAGCTCGACCGGCTCGGCGTCGATCTGCAGCTGGTGTCCGTTCAGATCGATCGTCAGGCGGCCCAATCGCACGATGCCGGACGGGGCGAGGCTGGCGCGGCGGATCAAGGCCCGACAGCGAGCCGCGAGCTCCGCCTGTTCGAACGGCTTCATGAGAAAATCGTCGGCGCCCAGATCGAAGGCGCGGATCTTGTCGGCCAGCGTATCGCGGGCGGTCAGGATCAGCACCGGCATCGCCTTGCCTTCATGGCGCAGCGCGCCCAGCAGCGCCAGTCCATCCGCTCCGGGCAGACCGATGTCGACCACCGCCAGATCAAAATGCTCGGCGCCTAGGGCCGCGCGGCCCCGCTCGGCGGAAGCGGCATGATCGACCGTGAACCCGGCGAGCGCGAGTCCCCGAATGATCGCATCGGCCACGAGCTCGTCATCTTCGATCAACAGTATGCGCATGAGGCGAGCGGCTCCGGGCTGCCCCTCATTCGCAGCGGCTCAAAGTCAGCCGCTCATCAAAGTCGATCAGTCGGCTTCAATGCGGACTAGCGCAACTGCTGGCACGGCCATAGGGGTCGATTACTCCGGGCGGAGATGTCGTGGTGCTGGTAACGTACGTCGACAGAATCGGCAGCCAGAAGGTCGAGGTCGTCGAGGTTTGCGTCCCCGAGACAGTAGCCGTCGCCGTTAATACGGCTTGGACCCACTCCGCATGATCTTCCGGATAGGTGACGTTGACGTTCGCTGAACCAGTGCTGTCCGTGGTTACCGTACCAGGGCTAACCGCTGCCACGTCGCCCGGATCAAGCACACCATTGTTGTTAAAGTCTTCCGATGAATTGAAGATCCCGGTACCTTCGACATCCTCGTTCGGGCAAAAGGCCGTCACAATCTGGCACCAACCCGTCGCGCATACGTCCGTGGTGATCGGGTCGGTGCCCGTGAACCAATAGCCCTTGCGGTACGCGGCGTAGGAATTGGTCGTCGTATAGTTGGGCGGGACGATGGCCGGAGTGGCGCCTGTCGGCGGCAGGGAATGCACGGTCAAGGATACGCTCACGCCGGGCACGGCATTGCCCGCCGAATCCAACGCCTGAATGACATACGGCAGGATGAATTGCGTCTTGGGGGTATTTTCGCCGATGACGGCGCCGGTACCCAATGACAGGAATACGGTTTGGCCGCCGACGGTCAGGGTCACGGTGTGCTGGATCGCGGTCCCCTGCACCGTGGCGGTGATCTGCACGCCGTTACTGGTACTGGCAGTGCTTGTAGCCGTATAAACCGTCTGCGCGGTGCCCTGCACGCCGGTGACAGCCGTGCCGACCGAAATGGAGCCCCCGGTCTTATCGGTCAATTGGAAATCGACCGTTTGACCCTCGACCAGATTGTTCTGCGCATCGCGCACGATGGCGGTGATCGTGCTCGAACCTGCGGTCGGGATCACCGAGGGACTCGCCTGCAAATCAATCGCGTACGGGACGGTCGCGATAAAGGTGATGTCTAGGTTGCCGCTCACGCCTGCACCCGAGGCCGTGATGATCGCCGGTCCAGCCGTGGTCGATGAGACCGACACGCTCGCGGTTCCGGTACCATCCGTGGTCGCCGTCGCGGTCGTGGCAGGCCCGGTGAACAAACCACGGGTGGTCGAGAAGGTCACGGGCTGACCCGCCACCGGCGCGCCGCTGTTTGTCCAGACCAGCGTCAGCGTCTGCGAAACATTGAGCGCAACCAGTGTATTGGCGGCGGGGGTCGTGAATGCGAAATTCTGACTGCTGACGCTCAAACTCTGCGATGCACCCAACCCGAGCGCATTGGCCGTTACGGTGTCGGCGCCGGCAGTGGTACCCGTGAGCGTAAAGGTCACATGGCCCGTGGCATCGGTCACGAGGGAACTGGCACTGAGCGTATTGCTCTTGGCGGAAGCCACGGTGACCGTGGTCCCAGCGATACCATTGCCGCCTGAATCGGTTAGCGACACACTGAAGGTGCCGGTGCTGCCTTGGATCAGGCTGGCCGGACCGGTCAGCGCGATCTTGCTGCCCACGACCGCCACGACGATGGTGGCAGTGACCTTTCCGGCCGTCGCGGTCACGGTGATACTGCGATTGGCCGGATCTCCCGGCGTGGTCAGCGTCGCCGCCGCTTCGCCATTGGCATCCGTGATGCCTGGCGTCACGCCAGTGGTAGTCGTGGCCGCGGCGAGCGCACCCGAGGTGCTCGAAAATGACACCGTCGCACCCGGCACCACGACGTTGCTCGAATTCTTGACGATGGCGGTAAGCGTCGCCGGCGTCGATCCAGCGGATGGAATCTGCGGCGCAGTGCTGAGCAGCGTGATCGACGAGGCGGTGGCGGTCGGACCGCCGCTGCTGCTGCTGCCGCTGCTGCTCGAACTCGCCCCGGCGAAGGAGCTGGCCTGGTCGCCGCCACAACCGGCCATGACCAGCGTCGCCGCCAGAGTACCGAGGAACCAACCATATTTACGCATCGTATTCACCTGAGCTGTCGATCTCGTGTAGGCACCGCGTTCGAGCACGCGGCACTAGTTGACGTTGACCCCTTCACGAATGATCTTCGGCGTGACGAAGACCAGGAGCTCATCTTTATCATCAGTCTTGGT
>OBLU010005995.1_pt1 | contig 10852 bp, 12 predicted proteins | sample 1518681 | NCBI WGS metagenome assembly OBLU01 (sample SAMEA3539304, study PRJEB22396) | soil metagenome | biome: tundra; feature: field; material: soil | place: USA | collected 2010-05 | depth 0.15 m
TAGAAGCACCATGCGGGTATTGATCATCGAAGACGAGGCCCGGCTGGCGGAAAACGTCGCTCGGAGTTTGCGCGAAAGTGCCGGCTACGCCGTGGATGTCGCGCTCGACGGCGAAGAAGGTGCGTTCATGGCTGAGTCGAACCCGTACGACCTGGTAATTCTCGATCTGATGCTGCCAAGACTCGACGGCCTCTCCGTACTGCAACGCATGCGGGACGGTGGCTCGGCTGTCCCGGTGCTGGTGCTCACCGCGCGTGACGAGAAGGAATCGATCGTTGCGCTGTTGAACGCAGGGGCCGACGACTATGTTGCCAAGCCGTTCGACTTGGGAGAGCTGCTGGCTCGCACTAAAGCCCTAATCCGGCGCGGCAAGGGACAGAGCGCGGCGGTGTTGAAGGTTAGCGATTTGGAGATCAACACGGCTGATCTCAGCGTGCGTCGCAAGGGAAAACTTGTCAGCCTCACGGCGATGGAATATCGCGTTCTGGAATATCTGGCGCACCGGCCTGGCGCTGTCGTACCCAAGACCGAGTTGCTCGAACATCTGTACGACTTCAACTGGGAGCGGTTCAGTAACGTGATCGAAGTTTACGTTTCCGGCTTGCGTCGTAAACTCGAGGACAGCGGTGACACCAAACTGATCCATACTCTGCGCGGGCAGGGATACATGCTTCGTGGGTAACATGCGACAGACGTCCATTCAGCGCCGGTTGATCGCAGCGGTAGTGATCTCGCAGTTGCTACTGGCCATCGGCATCGTTTCGGTGGCGGTGTATTTCACCCGGCGTCAATTGCGCAACGCCTTCGACGCCGGTCTGCATGGTCGCGCCATGAGTATCGCCGCGCTGGTGCGTTACTCCGAAGATGAGCATCCCACCTTGATCTTCGAGGACGACCTGGTTCCGCCCCCGGTGGAGAAGCAACATCCCGATCTCTACCAGGTGACGACCGGCGACGGACGAGTGCTCGCCCGGTCTCCGAATTGGCCACTGGATTTACAGGCCATTCCGAAGAAGGACCGGCAGCACGCGAATTTTGCGGTGGATGGCATCCGTTATCGCGCGGTACGACTGGAGAACGTTCCCGTGCTCGATCGCGAAGGAGATGCGCCTTCGACCGATGTGCTGACCGTGACCTATGCGGCGCCGACCGACCAGATGACACGCGCGATCGCACATGCCGCCATCTACATTGCGGCCGGCAGTGGCCTGTTATTGCTGGTCACTGTGGCCCTTGCAGTCTTGGGCCTGCGGCGAGGATTGCGACCACTGGCCGAACTCGCCACCAGCGCGGCCTCGGTCAATACGTCGAACTGGAAGCTGAATCCCAGCGAAGCGGCTGTGAGCACGACGGAACTCGCGCCCCTCACGCAAGCTATGACCGCCATGCTCGACGGACTGCATCGTGGGTTCACCCAGCAACGCGAATTCCTGGCCAATGCCGCTCACGAACTGAAGACGCCGGTTGCGATCCTGAAGTCCACGCTGCAGTCGCTGTTACAGCGGCCGCGCGCGGCGGAAGAGTACCGCGCCGGCCTGGAACAGGCGCTCGACGACATGGCGCGCCTCGAACAACTCATGCACTCGATGCTCCGCCTGGCGCGCGCTGAGCAGTGGGCAGCGGGCAGTACACGCCGCGATCTGGAAGCGGTGGAAGTGGCCGCTACCTGCGAGAGTGCGCTGGAGCGCCTTGCCCCCGTGGCGCGCGAGCGCGGCGTCACCATCCATTTCGCCAGTAACGGCCCGATGCCGATGCGTGCCGATGCCGACGATCTCGAACTGGTTTGGTCCAACCTGCTGGAGAATGCCATCCGCTTCAGCCCTGCCGGCGGAAACGTGCAACTTCGCGTGCGCGCCAATGGTCAGCGCGGCTATATCGAGGTCGAGGACGAAGGTCCTGGAATTCCGCAGTCGGAGCTGGCCCACCTCTTCGAACGTTTTCATCGCAGCGACAGCTCGCGCGCGCGTAACACCGGCGGATACGGCTTGGGTCTCGCCATCTCCAAAGCGCTGATCGAGGCCTACGGCGGGACCATTACTCCCGCAAGCGGGCCCGGGCAAGGCATGCGCATGGTGGTCGAAGTGCCGCTGGAAAATCCGGCTTTTAGCTCTTAGCCTTTAGCTCTTAGCTTCTAGAGGATCCGCGTTCATCCGTGAAATCCGCGGCTGCTCTTACTTTACCGATTCTCTCTCAGCCGCAATCGCAGATAAACATTCACGCCCAGCGGGTGATCTCCGTAATAGGGCTTGATGGCATCCGGTACGCCGTACAGCGAGACATTCGCGCCTAGTCCGGTTTCCACATTGTGAAAAACGCCGATGTCGCGCGTGTAGCCAATTGTATAGGCGTTGATATCGAACCAGGGGCTGCCGGTTTGCTCGAATAGCTGCTGCGCCAGTGCGGGATCGTTGGCGAATAACTCGTCGCGCTGCGACCATTCGTAGCGACCGCTAATGAAATTCTTCTCCTTGAAGGGCGCAACCGTTTCCGCCAACACGGCGTTGGTGCCATAATGCACAGCCTGCTTCCCATTGCGTCCCCACAGCAGGGTCGTCGCCCACGCATTGCCGTGCGGACGCGGAACAATGTATTCCACCGAAGCGGTTGTGCGTACGACGTCTCCTGGTTCCAGCGCCTCGGGGTGGACAAGATGGCCGGCTGAAAACTGTGCCAGCCATCTCGCGGTCGGCGTGACGGTGAACCGTGCGGAGTAGGAGTTCATCGGCCCAAAGTCAATGTTCCAACGATTCTCATCAGGCTCCGCGCCGTGAAAGCCTGACGCCTCAAGCCGCACCGCCCTATAAGACATTCCGGCCGTGACCACGTTGTAGAGGATGTGCGTCGAGTCTTCCCAGTGATGCCCGAGGGTGCTTTGCGGAATCTCCATTGCCGAGGCGCGATGGGGATAGGCAACTGGCCCCATCGCCGGGTCACCAACCGGAGCGTAGTACAGATCCCAAACCGCGTGCTGACCAAGCCTGTGCGCGTACTGCACGCTCAGCTCCATCACGAAGTCATGCGGGTGCTGGCCGTTTACGATGGGCTTGCCGTAGGCTGTCTCGCCAGTCTGGAACAGCAGTGGATAGAACTCGCCAGTAACGGTCGCGGGTTCCAGGCTAAGCATGGTGCGCAGCATCAGGTCACCACCGCCAAGCCGGTGCAGCGCGCTGAGCATGCCCCAATTGGTGGAGTAAAACTTGTCGGCGCCCAGCGGCCCGGTTTGCTGCGTGTCCACCAGGAACGCCTGCGCCATCCACATCAAGCGCCACTGCCCCACGCTCGTCATCACCATCGGCATGGGCCACCCTGAGGGCTGAAACGCGGTTCCTGAAGATTCGCGCATCAAGAAGTCGCGAGCCGAATCCATGTCGTGAGCTATGTGTTGCATCGAGTCCTCCGGCATTTGCATGTCCATGCCGGCGTGCTGGTCGGGCTGCTGGGTCGAAGATGAGGATTGCGCGGTCGCGCCGAGACAAAGAATGCAAGCAATCGCCAGCAGCCAGCTACTGCGGAGAATCGCGATGGTCGCCCTGTTGCGCAAGTGACAGCCGGTGGAGACTTGTGGTAACACGTCGGCAAGAACCCCAACCAAGATTGTAGAGGATGACTATTCCCCAGCTTCGTCCAGAAGCTTATTCAGGGTTGGCTTGTGTTTGTCGTGCTTGAGCTTCCGCTTCTTGCTGGCCGGCTCGGTCCGCGTGGGCGGCGGAGTTCCGATTGCATGGCGGGCCGCGGCCTTCACCGCCGATGCGGCGCGGAACGGTTTGGGCTTGGGTATCTTGGACGGCACGATTCGTCTCTCCCGGTCAGTTCGTAATGGTTACCGATATCGCAGGTCCCATCACGCGTGACCACAGACCTTCGGTCAATGGTAAGTCAAAGCATCGCAGAAAGTCGATCATCCGAGTGCTAGATCGATTTCAGAATTCGTGTATCCGGCAGAACGGGTAGTGCGGCGCTTCAGCGCCGCGTTCGCCGCGAACTATAGAACCGCACGCCCCCACCGGTTGTACCGCTAAACGCCGGCCTAAAAGGCCGGCTTACCCGGACTACACCAATTCTGAAAATGCCATAAGAAACAACCAAGTCTAGTTGGGAAGGGCTGTCGTTGTTATCGCTCGGACGCGGCGGCGCGAGTCACATGTGCTCAATGAGAATTTCTCTTACGTGGAGTCTGGTACTGACTTCCGATGGTCCCGTTTGTCGGCAACGGGAAAGAAGCGCGGCCCGGTAGTTTTTCCCAACCGGTACGACGGCCCAGGCGAAGGAACTTCGGAACGGAGTGGCCACGGCGCGCTGGCCAGAAGCTGTTGCGTGTACGCATGCCTTGGCCGTGTGAGCACCATTTTTCCACGCTTCCGCATTCCACAATTTCACCGTCGTGACCTCTGTAACCGCATTGCGGTCCTTGAGATAGCTTGCAAGCCGCTGAAAACATTTGGCGGAAGCGTGTGCGAGTCGAACGCACCATTGACATCGCAAGATGCCAATCGCCGGTTTTGAAGATATGTAGTCCCGCATCCCTGTTGTGCGGACTCAACAACTTAGCTTCACGATATGTCGTGCTGTTCGGGCTGAATTGCGCGACTCGGCACGCGACTATGCAACTAAATATGCAATCAAATACCGGAGGTGTTCGCAATCCCTCCGGCCACATTTTCCCTATCCCCTGCCACTCTGAGCCGGACAGTCTTCTCAACAACAAGACTACCGGCCCCCACAGCTTAGCGGTGCCGTGGCTAATGGATGGCAGATGCACCGCCCCACCGAGGCTGGCAAAAGCTGCCCGCACCGGGCCGTTGAGGGCGGCTCTAAGTTCTTCACTCCTATCCCGAACACTCCCAGGAAGCGGCCGTTAACCATTGAGAAAGAGCATCCGTGTTTGGAATAGAATTTGCTGCGCGGAGATTGCACAAATGTCTCACGCTCGAAAGGTACAGCGGGGGGCAGCATGGAAATCGACCTTCACGGATACCACCCGTCTGACATCGTCTGGAACGGCGTTCTTGCAAAGATTGTGCAGCAAGCGTGGGAGATGGGCGAGCGGCGACTCTGTTTAATCCACGGTCACGGACGCAATCGCGGAATTACGCCAGGATTTGTGAATACAAACACAGGGTTCTTCGGGCTTCAGATTCGCCGTACTTTGCGCCACGAAAAGGAACTGCGGAAATGGATTCATCACACCACGCTCTGCTGCGACAATCCTGGAACAACCAGCGTAGTCCTGAGATGGAACCCGTTCCCTACACGAAATGAACTGGACTCGGATTTGTTACCCTGACGGGCATCTCGATCTACGCAGCCTACGCTTTGTTTCTCCGCTGCGCCCAGCGCTGCTTGGTAGTAAAGTTTGCGTTTGGGAGTGCGCGTAGAGGACCGATACAGGGCATATCCGCAGTGCTGGCAGACCAGCATCCCTTGCAGCAGACTGGGCACGATGGTACGCCGCACGGCGAATTGTTTGTTCTTCTCCAACTGTTCTTGAGCCAAGGCAAAGGTGGCTTCCGTGACTAAGGCCGGCACCGGGATCTCGATCCATTCCTGACGTGGACGTTCATGATTGGCGCTGTTGCGCCGGGAATGGCGATACTCTACCGCTCGAAAACCAGTTTTATGGGTGTCTCGTACCTCGGTTGTACAACACGCTACGACCGCACTCGTCGCTGGGCTACAGGCCACCGGCGCCGGTGGCCGTGCAGCCAGGGGTAACGGATAGGTCAAAGCAGCAAAGGGGGCATCGAGATGTGGAAACCGCTACGCGCTTTCCACATCTCCACACCCCCGACGCCGACTGCGAACAAACGTCGCAATCGGCGTTACACTAACAATCCATCTGGTACAAAACATCGGTCAGGTCATCTTAGCTTCGTTCAACACCAATTCCACTCAGGCGCTCCACAAGATATTCAGAGTAGAAAGTGTCATCGTCGAATTGTAATAATTCCGAGGGGGCTCTCAAGAAGTTGTGTCCGCTCGCAACATCATCATATTGTATATGCCAGCCCCGGCCTTCCCTTTCATCAGCGTTCCATCTTGGCCGTCGATCGGCAAATATTTTGCGCATCCCGTGTTCCTGGGAACGCACCGGATAATGCCTGAGCAGAAACTTAAAGGGATAAACTTTGCGGTCGGGAAACTCGGCCGAGTGCCCTCCGGAGTCCGCTAGCCGAATTGGGGCATTCTGATGCCTCCAGGCCTTGATCTGGTGAAAATGCCCCCCGCGCTTGCCGAATTCGCACCGGTCAAAGGAAGCAATTCTTGCCGGATCTTCAATTCCCCCAATTGTCGGATGGAAGACAAGACAAGTATGATCAATTGCATTGAAGCCTTCGCGTTCGACGCGAAATAGAGCATCACGAAGCTGTATATGAGACCAAGGAGATTCCCGAATCTCATCCGCATCGTAGTGAATGCACCAATCCGCATCGCACGAGTAGCTCAAGCCTTCAACGTGTCGCAACAGTGTGTGCAGGTCAAAGCTTGGCGATGGTCCTTCGACGGGGAACTTTGTAATCTTCCGGAGGCCGCGACCGAGAAATGCTTCGGCACGCTCGACCGTACGGTCTGTCGACCAATTGTCGACAAGATGAACCTCAACTCCTTGCGATACGGCATGGTGTAAAGTAGCTTCAATGATGTCTTCTTCGTTGTAGGTACACATGAATGCAACTACTCGGAAGCCGGGTGGAGCACTCAGTCGCGATTCCGTCCCCTGCTGACGCAATACCATCAGAATCGTACCTTTCGCCGGCTCGCGATCACTATCTGCAGTCAGGCCCGCGAACTCAATGTTTAGACCCGCGCCGCGCAATAGCGCTGCAAACTCAAGTAGGGACCACTCGCGGACACGGCGACGATCGTCTGGAGGCCCCATATGGCTCGTCCCGCCAACACGATCCCGCTCAGGAGTAGTTACAATCGCGATTGGAGCGTCCTCAAGCAGGTCTCGGAGACTCGCCAGGAGAGGAATCGGATTGATCAAGTGTTCAAATACATTGGCACAGACCACCACGGACCGCGCTACGAGCTCGCGATCGTCGATGTGAAGAAACTGCTCCCCAAAACCATGCTTGATGCAAATCGAACCTGGATGTTCTTCCCCAAATCGCCTCATGTTGTCGGGCCAATCTACGCGCACTAGCCTTAAACCAAGACCTATGTCAGTGAGCACCCCGCGAAATCTGCATCCCAGATCAATCAGACTATCGCAGCCGAAGCGCCCTGCCAGGAATGCGGCAAACCGATACACGTCTGGGTGGCAGACAGCGGAATCTGCACGGTCAATAACATCGGAAAAGGATTCCGGGTTTTGCCTATGTACGTATGCGGGCTTGATGCAAAAACCTGAATCGACAAGGGATTGGTAAATCCGTTCCACGGTACAAATATAAATCAATCAGACATGGAATTGTGCCTCGTGAATATGGACCGGGCTGAGGAGGAAGTCTGTCCCGTCGTGCGCCGAGTGATCGCTGGCCATACAGGTCGGCAAAACCTCAGGTGGTCAAGAAATTCGACCGGTTTGAAAAGGCGCGGCTTGCAGGCTCGACTAGGCGTGGTAGCACTAGTTAGGAAGCTTCTGAACAAGCACTGCCATTAAGGCGGGGCCAACTCCAAGGGTAAGGTTCATAGCTGTTCATTTCATTCCCGCAGGTTCTTGCGCCCTCCGGCTCGGTGCGGTCAGTGCCTTTTGAAGACACCACCCCGCTGCGTGTACCACCTTCTCGCCAATCAGGAACAGGTTCACCAACGCGCAGGTCGGAAACCAATCGATTGGCATTCTTCGCCAGTCCTCGTTAGCGTACCTTCACGAACCCGAACTTCAGTTTTGTCACTCCAAACACGTGCTCCAAATTGGATCGCACCTTCGACTTGGTCCGGTTCTTCGCCAGCTCCACTTCGTCGATCCGGTCCTTATAGCGGTAGCGCCGATGGGTGCAATCCTGCGCCTGCGACGCACATTGGGGGATGACATCCGCCCCACCCGCGATACGCTTTGCCCACACCCGCGTCTCCTCCCCGTGCAGCAACTCCGGCAGCACGGTCGCATCCGCCAGACTTGCACCCCGTGGTCTCGTCCGGCACCGGTTTGCGCCCCAGATCGACACACAAACTGCCGCATCACCGCCTAATCGTACAGCGCCTCTTCCACGGCCGGATCCGACAGTTGAACCACTCCTGCAAAAAGTAGAGGCGCAGCATGCGCTCCACACCCAAGGGCTGGCGCCCATTGCCTGCCTTCGGGTAGTAGGGCTCGATCAGCCCGCATAGCTTGTCCCACGGCGCCACCTGCTCCATTGCTTCCAGAAACAATGTCCGCCGTGTCTTCTTGCTGTACAGGTCGAATCCGTTCATCATCGCCAGTGTCCTCTGTCTCATCTGCCTGCCACTGTACCTGGATTCGCGGTGGAAAAGGAGAGCATAATCAGAGTCTCCTTAGAGGACGAGAAACTGTCGGAAGCTGTCTACCAGGCGCAGGGAAAACGGCATCGGCGGAGCCGCACGCGCGGGCGACGGCGCAAACGGCATCGTAGCGCGGAGTTCATTGAATTCCTGAAACTGGCCGACGCACGTCACCCCACGTATCACGCAGCGTTTCTCCTTCGTTGTAGGCATGTATAGCTACCGAAAAGCAGGGCCGTGCATCCGGCAGGGGCGTAGAAGCATGATCAGTTCGGTCGAAGTTCATTCCGCAGCTCTTTGATGATAAGCGGACATTTACGACAATCCAGACGGGCCTACGCAACGACAGTTCGTTGGCGTTCATTGGCCGGATTGGTTGGGTGGTTCCCAGCCACGGACCGAAATGCAGCGTCTATGTCGTCGAAGGTGAGTGACTCTACCGCATCTGAATTCATCTTCGAAACGCAGTCCTGTCCTCGGGACAGGAATCTCGTACTCTCCCAATGCTACCTTTGCTCGCAATCATGCCCCGACAGTCGGTGCATCCAGAAGCCACCACTGCCCAAGGGCTCCCAGCTGTCGAGGTTGATGTTCTGAGGTGGGTCGCCAACGATGACCGATACCCCGGAATTAGCTATGACGCAAAGCATCTCGCGACGTCGAACAGGGTCTGCGCTCCAAAACTGCGGAACTCCGTCGTTCCAAATCTCGGCAGCCAAATTGACACGTGCCAGACGGGCCCAGTAGGCGTATATAGCCGGCCCCACTGTAGCAACGTGTGTGTCGTTCCGAATCCCGGAACGCTCTAACCCCTCAGCCACCTCTATCATAGGATCAGGATGGGAACTAAATGCAGCGGTGATCACGTCAACTACCCCGGGCAAACTTACTACAGCGAAAATAACGAGTCCAGCACCAAGGATGCCGCGCAAGAGTCTAATATCTGTGGGCTCAAAACGAACAGAAACTAAGGCAATCGCGAACAATAGAACGGTAACTGCGGCAATGTAACGGGGGGTGCGAATGAAAATCAGGCCATACATTGCGAAGGTTACTAGAACTGGCATAACAATGGCTGAGTAACGGCGCAAGATGGTTAACATTACAGCCCCGGAGCCTAATAGCAGAGACACCGTTGAAACCGACATTGGTCCAAGCGTGATAAGTAGCCATGTCCGTAACCAGATAAGATTCTTCTCAACCGCTGCGATCTGGCCGTGCAATTGAAAGCTGGCGCGACGTGATTTATAGAAGCGTGCGGGGTCGTACCAAGGTAGGTAGGTTATGTGGGGCTGGGTTTGTACTTTGTAGATTGTGGGCTGCGAGAAGACTACCGATCCAGGAAAATATGGTAATGGAGCGCCATTCGGTTCCAGAAACCGGTCTGTTTCTGTTCCGTCTACAAACCATGCATAGTTTAGCTGGCCGCTGAAACCGAGAGTCCAAACTCCAAAGCTGCTGTGTAGGGCGATAAGCCATGGACTAATTACGATGGCGAAAAGAAGAGCCGAAACGAAGAGCGGCTTACGGCTCCCAGTTCTCGCATTGAGAACTGCCGTTGCCAATGCCACGATACTGAAATAGAAGAGGATGGCTTTTGTGAGGTAGGCAAGACCGAACAACACGCCGAGCAATACTCCGTCTCGCCAAGTAGGCGAATCGCTAGTCTCGAATCGCAACAGACGGTGGGCGATCAGAAAGACGAATGCGGAGGCGAACACATCAGGCGTCGGAACAGCTACAAGCGGAAGGAATAAGAAAAAAAACAAGCTGTAGACGAATAAGTCGACGACCAGCGGAGTCAGTATCGGTAATCCAACCAATTCGGAATTCGTTCCACGGACTGCACTCCGTAGTGCTTCCCAAAATAAATAGAAAGACCAGGATGTGAACGCGAAACATAGGAACGTAACCAAATGAACCAGAGGGTATTCCGTTCGAGCCGTGGGGGGAAATATGCCAAGGAAGGCGGCCAAAATCCAGCAGTAAACGGGACTCCACCAACCGTTCACGGCAGTAGTCCAGTCGTGACGCAGGTACGCGCTGGCGACATCGAGGTACCCTATGCCGTCTGGAGTCATAATGAAACGGAGGGAGTAAGCGTAAACGGCTCCCATTGCGATTCCTAGGGAGCACACTACGCGCCGGATGTAAACGTGTCGGACATCTTCAGGCAGTTTGGCCGAGGTGGCCGCTGCAATTGCTTCCCGCGTTGACATCTTCGTGTTTTATCCCGCCGAGCCCGGCACCTGCTTGATGAGTATACAGACTAGAGCGTGTTTCAAAAACCGTAATCCGTCCGTAAGAAGTTGAAGGCGAGATCGGGTGGTCGTGCAGCGATCAAGTATGGGCGGCGTGAGACGCGGTACAGCTCAGTGCATCGGCAAGCCGACTCACAGGCTTGCGCCAGTCCTCGGGTGATGTATTTTTCGGACAGGCTGCTTCC
>OBLU010005996.1_pt1 | contig 10851 bp, 8 predicted proteins | sample 1518681 | NCBI WGS metagenome assembly OBLU01 (sample SAMEA3539304, study PRJEB22396) | soil metagenome | biome: tundra; feature: field; material: soil | place: USA | collected 2010-05 | depth 0.15 m
CCTTGCGTAGGGTTTCGCCGGGATGGGGAACTGGTATTAAATGAGCCATAACATTACATTCCTAATGGTAGTCGGTAATCTCCACGGCGCAGGCGTCTCCATCCTTCCAGATGAAACAGATGCGGCACCGGTCATTGATTCGGATGCTGTGTTGCCCCTTCCGCGTGCCTTTCAGGGCCTCTAAGCGGTTGCCAGGAATCGCTGTCAAATCGCGAAGAGATCTCGCCTGGTTCAGATGCATGAGCTTACGGAGGACGGTCTTTTCGATGGACCGAAACTGCTTCGAAGGTTGCTGCTGAAATATCTTTTCGGCTTCGGCGTCGCGAAAAGACTCAATCATGAGCTTATCGTATACCGGTATTCGGTAAATTGCAAGGCGAACGATTCAAGCCTCAACAGGTTGGTACGCACCGGCAAACGCCCAGGGAGTCCGCTTCCAGGAAGCTTGGGGGGCACCCGCCGGCAACGCCGCAGGATTTAGAAAGGCCTATAGCTATTGCCAAACCCACCAGGAATCGGTCCACCGGTCCACCAGCCCTTAACTTAACGCCGAGGGTGGGTCGGGAGCGGATTCCGCGACCAAGCCACGAAATCCCCAAAACTGTTAAGCACCCGGGCATCCGCGAAGCATCCGCTCCCTCACGGTCGCGGCTCTGATTGGGGCCCTTCCAGAATCGCCACGAACCGGTGCTGTGCGGCCGCTGTGTGCGCGGCCAGGGTGACCTCGTTGGCCCTGACGATCTCCGGCCAGGATAGCGCCGGCGCGGCTCCCTGATACACGCTGCGCAAAAAGTCGAGAAACACCGATTGCTGGCGGGGCAAGTCCCGCACCACTTCGAAGCCGGACTTCGCGGTGATCAGCGTCACGCCGGTACTCTCCTGGTATTCGACGATGCCGCGCGAGCCGCTGACGCGCAGGCGGTCGTCCCCATGGCCCGAAGCCGCAGCGGGGCGCAGGTAATCCATGTGCAGCGTGGCGGAACCGCCGTTATCCAGGCGAAACAGGCTCGCGGTGACATTCTGCATGTCTCCGGCCTCCGGGAATCCCACGTGCGATTGCAGGGAAGCGGCTTCGGTGAAGCGCCTGCCGCCGACCCAGAGCATCAGGTCGATGGAGTGAATGGCGATCCACAGGATGGTGCTGCCGTAAGTGGCTGCGTGTTTCTGCCACGCCGGGCGGGCGCCGAGTTGGTAACTCTTTTGCGCGTCCATTTGCAGAACCTCGCCGATGGCGCCGCTCTCTACAATCCGCCGCATGGCCAGATAGGGCGGATCGAAACGCATGGGCAGCAGCATGCCCAAATGAATGCCGCTGCGCCGGACGGCCGCGTAAACCGCGTCGAGATCCGCGCGATGGAGCGCCAGCGGCTTTTCGGCGATCACGTCGATCTGGCGCGCGGCACAGGCGAGAATCGCGGCAGTGCGGCGGCCGTTATGGTTGCAGACGGCCACCACGTCGGGTTGCTCGGCGGCCAACAGTTGCGCCAGCGTTTGGTAGCGGCGCGCCTTGGCGGCGTAGCGATCCTTGAGCGCGCCGGCTTGTGCGCCGGGGTCCGACTCTTCGGCGGCCACGGCCACCAGCTCCACGTCCGGCAGTTGCGGCAAAACGCGCAGGATCTCCTCGGGGTGCCCGTCAAAGCCGGCCAGCGCCAGGCGAATTTTGCGCGGAAGACGCACTTCCGGCGGGGCCTCCACTTGTGCCATCAAACTGCTGCCCAACGTCCCGGCCAGCAATCGCCGGCGGCTGGTTCGTGTCATTGCAGGCTCCCTTTCCCCGCGCCTCGCGCAGTCATGATAACGTACCCTTGCGATGCTAGCTTACACACGCCGCGAACTGCTCGGCCTGCTGGGCTCCGCCGCCCTGGCAAAAGGCCGTCCCCAGCCCAACATTCTCTACATCATGGCGGACGATCACGCCGCCCACGCCATCTCCGCCTACGGCAGCCGCATCAACCAGACGCCGAACATCGACCGCATCGCGCGCGGCGGGGTTCGCCTCTCCAACTGCTTCTGCACGAATTCCATCTGCACGCCCAGCCGGGCCGCCATTCTCACCGGGCAGTACAGCCACAAGAACGGCGTCTACACGCTGGACGACGCGCTCGACCCCAAGCGCACTCACGTCGCCAAGGAACTGCAAAGCGCAGGTTACCAGACGGCGATGATCGGCAAATGGCACCTGGCGAGCGAGCCCACGGGCTTCGACTACTGGAACATCCTGCCCGGCCAGGGCGTGTATCACGATCCCGTGTTCCTCACCAGCGGCCGGCGCAAGCAGTATACCGGCTACTGCACGGACCTGATCGGCGATTTCACGCTGGATTGGCTCAAACAGCGCGACCCCAAGAAGCCGTTCTTCGCCATGTGCCATCACAAGGCGCCGCACCGCCCCTGGGAGCCGTCCGCCAAATACAAGGATCTCTTCAGGGACCGCGACATCCCGGAGCCCGACAACCTCTTCGACCACTACGAAGGGCGCGCCCGCAGCGTTGCGGCCGTCACCATGAAAGTGGGCGAGGACATGAACAAGACCGATCTTAAGCGCGATATCCCGCCCGATCTCAAGGGCGACGCGCTGCGCAAATGGGGCTACCAGATTTTCATCAAGGATTATCTGCGCTGCATACAGAGCGTGGACGACAACGTGGGCCGCGTGCTGGACTACCTCGATTCCGAAGGCCTGGCTTCCAACACGATCGTGATCTACACCTCGGACCAGGGGTTCTTCCTGGGCGACCACGGCTGGTTCGACAAGCGGTTGATGTATGAGGAATCGCTGCGCATGCCGTTCCTGATGCGTTACCCGGGCGCGATCCGTCCCGGCACGGTAAACCGCGACATGGTGCTGAATATCGATTTCGCGCCCATGTTCCTCGACTACGCAGGCGTCCCGACCCCCGTCGAGATGCAGGGCCGCAGCTTCCGCGCCAACCTGGAAGGCCATTCGCCGCGCGACTGGCGCAAGGCGATGTACTACCGCTATTGGATGCACAACACCAGCGATCACCACGTGCCGGCGCACTACGGCGTGCGCAACGACCGCTGGAAGCTGATCTACTATTACGGCAAACCGCTCGGCATGAAGGGCGCCAACCTGCCCGACACGACGCCCGATTGGGAGCTCTTCGACGTGCGCAACGATCCGCGCGAAATGCACAATCTGTATCACGATCCGAAATACGCGCGCGTGGTGGGCGAGATGAAGGCGCTGCTGGATAAGTTACAGAAGGAAGTGGGCGACACGCCGGTGTAAGCGAGGGCACACCTCACCTGCCGTTTGACTTCCCCGGTGGTGCGGGATACCATGCCATGCGGACGTTGCGTCCACTAGCCCATGAACCGATATCTACTCAGAAGCACCATCGTCGCCGCCTTGGGTGGCCTCCTCTTCGGCTTCGACACCGTCGTGATCTCCGGCGCCACGAGCACGCTTTCGGAGGTCTACAAGCTCAGTCCCATGCTGTTGGGCTTCACGGTGGCGAGCGCCCTGTTAGGCACAGTGCTCGGGTCGATGTTCGCGGCCGCGCCGAGCGATCGTTACGGCCGCCGCCAGTGCTTACAGGCCCTCGCGGTGCTCTATGTCATCACCGCGCTGGGATGCGCGCTGGCCTGGAACTGGTACGCCTTTGTCTGGTTCCGCTTTGTGGGGGGCCTGGCGATCGGGGGCTCTTCGGTGATCGGCCCGATGTACATCGCCGAAATCGCGCCTGCCGCCAAGCGGGGACGCCTGGTGGGCCTTTTCCAATTCAATATCGTGGCGGGGATTCTGATCGCGTACCTGTCGAACTATCTGATCGGCACGCTGGGTTTCGGATCCGAAGAGTGGCGCTGGAAACTGGGCGTGGCCACACTGCCCGCGTTGTTCTTCTTCCTCAACCTCTTCGGCATCCCGCAAAGCCCGCGCTGGCTGATCCGCCGCGGTTTCGTCGAGGAGGCGCGCGGGATCTTCACCCGCATCGGTGAGCCGGACCCCGATCGCGAAGTCGCCGATGTCCTCCGCTCCGTGGAAAGCGAGGATCGCACCAAGGTGGAACCGCTATTCCAGCGCAAGTACCGGCGCCCCATTATGCTCGCCATCGCCATCGGCTTCTTCAACCAGATGTCGGGCATCAACGCGATTCTCTATTACCTCAACGACATCTTCAAGAGCGCGGGCTTCGACAAGGTCTCCAGCGACCTGCAGGCGGTGGCCATCGGCGCCACCAACCTGCTCTTCACCGTGATCGCCATGAGCGTGATCGATCGGCTGGGCCGCAAGAAGTTGCTGCTCACCGGCGCCGCCGGCACCGCGGTCTGTCTGGCCGGAGTGGCCGTCGTCTTTGCCACCGGACGGGGCGAGCAATTGCTGGTCTGGCTGCTCATCGGCTTCATCGGCTTCTTCGCCTTCTCGCAAGGCGCGGTGATCTGGGTGTATCTCAGCGAAGTATTTCCCAACCTGGTGCGCGCCAAGGGACAGAGCCTGGGCAGCTTCACTCACTGGATCATGAACGCCATCATTGCGTTCACCTTCCCGCTGGTGGCTCACTTGTCGCGCCCGGCCCCATTCGTCTTCTTCGCGGTGATGACGGTGGTTCAGTTCTTCGTGGTCTTGCTGGTGTTCCCCGAAACCGCCGGCATCACGCTGGAAGACATGCAGCAGAAGATGGAGTCGTAAAGGCAGGGCCGGCCTTACCCGCGCAGCAGTTCCAGTTCCAGCGTGATCGAGATCTCGTCTCCCACCATTACGCCGCCGGTCTCGAGCACCATGTTGAACTCCATGCCGAACTCCTTGCGGCTGATCCTGGTGACGGCCGACGCCCCCGACTTCATATTGCCCCACGGGTCTTTGGCCTCGGGCGCCAACCCTTCCACATCCAACGTGACTGCCTTCGTCACCCCGTGGATGGTGAGGTCCCCAGTCACCTTCCACTCGCCATCCGAGCCGGCGATTTTCTTGGAAACGAACGTGATCGCCGGAAACTTCCCGACATCCAGAAAGTCCGCGCTCTTCAGGTGCGCGTCGCGCTGCTCGTCCCGCGTGTGGATGGTGGTGGCGTCGATACGCGCCTCCACGCGCGAGTTTTCCGGCGCGCCCGCGTCGAAGACCACCGTGCCGGTGACTCCCGAGAATTCGCCCCGGACGTTGGCCACCATCAGGTGCCGTACCTTGAAACCCGCCGTGGAATGGGCCGGGTCGATCGTATAAGTAACCGCTTGACTCATGTATGGATCCTCACTGTTCTCAACGTTAGTCGTTTACAACAAATACTGGAGCCGGAAAAACCGGTTGGCGCCCCCCGAGCTAAATTCCCGCCCGGACTTCTTCGAGTAACCCTACCAATTCTCGCAACTGCGCGGCCTTCATGTGCCCCATGATCTTCCGATGGAGCACCTCAATGGGACGATCCAGCTCATTTACCAGTTCCAACCCGGCCCTGGTCAGCCGGTGCGTCACCACCCGCCGGTCTTCCTTGGCCCGGTCCCGCGATACCAGGCCGCGCTGTTCCAGACGGTCCATCAGACGGGTAATATCCGGATCGCGCGCCACCAGGCGGCCTCCGATGTCCTTGCAGGAAGCTCCGCCGTTCCCCGCCCCGCGCAGGATGCGCAGCACGTTATACTGCGTCGCCGAGAGCAGCAGCGGCTTGAGCACGTCCGCCAGCGCCAACATCAGCACGTCCGCCGTGCGCACGATGTTCAGCGTGGTTTCCTCTTCCAGAAGCCGGATCGCTTTCGTCTGCTGAATTTCCCGCTGGAGCTTTCCAGGCACAAACCCATAGTATTCGTTGTAAACGAATATCGTCAATAGGGAAATTCCCCTATATTGCCGGTCAGCGCGAAGCGGGTGGAGTGACGCCGCGCAGCACGGACATCTTCGCCCCGTCCCACACCATCACCTTGTGTAAAGCTCCGTTGAGGGGCGGAAGTTGTTCGATTTACGAATCCTTACCGCTCAGTAGTTCAACTTGGAGAGATACCCGAAGCTCTGCCGCAGGCTATCCACGGGATCGCCCGGCGTCTGATCCTGCTCCACGAAGTAGTGCGCCACTTTCGCCGCTGCCGCCGCGCGCAGCACCTTGGGCCAGTCCAGCACCCCGCTGCCCACTTCTTTGAACGTCGTCCGCGGCACCGATTCCTTGTACATCACCTGCGTGCCCGCCGCCTTGTCCTTCAAGTGCACCAGCGGCACGCGTCCGGAGAGCTTCTGGAGGAATTCGACGGGATCCCCCCCGGCCACGCTCACCCAGAACAGGTCCGCCTCGAAAGCCACCAGCTTCTTATCGGTGTTGTCCAGCATCACCTGAAACAGCGTGGCGCCCTTCTCGGTGGCGAATTCGAAGGCGTGGTTGTGATAGCAGAAGGTCATCCCGGCGGCGCGGCATTTCTCCCCGGCCTGGTTGAGTTTCTCGGCGAACGCCTTGATCACGTCAATGCCGCCGCGTTCCGGTTCCGGCAGGTAAGGGAACACCGCATACGTGAAGCCGCGCTTCTTCAACTGGTCGAAGATGCGGCTCAAGTCGTCAGGGTTTCCCAGCGTAACCGACTTGGAGTCCAGATGAATACTCACCGGTTTCAGACCGCTCTTTTGCAGCATCGGCCAGAGAGCGTCCAGTCCGGCGTAGGTGGCTTCCGCTTCCTGGTAGCCAATGGCGCGGATCGCGTTGAGCGTCTCCTGCGGCTTTTGCGGCAGCACGCTGCGCACGGTGTAAAGCTGCACCCCAAGGGTCTTCAATTGCGCCGCGCGGCCGGTTGCGCCAAGCGCCGCCGCCAGCGAAGCCGCCTGCAGAAACTCACGTCTCGAAGTCATGTCGATTATTATGCAACGATCGGAAGCAGATGCCAAACGCGCCCGCCCGCAAACTCATGCAGCGCGCTGCCTCGGTACGGCGTTATTTTCGGCAAAATACCCGATTCCGGGTATTTCCCTCGCCGAGCCCGCCACTTACCATTGGATTTATGAACTGTCGTCGTTCTACGAAACTGCGCCCTTGAACCGTCCAACCACTTAAATGGGAATCTCTCGCACGAAACACAACGCGGTATCCGCCGCGGCCACCATACAACCACTGCCACGCTCGACCTTGGATGCCATCCGGCAGTTCGATACTTGCAGCATTGCCAACGCTATCGAGCATTTCAGCGTTCGCTTACGTAACGAGGGGTTTACGCGTCCCGGCCTGCAGTGTGTGACCGGCGGATCGCCGCGCATCCTTGGGTACGCGGCAACCTGCAGCGTGCGGTCCGCGGAGCCGCCTATGTCGGGTAACGCTTACGCCGACCGCACCGATTGGTGGGAGACCATCGGGCTGCTTCCGGTGCCCCGCATTGCCATCTTCCAGGATCTGGATGCACCTACCAGCGGCGCCTCGACCATTGGCGAGGTGCACGCGGCAGTTCTCAAGGCCCTGCAGTGCGAAGGTATGGTTACCAATGGATCCGTACGCGATATCCCTGGAGTGAGCAGAATGGAGTTCCCGATGTTCGCTTCGACTGTGTCCGTTTCCCACGCATACATGCACGTTGTCGATTTCGGAGCCCCGGTCGAGATCTTCGGGCTTCCGGTTCGATTCGGAGACCTGCTGTACGCGGATGTCCACGGAGTGGTCTCTATTCCGCTCGATATTGCCGCGCGCATCCCCGAAATGGCATCCGGAATCCGCGCGAAAGAGCGCAAGATTATCGACCTGTGCCAGTCGCCCGAATTCTCCCTCGAAAAGCTGCTGCAAGCCGTTCAGACCAAGCAATGAGGACATTCATGCGAAACGTTGTCTCCCAGCCCTATGCCTTGCTATTCGTCATGGCAGCGGCTTACCTGACCTCCGCCTGCTCGAAGCACGAGCCCGTGCAGGCCGGCACTCCCAAGCCGGCCGATGTCCCTACCGTGGCAGTCGCCAAAGTATCCACGGAGGACCTCTCGCACGGCCTGGTGCTGACTGCCGAATTCAAGCCGTTCCAGGAAGTCGACGTGATGGCGAAGATCGCCGGGTTTGTGAAACAGATCAACGTCGATGTCGGCGATCGCGTGAAGCAAGGTCAACTCCTGGCCACCCTGGAGATCCCCGAAATGGCCGACGACCTAAGGAGGGCGGATGCGGCGGTGGTGCGCGCCAGGGCGGAAGTCACCCGGGCACAGGACGAACAGCGTAGCGCGGAGTCCGTACACAGCATCGCTCACCTCTCCTTTCAACGCATCTCCACCGTGGCGGAAAAGAAGCCCGGCCTGGTGGCGCAGCAGGAGATCGACGAAGCCCAGAGCAGGGATCTGGTCACGGAAGCGCAGGTTTCCGCCGCAAAATCCGCCCTGGCCGCGGCCCAGGAACAGGTGAACGTCAACTCGGCCGACACGCAGAAGGTGAAGACCCTGATGGACTACACCCGGGTTATCGCCCCGTTCGCCGGGGTCATTACCAGGCGGTACGCGGACACCGGTTCCATGATTCAGGCGGGAACGGCCTCGCAGACCCAGGCCATGCCGGTCGTCAAGCTTTCCGAGAACAGCCTGCTGCGCCTGATCCTGCCGGTGCCGGAATCCGCCGTGCCCACCGTGCACATCGGCCAGCAGGTGGAGGTCAGGGTTCCGACATTGAACCGTAGTTTCCCGGGCAGAGTCGCGCGGTTCGTGGAGAAAGTGTCGGTCGCCACCCGAACCATGGACACGGAGGTAGACGTTGCCAACCCGAGTCTCATTCTGATACCCGGAATGTATGCCGAAGTGAATCTCACGCTGGATCGCCGCGACAAGGTGCTGGCGGTCCCGGTCATGGCGGTGGACCGGGCTAACTCCGATTCCGAGCCCGGCGCCGCGCAAACCGGAGAAGTGCTGATCGTTACGCCCAACAATCGCGTGGAAAAGCGGAAGGTAACACTTGGCATCGAATCGTCCAATAACGTCGAGATCCGATCCGGCCTCAATGAAGGCGACAGCGTGGTGCTGACTGGCCGGTCCACACTGCAGCCGGGTCAGGAAGTGCGGCCCAAAGTCACCGCGATGAGTACCAAGACTCCGTAGAAATCGGCCCAGGAACCTATTCCCATGTCAGGCTTCGCCATCCGCAACCCGTACTTCATTGTCGTCATCTGTCTGTTCATCGCCGTGGTGGGCGTGACGAGTCTCGCCCGCATGCCCATCGATATGTTCCCCGCGATGAACATCCCGGTCGTGGTGGTGGCTACGTTCTATTCCGGCATGCCGCCGGAACAGATCGAGACCGATATCACCAGCAGGTTCGAGCGCTTCTTCACTCTCGGCAGCGGCATCGAGCACATCGAATCGCGCTCCCTTCCGGGTGTCAGCATCATCAAGGTCTTTTTCCAGCCGGGAACGAATCCGGACTCGGCGGTGACTACCATCTCCAATCTCGCGATGGCCCAGTTGCGCCGGCTTCCCCCGGGCACGTTGCCGCCGGTGGTGCTGAAGTTCGACGCATCGAGCCTTCCCGTGTGCCTGGTGACTTTCAAAGGCGAGGGACTGGACGAGACCTCGCTCCGCGATCTGGCGCAGTTCCAGGTGCGCAACCAGATCGCCAGCGTCCCGGGCGCGAGCGTACCCCAGCCTTTCGGCGGGCGCTACCGCCAGATCATGGTCTACGCCGACCCCTACAAACTGGAAGCTCACCGGTTGAGCCTCATGGACGTCGTCCGTTCCTTGAATAACTCCAACCTGATTCTGCCGGCCGGCGACGTGCAACTGGGCATGTTGGACTACAACATCTACACCAATAGCCAGTTGAGCACAGTCAGGGAGATCAACGATCTTCCGGTCAAAACCGTCGGCCAGGCGCCGATCCGCATTTCCGATATCGGCTATGCCCAGGACGCCCAGCAGATCCAGACCAACCTGGTGCGGGTCGATGGCCAGCCTTCGGTCTACCTGCCGGTGCTCAAGCAGGGCGGAGACACCAACACGATCGCGGTGGTGGACGGCATCAAGGCGGCGGTGCAGCACCTGTTCGACGTGCCGAAAGAACTCGTCAGCAAGGTGGTTTTCGACCAGTCCATTTTCGTGAAAACCGCCATCGAAACGCTGCTGCATGAAGGCGCGATCGGCCTCTTTCTGACGTCGATCATGATCCTGATCTTCCTCGGCAGCATGCGGGCAACGGTGGCCGTGTTCTTCTCGATTCCCCTTTCCGCCCTGGCGGCCTTCATCGCACTCTCCATGGGCGGCGGTTCGATCAACAGCATGGTACTCGGCGGCCTGGCGCTTGCCTTTTCCCGCCTGATCGATAACTCCGTGGTGGTGCTGGAGAATATCTATCGGCACCTGGAACTCGGCGAAAGCCCCGCTGTCGCGGCGGAAAAAGGCGGCCGCGAGGTGGCGCTGCCCGTATTGTCCGCCACGTTGACCACCGTGGTCGTGTTCTTCCCCGTCACGTTTCTTTACGGCGTCAGCAAATTCCTCTTCACCGCACTCGCCCTCGCGGTGGGGCTATCGCTGTTCGCTTCCTTCGCGGTCGCCATGACGGTGGTGCCGCTCTTCTGCGCCCGCTTCATCAAGGCTCCGGCGCATCACGGCACTCCGTCGTCCGAAGTAGAGGTGACCACGGATCACCCACGCCCAAAACGCGGTTTCGGCGAACGCTTCAACGTCTGGTTCAACGACCGCTTCGAGAACTTCCTCCGCTTTTACGACCGCATCGTCGCCCGAATTCTGCGCTGGCCCGTCGCCACGCTCGCCGGGTTCGGCATTGCGTTTGCCGCCAGCCTCCTGGTCTTCCCTCTCCTGGGCCTCTCCTTCTTCCCCCGAACCGACGCCGGTCAGTTCGTCATCAACCTGAAGGCTCCGAGCGGCACAAGATTGGCTGTCACGGAAGGCGAGGTCGCCAAAGTGGAAAACTTGATCCGCCAGGTGGTCTCGCCGGAAGACCTCGG
>OBLU010005998.1_pt1 | contig 10851 bp, 10 predicted proteins | sample 1518681 | NCBI WGS metagenome assembly OBLU01 (sample SAMEA3539304, study PRJEB22396) | soil metagenome | biome: tundra; feature: field; material: soil | place: USA | collected 2010-05 | depth 0.15 m
AGGTGAAAATCCCCTTGCCCAGAGCGGTGTTCCATTTCCTCATGAGCCAGCCCTGGCTTTCACCCCCAGCGCATTCTTAGTGCCGGGCTTGATACCCAATCAAAGCACAAAGCATTCCGGGGCCAGGCTCCCCTTTGACTGCAGCCCATTATGAATTGGCGGAGGCGGATGGGAATCGAACCCACCTGGGACTTTGTTGAGCCCCACCATGGTTTTGAAGACCACGCCACGCACCAGCGATGGTAACACCTCCGTATCAATGACTTGCCCATGATTTTGCCCCCCATTTGCAAACCCATTACAAACAATTCCCTAACATTTTCCTTGATTGCCTGTGGAATGGTGGTAAAAGCAGCGGATATGAAGACAAAACCGAACATCATAAAAGTTGGAAATGGAATACACCGTCTTGACCTACGCGGCAAGGCTTTTCGTAACATTCTACAGACCGTATCTGGCGGCAAAAGGTCTTTGGAATTCCCCACCAAAGCCGCAGCCGAAAAGAAGGCCGGAGAGATTGAAGACCTTCTGGCCCAATATGGAACCAAGAAACTAGAAACCTTGGAAAGCACCTTGAGGATGGACCCGGCAGAACTTTCTGAACGTCTGGCACCATTTGGTAAAACAATTATGGAAGCGGTTGACTTCTATGTTGAACACTTGAAGAACCAGCAAGCAATACAGAATAGCAACATTGTTTCGCTTCTGCTGGATGAGTGGTTAGCCGAAAAGAAAAGACGAATGGAACAGAATACGCTCCGCAAGGCCACGTATGAAAGTCTGTATTACAAAGCAGGTGGCTATCGCAAACAATGGGGCGATAGACCAGTAGCCAGCATTACACGAAAAGAAATTGTTGACTGGTTAGAAACTACCAAAGTGAAGATCGGCAAGAATACTTTCGTGCCTGCTTCTCAAGTAAGTAAACAACACCGTTTGGCCTATCTGTCACAATTCTTTATCTGGTGCAAGAAAACATACAGCATCCCAAAAGATAATCCCTGCGAATTCATTACTATTGAACGAAACGAAAATGCTGGTGCGGTTGACTACTTCAAAACAGATGAAGCCCAAAGGATAATGGCCCAAAGTATTACTAAACGGTTTATCAGTTTATTGCCTTATCACGCCATCTGTTTATTTAGTGGGGTTAGGTCTGCTGAGTGTGAGCGGTTAACTTGGAACAGTATAGACTTGGAAGACAACCGAATAGTTCTTATGAATACGGATGCGAAGACCTTCGCAAGACGTGTTGAGATGCGGCCTAATTTGGTGGCTTGGTTGAAGTGGTTTAAGACAACCTATCCACAATATCCGCTAATCCCAAAGAATGGTTTCTCAGACCGCAAAAGACAGTTTAGAAAATGTATCGGGTTTGTATGGTGTAAGAATGGTTGCCGCCATTCATACGCCAGTTACTATTTGGGTGCCCGTTATGGTGGTTATGGTGAACTTGAACAGAATATGGGCAATAGTCGCCAGATGTTACAGAAACATTACTTGAATTATCCCAATAGGGAAGACTCGGCCACGTTTTGGAACATTCAACCGCCCGTTTAACAACCCCACCATCACAGACCGCGAACATCCCCTTAAATGGGGATTCTTTATGCGTAGGGGTGCTGACTACCTAAACCGCTTAAAGATCGCTTAAATGTCAACCCAGACCGCAAGGCGATAGGATATAGACGCGGAGGCCACCCGACAGGTGGGGACTCCTAAAACCGATCTTTATTATAGAATGGGGGTTCGAGTTTTCCTTGTCTGTCTGATTTGATAACAATAATCGGTATATATTTTCTACTTATACAAGTATTGACGTATGGGGTATTAGAATAAGTCGCAGCCACCATTCCCCCACTATACTAGTTTTATTTGATAGGATGATATTTTTAATCACTTATCACTTGCCACAAGGGTTATTGTGGCCCACATACACACCCGTTCACGCATCAAAGGTATTGAATGGAAGGTGGTAGCCCAAGAAATCGCAGACACTTGTGGAATAAACAAGATGCAAGTGTCCCGCGTTATCAAAACATTGATAGTGGCTGGTATCCTTATTTACAAAGGGACAACCCAGTATTGTGGCCGGTGGCCGTCGAAAATGTATGCTATTGATAAGGCCAAACTAAAGGAATATATGAGGAAACCAGTAACATCCAGTTACCGCACCGGTAACACCACGTTACCGCTACCAGTAACATTTGATGGGGTTGCACCAGTAACACCTTGTTACCTAGAAGAAGACCGGAGAAAAGAAGATCTTCCAGAAGAAGATAAGAATAAGAAGAGTGTTTCGGGTCATAGTTCTAAACCTGCTTCCGCAGGACTAAGTATTGCCGGTGGTTTTGGTGGTAGTTATCTATGTGCTACACCTTCCCCCGATCATAAGAACCAGAAACAGCCTGCTAATGGACCTTTGCATAACGTGAAACCTTCAATGTTGCCGCCCCAAGGGCCAGTGGCTAAGACGAATATTCAACCGTTATCAGCCGTCCCTGTAAGTGGTAATGGTTCCACCGTGCCACTACGTTCCGCGAACGACGTGTGGGATATGTTGGACGCAATACCAACCGATACCCAGACAGAAATGGCTGAGGCACTTGACTACCGCACCGCCCACGCAAACCGCTTTAACGTATAATATGTTGACTAGGATGCTATTTCAGTGTAGGTTAAGGCACCGCCGAGGGGACATTTATACAGGGAATGGGGTTTCCAAAGGGATAGGATACACAACAAGTATTCAACACTATTTCAACCCCAGTATCTATTTATACCTGACAGAAATAAGTCTGTCAAAACGTGGCCAAAGGCCACAGAAAGATCAATATGTTTAGTATTAGAAACAACAAAGACAATAATATTGTCACCAAATCAGTAGTCCCCACGTCAACAACCGCCAGACAACTAGCCACGGTATTACTAGAAAATATCACACTGAAAGAAGCACTTAGGGTAGCCAAGGACTTTAATCCTTCAGACGGTGGTATCCCAAACAGTAAGCCAGTAGGACTCAAGGACATTGGCCAAGTGATTAAAGATACGGAAAACAGACAAGGTGCCTATCCCCAAAAGGTGGTAGAAAAGAACGCAGACGTTCAACGCATTGAAAGGGTTGCCAGTAAGATGGTAGAACTAGATGCTAAGGCTATTGAAAGCCAGAAGGCTTACAGGTCTGAAAGTGGTTGGACACTCCGCTCCGCAGGTAAGGTGATATTACCTACAGGATGCCCTACAGAAAGAATACAAGCCACCATTGGGGAAGTGAACACCCGCAGGATGGATGAAGGTAAGACGCCCTTCCTAACGTATAACGCTTATAACAACCCGCCCACGTCAATCACAGAAGGGGACTATACTTGGGTAAACGCAGCCGACCTAAAGGCCGCAAAGGTTAGTAAATCGGTGCCGCAGTATATCGTACCACAAAAATACTATTTGCTTCGGGACAACGGCACAACTTTTATCTATAACAATGCCACAAGTGATGTCGCAAGTGGGGCACAAGTGTATCGGTTAATGAAACAAGTAGGCCAGTCGCCTGCTTCCGATAATTCGCATCTTGTTATTCTAAAAGATACCTACAATCCGCCAGTCAACCTTACAGAAGCAGACCATCAAGACATAATCAAGGCGTGTCCGCCTTACGAAGACCTTCTAAACGTCTATGTTCTATGCCCGAACGTCGATGAACTAGAAATGGACTTTGGTAAGGCTGTTAAACTATTTCAGTGCTAAGTCATACGGCCTGTTGCCGATTTCTGACATATTTCATCATAATGAAACGGGGGGTAGTGTCATAGCTTTTCACTGGCCCCCGTTTTTCTGTCCGTTGAATGAATGGTAATGACTAGACCGAGGGTCTGTTAGCCTTGCCGGAGCCGAATGCCTTTGGATCGTCGAAGCCTGCCACTGGCAATTGTTGTTGCTTTGTCAGTATCATGGCCTGACATAACTTATCCCCTGCTACAAATGGTCCGCCTACGAATGTAAAACCTTTCTTTATATGTTCCAGCACTTCGGTTCGGAAGTGTGGAATGGCATTCCCATCCGTGACAATATTGATGGAAACAACTACATAGTCTTGTATTTCTTGGGTCATAATGTTTTTTGTTTTGTTTCAGTTTTACCCGTGGACCCGATATTCGCATTCGCGGTGGTCAAGTCAACCCTCAAAAGGAAACCGAAATCAATGTCGCTCTCACGGCCAAAGCCTTGACACTTGAGAAAGCGTCTGCCTAAATGGGCCGGTATGAAGATAATATCGGTGAAACCGTGCGGAATAATCTGTGTGGGATTAGAATTTGCTCTAAAATTAAAATGGCGTCAGACACCGGAGGGATTACGCATAGGCACTGTCGAAACAACAGGGGTGGAACTTTACAATATACGAGACAGGATAACAGTTAATGGGAAGCAGGTGGAATTAGGCAATGTAAAAGTTAGTCCTTCAAGAATCACTCTAACATGGAAACAATGGGGTGCGAAACCAAACCATGAGCTTGTGATACTTGTGGGACAACTACTGGACGGGAAACCGATGAAACTTGCCCGTGTCGAAACTATGCTGTCCAGCTTCTTCAGCACCCTGGAAGGCGTGGGCATCCGGCAAGAGCGGGCTAAGTCTGCCCGGCTTGGGGTGGATGGAGAGGGCGTTGAGCTTTCCGACGAAGACGAGAAGGCAGTCGAAGAGATTGTCCGGGGGGTTAGTAGGGCTGAAGAATGCAGGAATGATGAGCCAGCCGACGAGTTCGTCCAGCAGTTTTGTGCTGAAGAATGCAGGAAATCCGTGTGTGCGTATCTAAAGTTTACTGGGCAACGGGAGGAACTTATGAAACTTGCGGAGCAACTACTTGAAGCAAAAACCCTTGCTGAGGCCAAGAAGGAAGTGATTAAGAAGGCGAGCTTCAAAGCCTATGTAAAACTCATTCCGTAATGGGGTGTAATCAATCGCCTTACCCCATAGGAACGACCTTCCCCCATTGGGCCAGGTCAACAGACGGTCAGACCGCCTCAAGAAAAACAAGAAGCTGCCGAGATCGCTCAGGCAGCTTTTTCTTCGCCCGTAGTGAATGGCCTAAACCAACAGCACCGGTTTCTCAGTTTTCTTGCCGGCCTTTTCGCGGAGGATTAGCTCCCAGCCAGCCGAGGTATGTTCTTGCAAGGCGTCATACACGGCCAGCGACCTGCGGATAATTTCGGCAAATGATGCTGCTCCAGTCCGCTTTTGCAACTGTTCCAACTGTTCTTTGGCACCTTCGGTCAATATCAGATTAAATTTGTATTTTTCTTTTTCCATCGTTCATGGCGGGTCCACCTCATCATAGCTTGTAAATCCCATATCTGGGAAATCGTGTCGGACCCATTTGTCCAAAACTATTGTTTCAGTTTTGTTTTCTTCGTCTGGTTTTTTGGGATCGGCTGGGTTAATTTCTAATCCAGCGAATTTCGGTAGGTATTTTTTCGTCTCAAGCGGACCACCAATCTTCTTTCGTCTTTTCATGATTTAGTTTTGTTCGTTTCCGCATTCCGTGCGGTGGCGGGAGTGTCGTGTTCATGTCCAGTTTCCTTTGGTTGTTGCTATTTATATGTTTCGTCTTGATTGCTTTCCAATACTATCTAGTCCATTCTGGGGTAAAGGTTACACATCCATGACATATTGCAAGAACTATTTTCAGAAATCTTTCAGGCGACAAAGAAGGGCGGATTTCCCCCATTGGGGCAGGTCAACAGACCACCAGAAAGGGTTAATTCCTTCCGCCCAAGGGTCAAGGTGGGGTTGAAAAACTGTAAATGCCTTCTGACCGCACGTCTTGTGCAGTTGTCATTCCAACTTTTTTTAATTCTCCGGCCTTGCGTAGCTCACGAATACGTTTCATGATAGTCAACATGCTGACGGTCTGACCGTTCGCGGTGAAAATGTCAGCTATGGTGAAGTCGCCACGGTGCCGGTTGACGGTCAAGCCAATGATGGGCTTCGGTGAGTATTTGATGTCAGTTTTCATGGGTCTGATAATGGTGGAAACCGTCTGAATTTCAACCGCCTTTGACGTATGGACGACTTTTCCCCATTGGGCCAGGTCAACAGACCACCAGACGGCCAGACCCTTGGAACACCTTAAACCCCTTGTGGTGTCAAAGACCATACACCTCACTAACAAAAACTAACAGAAAAGCGGGGGAAAAGTGGTATTCTGACCTACTTTGTATCAATAATTCGTTTTGAGTTTTTATCAGAAATTGTTGTGTAAACCACTGATAATACACTGGTTTAAGATGGTGTTTTGCAGACGGTCAAAAAAACACACCACTACATTTGAAGACCAGGAGCGCCACCAGGTCGCCTTACGCCTCCAGGAAGACGAGCCGCGCTGCGGGCGGAAGCTGCCGCCGCAAAGGCCCGCTTGAATGTCTATTAAGCGCGTCACGCCGGGTGCAGTTATGAAGCAAGCGGCCCGCCATTTCAACCTCAATACGGGCAAGGCTCACGAGTATTTCACTTGAGCGCGGTGATGGAGGAAGGGGCCCACCTATTCGGTAACGGCTTTGACCTTAGCGTCCAGTTCATCCAGGTCGAACCCTTCAGCAATCACGCGGTGGGCCTTATCGGTCAGGATGAGCCACGGCAGAGCGCCAGCGCCCCAAGAGGCCCGGGCTTTCTCGGGGTCACCTTTCAGACAGCCAACCGGGAATGGCAAGGCAACCTCCTGTTTCCAGGCATTGAAGGCATCGTCCGCCATGGAGCCCGTGTGGACAACGACCACAGCCACGCCTTTCTCCTTGAGTGCTGCCGCGTGCTCGCCGAGGAGCCGTAGGGCACGCCGGGAGGGACGTTGTTCGGCATCAATCATCACCACCAACAGCGGCTGGTCGGCTGGAGCATCGGCCGACTTCAAGCCCAGCGGCGCCAAGTCTGGCAAGGGCCTGCCTTTCAAGCTGGCGGTTCGGGGCGACTCCATGCGGATAACGCGCGAAGCGCTGATGCGGATAACGACATTGGTGTCGCCGCCTTCAGCGGTGACGTTGGCATAACCTCCGCTCCGGCTGTTGGCGGAAAGCTGGATGGGGCCGGCGCAGACCTTGTCCATCGTGAACTGTCCTTTGGCATCAGTCTGGGCATTGAGGTTGGGTTGCTTATTACCGTACGAATAGATAGAGGCTCGCGCGACTGGTTTGTCATTGTCGTCCAGCACGACACCGGCGATGCGCTGGTCGGCTGGCATCAGTTGGAAGGGCTCAAGCTCGATGCGGTTGGTCGGGGTCTCCGAAGCCGCCACGTTGCTCTGCTCCTGGCCGAAGCCTTTGGCCGATGTTTTGATGCTGTACTGGCGGCCCGACGGGAGCCCTTTGATCTCGAACCAACCTTCGGCGTCGGCATGGACCGGAGCACCCAGTTGGGAGGCCATCCGCTCAGTGTGGAACAGTGCCTGTGCCTGAGCATTGGCAACGGCTTTGCCATTGAGATCGGTGATGCGACCAGCAAGAGTCAATGCTGGTTCCAGGCGTAGGTTGGCAGTGGTGGCGCCTTCCTCAAGATCCAGCGCCACGGCCAGATTACGGGCTGAATCGCGGGCGACCACAATGGGCTGAGTCGCCCCCATAGGGCCGAACTGATCAGGATTGAAGGTTAACGTGAAGCGGCCTTCGCTGTCCGTCTGCTTCTCGGCTGGCGAGAAGGAAGGAAAGAGGCTGACCCAGACCTGCGTCGCGGGCTTGCCGTCCGGGTCTGTGACCATGCCGGTGACCTTGGAAGCGGCTCTTGGGGCGGCGTAAGTTTCCCTGACTCCGATTTGCACCGTGATGTTTGTGTCGCCGCCCTCGGTGGCGATGCTGCCGAAGCCGCCGTTTGGCGCATTGGCGTTGATCTGAATCGGCCCGGCGCAAACCTGCTTGAAAGAGAATCGCCCCTTGGCATCAGTCTTCCCGTTCACGCTGGGCTGGCCTTCTCCGTAGCCGAAGATGCTGGCATTGGCGATGGGTTTGTCGTCGCTATCGAGAACCACTCCGGCGATACGCTGATCCGCCAGAGCCAGCTCGCAGGACTCCAGTTCGATGCGCCGGCTCTCGGTCTCCTGAGACACATTACGAGTGACGCGCTCGTACGCTTTGTCGGAGACGTTTATGCCATAATGCCGGCCCGGCGGCAGGGCCTTAATCTCGAACCGGCCTTCGGCATCCCCACGCACCGGCTTCCCCAAGGAAGTGGTCATGTGCTCGGTCCAGAAAACCACCTCGGCCTCGGCCTTGGCAACAGGTTTGCCCTTGGCGTCCGTCGCTCGGCCAGTGACCGTAAGGCCCGGTTCCAGGCGCAGGTCGAGGTTGGTGGTCTCCTCTTCAATCGCCTGCGCCCAAGCCAGGTTTCGCTTCAAGTCGCGCGCGATCAGGAATAGCTCTGAGTTAGGGTGGTTCTGATTCTGCGCGTTCCACGCCACCATAAAATGGCCGTTCGCATCCGTGGTAGCCGCCTTGGATTTGAAGCGCCACTCCGGCCATAGCACCAGGTCCACACCCGCTAACGGCGCTCCTGCGACGTCGCGCGCAGTGCCGGTGATCTTTGGCGCCGGTCTTAACTCGAACTCCAGGCGATCAGTCCCACCGGCAGCCAGGTCCGCGTTGGCGTTCCGCGAGTCATAGCCTTCCTTCTCCACCGAGACCCACAGTCGGGTTGCCCGCTCGATCGGATAACGGATAATGCCCTCGCCGCTGGCGGACGTATAGAACGGCGAGGCGATCACACCGGTCTCGTCCACATCTCCACTAGGGCGCCTGCAATGGGCTGACGGGTGGCCTCATCCATAACGCGCACCGTAACCTTGCCGTCGAAGTGGCGTTCTGGCTCGTCCGCCGCGCTGGGCGGCGTGACCGGGCGACTGGGGTCGCGGTCGGCCACCGTGGCGGCGACCAATTCATAGGAGGACAAATACTTCGTCGAGAGCACGTCCATCGTCGAGACCGCCTTTTCGGGGTGTGGGTTCACCAGCACGCTCTTGAACATGCGCTGGGTGGATCTGTAATTCTCGATCTCGGGACCGCGCCAGATGATCTTGGTCTTCGGATCAGTCAGCAGTTCTTTTTCTTCAGAGCGCAGCCGCTGCCAGTCGCGGACGTGCCCGCCATAGCGAATCGGAAACTCGTATTGAGTCTCGTCATCATAATTGAGCCGGATCAATGCGATGGTCTGGCCTTCAACATCTGCCCACTTGGCCGCATGCACCAAGTGTAGTTCATCGAACCTGCGGCCAATGCGAATGCCTAGGAAGTCCGGGCAGCTCGATTCCTGGAACCTTTGCCAGGCGGCTTCCTTCTTGCCATAAACGCAGCCTACGCCCTGAATCATGAACGGCAGCCCGTCAATGAGCTGCCGCCCGACGGTGAACTGGATACTGCCGTTGGTCTTGTCCCCGCCGACTAGTGGTTCCTTGCAGAACTGGGCAACATCGAGCATGAGCGGCTCTGCGCCCTTGCCGTTGCTTGTTGGCGTGGTCGCGGCATCGCTCAACCGCGCGCTGACTGCGGAAGGCAGCCCAAAAGCCAGCCCAACTAACGGAATCAAGGATTGGATTGTTCTCATAAATGCTCGGTGCTTATCTGTGTCCATCTGCGTCCATGGTGCTCATCGTTTTCGCGACCGAGGCAAGCGGAGTTCGCATATGCAAACGACAGTGAGCACCGTGTAATGCGCCTGCTCAGTCTTCCCGTCTTCGCATCTTCGCTGTTAACTCTACTTCGCCGCCCGGGAAGCCTCGCCGCCGCCGCGATAGAGCGCCTTGACCTCAGCTTCACTCAGGCCATAACCGTAGAGGCGCACATCATCTATCCAGCCGTTGAACTTCCGCTCGCGTGCGTCCGAGTTGCAGCCGATCATCACAGGCGCGTCGTTTTGGGCGATTGGCTTGGCGTCCGCCGAATCTTCCAATTCGCCATCCAGGTAAAAGGCGGCGCGGCGACCGTCCGACACCCCCACCAAATGGTGCCACCGGCCGTCATCGACTTTGCTCTTCGATACGAGGCTCACCAGGTTCTGGGTGCCACGCTCCACCTCGGCGCCCGTGTTGAAGCTGAAGGTAACCAAGCCGGTGCTTCTCCGGCGCTGGAGGCGCCACGCGGTATCCCCCTTGTTCACAATCGGTTGCCCCGGCATGTTGAACGCGCGCACCTTGATCCAGGCCGCGACCGTCATCCCATCGCGGAAGTCGAACTCGGGCGCCTTGCCGCAGTTGACGAAAGCCGTCTTGCCGTCGAACTCCAATGCCCCCCGGATCCGGCCCTGCTCTGGCGTCCACTTCGGTCTGCCAGCCACATTGCCATTGAACTGATGTCCCGTGGCATCTTCGGCCTTTGACCCATTGGCCTCATCAAGCTTCCACCACGCGACCAACCCGCCAGTCCCGAAGCGCGCGACCCGCCCGGTCACCGCGCGCCCGTCAGCCTGCGCCTCGTCCACACGCCAGAAGTAGGTCGTGTCGGGCTTTAATTGCGGTGCGTCCAGGCGTGTCTTCTTAGTCGCGCTGACTAGCGCCAGGTTGTCGGCAGCCGTTCCCAGGTAAACCCGGTGCTCCGTCGCTCCCTGTCCGGCGACCCAATCCAACGCGAGCTTGCCGATGCCGATGCCCGTCGCTCCGTCTTCCGGTTGGCGTGGCCCGGCCTGTGCTCCCATAGCCTGGTGGAAGACAACGGCGCTCAAACCCACTTTTCCGCTGGCATTCCACGGCACGATGTTCTCGAACCGCACCTTGCGCACCGTCGCGCCATTGAGCTTCAACCGCACCGGCTCGTCGTAATCCGCGTTGCCCTCGGCCTCGGCGAACTCCGCGCCGCGCAACACCGTTTGCCAGGTCGTGCCAT
>OBLU010005999.1_pt1 | contig 10851 bp, 8 predicted proteins | sample 1518681 | NCBI WGS metagenome assembly OBLU01 (sample SAMEA3539304, study PRJEB22396) | soil metagenome | biome: tundra; feature: field; material: soil | place: USA | collected 2010-05 | depth 0.15 m
CTTTCCCTGCGAAGTGTAGCAATCACGCGTGTCTCAGTTTTGGGGGTCAGTCCAGTCGGCGGTACACGTCAATGCCCTCGGGCCTATTGCGATGCCCGGCCTCCCAAAGTCGTGCGCGACCTGTCTTCGGCGGTCCTCACCTGAGTCCCGATGAGTGCTTCTATCTGCGACAGACGCTTCTCCAATTGCTCGATTTTGTTGTCTTGCATTGTGATGACGGCGGCCTGCGCCTCGGCGCGGCGGTACTGCTTCTGTGCTTCGTTGAGCAGAATGGGAATCAGCAGTTGATAGCGCACAGAATAAGGCTGCCCATCTATCCCGTACGCGACCAACTCTGGATAAACCTCCGCGACTTCCTCGGCGATCAGACCGTATTGAAGTTTGCGCGGGCCTTCAGAGTATTCCGGCCTGAACAGAAAAGTGACAGGCCGCAGCCGCATGAACTGACTGCTGCGGTCGTTCATATCTTGAATCTGCTCCTTGTAGCGTCGCGACGAGCCCACAACGCCAAGTTGGCCCTTGGAATTGATCTGCACTGCTACTCCCGAGATGTTCACCCCGTAGATGCCCGCGACGTACGTCGAGGATATGGAAGAAGGATACCCTAGACGCATGGTATTGTTTTCGTCAGTAATGCCGTAACCCGCCGCGTCTCCGAGGTAAATATTGTCTGTGCCGTTATTCGAAAGGCCTGCCTCGAAGCCTATATAGACGTTGGCTCCGCCGGCTGTGTTCCCTGCTCCCGCATAGAAGCCGCTGAAAACGTTATTGCTACCCGTTGTGTTGAAGTATCCGGCATCCGATCCAGAGAATGTGTTGTAGTCGCCGGTCGACTGGTTACCCGTCGCGTAGCCAATGAACGTATTTCCAAAACCGGACTGATTTCTAAAGCCTGCGGTGTAGCCAATGAACGTATTGCAGCAGCCACTTGTGTTGGAGAGGCCAGCCTTTAAGCCGAAGAAACTGTTCTGGCCGCCGGTGGTATTGTTGAGGCCGGCAGCGAACCCGTTAAATGTGTTTCCGCCCCCTGTCGTATTGAAGTACCCAGCCTGAAAGCCACTGAATGTGTTGTAGCTCCCTGTGGAATTGTTGTAGCCGCTGCCGGAACCGGAGAACACGTTGTCGTATCCTGAGGTATTGCTGCCGCCCGCCTCTGCTCCCAGAAACAGATTGCCCGTTCCGGAAATACTCACGACGGGACTCTGACCGATGCGATAGGAGTTGGCGCTGCCGACGTTAATATTGCCAGCGACATCTAGCGAGGAGCCGGGTGTCGTGGTTCCGATCCCGAGATTGGTGCCAGATTGATAAATATTGGAATTGCCCAGTGTCGTACCGCTCGTCCACAAGGGTATGTAGTTAGCCGTGCCTCCGCCACCGATGGTCGGAGGCGGCATGACGACTTGCTGTGCCAGACTGGTAGAGACCAGCGATAGAAGAGCGAAGACAGCCGAATAGGTAAGTGAACGCATGACGTGCTCCTTTCGTACGGAAGGATGGTTTGGTCTAAAGAAAGTGCAAGGAACCACACCGACTACGCTGTGCAGTCCCGTGGTCCCGATTGCACGGCTTGCGTTGACTCAGCTCACCAGCCGAATGCCGTCAAGTGTCCGTACGGGATTTGGCTCTCGCCAGAGTCCCTTCATGCGACACCCGGGCTAACGATCTGCCGGTTTTATCTCTGAGCTCGCGCTCGCACAATCGGAGCCGCCACGAACCTATACGGAGACGAAGCGGCGTTACCGCAGCGTTTGCAACTTTCTTTAGGTTTTGCCAGACAGTCAGACGAGCCTGACCCATGGCGAGGCCCTATGTCGCCATGGGCATTCTGCGCAGGACTAGACGATTCCCCGCGCAATCGCAAGGGCTGTCCGAGTTTGTTGTGCATTGCTAAAATTACTAACATTCACCAGCAACTGCCAAAACAAGGAAAGTATGCGGAGGCACTGCCCGTGGCGCAGGAGGCGTTGCACGTGGCTGAGGCTACGTTTGGGGCTCAGAATCCGAACACAGCGGCCGCAATTGAGCAATTGGGCGAGGTTTATCAGGCGCAGGGTAAGTATGCCGAAGCCGAGCCGCTATTCAAGAGCGCTTTAGACATTCGTGAAAAGGCCTTCGGAGCAGAAAGTCCTGCGGTAGCCCAAAGCCTCAACAGCCTGGGTGAACTGTACCGCGTGGAAGGAAAGAGCACCGACGCGGAAGCGTCGTTGGAGCGCTCGCTGGCCATACGGGAGAAGGCCCTTGGAACCATGCACTCCAGGATTGAACATTACTCGGAAGTTAGGCCGATTGGGGATTGTCGCCGCCGACGAGCATGAAATGTTAACGATTAACATCCGTCATATATTGATGTTACGCAGCATTACTCTTCCGTGCCGTTCATTCCCAATTTGCTATGGAGGTTGCGGAGCATCTCCTGGGTAGCTGGGCTCTTCGGGTTTGCCTTATTCAGTCGCTCGACTTCCGCCAGGGCCTCCTCGTAAAGCCCGTGCCTCTCGTAAAGGGCCGCACGAGCCAGTGCCGAGTCGTGATACTCGCGTTCACCAATCTCAACATCGCGTAGGCTTTCTGGGTCGGTTACCCAAAATCCAACAGCAGGCGAGGAGAGTAAACGCCGGCCGACTCTCGCCTTCACTTGCCATAAATAAGAATGACCTTCCTTTAGAAGACTGCCTGGCACCGTCACATGATCTCGAGCATCCACACTGTCCTCCCAGATTACCTTGCCGTCATTCTCTGTCTCCGCATATGCGAGCGTGACAGAGTACTCTACGGCTCCTGAGACTCTGTGCCAGCGGAGTGTGGGAGTGGTAGTTCTAATGCCCGTCCGGACTGGGGCTAATGGAAGCGGTGAAGGCTCTTCAGTACGAGTCGACACGCCTCTCGTCCCAGAGGTGGTGAGAGATGCCATCGCCAACTGCACACGTTCTGTCGGCTTCACTTCGCCATTTGTCACAAGGTCGCTAACCCATTTTGATAAGGACGTACGAAGCGTGGCTTCGACGTGCTGCTCATTCCGCTGTGACTCGATAGCTTGATCCAATTGTTGACTCAGGGCGGCGTTCTTTTGACTGAGTAGCGCGTTCTCCGTCTTTAGAGACTTCACAGCCCGGGATAAGTTGACTTCCGATTCTGAGAATCTTTGTCTTTGGAGATGTGACCACCAAGCAAGAGAGCAAAGTGCGATTGTCGCCACTGCAAGCGCATAGCGCGGGGCTTTGGCATGTACTTGGTAGCCTCGGTGCAAACCAAACAAATATGTAAGGACTTGATGACGTCTGGAGGACTGTTCGTGTAGGACGATTGGCCTATGCTCGGCGCCCGCTAGCGGTAACGTCTCAGCGCGCTGGACTGCGGAGCTTTGTAGGGACCTACCCTCCATGACCTTCAGATCCCGGGTGGCCCCGCGCTGGGTATCTCGCAGCCATGTGTTCGTGTGAAGTAGCGCGTCACTGATCTGCATAGCTCGGTCTTGGCACTCCGAGCATGAGACGAGGTGCGCCGTGAGTTCGGCAGCATCAGATTCCGGCAGGACACCACAGAAATACTCCGCGAAGAGCTCTGCGCTGCAGTGCTGATTTAGTGCCGACATTGCGCGATCCTTTCTCCCGTCTTACGCGGCCGGGGCGATCCCGGCGGCACGCCATTTGTAGATAACCCCCTAATGAGCGTCATAGATCATTCGGATCACTCCACCTTGGAACCGCCGCTGAACCGCCTCAACCCAGTCTGAGATATTACGCCCGAGTAATTTGTCCACAGAATATACAGGAGCCTCAACATCAATAGCCTCTTTCTCACGTATCTCACCTGTCCCGTAGTCGCGGAAACAGGTATCGCCGCAGACCCGGCCAAGCAAATGCGCGTAAGTCCTACGCATGGTCGCGTCTGCCAACACACTTCCCACTTTGGAATCCATTTGTTTTCGAAGAGGTTGAATAACCTGTGCCCATTGCTCCATTGTGAGCCTCCCTTGAGGAAGTTCGTTCAGAAATAATATGCATAACCGCCGCAAGGGCAAGTCGGCATAATTCTTATTTATGACCTTTATTGGACCCTTCCCGAGCAACTCCTTGTAACCCCAAGCCAATGATTGGTGTGGCGGATTGGGCGGACAGAGGAAAGGGATTCTCATCATGTCCAAATTCAAGCGTCTGAGTGCTTGAGTGACTGGATCCGTTTCGGGCAGAGGTGCTGCGGCAGTCGGCTCGGCTAAATCCTCGATGGTTTTAGTCTTTTCCCCATCGATGTGTAAATCCGATTCGAGTATCTCCTTTTTCCGCCGTCTCAATTCATCTATTACCAAGTTGACGAGAATCGTTCTGGCAAGGCCGTTAAATTCAGCCGCACGCTCAGCAGATGGCGAGGCGAGCACGAGCTTGTCCACAAACTTCGGCCGGATATCCTCCCAGCTAAAAGGTACGTGGGAGAACTCGTTCTTGAAACAGGACCGAAGTTCCGGGTCCAGCTCGGCTGCAAGCGCTTCTACCGCCAGCAAACCTTCGTTGTGTCGGTGGATTAGGGAGGCCATATGCGCCGTCCTGCGCACGAACGGCTCGGCGTCCGGCGGTCTGTGCGCCCACAGCTTTCGCAGAATACCCGCTTGCAACAGGGGAATGAAGTCTTCTCGCGGTGGATCAGGGAACTCCGCCTGAAGGGTCTGGTGAACTAGCGGCTCGAAGCGAGCACAGAAATTCGCAAAAGCCTCCTCACCCTTATACTCTTCCGGTTGCTCCGTCTCACTGACCTTCCAGTCATTCATTGCATGAAGAACAGTATTGGCGCTACGAAAGTGGAGGTACGCAATGCGATCGCTTCCAGAACGTAGCGAGCCGTCAAGTACGACACTATACATCAGCGATGGCGATCCAAAAAGTACTCGCGTGGCTCCTAGGCGTATTGCGTGCAATCCGCTCGGAACGGTCCGTATTCGAGATTCGCGCAAACCCACAGGGCGTGCCCGATTCGCTTATGAAGGACGGGAGCCCCGCGAGGCCCCGCCCCCCAGAGTCGCTAAATCGGCTACCACACAGGACCGGCGAAATCGTCCCAATACGAGTACGTATCTGGCCGCCAAACAGGACCTGACTGCCCGAGCTGTACGGTGTCGTAGCTGTAGTTGCCTTTGCCTGTGAATACAGCTTTCCCGTCAATCGCGAGGGTTATGGAGTCACTGCCGACAAAGACGCTTAGGATATGCCAACCAGTTGTGCGATGTACGTTGGTGGTGGAAGTCTGAGGATACGTACCACACTTTTGGTTGGGGCCCTGCTGTATCTTTGTGTTGTAGTTGTACAGTTGGGCCTCGTAGCAATAGGCGTCGAAGTCTTGGGTCCCGATCGAAACAGAGTCCCCGGTGACGGAATTGTAGAGGGAGATTTGCTCGTACTGAGTCTCCTGGTTCGGTGCCACGTCGTAGAACGAAATCGAAAACGTACCTTTCAGTGGCGACGCGTACTTGTGCGTTGCAAAGATGTCGCGTTGGCCGCCATCGCTCGACACGAACTTCAACGACTGTTTTCCCGCAAAGGTGTGATTTTTATCGGTGGAAAGATGGACGGTGCCATACTGCTGGGTCACAGTCCAGAAAGGGTTACGGGTGGAGGCCTCGAACGTGTCAATGGTGGACTGGGCATGAACAAACCCCGACAGCACGAGTACCAACACAAGACGCACCCCTATGGGCAGATATCTGTTGCTAAGCATAGCGCCTCCTTTAGCGTGTGCTTACTATTGGCTGTGACATGAATTTGCGAAGGCAAATGCATCAACGCAAGCTCAGGTCGGTTGTGTGTATGAGCGACCGTAACTCGGATCAACTCGGCCGATATGCGCCAGGCACGCCCGGATTCGCTCCGGCCCCTCGGAGCCGACGGCTGGGGGGGACCCCAAACCCCCACCATCCAGCGCCGAGCGCCTTCCGCCCTGGTTTGGTTCGAATCCTGAGCGGACAACCCAGCTCGCACACCACCTATACGGAAGGCGAAGTGGTTTACCGCAGCCTCGCAGCGTTATTTGTGCGTTCTTTCTTGGAGCATTTGAGGACGTAGCGGCTGGGCCACGGTCGAGAGTGAGCGAGTACGCCCTCTGTGACACCTCCTTACAGCTGAAAGACCAGCTGTTGCCCAGGGAGCACCACCTCAAGGCGGCAGGTTGCGGGCCACTGAAGTCGCTTTGCTTGCGGCCCAAGCCGCCGTAATCACGCCCAGCTTAAAGCTGGTTCAATGCCTAGAAGGAAAGCGATGAATTCCTAAATCTCATTTGTTTATTGCGGCTGATAGAGCAACATTCTGACGGGCGTGATCGAAGGCTGGTGTAGAGAAAGGAGGCTCCGGGACGACATGAGGATGTCTTTACTGGTCGAAGACTAAGTGATAGGCCGCGAATATTACGCGCACCACTCCACTTTTGGGGGTCGCCAATCGCGATGTTCGTGTCATGAGGCTAGGCTACTTCTGGTTGGAAGCCACGGCGCGCGACCTGAGGACTTAGCCAGTTCGGGCGGCGGCGGCGAAACAGCTGAGGCCATCGGATGATTGAGTGTCATTTTGGATGAAGAGTTTTCAACCGCTGATGCTGCCAAGCCACAAGTGCTAAGAGGCCCACGGTGGCTCGTTTCGTGCCTGACGAAGACCCATGACCGCGTCCTCCAGCCCCAAAATGCAAACGTTCCCAGGCCGGACTGAGATCCCCTGGTTGAGCTCTCTGAAGACGCATGTTTCTGCGAATCATTAGCTTATCTCCACTCTCCCTGGAGAGTAAAAGCCCCCCAAAAGTATGGAGCAGCCCAGCGTTTCTTCTGCAGCATATCCAGTTGCGCTTGACGCAGTGCCGCCGCTGGCGTCATTCTCTCTTTCAACATCCCACGGTAGAAGTGTTCCATCAGCTCCGCTGTCGCTGCATCATCCACCTTCCACAGGCTGGCGATCACCCGCTGGGCGCCCGCGTACATGAAGCCTTGGGTCAGCCCAACCAACCCTTCCCCATCTATTTCTTTGCCTAAACCTGTCTCGCATGAGCTCAGCACCACCAGGTCGGCCGATAAGTTTAGGTTGTAGATGTCCTGCAGATCGAGGAAACCACTCTGTGGCTTCCCCACTTGATTCACCAGCGAAAAAACCAGTCCCGACAGCTCCGGACGTTTGCTATCCAGAAGCCCATGAGTGGCAAAATGCACGATCCTGTACTGGGCCAAGTCGGGGCTGGTTGCGGTTTCACGGCTGGCTTGAAAGTCTAGAGCTTCCAACCCTTCTCCCGGCGGAGCTAGGGCCATGATTGCCGCCGCTTCTCGTCGCGAGAATACCAGACGCGGCAGAGGCGACGATTCTCCTGCCCGTAAGCCCACATCTCCAACCGAGCGCGTTAGCTTGTCCCCAAGCCCGGAAGCAGCATCCTTGGCTGGTGGCCTTGCTGCGGACCCTTGCCTCTCCGCGGGAAGAACCCGAGGATCATTCTTGTCGAATACAGGATCCGCCAACACTGCAACTGCCCTCGGAGGCGCCGATCTTCGCCTTGCCTGCTGCTCCCGCAACACAGCCAGCACCGAGGCGGAGGGTAAGTTAATAATTTCGTGCTCGGCCACCAAAGGTAAAGGCCGGTCAGACGTTGCGACATCTCCTCCTATTGCTGAATGTGGAATAGGAAGAATTGCAAATGGGATATACTGCAGCACCCCGTCGCTTACGATTAGCAGGCGTTTGTTTCCTAGGTGCGCTGCCAGGGGTCCCATAACCATCGCGCTTAACTTACTGGCATCAGCCAACCGTGCTTGGAGTTGATGGGACGACTCGCCTCCAATGCGCTGGCTCTGCGATGTCAGCAGGCTGTAGAGGCGCAGAGCTGCGCTCTCGATCTCGGAGCGTCGCGGTAACTCGTAAACATCCAGCGTAGTGGGCGTCAAAGCGAACACATAGCTGCGTTCCTTTCCCAGGGTATACTCCAAGAGCAACGTATCGGCATCCAACAATTTCTGCTGGACCTCTTTGGCACTCAACGGCTGGGGCTGAGTAAGCGCTATATACCTGGGGCTGCTGGCCCGAATCTGGCTCTCCACTTCTTCGTATTGCCTGAGAAGCTCATCGATCTCGTGGTTGAGGGCTGCCAGTTGGGCTTGTGTAGGTTTTGCATCCAAGAGGTCGATTCTATAGTTCGTCTTTGCGCGAACGGAGGCTTGCAGGGATCGTTCGCGGTCCAGCAGAGAAAGATCAACGCCTTGGCGTATATCCACATGGCCCGTTGTTAAGGTTTCCAGCAGAGTCCGTGCCCGCGAGCGCTCCAGCACCCGGAAGGCAGCCTCTGGCCGTTTCTGTTCGACTAAGAGATCAACGTAGTCTGCGTGGTATTCCGCGTGCGCTGCGCGGAAACCATAACGTACCTCACCCGAGCCTCCGAGACGGGCGGCCTGGCTTTCCAGAGCGTCCGCCGCCTGCTGGAACAACTGTGAAGCAGCATCCGTTTGTCCTTGTTTCCGCATGATGCCGCCGAGTGCAGCGAGCGTGTCCGCGTAATCAGTCGTTTCGGGAGCTTGTCTTTTCCGTATCTCAAGGGCTTGGTTGTAATAGGCCTCAGCCTGCGTCAGGTCGTTGCGCTGCCGCTCAAGGTCGCCCAGTCCACTCAGGCTATCGGCAACCACGAGGGCGCCGGGAGCCACCTTTTTTCTGATGGTTAGAGCTTGTTGGTAGTACCCCTCTGCCGTCGCGAGATCTCCACTTGTCCGAGCAAAGTCGCCTAGGCTGTTTAGGCTGTCGGCGACGTCGAGGCTGCCAGGTGCAACTTTCTCTCTTATCGCGAGAGCTTGCCGGAAGTACTCTTCCTCAGTTTTGGGGGAGTCGCCACGCTCCTGGGCAACGGCGCCCAAGTTGGTGAGACTGGCCGCGACCGCGAGGCTGCCCGGCGCTAGTTTCTCCCTTATCGCCAGCGCGCGCTTGTGGTAGTCCTCGGCCTGGTCCAAGTCTCCGCGGTATTCAGCAACAACGCCGAGATTGTCGAAGATATAAGCGATAATGAGACTGCCGGGCGCTATTCTTTCCTCGATCGTCAAGGACTTTCGACAATACGCCTCCGCTTTGTCGAGGTTACCTCGGTCTTTGGCAACTACGCCAAGATTGTTCAGGTCTGTGACCACATCCTCGCTATTGGGTACCAGTTTCTCATCGATCGTTAGACCCTGTTGGAAGTACTCCTCAGCCTTATCCAAGTCACCGCGTTCCTCAGCAATAATCGCCAGGTTGTTGACGGTAGCCTCGACAGCAAGACTATGTGGCGCAAGCTTCTCTCTGATCGCCAACGCTTCGCGATAATACTGATCTGCCTGATCGAGATCACTGCGATTGAGGGCGATATTGCCAAGAGTATTAAGGCTTTCGGAGAAATCTAAACTGCCGGGGGCTAGTTTTGTCCTGATAGTCAGAGCTTGGTTGTAATATTTCTCTGCCTGGTCCAGATTGCCTCGGCTAAAGACTACGGTACCAAGCGCTCTGACGCTAGCCGCGACTTCTAAGCCGTCAGGGAGTAGTTTTGTCCAGACAGCCAGAGCTTGGCGATAATACTCTTCTGCGTGATCTAGATCCCCTCGGTGATAAAAAGTCTCGGCCTGTACCTGCAGTAATCTCGCCGTTATTTCAGGTCTGGATGTTGGTGCTTGTCGGATTGCCTCCTGGAGATCTTGATCTGCCTCCTTCCACTGCTGGCCGTCGGCCAGTGCTCCGCTGGCATGAAACAGAAACCACACGCTAAGCAAAGGACACTGATATTCTTGTGCTTCAGTCGCTATGGCACGCCATCGCGCAGCAGCCTCAGTAAGCTTGCCTGCCTTGGACAAATCGTCAGCCTCTCGATAGGCCGACAGAAGCGGCGGTAAAAGATTTGGTCTGGTTCCGAGTCCCCACTTGTCCTGCCCGAATACCCAGGCTCGGCTCACTGTACCTTCGGTGCCCGTTAACGTTATTTCTCCCCGGGGTGCCTGCTCGATTTCGACTGCGGTTAGATCGAAAGGCAAAGATATTTCGCCCCTGACGTCGCCCCTGGCCCAACCTGAGATAATGTCCCCTTCTGTCAGTCCTGCTCTTTCAGCCTCAGAATTCTTCGCAACGGTCTCGACCACTACTCCCTGTTTTTGTTCTACCGTACACGGAACTTCCGCGAGCACCGTTGTCGCTGCCTCCTGCCCAGACACCGAATGCCCAGAGAAAACTAGCGCCATAACGCTAAGGCTCAGGCACAATCTCATAGGAAGAGCGGAATACTTGGTGCCAACTGTTGAACAGTATGATGCCACCTTGAGAGCGGCCCTGTGATTCGCTTCTTTAACTTTGGATACTGCTAGAGCGACGAAGGTTCGCAAGCCCCTTGCCAATTCTGAGATAGTACCTCGCATTTTCCACCTTTTCTGTGCCCAGGTTCGCGGCGGAATGCTCCCGGATTCACAACTTCTGGAAATGGGGAAAGATTACGCTAACTTTGAGATCAAAGTATTCGCTTGGGCTGATGCCATGTCAACAAAAGGATTCTCCCGGTCTCTGGTTGCGCAGTGGGCTCTGAGGCAAACGCACGCCATTCTGCGATCCAGTCACGTGGGCATTGGCGCGGACCGTAGCTATCTTGTCGGCCGCGCCCGGCAGAGGCCTTCTTCTTGAGAGATCGGTCACGGTAAAACTCGTTTGTCTTGTATGGCAGGAGTTCTTTGTCTTCTGCGTAAGCAATGAACAGAAGGCGGAACAAGATGACCAGCGCGTTCTCGTATGTGTCGGCCAGGTCTTTCGCGGTGGGATGCCGCAGGTTTCGGGCTACCATCAACCCTTGCGCCAGCGGAGGCACCACTTCATCGTAGATGCGATCTCGCAAGCGGCTTCC
>OBLU010006002.1_pt1 | contig 10849 bp, 4 predicted proteins | sample 1518681 | NCBI WGS metagenome assembly OBLU01 (sample SAMEA3539304, study PRJEB22396) | soil metagenome | biome: tundra; feature: field; material: soil | place: USA | collected 2010-05 | depth 0.15 m
GGTTTGCGGGTGACGCGGAGGACGTGGGCGGGCATGATGGCGGGGCGAAGGGCGACGTAGTTGGAGCGGTCGTGCCACTGGTAGTGGGCGCTGGTGAGCAGATCTTCGACATCGAAGAATTCGTCGTGGCCGATGCCGAGCTGCTTGAGGTCGAGGTCGACCCAGCCGGCCTGCTCGTTGTGGGGATCGAGGTTGACGACGGTGAGGATGACGTTGGGCGGGCCGCCGTCGACGGCGGGAGCGGACTTGGAGTAGGCGATGAGCTGCGGGTTGTCGACGTTGTGGAAGTGGAGCGAGAGGTCGCTCTGCAGCGCGGGGTTGGTGCGGCGGATCTGGTTGAGGCGCGCGATGAGCGGCGCGATGGAGTGGGCGGCGGACCGGTCCCAGTGGCGGACCTGGTACTTCTCGCTGTTGAGGTATTCCTCGCTGCCGGGGCGGGCGGGGACGTTCTCGCACAGCTCGAAGGCGGGGCCGTAGATGCCGTAGCTGGCGGCGAGCGTGGTAGCGAGAATGACGCGCTGCATGAATGCGGGCCGGTCCCCGGTCTGGAGCGAGGCGTGGAGGATGTCGGGCGTGTTGGGCCAGACGTTGGGAGTGAAGAAGTCGGTGACGGGCGGCTTGGTGATCTCTTCAAAGTAGGCCTGCAGCTCGGACTTCTCCGTGCGCCAGGTGAAGTAGGTGTAGGACTGGGTGTAGCCGCCCTTGGCGAGCGCGTACATGACGTGGGGGCGGGTGAAGGCCTCGGCGAGAAAGATGACGTCGGGCGCTTCGGTGCGCAGGTCGGCGAGGCACCACTCCCAGAAGGCGAAGGTCTTGGTGTGGGGGTTGTCGACGCGGAAGACGCGCACGCCGCGGTGGATCCAGAACTGGAAGACGGAGCGGAGCTCGTCCCAGAGGCCCTGCCAGTCGGGCGACTCGAAGTTGAGAGGGTAGATGTCCTGGTATTTCTTGGGCGGATTCTCCGCGTACTGGATGGTGCCGTCGGGACGGTGCAGGAACCAGTCGGGATGCTGCTTGACCCAGGGGTGGTCGGGGGAGCACTGGATGGCGATGTCCAGGGCCAGTTCCATGCCGTTGGCGCGGACGGCGGCTACGAGGTGGTCGAAGTCGGCGAAGGTGCCGAGCTGGGGATGGATGGCCTTATGGCCGCCTTCCGGCGAGCCGATCGCCCAGGGGCTGCCGGGGTCGCCGGGATCGGTGGACGGAGTGTTGTTGGGGCCTTTGCGGAAGGCGGCGCCGATGGGGTGGATGGGCGGCAGGTAAAGAATGTCGAAGCCCATGCCGGCGATCTCGGGGAGCCGCGACTCGACGTCGGCGAAGGTGCCGTGGCGGGTGGGATCGGGCGACGCCGAACGCGGGAAGAGCTCGTACCAACTGGAGAAGCGGGCGCGCTCGCGATCGACCCAGAGGCGGAGCTCTTTGGCGTCGGAGGCAAAGGCAAGGTCGGGATAGCGGGCGGCAAGCTGTTCGATCTCGGGCGAGAGCGGGTACTCGTAGAGGGCGAGCTTCTGGCCGGCCAATGCGCGCAGCGAAGCGGCGATGGTCTTGAGGCGCTTGACGTCGGCGGACTTCGATTCCTTGCCGCTGGCGCCGGCGCGGGCTGCGGTCTGGTCGAGGAGCTGTGCGCCGATCTCGAAGGCGACGGGAATGTCCTGCGGCGGAAGATCGCGCCGGGCGGGGTCGGGGCTGGCGGGGTCGGGCTGGGCGGCGAGGCGCTTTTTGAGGTCGTCGCACCAGGTGTCGAAGTGGTCGACCCAGGCCTGGATGGTGTAGGTCCAGGCGCCGAGCTGTTCGACGGTGAAGCCGGCGGACCACAGGTCGTTGCCGAGCGCGGTCATGGGCGTGGAGCGCCACTGGCGTTCGCTCTCATGCTTGAACAGGAGGCGCGCGGCGACGTGGTCGTGGCCGTCCGAGAAGATGGCGGCGGAGATCGCGATCCGATCTCCAATGATGCGGCGTACGGGGTAGCGGCCACAATCGACCTGGGGTTGGATGGCTTCGATGATGACTCGCTTACGGCCTTCTTCGGGTTTCATTTGGTTCGGTTCACCAATTCTGGTTGCGGATGGTTCGCTCGTATAAGACGGCCCATTGGCTGCTTGGGGCCACTTGGTGCATCTTACCGAAGAGTTGTTGCTTTTGGTTGCCGGGAGTGCGCCCAAGAGGGATTCAGAAGGAAGCTGCGCGGCGTGCGGTTGCCGAGCGCGGCGAATCCGGCCCAGACGATGGAGAGGGGTTATGGCCCGAGGCAAGATGGTCCACGAGCCGGGCAACGAGACGCGAGCCCGGCTGCATGGCGCGGCGATTGAAGACTATGCGCTGATCGGGGACTGCGAGACGGCCGCGCTGGTCTCGCGGGATGGCTCGATCGACTGGCTGTGCTGGCCTGCGTTTTCTTCGCCGGCGTGCTTCGCGGCGCTGCTGGGGACGTGCGACCACGGCTTCTGGAGGATTGCGCCGAAGGGCAAGGTGAAGCGGTCGTGGCGCCAGTACAAGGAAGAGACGCTGATCGTGGAGACCTTTTTCGCGACGCCCGGCGGCGAGGTGTGCGTAACGGATTTCATGCCTCCGCGGCGGCGCCACTCGCAATTGGTGCGCCTGGTGCGGGGCGTGCGCGGCAGGGTGCGAATGCGGATGGACCTGGCGATCCGTTTCGACTATGGGCGGACGGTGCCGTGGGTTACCTCGGGCGGCAATGCCGAAGACAAGAACGGCGAGCTGCGCGCGGTGGCGGGCTCGGGCATGGTGGTGCTGCAGACGAAGGCGCCGTTGCACGGCGAGGGCGCGACCACGGTGAGCGAGTTTCTAGTGGGCAAGGGCGAGACGATGGCGTTCACGCTGACGTACTGCTCGTCGCTGGAGAAGACGCCGCCGCCGAAGCTTTCGACGACCCAGGCGCTCGCGCAGACGCAATCGTTCTGGACGCGCTGGCTGGGGAAGAACACGTATCGCGGCGAGTACGCGGCGGCGGTGGCGCGATCGCTGATGACGCTGAAGGCGCTGACGTACCGGCCGACGGGGGGGATTGTGGCGGCGGTGACGACCTCGCTGCCGGAGAAGATTGGAGGCACACGCAACTGGGATTATCGATACTGCTGGCTGCGCGATACGGCGTTCACGCTGATGGTGCTACTGCGGGCGGGCTATCGCGATGAGGCGATGGAGTGGCGGCGCTGGCTGCTGCGCGCGGTGGCGGGCGCGCCCGACCAGGTGCAGACCATCTATGGCATTTCCGGCGAGCGCGACATTATTGAATGGGAGGCCGAGTGGCTGCCGGGCTACCAGAACTCGCGGCCGGTGCGGATTGGGAATGGGGCGGCGGGGCAGTTTCAGCTGGATGTGTTTGGCGAAGTGGCGGCGGCGCTGGCACGGATGCCGGAGGCCGAGGACGACATACGCGTCTCCGCGACGGCGGTGCAGGTTGCACTAGCGAACCACCTGTGCGAGGTGTGGCGCTTGCCGGACGAGGGGATATGGGAGGTGCGCGGCGGCGCGAAACACTTTGTCCACTCGAAGGTGATGGCGTGGGTTGCGCTGGACCGGGCGATCCAGTTTGTCGAGTGCAGGAGCGGCGAGGAGGGCAATCGCGGGACCAGGCGGGAATGGGCGCGCGATGTGGCGCGGTGGAAGAAGGTGCGTGCGGCGATCCACAGAGAAGTTTGCGAAGAGGGATTCAACCAGAGGCTCAACAGCTTTGTGCAGTACTACGGATCGAAGACGCTGGATGCGTCCTGCCTGCGGATTGCGCTGGTGGGCTTCCTGCCCGCCACCGACCCGCGGATCCTCGGGACCGTGGAGGCGATTGAAAAGAGGCTGATGAAGGATGGATTTGTGCGGCGGTACAGCACCCGCAACACCGACGACGGACTGCCTGGCGGGGAGGGCCAGTTCCTGGCGTGCAGCTTCTGGATGGTCGCGAACCTGTGGCTGATTGGGCGCAAGGACGACGCGCGGACGCTGTTCGAGCGGCTGCTGGCGCTGCGCAACGACGTGGGGTTGCTGGCGGAGGAGTACGACGCGGAGGCGGGGCGCATGGTTGGGAATTTTCCCCAGGCACTCTCGCATATCGCGTTGGTGCACGCGGCGTTTGCGATAGCGGGCGATTGGGCCCCGCAACCTGCGGGCGGGGCAGCCGGCGGCGGTGCGAAATCCGCGAAAAGCAGCGGAGCGATTCGCCACCAGGGGGCGAAGGGTACAACCAAAGGCCGCTCAAAGCGCTCCTAACATGCAGGTGTTGCTGAGGATCCAGGTCGGCGACTTTCCACAAAGCTGTGTCAACTCGTGATCTCCGGCGCGATCCATGCCCAGAATTCCAATTTCGACGTACAGGCTGCAACTGCACAAGGGATTCAACTTCGACGATGCTGCGGAGATCGTGGGGTACCTGCGCGAGCTGGGCGTTTCGCATGTTTACTGCTCGCCGTATCTGCAGGCGGCGCCGGGAAGCACGCATGGCTATGACGTGGTGGACCACCAGCGGGTGAACCAGGAGCTGGGCGGAGCGGCGGCGCACGAGCGCTTCTGTGCGCGACTGGGCCAGGCGAGGCTGGGCCAGGTGCTGGATATCGTGCCCAACCACATGTCGCTGGTCAAGGAGAACCGCTACTGGTGGGATGTGCTGGAGAATGGCGTGTTCAGCCGGTATGCTTCGTACTTCGATATCGAATGGCAGTCGCACGAAGAGCGCCTGCGCAACAAGGTGCTGGTACCGGTGCTGGCGGAGCAGTATGGGCGCGTGCTGCAGTCGGGCGGCATCAAGGTGGTGCGGCACGGCAACAGCTTTCAGGTGGAGTACTCGGAGCAGAAGCTGCCGGCGGCACCGCAGTCCTTGCCGGTGATTCTGGCGAAAGCAGCGGAGTATGCGAAGTCGGACACTTTGAATTTTCTGGCGGCGTCGTTCGGGCGTCTGCCGGCCCCGGAGTATGCGGACCGGCGAACAATTCTGGCGCGGCATCGGGACAAGGCGGTGCTGAAGGGGCTGCTGTCGCGGTTATGCCTGGAGGAGCCCGCAGTTGGCGACGCGCTGGACGAAGCAGTGGCTGCACTGAACGAGAACAAGGACGCGCTGGACGACTTTCTGAACCAGCAAAACTACCGGCTGGCGTACTGGAAGACGGCCGACCAGCAGCTGGGATACAGACGCTTCTTCGATGTGAGCACGCTGGTGGGACTGCGGGTGGAGCGGGAACACGTCTTTGATGAGACGCATGCGCTGGTGCTGGACTGGCTGCGGCGCGGCGTGCTGGACGGCGTGCGGGTCGACCATCCGGACGGGTTGCGCGATCCGCTGGAGTATTTCAGGCGGCTGCGCGAGCATGCGCCGGACGCGTGGATTATCGGCGAGAAGATTCTGGAGCCGGGCGAGTTTCTGCGCGAGAGCTGGCCGATCGAGGGAACGACCGGATACGACTTCCTCAACGTCGCGCTGGCGGTGCTGGTGTCGCCGGAGGGGATGAATGAGCTGAACGAGATCTATGAGGAGTTCACGGGGGAGCCGACGAACTTCGGCGCGATTGCCCACGACAAGAAGATTGCCGCGATGCAGGAAGCGCTGGGCAGCGACGTGAACCGGCTGACTTCGCTGCTGGTGGATATATGCGAATCGAACCGCGACCAGAGGGACTATACGCAGGCGGAGATGCGGCGGGCCATACGCGAGATTGCGGCGTGCTATCCGGTTTACCGGAGCTACGTTGAGCCGGCGCGCAACGAGATTACCGACGAGGACCGCACGACCATTGCGCGCGCGGTCGAGTGCGCGAAGCAGAAACGGCCGGACATCGGCGCAGGACTGTTCGACTTTGTGGGCGGCGTGCTGACGATGGAGGTGAAGGGCAAGCAGGAGACCGAGTTGCTGATGCGGTTCCAGCAGTTCACGCCGCCGGTGATGGCGAAGGGCGTGGAGGACACGGCGTTCTACTGCTACAACCGGCTGGTGGCAATGTGCGAGGTGGGCGGCGATCCCGGGTCGAACGGGATGAGCGTGGCGGAGGTGCACGCGTATAACGCGAAGATGCAGGCGACGCATCCGCACACGATGACGACGCTGGGGACGCACGACACCAAACGCAGCGACGATGTGCGGGCCCGGCTGGCGGTGCTGTCGGAGATGCCCGCGGAGTTTGGCGACGCGCTTAACCGGTGGTCGCGGATGAACAATGAGCTGCGGGCGGAGCTGTTCGGCGGCGGGCACGGCGACATGCCCGATCGCAACACCGAGTACATGCTGTACCAGACGCTGATTGGAGCGTGGCCGATCGCCGCGGACCGGGTGCAGGAGTATATGTTGAAGGCGACGCGCGAGGCCAAGCAACGGACTTCCTGGACGGCCAATAACGCGGAGTTCGAGGAGGCGCTGCACAAATTCATCGAAGCGGTGATGGGGCACGCGGAATTTGTAACCGACCTTGAGCGCTTTGTGGGGACGGTGAAGGATGCGGGGAGGGTGAACTCGCTGGCGCAGACGCTGATGAAGCACACCGCGCCGGGTGTGCCGGACCTGTACCAGGGAGCGGAGCTGTGGGACCTGAGCCTGGTGGATCCGGACAATCGGCGGCCGGTGGACTATACGGTGCGCGCCAGGCTGTTGCGGGAGATTGCGAGGCTGCCCGCGACCGAAGCCGCGGCCGAGGCAGTGCGGCGCGCGGATGAGGGACTGCCCAAGCTATGGACGATCCACCGGGCGCTTTGCCTGCGGCGCGAGCGGCCGGAGAGCTTTGGCGCGCAGGCGGCCTATACGCCGCTGAACGCGGAAGGCCCACAGGCGGGACACGTGGTGGCGTATCTGCGCGGCGAAGATGTGGCGACGATTGTTCCGAGGCTGGTGACCCTGATGGGAAGCAAGCGGCTGGGCGGCGAGTGGCGGCAGACGGTGGTGGAGCTGCCGCGTGGCCGGTGGACGAACCGACTGACGGGAGCGCAAGTGGCCGGAGGCAAGGTGGCGATGGACGAGGCGCTGCGGGACTTTCCAGTGGCGCTGCTGGTGAAGGAAAAGGGGGCGGGCGAGACGAGGGACGATGCATGAGTTTACGGTTTGGGCGCCGGGGGCGAAGCAAGTTTCGGTGAAAGCCGGAGATCGCGTGCATGCGATGAAGGGGCCGGACGAGCGGGGGTGGTGGTGGGCGACGGTGGAGGATGCGGGGGCGGGCTCGGACTACGGTTTCTCGCTCGACGACGATCCGGCGGTGTATCCCGATCCGCGCAGCGCGTGGCAGCCGAATGGAGTGCATGGCCTTTCGCGCGTATACGACCATGCGGCGTTTCGATGGCACGATGAGGGCTGGCAGGCGCCGCCGCTCCAGAGTTCAATTCAATACGAGCTGCACGTCGGCACGTTTACGCCGGGAGGCACGCTGGCGAGCGCGATCGAGCGGCTGGATGATTTGGTCGAGTTGGGGATCACGCATGTCGAGTTGATGCCGGTGGCGGCATTCGCGGGCGACCGTGGATGGGGATACGACGGCGTCGATCTGTACGCAGTTGCCGAGCACTATGGCGGGCCGGATGGTTTGAAGCGCTTCGTCGATGGGTGCCATGCGCGCGGGCTTGCGGTGCTGCTGGATGTGGTCTACAACCACTTTGGGCCGGTGGGAAACTACGCGGGCAAGTTTGGGCCGTATCTCACCGGCGCGCATCGCACGCCGTGGGGCGATGCCGTGAACCTAGGAGAGGCGGAGAGTGACGAGGTGCGCCGCTTCTTGTGCGACAACGCGACCATGTGGATGCGCGACTACCACATCGATGGGCTGCGGCTGGATGCGGTGCATGGGTTTATCGACCGCTCGGAGATCCACTTCCTGGAGCAACTCTCCGCCGAGGTGGAGGTGTTGGCAGCGACACTGGGGCGAAGGCTGGTGCTGATCGCCGAGAGCGACCTGAACGATCCGCGCGTGGTGCTGCCGCGCGAGGCCGGCGGATACGGCATGGACGCACAGTGGAGTGATGACTTCCATCATTCGCTGTTCACGCTGCTGCACAAGGAGGACCTCGGCTACTACAAGGACTTCGGCACGATCGGGCATTTGGCGAAGGCGCTGACACAAGTCTTCGTGTACGACGGGCAGTATTCGGAGTACCGCGGGCGGCGGCACGGCAGGCCGGTGGACGGGCTCTCGGCACATCGCTTTCTGGGGTTCATCCAGACCCACGACCAGGTGGGCAATCGCTTGGCCGGCGACCGGGTGGAGCAGATGGTGGGGATGGATGGCGCGAAGGTGGCGGCGGGGATGGTGCTGACGGCCCCGTTTGTGCCCCTGATCTTCCAGGGCGAGGAGTTTGCCGCGTCCACGCCGTTTCTGTATTTCGCCGATCACGACGATCCGGAGATGGCGAGGCTGGTGCGGGAGGGGCGCAGACGGGAGTTTGCGGCGTTCGGGTTCGCAGAGGAAGAGATTCCCGACCCTGCGGCGCGCGCGACGTTCGAGCGCTCCAGGCTGAACTGGCAGGAGGCGGGCGCGGGCCGTCACCGGGAGATGCGGGAGTGGTATCGCGCACTGATCCGCCTGCGGCGCGGGTCGGAGGCGCTGAATGACGGCGACCTGGCGCACACTAAGGTGCGCTGGAGCGAGCAGGACCGCTGGCTGGCGATGGACCGCGGCGGCGTGCGAGTGCTCGCGAACCTGGGACCGCAGGCGGCGGGTTTCGAGGCGCCGGACGGGTTTCGCGTGGCGCTGGTCTCGCGCGAGATTGCGGGGATCGATGGGGGAAAGATCGTGCTTCCTCCGAATACGCTCGCGGTGCTGTCGAACGAGCCGGAGTAGCGGATTCGCGCGCGGGGCACGAGGCTTCAGAGTAGCTTAAGCAGTGTCTCTGTAGACTGGGGACAGGCATCGGAGTCGGCGGCAGCGGGGTGATGCTCGAGTTTTCGCCGGATATTCGCCGGATGGGAAGCGTGGTTCAAGGCCGGAATTGTTTACAACCGGGCGAAACTTTTGGGTTGCGGGCTCGTATTCTTAGGTAGAACAACTTTCCCTTGCCAACGGAACGCGAGTCCAGTAACTGGATGCGAAAACTCGATGTGGCCTGACCGGGGAAGTGCTACCGGGAGCAGGCGTTCGATGAGGATGGAGATGGCAGTTCGGAACAACTCGCTGAGGATCGCGTTCAGCCTGGGAATTCTTTTTACGGTTGTGGGAGGGATGGGTCCCACGCTTCCGGCGCAGACGCCGGCACCGGCCCCTGCGGCGGCGACTATCCCGGCCAAGCTCGGCACCGTGAAGGCGATATCGGGCACCTCGGTCACGCTGGCCACCGACGCCGGTCCGACGGTGACGATCATCGTCCCCGACGGCGCCAAGGTGCAACAAATGGCGGTGGGCAGCACTGATTTGAAGACAGCCAAGCCCGCGCAGTTCTCCGACATTGCGGTCGGAGACCGGCTGCTGGCCGCGGTCCGGGCAGGCGATACGCCCGATAGCTTCGTCGCGCGACAGGTGGTGGTGATCAAGTCCGCCGACATCGCGCAGATGCAGGCCGCGCAGCAGGCCGACTGGAAGGTGAACGGGGTGGGCGGCATTGTAAGCGCGATCGATCCGGCTGCAGGCACGATCACGATTACGTCGGGCGCGAAGAAAGTGGTCATCGACACGACGCCCGGCAAAACGGAGTTTAAGCGCTTTGCGAGCGACTCAGTGAAGTACCAGGACGCCAAGCCGGGAACGCTGGCGCAGATTCAAGTGAAAGACCAGTTACAGGCACGCGGAAAGAAGTCGGCGGACGGATTGCAAGTGCAGGCCGATGAGGTTGTGAGCGGGGCGTTCCTGGACCTCTCCGGTGAAATCGCCAGCGTGGACGCGACGGCGGGAAAGATCACGCTTAAGGACCTTGCGACCAGGAAGATGATGACCGTGGATGTGACGGCGAACTCCGATCTTCGCCTGATGCCGCTGCGGACGGCGACGATGTTCGCGCAACGGACCAACGGCGGCGGGGGCGCGGCGGGCGGAGGCGGTGGGCCGGCTGGTGGCGGACCGGGCGCTGGACAAGGTGCCGGCGGCGGCATGCGCCGTTCCGCGAGCGCGGACCTTTCGCAGTTGATCACGACCTTTCCTGCAATTGCGCTCGCCGATCTGCACAAGGGCGACGCGGTAATGATTGTGGCTTCCGATCCTACGCCGGGCGCCAGCACCGTGACCGCGATTACCGTATTGACGGGGGTCGATGCGATCCTGACCGCCAATCCGAACGGCGGCATGAGCCTGTCGATGAGCATTGGCGGCGGGGGCGGGGACCAATGATGATTTCCAACCCTGGCACGAATATGTTTTTCTGTTTCGGTACTTCTTAGGAGTGAGGATGTCTCTTCGACAGCGTTTGGCGTTTCTCTTGCTTTTTCTCATTGCTTCGCTGCCATTTTCCGCAGTGGCACAAACGGCGGCGCCCGCCGCCGGCGCGACGGTACACGGGATGGTCGTAGACCCGGATGATGCGTTGATTCCGGGTACGACGGTGACGTTGACATCGTCCGCCGGCAAGTCGCAGACCACCACTTCGAAGAGCGATGGCACCTACACGTTTCGCGGTGTGGCGGCAGGCTCCTATACGGTCAATGCGGCTGCGCCCGGTTTTGCCACCTACTCCAGTGCGGCGATTAACGTGACGGCGAACTCAAACGTAGCTTCAGACGTAAAGATGGCGCTCGCGGACACCACGCAGACGGTGAATGTCACCACCGACACGGTGCAGCTGAACGTGGACCCGGACAGCAACCAGAGCGCCACGATTATCACCGGGGACGCGCTGAATGCGCTCTCCGACGATCCCGATGAGTTGCAGTCCGAGTTGACGGCGCTGGCGGGTCCTTCGATGGGTCCGAACGGCGGGCAGATTTATATCGATGGATTCACCGGCG
>OBLU010006003.1_pt1 | contig 10847 bp, 9 predicted proteins | sample 1518681 | NCBI WGS metagenome assembly OBLU01 (sample SAMEA3539304, study PRJEB22396) | soil metagenome | biome: tundra; feature: field; material: soil | place: USA | collected 2010-05 | depth 0.15 m
AACAGCAGCGCAGCGGCGGCGGGCGCGCGTTTAGGCGGTTCATGCTGTTCCTGGCGCTTCTGTGCGTGTTCGCCGCGGTGGTGATCGCAGCGGTGGTGATCGCGACCGGCACCTCCAACACCGTGGTCCATTTCCAGCAGGTGGTCGCCAAGGACGCCCAGTCGGCGATCAACCAGATGCAGAGCCTGATCAGCAAGTACACGAAGTAGGTAGTGGCCGCCGCGCACGTACGCTCGCATTCGGACGGCGGCGACCACTAGCTGGGAGCCGCCCCGGCACGCAGCGCAGCCGCGACCTCGGCCAGGCGGCCCTGATCGATCGCCGTGCGCAGATCGGTCATCAGCCGGGCGATGAAGCTGAGGTTGTGAAGCGTCACCAGGCGCAGCGCGGTGAGCTCGCCGGCCCGCAGCAGATAGTGCAGGTAGGCGCGCGTGAAGCCGGCCGCGCAGGCCGGGCACGGGCAGCCGTCGAGGATCGGCTGATCGGCTTCGCGCCAGCGTCCCTTGACCAGGTCCACCCGCCAGCGGCGCTCCGGGTCGGGGACCAGGGCGACGCCGTGGCGGCCCAGCCGGGTCGGCATCGCGCAGTCAAACGTGTCGATCCCAAGCTGCACGCAGGTGATCAGGTCATCGACGTCGCCGATCCCCAGCAGGTGGCGGGGCCGATTCGGGGCATCGCGCTGCAGCTGGGCGGTGGTCCAGGAGACCACCTCGTACATCTGCGCCTTGTCCTGCCCCAGTGAGCCGCCGATCGCGATCCCGTCGCAGTCGCTGGCGGCGACCACGCCAGCGGACTCCAGCCGCAGGTCCTGCTCCACGCCTCCCTGGACGATTCCGTACACGGCCTGCTCCTGGGGCCCGTGGCGCCGGTGCCAATCCAGGCAGCGATCCAGCCAGCGGTGTGTGCGCTGCGTCGAGCGGGCGGTGTAGTCACGGGAGACGTGAAACGGCGTGCACTCGTCGAACACCAGCGCGATGTCCGAGCCCAGCGCGGCCTGGACCCCCATCGAAGTCTCGGGGCCGAGGAAGCGCTCGCGTCCGTCGACGTATGAGCGGAACCTGACCCCCTCCTCCTCGATCGCCAGGATCGTGCCGGTCGACTCGCCGCCGGCGGCCCGGCCGGCCTGCCCGCGTCCCTTGATCTCGTCCGCGACGCCGCCGTGGCCCATCGAGAAGACCTGAAAGCCACCGGAATCGGTGATGATCGGCTGCTTCCAGCGCATGAACCGGTGCAGGCCGCCCAGCTTCTGGACCAGTTCGGGGCCGGGCGCCAGGAACAGGTGGAAGGTGTTGCCTAGCACGATCTCGTAGCCGAGCGCAACGACATCACGCGGCTCGAGCGTCTTGACCGCGCCGCGGGTGGCCAGCGGCACGAACGCCGGCGTGCGCACTTCACCGTGCGCAAGGTGTAGGGTGCCGCTACGCCCGAGGGAGACAGGGCAACGGGTCCGGACCGTGAACACGGCCCGGACCCTACTTCCTGCGCGTCTACTTCAGGGGCTGCTGTGCTATGCGGTCGGCTCGGTGCTCTGCGCAGCCTCGATCGTGGCCGGCTCGGTGCCGGTGCCGACCGAGATCGCGACCTTGCGCGGCTTGGGCTGCTCGGGCTTGGGGACCCGCACCTCAAGTACGCCGCGGTCGAAGTTCGCCTTGACGGACTCGGGATCGACTCCCTCGGGCAGCGTCAGCGTGCGGGAGAAATTGCCCGACGAACGCTCCACGCGGTAGTAGCCCTCCTTGCGCTCCTCATGCTCGGCCTTGCGCTCGCCCGAGACGGTGAGAACGTTGTCCTCAAGCTCGATCTTGACGTCCTGCTCGGTCAGCCCGGGCAGGTCGGCACGGAGCACGAAGTCATCCGCGGTTTCGACCAGGTCCATCGCCGGGATCCAGTGGCGCAGCGCCTGTGAGCCGGCGCCGTTGCCTTGGGTGGGCGAGTCGAACAATGTGTTGAAGAGGCGGTTCATCTCGGACTGGATCGTGTTCAGCTCGCGGACCGGCTCCCATCGAATCAGGGCCATATCTGCTCCTTTGTACGGGTGAAATATCTTTCCTGACATCAGTATGAAATCTAAGTCGCTGATTGTCAAGTCTTATTCCAGAGTACAGGTAGATTTCTTGGGCGGGCAGCACGCGACGGGCCGGGCGACAAGAGGCGCCGCCGCCGCGCCGGTGGGGGCCTGCGGTGGGCGCGAGCACCGGTTGGGGCGTGGGGCGCCGCGACGACCGGCGGAGTGCGCAAGGGCCCACGACTGGACCGGTGGGGCCGGTTCAGCCGGAGATCAGCGAGGTGCCGGTCATCTCCGGCGGCTGCTCGATCCCCAGCATCGCGAGGATCGTCGGTGCGACGGAGGCCAGCACCCCGCCCGAGCGCAGCTCCAGCCCTGGCACGGTGACGATCACCGGCACCGGGTTGAGCGAATGGGCGGTGTTGGGGCTGCCGTCGGGCTCGAGCATGTGGTCAGCGTTGCCGTGGTCGGCGGTGATCAGGCAGGCTCCGCCGGCGGCGTGCACCGCTCCGACGATCTCGGCCAGGCAGCCGTCGATCGTCTGTACGGCCTTGACCGCCGCCTCGATCACGCCCGTGTGCCCGACCATGTCGGCGTTGGCGAAGTTGATGATCGCGAACTTCGGCTGATCCTCGCCCCAGGCCGACGTGAACGCCGCGGTGGCCTCGTGGGCACTCATCTCGGGCTTGTAGTCGTAGGTGGGCACGTCGCGCGCGGAGGGCACCAGCTCGCGGCGCTCGTGCTCGTACGGGGTCTCCTCCCCGCCGTTGAAGAAGTAGGTCACGTGCGGGTACTTCTCGGTCTCAGCGACGTGCAGCTGACGCTCGGAGCGGCCGGCGATCACCGCCGACAGCGTGATCGGCGGATGATGGGGCGGGAACGCGACCGGGTAGGGCCAGCCCTCCACGTACTCGGTCATGGTCGCATAGCGCTCGATCGGGTCCACCCCGCCGCGATCGAAGTCATCGAAGCCCGGCTCGGCCAGCGCGCGGGTGATCTCGCGCATCCGGTCGGGGCGGAAGTTGAAGCCGAAGACCGAATCGCCGGGGCGGATCTGCGCCTCCTCGCCCACCAGCACCGGCCTGATGAACTCGTCGGTCTGGTCGCGCTCGTAGGCGTCGCGGGCGGCCTGCGTACCGGAGTCGGCCCGATGCTCGGCCTGCCCGTGGACGAGCATGTCGTAGGCCAGCTTGACGCGGTCCCAGCGGCGGTCGCGGTCCATCGCGTAGTAGCGACCGACAAGGGAGCCGATCCGCCCGACGCCGGCATCGTCCATCCATCCCTGGACGGTCTCCAGGAAGCCGGCGCCCGAGTGGGGCAGCGTGTCACGGCCGTCGGTGAAGGCGTGCAGCACGAGGTCAGACACGCTCAGCTCGGCGGCCAGCTTGATCAGCGCCTCCAGGTGCTCAAAGCCCGAGTGCACGCCGCCGTCTGACACCAGGCCGATCAGATGCACGCGTGGCGCATCGGCGAACGCTTGCGCCAGCACCGGATTGCGCGCCAGCTCGCCGTTGGACACGGCCTCGTCGATCCGGGTCAGGTCCTGCATCATCACCGACCCCGCGCCCAGGTTCAGGTGCCCGACCTCCGAGTTGCCCATCTGGCCCTCGGGCAGCCCGACGGCGAGCCCGCAGGCGGTCAGCGAGCTGTGGGGATAGGTCGCCCACAGCTCATCGAACACGGGTGTCTGGGCCAGCGAGATCGCGTTGCCCGAACCAGCGGGGGCGATCCCCCAGCCGTCGAGCACGATCAGCGCGGCGCAGGCGGCGGGCAGCGATTGGGCTCCGCACGCCAGGGCCATCAGCCGGCCGCGGCCACGATCGCCGCCAGGGACTCGGCTTCGAGACTGGCGCCGCCGACCAGCGCCCCATCGATGTCGGGCAGCGCCATCAGCTCGGCGGCGTTCTCGGCCTTGACGCTGCCGCCGTAGAGGATCCGTGTGCGCTGCGCCTGCTCGGGCGAGCGGTCGGCGACAAGCGCGCGCACGAAGGCGATCGCCTCCTGGGCCTGCTCGAGGGTGGCCACGCGGCCGGTGCCGATCGCCCAGATCGGCTCGTAGGCGATCACCACCTCACCCAGCCGAGCCGGGTCCAGCCGGGCAACGGCCTCCTGGACCTGGTGGCGCAGCTTGCGCTCGGTGTCGCCCCGCTCGCGTTCGTCCTCGGTCTCGCCGACGCACAGGATCGGGCGCAATCCCGCCTCCAGCGCCGCCGGCAGCTTGAGCTGCAGCGCCTTGTCGGTCTCGCCGAACAGCTGGCGGCGCTCGGAGTGGCCCAGGAGCACGCCGTTGACCCCCAGCTCGGAGAGCATCGCCGCGGAGACCTCGCCCGTGAACGCGCCCTGGGCGGCATGGTGCATGTTCTGGGCGTAGACCTCCACGCGGGACCCGCGGGTGGAGTCGGTCATCGCCTCCAGGGCCGTGAACGTCGGGCAGATGGCCACGTCGACGCCGTCGGCGGTCGAGACGCGGGGCAGCAGCGCCTGGATGAACGCCTCGGCCTCGCCGACCGTCTTGTGCATCTTCCAGTTGCCGGCGATCAGCGGTGTCCGGCGCTCGCCTTCGGTGGCTGTGGCGGAGCTCACGCCAGCGCCTCCACCCCGGGCAGCTTGCGGCCCTCCAGCAGCTCCAGCGCGGCGCCGCCGCCGGTGGACAGGTGGGTGACGCTGTTGGCCAGCCCGAAGCGCTGCAGCGCCGCGACCGAATCCCCGCCACCGACCACCGTGGTCCCCGACGCCCGTGCGACCGCCTCAGCGACGGCGCGCGTGCCGGCGGCGAACGGCTGCACCTCGAAGGCGCCCATCGGGCCGTTCCAGAAGACCGTGCCGGCCGCGGCGATGATCGATCCGTAGGCCTGCGCGGTGTGCGGCCCGATATCGAGTCCCATCATCCCGTCGGGCACGTCGATCCCGTCCAGAGCCTGGACGGTCGCGTCGTCGGCCAGTCGATCGGCGATCACCAGGTCACGCGGGAGCTCGAGCGCCGCCCGGACGTCGCCGGCCCGGGCCAGCGCCTGCCTGGCGAGCGGGATGTCGTCCTGCGCGCACAGCGAGGCGCCGATCTGATGGCCCTGGGCGGCCAGGAACGGAAAGCACATCGCGCCGCCGATCAGGATCGTGTCGGCGACCTGCTCAAAGCGCTCGATCACGCCGATCTTGTCGCTCACCTTGGCCCCGCCGAGGACCGCCACCAACGGCCGCGCGGGGTCCTCCAGCAGGCCACCGAGCGCCGACACCTCCCGCTCCAGCAGCAGCCCGGCGGCCCGGTCGGAGACCAGCCGCGCGACGCCCTCGGTCGAGGCGTGGGCGCGGTGCGCGGTGCCGAACGCGTCGTTGACGTAGACATCAGCCAGGCGCGCCAGGGCCGCGGCCAGCTCAGGGTCGTTCTTGGTCTCACCCGGCTCGTAGCGAACGTTCTCCAGCAGCAGCAAGTCGCCGGGCTTCATCGCCTGCACCAGTACCTCGATGTCGGGGCCCACCACCGCCGGGGCCAGCGCCACGTCGGTGCCGAGCAGGTCGGCGAGCTGCGCGGCGACCGGCGCCAGCGACAGCTCGGGGTCACGATTCTTGGGGCGACCCAGGTGCGAGACGAGCACCAGCGCGGCGCCGCGGTCGCGCAGCACCTCGATCGTCGGCAGCGCGGCGCGGATCCGCGTGTCGTCGGCCACCTTTCCGTGATCGAGCGGCACGTTGAAGTCCACTCGCACCAGCACCCGCTTGCCGCGGATGTCACCCAAGTCCCCGAGCGTTCTCACAGCAGTCTCTGCACGAGGTCGCAGACGCGGTTGGAGTAGCCCCACTCGTTGTCATACCAGGCCACCACCTTGACCATGGTGCCGTCCATCACGGCGGTCAGCTGCGAGTCGAGGATCGACGAGGCGGGGTTCTTGACGATGTCGGAGGACACGATCGGGTCCTCGGTGTAGATCAGCAGCCCCTGCATCGGACCGTCGGCGGCGGCCCTGAGCGCCGCGTTGACCTCTTCGACCGTCGTCTCCCGGTTGGTCTCGATCGTCAGGTCCACGACGCTGCCGGTGGGCACCGGGGCGCGCACGGCAAAGCCGTGCAGCTTGCCGTTGAGCTCAGGGATCACCAGCCCGATCGCCTTGGCGGCGCCGGTCGAGGCCGGGATCAGGTTGACGGCCGCGGCGCGGGCGCGGCGCAGGTCGCGGTGGGGCATGTCCTGGAGCCGCTGGTCGGCGGTGTAGGCGTGGATCGTCGTCATCAGCCCGTGCTTGATGCCGACGGTGTCATGCAACACCTTGGCCACCGGCCCCAGGCAATTGGTCGTGCACGACGCATTGGAGATGACGCTGTGCTGGTCGCGATCGTAGGCCTGGTCGAAGTTCACGCCCAGCACAACGGTGACGTCGGGGTTGATGGCGGGCGCCGAGATCACGACCTTCTTGGCGCCGGCGGCCAGGTGCTTGGCGGCGTTCTCACGATCGGTGAACAGGCCGGTGGACTCGATCACGACGTCGGCCCCCAGCTCTCCCCACGGCAGCGCGGCCGGGTCACGCTCGGCCAGCACGCGGATCTCGTTGCCGTCGACGACCAAGCCGGTGTCGGTGGCGTGCACCTTCCCGGGGAACGGTCCGTAGGTCGAGTCGTACTTGAGCAGGTGGGCGATCGTCTTGGGATCGACGAGATCGTTGACCGCCAGCCACTCGATGTCGGCACCCTGTTCGTAGGCGGCCCGGAAGACGTTCCGGCCGATGCGGCCAAAGCCGTTGATCCCGACCCGCACAGGCATGCCGTGTTCCTCCATCTTTCGGTGTGGCCCTCAGAAAACAGACCGATCGCGGAGGGTCTCCCGATCGGCTGGGAACAGGCTATCTCTAAAGTGCGATCCCGGTCATCGTCGCGAGACAACCTCCACCCGCAATCCGTCCGGATCTCGCATGTAGGCCGCGTAGTACCGGCGGCCGTACTGCGGGCGCTGGCCGGGCGCTCCGCCGTCCCTGCCGCCGGTGGCCAGGCCGGCGGCGTGGGCCGCGTCGACCGCCGCCTTTCCGCTGGCATGCAGGGCCAGATGGCCGTATCCGGGGCCGGGAGACAGGCCGCGCACGACGATCCACACCACCGGGCCGTTGATCCCGTAGGCGATCGCCGACTCTGACTGCAACATCCGCCGCGCCCCGAGCGCGTAGAAGACGGCGTCGTAGAACCGGGCCGCGCGCCCGAGGTCTGAGACCTCGAAGCCGACGTGGTCGATCACGAGTGCATCGTTCCGGCCGTCACGCCGGTTTGGTGACGTCGCGGTGCACGACCTCGACGAGGTAGTCCTCGACGGCGCCGTAGCGCTCGGCCAGGTGCTCGGCGATCGCCACCGAGCGGTGGCGCCCGCCGGTGCAACCCACCGCCACCACCAGATGGGCCTTGCCCTCGGCCAGGTACTGGGGCAGTAGATAGTCCAGCAGCGGATGCATGCGCTCGTAGAACGCGTCGAGCTCGCCCTCACGGTTGATGAAGTCGACCACGCGCTGGTCCTTGCCGGTCAGCGGCCGGAAGTCCGATTCGTAATGCGGGTTCGGCAGGAACCTGACGTCGAACATCAGGTCGGCGTCCCGGCTGGGGCCGTACTTGAAGCCAAAGCTCTGGAAGGTGACCGCCAGCCGCCCGGGCGTCCGCGTCGGCAGCAGCTCGTCGGCCAGCTTGCGGCGCAGCATCGCGGCCGTCAACCCGCTGGTGTCGATCACCACGTCGGCCCGCTCCCGCAGCGCGCCGAGCAGCGGGCGCTCCCGGGCGATCCCCTCGGCCACGCTGCCGGTCGGGGCCAGCGGATGGCGGCGCCGGGTCTCCTTGTAGCGAGTCAGAAGCGTCTGCTCGTCGGCCTCCAGGAACAGGACCCGGTGCCTGACGCCGCTGGCGCGCAGGTCGTCGAGCATCGCCGCCAGGCCCTCGAAGTAGCTGCCGCCGCGCACGTCGGAGGCGACTGCAGCGCGGGCGACCTTGGAGCCGCTGTGCATGAACAGCTCCACCAGCGAGCGGATCATCTCCGACGGCAGGTTGTCGACGCAGAAGTAACCCTCGTCCTCAAAGGCCGCCATCGCCGTCGATTTGCCCGCACCTGAGAAGCCGGTGATCACGACCAGATCTGTCAGCGCGGAGGATTCCATTCATCAAAGCTTGACGCCCACGGCGGACAAGGGCGTCGGCGCGCCCAGCCACCGCAGTGTGCGACGATCCCCGCGTGCACCGCCGCGGCGCTCGTACCGTCAGTGTGGCGGCGCTGGTACTGACGCTCCTCGGCGCGTCCGTCGCGCTGGGCCAGCCGCGCGCGGCGGCGGCTGACGCTCCGCTGGTGGCGATCGTGTCCGACAACCAGACGGGGCGGGTGATGCCGCCCGGGTTCGTCGGCATCTCGTTCGAGTACCGAGCGCTCCACCTCTACACCGGACGCGACCCCAGAGCAGTGGATCCAGTGCTGGTCCAGTTGCTGCGCCAGTTGGCGCCCGGGCAGGCACCGGTGCTGCGGATCGGCGGCGACAGCACCGACGCGACCTGGTGGCCGGTGCGCGGCGTGATCCCGCCTGGCGGGGTCACCTACAAGCTGACCAAGGGCTGGCTGCGCACGACTCAGGCGCTGGCCGCCGATCTGGGGGCGCACCTGATCCTCGGCGTGAACCTCGCCGCGGGACGGCCCGCGCTGGCGGCGGCGGAAGCCCGCGCGCTGCTTGAAAGGATCGGGCGCCAGTACATCTCGGCGCTGGAGATCGGCAACGAGCCGGACCTGTACGGCACCTTCGCGTGGTACCGGGACCGGCGCGGCCAGGTGTTCCGCGCGCGCAACCGCCACTACAGCCTGACCGCGTTCATCAAGGACTTCTGGCATTTCGCCCAGGCCCTGCCGCGGGTGGCGCTGGCCGGGCCGGCGTTCTCCAGCCCGGGCTGGATGGGCGGGCTGGGCCGGTTCATCTCCAGCGAGAAGACGGTCAGGATCGTCACCTATCACCGCTATCCGCTGCGGGCGTGTATCACCGATCCCACCTCCCCGGGCTACGCCTCGATCGCCAACCTGCTCAGCGACAGCTCATCCGCCGGGCTGGCGGCGCCGGTGGCCGCCTACGCGGCGCTGGCACACGCCCACGGGCTCCAGTTCCGGATCGGCGAGCTCAACTCGGCCTCCTGCCAGGGACGCGCCGGCACCAGCGATACGTTCGCCTCGGCGCTGTGGGTGCTCGACACGCTGTTCAACATGGCCAGCGCCGGCGTCGACGGAGTCAACATCCACACGCTCCCGGGGGCGCCCTACCAACCGTTTGAGTTCTCGCAGAGCACCACCGGCAGCTGGCAGGCGACCGTGCAACCGGAGTACTACGGCCTGTTGATGTTCGCCCGGGCTTTCCCCCCCGGCGCCCGGCTGCTGTCGGTCAACGCGCCCACCGGACCGGTCAAGGTGTGGGCGACCCGGGCCCCCGACGGCACGATCCGCGTGGTGCTGATCAACAAGGACACCACCGCCGCCCACAGCGTGGCGCTGGAGCTGCCGGGAGCGCTGAGCGGAGCGTCGCTGGAGGCGCTGCAGGCAGCCAGCGTCTCCTCGACCACCGGCGTCACGCTGGGCGGGCAGTCGTTCGCCAGCCCGACGAGCACCGGGACCTTCCCGGGACCCGAGAGCACCCCGAGCGTGTACCCGACGCTCGGCTCCTACTCGATCGACCTGCCGCCGGCCAGCGCGGCGATGCTGACGCGGGGCCCGTAGGTTTCAGACCCCGGACCGCGCCGGACCGGTTAGCAGTGCGCATCGAGGCCGGGTTTCAGACCCCGGTCCGGTGAAGCTCGCGGTACATCTCGCGCGCCAGCTTGCCCGGCAGTCCGGGCACCGCCTCGAGCTCTTCCCGAGACGCGGTCAGGATCGCGTCCGGCGAGCCGAAGTGGGCCAACAGCGCCCGCTTGCGCGCCGGGCCCACGCCCGGCAGCTCGTCGAGCATCGAGGCGGTCATCGCGCGGTCGCGCCTGATCCGGTGGTGGGTGATCGCGAACCGGTGAGCCTCGTCACGGGCGCGCTGGAGCAGCTGCAGCTCCGGGGTGTCGTGCGCCAGCACCAGCGGCGCCTCGCGGCCGGGGATGAACACCTCCTCGATCCGCTTGGCCAACGAGATCACCAACACGCCGCGCTCCCGGAAGACCCGCAGCGCGCGCAGGCCCGCCGACAGCTGGCCCTTGCCGCCGTCGATCACCACCAGATTGGGCAGCGCGGCGAAGCTCGGGTCGTAATTCTTGTCGTGCGGGGAGACGTCGCGCTGACTCTCCCAGCGGGCGATCCGGCGGCCCAGCACCTCCTCCATCGAGGCGAAGTCATCGGGCCCGTCGTTTTGACCGGCGACTACCGCGTCGCCGACCGTGAACACCTTGAAGCGCCGGTAGTCGGACTTCTTCGGCGCGCCACCTTCGAACACGACCATCGAGGCGACCGTGTTGGTCCCCATCAGCGTCGAGATGTCAAAGCACTCGATCCGCAGCGGAATCGTGTCCAGGCCGAGCGCTCTTTGCAGGCCATCGAGCGCCTCGACGCGCTGCTGGCGGCGGCGCTCGGAACGCAGCTTCTCCTGATCCAGCGCCAGCCGCGCGTTGCGCTCGGCCAGCTCCAGGATCCGGCGCTTGTCGCCGCGCTCGGCCGCCCGGATCTCCACCGGCCCGTCGCGGCGGCTGGCCAGCGCCTCGGCCAGCGCCGGCGCGGGGTTGGGTGGGGAGCACAATTCCCGTTGGACGATCAGCAGCGGCGGGACCGACATCGCGCTGGCGTAGTACTGCAGAATGAACGCCTCGGCGACCTCGGCGACTCCTTCGCCGGCGGCGTTGTCCAGATAGAAGCTCTGGCGGTCGGCGAGGACCCCGTCGC
>OBLU010006008.1_pt1 | contig 10842 bp, 11 predicted proteins | sample 1518681 | NCBI WGS metagenome assembly OBLU01 (sample SAMEA3539304, study PRJEB22396) | soil metagenome | biome: tundra; feature: field; material: soil | place: USA | collected 2010-05 | depth 0.15 m
GGCGCAACCCGGGCTGCTCAATGTGCCTCGGCATGAACCCCGACATCCTGCAGCCCGGCGAGCGATGCGCCAGCACGAGCAATCGCAACTTCGAGGGCCGCCAGGGGCGCGGCGGACGCACCCACCTCGTCTCACCGGCGATGGCGGCGGCGGCGGCAGTCGAGGGCCGTTTCGTCGACGTGCGCCATATGGCCGTGCCGGCGGCGGCACGCGGATGAAGCCGTTTCACCGCGAGGATGGCATCCTGATCCCGCTCGACCGGTCCGATGTCGACACGGATCAGATCATCCCCAAGCAATTCCTCAAGCGCATCGAGCGAACCGGCTATGGCGCGTTCCTGTTCCACGACTGGCGTCGAGACGCGTCCGGCGAATCGCGAGCGGATTTCGTCCTCAACCAGGAGGCGTACGCGCCCGGAACCGTGATGGTCGCGGGGCGCAATTTCGGGTGTGGGTCATCGCGCGAGCACGCCGTCTGGGCGCTCTCCGATTACGGGATCCGCGCCGTCATCTCCGAGTCCTTCGGGGACATCTTCCGGACCAACGCGCTGGGGTGCGGTCTGCTCCCGGTGACACTCCCCGAGCATGAGGTTCGAGCCTTGCTCGACCTCGCCGCCGAGCAACCGGGGATCACGGTCGCGGTCGACCTCGAGGACCAGACGGTCACGTGCGGGGACCTGCGGTACGCGTTCACCATCGACCAGTTCGTGCGCCGGCGTCTGCTCGAAGGGCTCGACGACATCGCGCTGACCATGGAGCACGAGGCGGAGATCACGGCGTTCGAGGCGCGCCGCCCGGCGTGGATGCCGCACCTGGCGCGCGCCGGAGCGGGCTCGTGAAGGCAAATATCGTCATCCTTCCCGGAGACGGAGTCGGCCCGGAGGTCGTCAACGCCGCGCTCAGCGTGCTCGCGACGGTCTGTGACGCGGCTGACGCTCAGGTGAGCATCGATGTGCACCTCATCGGCGGACGTGCCATCGACGAGTTCGGCACGCCCCTTCCCGACGAGACTCTCGAGGCCTGCAGAGCCGCCGACGCGGTGCTCCTCGGCGCGGTCGGCGGTCCTGCATGGGATCACCTGCGCGGGGAGCAGCGCTGCGAAGCGGGCCTCTTGCGCTTGCGACGCGAGATGGACGTCTTTGCCAACGTCCGTCCCGTCAAGGTGCACCCCCATCTCGCCGATCGCACGACGTTGCGCCCCGAGGTCATCAGGGGAACGGACCTCGTGATCGTTCGCGAGCTCACCGGCGGCGCCTATTTCGGCCTACCCCGGGGGCGGACCGGCGCCGGTCCTGATGAGATCGCTCGCGACAGCATCGTCTACAGCGCCGCTGAGATCGAGCGCGTCGCGCGGGTCGCGTTCAAGCTCGCCCAGTCGCGTCGCATGCAGCTCACTTCCATCGACAAGGCAAACGTGCTCGTGACAAGCCAGCTGTGGCGCGAGGTCGTGAGCGCACTCGGCGCGGAGTACCCCGCCGTGACGCTGACCCACGAGCTCGTCGACTCGTTTGCGATGCGCCTGGTGCGCGAGCCGGCGAGCATCGATGTCGTCGTGACCGAGAACCTCTTCGGCGACATCCTGAGCGACGAGGCAGCCGTGCTTGCGGGTTCGCTCGGCCTGCTGCCGTCGGCGAGCCTCGGGGCGTCCGACCAGGGTTTGTACGAGCCGATCCACGGGAGCGCGCCCAGCCTCGCGGGACGCGGTATCGCCAACCCCTACGGCACCATCCTCTCGGTGGCGATGCTGCTGCGCCACTCGCTCCATCGCGACGACCTGGCCGGAGCCATCGAGGCGGCCGTCGACGTATGCATCAGCGAGGACGTGCTCACCGCGGACCTGGGTGGTGCGACGGGCACCGATGCGGTCGCCGACGCCGTTGCCCGTGAGGCCCTGCGACACCTCGGTGCGCGCAGCGGAGTTGCATCGTGAGCGTGGAGATCTACGACACGACGTTGCGCGACGGCGCGCAGGGCGTCGGCATCAACTTCTCGGTGTCGGACAAGCTGCGCATCGCGGATCATCTCGACGCGCTTGGAGTCACCGTGATCGAGGGCGGCTGGCCGGGAGCCAATCCGACCGACACCGAGTTCTTCGCCGCGATGCAGAGCCACCCGCTCTGCAACGCCACCCTGGCGGCGTTCGGGGCGACTCGCCGTCCGGGACTGCCGGCACAGGACGATCTGCAGCTGCGGACCCTGCTCGACTCGATGGCGCCGATCATCACCCTGGTGGGCAAGGCGTGGGACCGCCAAGTGGCAGACGTGCTGCGCACCACCAACGATGAGAATCTCGCCATGATCGCGGACTCGGTCGGCTGGTTCGTCGATCGCGGCCGCCGTGTGGTGTACGACGCCGAGCACTTCTTCGACGGATACAGCAGTGACCAGGACTACGCGCTGAGGTGCCTCGACGCGGCCGTCAACGCGGGCGCCGAGCGGATCACCCTGTGCGACACCAACGGCGGAACGCTGCCCGACCGTGTCGAGTCCGTGGTCCGCGAGGTCACGGCGCGATTCGGCAGCGTCGCGGGCATTCACTGCCACGACGACTCCGGGTGTGCCGTGGCCGCCACGCTCGCCGCCGTCCGCGCGGGCGCCGTCCAGGTGCAGGGGTGCATCAACGGCTACGGGGAGCGCACCGGCAACGCCAACCTCTGCACCCTGATTCCCAACCTGCAGCTCAAGATGGGCGTGCACGTCATCGCGGACGAACAACTGGCGCGCCTGACGGAGGTCGCGCGAGACGTTGCAGAGATCGCCAACATCGCGCCACCGCTCTCGGCGCCGTACATCGGGCAGGCCGCGTTCACGCACAAGGGCGGTCAGCATATCGACGCGATGAGCAAGGCGTCGTACGCGTACCAGCACATCGACCCGGCGCGAGTCGGCAACGAACGCCACTCGGTGATCACCCAGCAATCAGGCCGGGGCACCGTGCTCGAGAAGGCTGCGGCGTTCGGGGTCGACCTGACCCAGGATCGAGCTCTCGCTCGTCGCATCGCCGACCAGGTCAAGGAACTGGAGTTCAGCGGTCACTCGTTCGAGGGCGCAGAGGCGTCCTTCGAGCTGCTCGTCCACCGGGCGCGCGGCAATCCCGCACCATTCACGTTGATCGATTACATCGCGCTCGTCGAGCAGCGCGAAGGGCGTTCGCTGGTGTGCGAGGCAACCATCAAGGTGCGGGTCGGTGTCGAGGTCGTCCATACGGCGGCCGAGGGCAACGGCCCCGTGAACGCCCTGGACGCCGCCTTGCGCAAGGCGCTGACCCCGAGCTATCCCGAGATCGGCTCGACGCAGCTTTTCGACTACAAGGTGCGCGTGCTCGACGGCCGGGACGGCACCGCCGCCGTGGTCCGAGTGCTCGTCGAGAGCGGCGATCACCACCACCGCTGGAGCACCGTCGGCTGCAACACCAACATCATCGAGGCGTCCTGGAGCGCGCTGGCGGACGCCTTCGAGTACGCGATCATCGCGACTCGCGAACGATCAGGCCTTCCGAGCAAGCACCTGGAGGTAGTCTGACTCGAGCGTGAGGCCGCCACCCGAGACCCGGTTCAGCTCGGCGAAGAGCTTTTTGCCATCCTCGCGCATGGACGCCGCCTGGTCGGCATCGACCATGCTGAACATCGCCATCATCGGGGGGTTGGTCCGCTCCCAGAACTCCCAGCCGGCATCGAGTGAATTGAACTCGAATGTCAGCGCCTGCGGGTAGATCTCGATGGACGAGGTCAGACCCTTGAAGCGGCGATGGACCTCATCGACGTCCCCCCATTCGAACGGGGAGTGCATCCCGGGTGGCGGAGCCGGCCCTCGCTCAGCCATCAGTGCCGTGAAGCGGGGGAGAAAGCCCTTGGGCGCGTAGTTGGCCATGGCCACCAGGCCGCCGCGTTTGGTGACCCGGAACATCTCACTCGCAACTCGATCCGGGTTTGGAGCGAACATCGCCCCGAAGACCGACGCCACGACATCGAAGCGCTCGGCGGGAAAAGGCAGGTCCTCGGCGTCAGCCTCGAGCCACTCGATTGCCATGCCGAGTGAGCCGCTCCGTGACCGCCCGAGTTCGACCATCGCGGGGGTCAGATCGGTGGCCACGACGGTCGCGCCGAGCCGAGCCGCAGCGATCGCGAAGTTGCCGTTGCCGGCGGCGACATCCAGCACCTCCGATCCGGCCTGGAGACGGCTCCGTTGGGCGAGTTCGATCGCATGCGGCTCGAGGTGCACGGCGAGCTCGCCGTAGTCGCCGAGAGACCACATCCAACGGATCGCGTCCTTCATATCAGCGTCGCCCGCCACGGTCAACCTCCTATGCGGCGACGTCACGCCGCGCCAGCACGACGCCGGCGGATCCGAAACCCACGGCCGCGATGACCAGCATCGCAATCAACCCGCCCACGAACACCGGGGTGATCAAGGGTGTCCCGTAGAGCTGAAACACTGACAGGTTGTCCGCCCAGTTCGGCCATTTGAAGAGTGGCCCCAGCTCAAAGACGAGGTATGAGATCACCGTGATGGTGGAGAGCGTCACCACGGCAACCCGCGGTCGCCAGCCGGCAAGCAGTGCTCCCACCGCGGCGATGGTGAGCCCGAAAGGCAGGAGCAGGGCGGCGGAGCTCAGCATCTTCCCGACGTCCAGGGGGATCGCCTCCGCGGGCGCGAGGGCAAGGATCAGCGCCGTGGCGACGAACGACATGATCGTCAAGGTCACCGTCAGCTCGGCGGCGCGCTCTGCGAGCACACGCCACCGCGGGATCGGCTCCGCGAGCTGCATCTCCAGGACGCCGGACGAGTCTTCGCTCGACCAGCGCGAGACGGAGGTGATCGCGAAGATGGCGACCAGCGCCTGCGCGAAGCTGAGCCAGATGAGCGCGAGCAACACGGTCTGCACGTCGCCGGGCAGGCCGCGCAGGTAGGGACTGAGAGTCGGCGTCGATGCGAAGAACGTGGCGGTGATGTTCACCAACAGCACCACCGATCCGGCCGTTACGGCCAGCCCCGCCGTCCACCCAAGCGCGCCGACCCGTCGTATCCACAACCCGCGCAGGACCGGAGTGCGCAGCAGCGGGTTGGACGACACTTCGTGAACTTCGGGGGCGCGCCGGCGGCGCGTGCGGATCAGTCCGGCGCCGATGTCGCGTCGGACAAAGGCGGCAGATGCCGCCACGGTCGCGATTGCGCCGATGACGAACAGGAGGATGGTTGCGGCAACGTCGAAGGTTCCGCCCGGGGCAACCGAGTTGGACTGGTTGAAGAGAGTGAAGACGGAGATGTCGGTGAACGGCGCTCGATGAATGCTCGACCTGCCGATGCTGTCGAGCAGAAACATGGCCACGAGCACGACGCTCCCAGCTGAGGCGGCAGAGCGGAAATCGGCGGCCAGCTGCGCAACCAGGAGCCCGATGCCGAAGCAGGCGAGCGTGAGGCCCCAGAGCGCTACGCTCTCCCCCACCAGGCCGGCGACCTGCGTTGGAGTGCCGGCGATGAGGCACCCCAACCACCCGGCCGCGCCGGTCAGGACCACGATCTCCGCGCTGAGCATCGCGAAGAACACGCTCCGGCTGACGAGCAGGCAAAGCCGGGGGATGCCGGACGACAGCCATGACTCGACGAGGCCACGGTCTTCATCACGGCGCACGGCGCCGCACGCGCTGACCAGGCCCCACGCCGCGAACAGGATGGCGAAGAAACCATAGCCTCGCCATTGCAGATACCCGGCGGCGGTGTCCGGCCGGATCGGGGACGGTAGCAGCCAGTTGAACTGGGCGCCGAGCACCGTTATCGAACGCCCGAACGCCTCCTGCGCCGCTCGCGTCTTGCCGGCAATGATCGGAAAAGCCGCGCTGTTGACGAGCACGTAGAAGATCCCGAAGTACACCATCGCGATCAGTCCGATTCGATGGAGGCGGAGCAGGAGGCGGGGCGACATCACTTGCTGTAGTAGCTGAGGAAGATCGACTCGAGGCTGGGCTCTCTGCTCACCATGTCGGTCACCGTGTGGCCGCTGATGGCAGCGAGCAGCGGATCGAATCCACCGTGCACCGTGCAGGTGAGTCGCGAGCCCTCGACAGCGACGGCCTCGACTCCGGCTGCAGCGCGAACGGCGGCCTCCGGAACGTCACCGCTGAACTCGATGACCACCTCGTGGAAGCGCAGCTCGTGCACCTTGTCCATGGTCATGTCGGAGACGAGCCGGCCCTCACGGATGATGCCGACCCGCGAGCACGTCTCCTCGACTTCAGACAGCACGTGCGACGAGAGGAACACGGTGCCACCTGCCGCCCTGGCCTCACCCACGAGTCGCTGGAACGTCTGCTGGTTGAGCGGATCCAGGCCACTGGTCGGCTCATCCAGGATGAGCAGACGTGGACGATGCATGAACGCCAGCACCAGCCCCAACTTCTGCTTGTTGCCGCGCGAGTATTCCCGGAAGCGCCGGCCGAGGTCGAGCTCCAGCCGCTCCGACAGCTCCTTGACGCGCGAGCTTTCGATCCCACCGCGCATGCCGCCGAGGTATGCGACGACCTCGCTGCCGCGCATCCCGCCGAACTGGGGCAGCTCTCCGGGGAGGTAGCCGACTTCACGTTTCACCGCAACGGCTTCCCGGTCGCAGTCGAGCCCGAAGACGGTGGCGGTGCCTGCCGATGCGTGGATGACTCCCATGAGCAGCCTGATCGTGGTGGTCTTGCCCGCGCCGTTGGGTCCGAGAAAGCCGAACACCTCACCTTCGGCGACCTCCAGGTCAAGGTTGAAAAGGCCGTGACCCGACCCGTAGTCCTTGGTGAGCCCATGCATGACGACTGCGTTGGTCATCTGCCCCTCCGCTTTTCGAGGCGTCGCATCACGATTGGAAACTGCATGGTCCACTCCTCGCACCAGTCCGCCATTGCCTGGAGCCTCTGGCGTCCCTGCCCACCGGGAGCAACCCGGGCACCCTGTCGCAGCCGTGCCACCAGTTCATTCATCTGCGCGGTGCGCGCCGCGATGATCGACTCGATGCTGTAGAGCGCCTCGTAGAGGACCCGCCGACTGCCGGGCTGGCCGACCGCCCGCGCCAGGCCCAGCTGCGCCAGTTGTCGCGACGCGACGCTGGCGCCGCTCTTGGCGATGCCGAGATCGGCGGCGATGTCGTCGAGCGTCGCGAGCTCGCGCTGGAGCAGCAGATACGCGTAGATGCGTCCGGTGTTCCGGGGGATCCCCCAGCCGGCCATGAGCTGCCCCATGTCGTCGATGAAGGTCATCTGTGCTCTGGTCATCGATGCACGCCCACGTTCAGTAAATTCAGAATATCACGATCAAAGGACAGGGCAGCGCCGGCTGCTCGAGCAGGCTACGCTTGGCGTCATGCCCGACGTACAGCGGATTCTCGACGCGATGCTCGCGATCTCGTCGGACCTGGAACTGCCGGCGGTCATGAGGCGCATCGTCGAGGTCGCGTGCGATCAGACCGGTGCCCAATATGGCGCGGTCGGCGTCCTCGTTGCCGCGACCCCCGATGGCGAGGTCCTGCTGTCCGAATTCGTCACCGAGGGAATCGACGCCACCGTGGCACTCCGGATCGGGCATCCCCCGAGGGGTCGTGGCATCCTCGGGCTCGTCATCCGCGACCCGCAGCCGCTGCGCCTCGAGGACCTCGGGACGCATCCGGACTCGGTCGGATTCCCGCCCGGTCACCCGGCGATGCGCACGTTCCTGGGCGTCCCGATCCGTATTCGTCATGCGGTCTTCGGCAATCTCTACCTCACCGAGAAGCGGGCTGGTCCGTTCACCGCCGCCGACGAGACCATGGCCGTGGCGCTGGCGAGCGCCGCCGGAGTCGCGATCGAGAACGCTCGCCTGCATGAGCATGTCCAGGATCTCGCGCTCCTCCACGATCGCGAGCGGATCGCGCGAGACCTGCACGACACCGTGATCCAGCGGCTCTTCGCCACGGCGCTGGGTCTCCAGGCTCTCTCCCGTGTGGCCGGCGACATTGGCGTCGCCGACAAGATCCAGGCGGCCGTCGACGACCTCGACGCGACCATCCGCGAGATCCGCAGCGTGATCTTCGAACTGAGTTCAAGCGAACGAGGGCTCTCCGGCTGCCGGGCGCGCGTGCTCGCTCTCGTCGCTGAGACGACGCCCGTCCTGGGATTCGCGCCGCATGTCGGTTTCGACGGTCCGGTCGACACGATCGTCGGAGCCGAACTCTCCGAACAGCTCCTCACCGCGCTCCGCGAACTCCTCAGCAACATCATCCAGCATGCGCGTGCCAGCGCGGTCGCGATCAGTGTCCACGCCGGCTTCGAGGTGATCCTGACGGTCGAGGATGACGGCATCGGTATGAAGGGCATGCGGGGCGCCGGGCTGGGTCTCGCGAATCTGTCGGAGCGGGCTCGTGACCTCGGCGGCTCATTCACGCTGGACGCTGATCGCCCGCGTGGCGTGCGGGCCGTCTGGTCGGTCCCGCGGGAGTCACGCAGGAAGAGCTGATCAGGCGCGGACGGGGCTCACCCGAGCGCGAACCGGCCGCTCGAGGTTGCGGGTCACGCGAACGAGAAAGGAGCGGATGCTCGCCTCGGCGATGCGGTGCAGGAGCAGGACGTCGGCACGCCGGCCGACAAAGCCGAGCGGCGGGTCGTAGCTCGCCATCAACGTGATCTGACTTGTCTTCGAACCGAGTGGTGCGAACTCGAGATCACCGTCGAGATGCGGAAACAAGCGAGTCGCCCCCGGCGCCCACCAGTGCATCGGGACCACCAGCAGGTCCTCGCGCTCATACGGTTCGGCGAGATCGACGTCGATCGTCTTGCCGAGACGCGGCACGCCGAGGAGTGGGGTCAAGCGGAGCGACAGCCGTTCGCCCTCCCGATAGGCAGCTCCCGCGCTGGCGGCGATCAGGGCGTGCGGATCGGTACGCACCCGCGCTCTGATCTCGTCAAAGTCGCGATCGATCTGCACGAAGTCGTGGATGAGCATGGCGCCAGCATCGGACGAATCAACGACCACCGACAGTGCCTCAGGGCTGTGATCCATGTGACCAATGACCCGCCTACACTGAAACGGTGGCGTCCACCCGAGTCCGCGTGCTGCTCTGCGACGACCATGAGTTGGTACGCCGAGGGCTCCGAGCGTTGCTGGAGTCGGATCTGACCGTCGAGGTGATCGGTGAGGCAGGCTCCGCGGACGAGGCGGTGGCGACCGCCGCGGCCACCACACCCGACGTCGTCGTCATGGATGTGCGCATGCCCGGGCGCTCCGGAATCGAGGCCTGCCGGGACATCCGAGCGCAGCGAGAGCAGACCAGGGTGCTCATCCTCACGTCGTTCGCGGATGACGAGGCGCTCTTCAGCGCGATCATGGCCGGCGCGTCCGGATACGTCCTCAAGCAGATCCACGGCAGCGACCTGCTCGACGCAATCCATCGAGTCGCGCACGGGGAGTCGCTGCTCGACCCGACCGTGACCGGGCGTGTCCTCGCTCGGATTCGGGGCGATGTCACGGCAGGCGATGAGGATGGTGGCGTGGAGCAGTTGACGCCCCAGGAGCGGCGCATCATCGGCCTGGTTGCCGAGGGAATGACCAATCGGCAGATCGGCGAGCGCGTCCATCTTGCCGAGAAAACCGTCAAGAACTACGTCAGCAACATCCTGATGAAGCTCGATCTGTCACGCCGCGCGGAGGTGGCCGCATTCATGGCCAGACGCAAGCGGGGCGGCGACGCGCAGGACTGGTCCTAACCACTTTCAGGACCTTTGCCCCCCGAACGTCGCCCGGATTGGTCACGGGTTGATGTCTTGTGGCACTGGCTTGTGGACGGGCATCCGGCGAGGATGAGGTCCAGGTCTAATCAAATAAAGGAGACACCCACCATGACCAGTGGACTTCGTTGGCGCATCTTCGTCCTGCAGATCGGACTGATCGGCATTCTTGGGTTCGTGAGTGGGTTCGCCTTCTGGGGAAGCAGCTTCGCGACATCGACCGTGCACGATCAGCTCGCCGCGCAGCAGATCTACTTCCCAGCCGCCGGCACCGCTGCGATCACCTCGCTGCCCAAGGCCGATGCTGCGGCGATGACTCAGTACGCCGGCCAGGAGCTCCTCACCGGTCAGCAGGCTCAGGTCTATGCCAACAACTTCATCAACGTGCATCTCAATGAGATCGCCGGCGGCCAGACCTACTCGCAGCTCAGCACTGCCGCACAGGCCGCTCCCACCGATACCAAGCTCGCGGGCGAAGTGGCGACCATCTTCAAGGGCACCACGCTGCGCAGCATGCTGCTGAACGCCTACGGCTGGGGCCAGATCGGCCAGTTCGCCGGCTACGCGGCCATCGGACTCCTGGTGGCGACCATCGCAGTCCTCGGCGCCTTCGTCTTCGAAGTCTTCAGCTTCATGACAGCCGGAAAGAAGGAATCCACGACACGCGTGTCTCCGGCAACCTCGACCCAGGCACGGGGTATCGCGTAACCCCGAATCCCGGATAACTCACTCGATGACCCATCGGCCGCCGCCGGTGGGTCATCTGCGTTGTGGCACAACCGATCGCCCGTCATGGAAATGACACGACGCGCTCGTATGATGGGATCGTGCGAATGTTCTACTTCTACGGGGGACCGCCCTGGCTCGGATGGATCGTCTGGATGCTGGTGCTCATCGCGATCATCACGACTGTGGTCCTGGTCGCTCGCTCGTCGCGCCGTCACGCGATAACCCCGCATCAGTGGCACGGCGGGCAGTGGCAGGGGTACGGGCAGGGCTGGCCGAGTCCCGGGCTGCACGAGCTCGATATTCGCTATGCACGTGGCGAGATCACCCGTGAGGAGTACCTGCAGCGGCGCGCCGACATGCTCTCGCAGCCCGTACCCCCA
>OBLU010006009.1_pt1 | contig 10841 bp, 10 predicted proteins | sample 1518681 | NCBI WGS metagenome assembly OBLU01 (sample SAMEA3539304, study PRJEB22396) | soil metagenome | biome: tundra; feature: field; material: soil | place: USA | collected 2010-05 | depth 0.15 m
CCGGTTTGATTGTCGCCGCGGTGACGGCCCCGGCGTTTCTCGTGGTCGAGCACGTCCGCGCGCACCCCATGCTCCCGCTCGGGGTGTTTCGAACCCGGCAGTTCAGCGGGGCCAACGGGGTCACGTTCGCCGTCTACGGCGCCCTGGGCGGGGCTTTGTTCCTCCTACCGGTGGAGCTCCAACTCGTCGTGCGCTACAGCCCGCTCGAGTCCGGATTGGCCCTCCTTCCGGTGACCGGGATCATGTTGCTCTTCTCGGCCCGTTCGGGGCAACTGGCGGCGCATATCGGCCCCCGCCTGCAGATGACCGCCGGACCGCTCGTTGTGGCGGCCGGGCTCTTCCTCCTGACCCGGGCCACGCACAGCGGGAGCTACCTGGTCGAGGTACTCCCGGCCGTCATCGTCTTCGGCGCGGGCCTGGCCCTCACGGTGGCGCCACTCACCACCACCGCCATGGGTGCCGCACCGACCGAGCATGCCGGCGTGGCATCCGCCGTCAACAACATGGTGGCGCGGGCAGCCAGCCTGCTGGCCGTGGCGATCCTTCCGCTCGTGGCCGGGATCACCGGTGCCGCGGCGCTCCATCCGCACCACTTCGCCGGCGGCTTCCGCAACGCCATGATCATCGCCGGCCTCGCCTGCGCGGCCGGCGGGCTGCTGGCGGCCGCGACCATCCGCAACCCGCGGAACGCACCACGAACCGCCACCCGTCGTCACCCGAGGTACTCCTGCGCCCTCGACGGCACCCCGCTCCCATCCGACGGTGCGGCGGATGACGCGACGACGGACAGCTGAACGCACAAACGCACATCCGCCCTCAAGCGCGAGGCCCCGGCGTGGTCGGAAGGCCGGCGTCCTTCCATGCCACGAACCCACCTTCGAGGTCCGTCACGGCCGTGCGCCCCACGTGCAGCAGGCTGGCCGCGGCCAGGCTGGAGGCATATCCCTCCTGGCACACGACGACGACGGGCCGGGCGGGGTCCTCCGCTTCGGGCAGCCGGTGGGACCCGCCGGGATCGAGACGCCACTCGAGGTCGTTGCGTTCGACGACGAGGGCCCCGGGGATCTGGCCGAACTCGGCCCGTTGCGCCGCCGGCCGGATGTCGATCAACAGGCCGCCTCCGTCGTGGATCTCCTTCGCCTGGAGCGCATCGACGCGGCGGAGACCGCGGCGCGCCTGCGCCAGCAACCGATCGACTGCGCTCAAGGAGCCCACGAGGGATCGGACCGGTACTCGGCCCGATCGACGACGAGACCTTGGGCCTCTCGCCGGTAGAAGGTCATGGATGGCATGGGGGGAGAGTAGGCGTGCACGCTGGTGGCCGGGGCCGGTGCCGCGTTCACCACATCGTGGATGTAGGTGGGGCCGAACGCCGCGCCCCCGCCTGCCGCGAGGGTCCGGCGGGCCACCGTGCGGTCGGCTTGGATGTAGTGCTCTTCGAGGGTGCCCGCCACCACCCAGAGTGCCCCGACGGATCCGCCATGGTCGTGCAGCTCGAGACGACGGCCCTGGGGCCAATGGATGGCCCAGATCTCCAGTTCGTCGGTGAGCTCCAAGAGCTCGTACCGACGCTCGCTCAGCGTGGGGTCGGCCAGCGGCAGGAAACCGGCCATTTCCGTGACGTAGGCCTGCACGGCGTCGAGGAGCGCCAGCGGCCCCACTCCTGGCGGCGCCAGGACGTCATTCCAGGGCGACCGGTGGCGCTGGGCGCCTCCGCCAGGGAGGATCCGTCGTTCCTGCGTGATCGTCATCGTGGACCCTCCCAAGCCGGTCACCCGGCCCTAGATCTTTATTTCCGATGAGTTTAGTCATGTTTAGGCCCACGGCCAAGTGCGGTCCGCACCGAGACCCCCTACCGGGACCGGAACGCGATCACGGCAACGCTCAGGTTGAAGCGCCAGCCCCCACGGCAGAGGTCCCCGCCCCGGGCCGCTGGGCGCCGGTGCGCACTGCGATGGCTTCGGTGACCGACACGTCGGCGCCGCACGCCACACACCGCCGGCGATCGTCGAGCTCGCCCCCACACCCGCGGTGCTCGAGGACGATGGGCGGATCACCCTCTATGGCATAACGGTCACCCCAGTGCAGGAGGGAAACCAGAACGGGCCACAGGTCGGCTCCCTTGGTGGTGAGCCGGTACTCATAGCGCACCGGCCGCTCCTGGTAGGGCCGTTTGACGACGATCCCGTGCTCGAGCAGCCGCTCCAAGCGGCTCTGGAGGATGTTGCGGGCCACTCCGAGATCACGCTGCAGATCGTCGAAGCGACGGATTCCCAGGAAGATGTCGCGCACGATCAATATCGTCCACCGCTCACCGATGATCTCGAGCGTGGAAGCCATCGAGCAGTACTGGGTTGGGTAGTCCCGGTTCAGCATGCATCCAGCATAGCCCATGTTTCCGGGCATTGCATTGCATTATGCAACTCGGCGCTCTAGCATTCATTTTGTGACACAACTGACTGCGTTGCGTGGCGATACCCAAAGTCCGTCGGCCGCACGGCCCACCCTGACGGCGCTGGTCGTGCTGACGGGAGTGTTCCTGTCGTCGCTCGACCTGTTCATCGTGAACATCGCCTTCCCGAGCATCTCGCGCAGCTTCCACGGGGAGTCGCTGCGCTCGATGTCGTGGGTGCTGAGCGCGTACACCATCGTCTTCGCCTCCTTGCTGGTGCCGGCGGGCCGCTGGGCCGACCGGACCGGTCGGAAGAAGGCCTTCCTGCTCGGGCTGGGCATCTTCACCGCCTCGTCGGCTCTGTGTGCCGTCGCGCCGTCGCTCGGGCTCCTCGTGGCAGCCCGCATCCTCCAGGCCAGCGGGGGTGCGCTCATGTTGCCGACCTCACTCGGCCTCCTGCTCCCCGCCTTCGGGCCGGCACGCAAAGGGGCGGCGATCGGCCTGTGGTCGGCCGTGGGAGGCGCGGCAGCCGCCTTCGGACCGCCCATCGGAGGTCTTCTGGTCCAGGCCAGCTGGCGCTGGGTCTTCCTGGTGAACCTGCCCCTCAGCCTGGTCGCGCTTGTCGTCGGCGTGCGCGTCCTGCGGGAGATCAAGGACCCCGTGGCGCACAAGGCGGACCTCTTGGGGGCGGCGTTCCTCTCGATCGCGGTGGCCAGCCTGGCCGCGGCCATCGTCGAGGGATCGAGCTGGGGCTGGACGAGCGGGTCGATCCTGGGAGCGTTCGGGCTGGCCGTCGTCGCAAGCATGGCCCTGGTGGTTCGCTCGGGCCGGCACCCCAACCCGATCATTGAGCCGGCGGTCATCCGCCACCGGGCCGTGGCGCTCGCCGACGCGAGCTCGCTCGTCTTCTTTGCCGGCTTCGGCGCCATGGTGCTCGGGGGTGTCCTCTTCCTCACCGGGGTCTGGCACGAGTCCGTGCTGCGGGCCGGCTTCATGATCGCACCCGGCCCACTGGTGGCCTCGATAGCCGCCTTCCCCGGAGGGTTGCTCGGCTCGCGGTTCAGCCATCGGGCCGTCGGCACGGTGGGCAGCCTGCTCTTCGCCGTCTCGGCCATCTGGTGGATCACCCGGATCGGGGTGACACCGGACTACGTCGGCGCCTACCTCCCCGGCAGCCTCAGCGGAGGCTTCGGGGTGGGCCTCATGCTCCCGGCTCTCGGTGGCGCGGCTACCGCGCCCCTCCCACCCGAACGTTCGGCCACCGGCACGGCGCTCTACGCCATGTGCCGGCAGATCGGCCTGGTTCTGGGAGTCTCGTGCCTGGTGGCCGTGCTGGGCGCCGCCACCGGTGTCAACGCGGTCCACGCGTTCCATCACGCCTGGATCTTCATGGCGGCCTGCAGCCTGACGGCGGGGCTCATCCTGCAGGCGATCCCCCGCAAGGCACGGGTCCGGCAGGAGAGCGTCGAGACCTGCGCCGTAGCGCGGCCGGCCTACGTGCTGGCGGCCGGCAAGTGAGCCGGGGGTAGATAGCCGGGGTTCGCCACCAGCAACTGGTCGCGCGCCGACACGGCGAGGGCGCGGCCGACCGCAGCCCAATCCGCATCGCACGAACCGGCTCGGATGGCGCTGGCCAACGACCGGTCGCCGTCGAAACCGAGCGCCTCGAGACGGCGGTGGTGCGTTGCGGTGAAGATTGCGCCCCACCGCAGCTCGCGCTCGATGATCGACAGCACGTGGCGGCTGATGCGGGCCGTGAAGCGCGCCCCGCGCTCGGCCTCTTCACCGGCCGTGCGCTCGAGGTGCTCGCGTACCGCCTCGACGAGCTCGATAGCGGTCGGACGGCCAAAGGGCGACGGTGGGGCGGGCACGGCCGCCTCTTCGGGCGCGTCGTGCCAGGGCGGGGAGGGCGCCAGCCCCAACAGAACGAACAGGTCCCACTCGCTTTCGCACACGCGACGGCCGATGGCCGCCAGCTCGACCGAGCGCGTGGCCCCGCTGAGGTGGGCCGACGCCTGCATGGCACAGATGGTGGCCCACTTCACCGTGGCGTAGACCGACCACCAACGAAAACGCGCCGGGTCGATGGCCTCACCACCCGCCGCCACATAGGCGTCCAGCAGCTCGGTCACATCCCCGAAGCCGCCCACCTCTCCCGCCCCACCGAAGCGCCACGCCGGGGCACAGAGCCATGCCAGGTCCTCTGCCGCGTCCCCGACATGTGCCAGCTCCCAGTCGAGGACGGCACGGAGCCCTTCGGGACCGATCATGAGGTTGCCGAGGCGAAAGTCCCCGTGCACCGGCACCCGTCGGGACTCGGCGGGGCGGTTGACGGTGAGCCACCGGGCTCCGAATTCGAGGGCGGGGCGTACCTCGCCCAACGTATCGAGAAAGGACAGCGGGTCGTCGAGCGGGTCGTGGTCCGCCAGTCCCTCCGTGACCTCGGGGCCGAGCGCATGAATCGCGGCCAAGGCACTGCCGCACTGGGCCGTGAGGACCGCGCGGGCCGCCGCCCACTCGGGGTCGCGCAGGATCTTGCGCGGGATGGTCTCACCCTCGAGGCGCTCGACCACCAGCCAGCCGCAGCCCAGCCCGTCCGCCTCATCGTCGCCGTGGGCCAGCACGCGGGGTACCGGGACGCCCGCCGCTCCGGCGGCCCGGAGCAGGGCAACCTCCCCGCGCACCCGGCCCGGACCCGCGATGCCCTTGCCGCGGTCCTGCTGGATGATGCGCTCGTGGCACGTGCCATCGGGGTCGACCAGATCGAAGGCGCTCGTCACACGGGAGGCTCCACCGGAGACCTGGCGCAGATGGCGGACCTCGCCGCCGAGCACACGCCCGAGCGCGCGAGCCACCTCTTCGGTCGGGGGACCCACGGAGCTGGCGGACACCGACATCCGTTACTCGACGGGGACGACAGGCCTCCCGCTGCCGTCAGTCTGATGCAGGTACTCGGAGATGCCGTAGCCGGTACGGGTGGTTCCGTCCGGGTCGTGGTACGTCCACCGCGCCAACCCCTCGTTGACCACGGTCCCGCTCACCTGGCGGGTGCCGGCGACACGCAGCACGTCGCCCCGGAGGTCATAGGTGCGCCCGCTCTTGTCGAGCACCGCCAGGTGCACGACCTTGTGGGTCAATGCGTCGTCGGCCAATTCCGTGCGCAGGCGCCACTCGGCGACACTGGTGGCCGCGTTGCCGTCCCACACCCACCCGCGGTGAAGGTCACCGGCCTCGGTGCCGAGACGGATCCCCCCGAAGTGCATGTCGTCGCCCACGTTGATGCTGAACCACCGCCACATCTTCGGCCCGCCCCAGCGGCGCGGGCCCCACGACTTGTCCCGGTTGCCATGTGCCCCTTGCCACGCAAGGCGTGCCCCGTCGACAGTGACCCACCCGGTCCATCGGCCGGCTTGTTCGAAGTGGCCCTTGCCCACCGTCCCCGCCGCCGCGACGGCCTGGGCCGACGCCGGTCTCCCGGCGTGACCGTCCGTTCCCCGCTGACCATCGGTGCCGATGGCGGGCGTCACCGCGTCGAAGCGCACGTCGAAGGCGAGATGCACCGACTGTGCCGGCGGCGGCTCCGGGCCGTCGTCCGCCGGGCGCGCTCCGGTCGTGCAGGGCCGCGCCGGCGCATCGGCATCCATGGTCAGCCGCCACGAACCGAGGGCGGCCAGCATCTCGTAGCGGACGCCGCCGACGTCGAGCACGGAGTCCACCATCTCGTGCTGCTCCTTGACGGAGCGGTACTCGGCCACCCGCCCGTCGGGCAGCCAGACCGAGACGGCGACATCCATCGTCCCCTCATTGGGGCGGATCCCGATGCGGGTGAAGAAGCCTGAGTCGGTACCCGGGTCATAGGCGTTGAAGTAGTAGGACTCACTCCAAGCCGTGTCCTGCTCGACGGGATGCGCCAGTTCGTGCCGGGCTTCGAGGATGGGCATCGCTACACCATCGCCCTTCGGGCCGCGGCGTTCAAGCCGCCGGTGTGGACGGCCACGCCCCTGTCGGGCCCTGCCCGTCGGGGTGCGGCACGGGGCCGGGGACAGGCGTAGGCATCTTGTGTGAAACTCACCGGGGCAAACGTAGCGACGATCCGGGTGGCGGTCGATCTACCCGAACAGGGGGCGAGATGCGCGCTGCAGTCACCAGGGGCGGCCGGCTCGTGGTGGGCGAGGTGGACGACGTGACGCCGGGCTCCGGCCACGTCGTGGTCCGCTCCCTGGCCGCCGGCATCTGTGGGTCAGACCTCCATGCCCTGGCCGACTTCACCCGCTTCACCGGCTTGATCGATTCGGTCGGTGTGCCGGCGCTCGACCCGTCCCACGACTGCATCTTCGGGCACGAGTTCTGCGCCGAAATCGTCGACCACGGTCCCGACACCTCGCGCACCCCACCCGACCCATCTCAACCGAGAGGACCACAGCAGCCATGACGACCATCGATGCCGGTGATCACCTGAATTTCGGCATTTTCCTGGCCCCGTTTCATGCGGTGGGCCAGAGCCCGACGCTCGCGCTCGAGCGCGACCTGCAGCTGATCGAACACCTCGACCAGCTCGGCTTCAACGAGGCCTGGATCGGCGAGCATCATTCAGCCGGCTACGAGATCATCGCCTCCCCCGAGGTCTTCATCGCCGTCGCGGCGCAGCGCACCAGGCACATCCGCCTCGGTACCGGAGTGTCGTCGCTGCCATATCACCACCCGTTCATGCTGGCCGACCGCCTGGTCCTGCTGGACCACCTGACCCGGGGCCGTCTCATGATCGGGGTGGGCCCCGGGGCGCTGCCGTCGGACGCCTTCATGATGGGCATCGACCCGGCGAAGCAGCGCGACATGATGGAGGAGTCCCTCGGGGCGATCTTGTTGCTCCTCGAGGGCAAGGAGTCCGTCACCATGGAGACGGACTGGTTCAGGCTGGTGGGCGCGCGCCTGCAGATGCGACCCTTCCAACGCCCCTACCCCGAGGTGGCGGTGGCGGCCCAGGTCTCTCCCGCCGGTCCGCGGGCGGCGGGCAAGTTCGGCTGCAGCCTGCTCTCGATCGGGGCCACCTCCGCCGCCGGGGGATTCGACATCCTCGGTGGGCACTGGGACGTCATGGAAGAACGGGCCGCCGAGTTCGGCACCACCGTCGACCGGGCGAAGTGGCGCCTGGTCGGCCCCATGCACATCGCCGAGACCAAGGAGCAGGCCGTGGCCGACGTGGCCTTCGGCCTCGAGCAGTGGGTCGACTACTTCCAGCGCGTGGCCGCGTTGCCGTTGGCCCCCAACACCGCCGACTTCGACACGCTGGTCGACGCCCTCATCGGCTCGGGCTTCGCCGTCATCGGCACCGTCGACGACGCCATCGCCCAGATCGACCGCCTGCGCGCCCAGTCCGGCGGGTTCGGCACCTTCCTCCTCATGGGACACGAGTGGGCGGACACGGCAGCCACCCGTCGCTCCTACGAGCTCTTCGCCCGCTACGTGGCACCGCAATTCCAAGATGCATCCCGCACCCTCACCGCAAGTCGTGACTGGGCGGCCGAGAACCGCCCGGAGTTCATCGGCGCGGCGGGGAACGCCGTCCTGTCCGCCATCCAGCAACACCAAGACGAGAAAGCGGCCAAGGCCTCCAATGCCTGAGGCCACTGTTTCATCTGAGCAGGCAGGCTCATCCGACCAGTCGGGCTTCGCCCATGCGCAGGTGGCGACGAACGGGATCGAGCTCCATGTGGTCACGGCCGGCCCCGAGGATGGACCGCCCGTCGTCCTGTGCCACGGCTTCCCCGAGCTCTGGTACTCCTGGCGCCATCAGCTGCGGGCGCTCGGCCAGGCGGGGTACCGCGCCTTCGCACCCGACCTTCGGGGCTACGGCGGGAGCAGCCGCCCGACCCGGGTCAGCGCCTACGGCTCGGACAACCTGACGGCCGACCTGTGCGGGCTCCTCGACCACTACGGCTACGAGAAGACCGCCTTCGTCGGGCACGACTGGGGCGCCATGGTGGTGTGGGAGATGGGGCGGTTGCAGCCCGACCGCGTCTCGTCGATCTTCACCATGAGCGTCCCGTACACCAACGCACCGGCGCCGCCGACGGAGATCTTCAAGGTGATCTCCGAGGGCAAATTCTTCTACATCCTCTACTTCCAACCGGTGGGCCCGGCCGAAGCAGAGTTCGAGGCCGACCCCCGCCGTTTCTTGCGCACCATGCTCTACTCGGCCAGTGGTGACGGCATGGCCAACGGCCGCCCCGCGCTGGCCGACGCGCCGGCCGAAGGGACGAGGTTCTTGGACATCCTCTCCCCGGCCCCCGCGCAGCTTCCCTCCTGGCTCAGCGAGGGCGACGTGGACGTCTATGCCGCGGCGTTCGAGGAGAGTGGGTTCTTCGGGCCCGTCAGCTTCTACCGCAACATGGACGCCAACTGGGAGCGGAGCCACGACATTCCGCCGTCGGTCTACGCCATGCCGGTCGGCTTCCTCACCGGCTCGCTCGACCCGGTCAACGCCATGATGCCCGGGGCGGCCGAGGCCATGGCGGGGACCCTCCCCGACTTCCGCGGCGTGACGCTCGTCGAGGGGGCGGGACACTGGGTGCAACAGGAACGGCCGGATGAGACCAATGACGCCCTGCTGCGGTTTCTCTCCGACGTGGGCTGAGCGCAGTGACGTACTCCATCGTCGCCCGCGATGCGGCCACCGGCCAGCTCGGCGTGGCCGCCCAGAGCTGTTACTTCGCCCTGGGCTCGGTGCTGCCCTGGGCCCGGGCGGGCGTCGGCGCCGTCGCCACCCAATCCATGGTCGATCCCGGCTACGGCCCGAGCTGCCTTGATCTGCTGGCAGACGGGGTCGCCGCCGCAGACGCGCTGGCCCGTGTGCGGGAGGCCGACGAGGGCCGTGACGTCCGCCAGGTCGGCCTGGTCAGCGCAGCCGGCGAGGTGGCGTCCTTCACCGGCTCGTTCTGCATCGACCACGTCGGGCACGCGGCCGGCGACGGCTACTCGGCCCAGGCCAACATGATGGCCGGCGACGGTGTGTGCGAGGCCATGGCCGCCGCCTTCGAGACAACGACCAGCTCGTTGGCCACCCGGTTGCTCGCCGCCCTGGTGGCCGCCGAATCAAGGGGCGGCGACGCGCGCGGACAGATGTCGGCGGCGCTGATCGTCGTCGAGGGCACGCGGCACGAGCATCCGTGGCAGGGGGTGCTGACCGATGTCCGGGTCGACCACCACCAGGACCCGTTGGGCGAATTGGCGCGCCTCGTCCGGGTCGCGGAGGCGTACCACCTGTGCGATGTGGCCGAAGAGGCGCTGGTGCGGGGTGACGCGACCGGCGCGCTGGCCGGATCCGAAGCGGGACTGGCCCTTCTCCCCGGTGAGGGCAACCTTCTCCTCAGCTACATCGGAGCGCTGATCGGCGTGGGACGGATCGACGAGGCGTCGGCCGAGGTGCGCGCGCTGGTGGCCTCCCGACCGTCGTGGGAGGGCGTCCTGCGCGCCCTCATCGATCGCGGCTTCGTCCCCATGCCCGAAGGCCTGACCCTCGACATCCTGCTTGCCCACCCGGCGTGAGCCCCACGCCTTGACCCTCGTCCCGCTCCCGCCCCAACCCTCCGGCACCCCCTGGCCGACGGCGGAATGGCCCGAGGGCGCACCACCCGCCGCGGTGGCGCTCGACGGGTTGCTCGACCAGGTGTGCGACGACTCGGGGCCGCTCGCCACGACATTCGCCGTCGTGGTCGTGCATCAGGGCCGGGTGATCGCCGAGCGCTACCAGGGCCGGCTCGAGCACTTCGACCGCCCGCCGGAGCCGGTCACGGCGCAGACACCTCTCTTGAGTTGGTCCATGGCCAAGTCGATGTTGCACGCCGTGGTCGGGATGCTCGTCGGGGACGGGCACCTCGATATCGACGCGCCAGCCGCTGTCCCGGAGTGGGCGGCAGCCGGCGACCCCCGCCATGCCATCACGCTGGGCCATTTGTTGGCCATGCGCGACGGGCTCGCTTTCGTGGAGGACTACGTGGACGAGCGGGTGTCCGATGTCATCGAGATGCTCTTCGGCACCGGGCAGGCCGACGTGGCCCACTTCGCGGCCGACCGTCCTCTGGCCGCCCCTCCGGGCGAACGTTTCAACTACTCCTCGGGGACCTCCAACATCATCTCGTCGGTCGTGGCCCGCGTGGTTGGTCCGGGCCGGTCGTACGAACGGTTCCTGCGCGAGCGGCTCTTCGCTCCCCTCGGCATGCACAGTGCGACGCCCGAGCTCGATGCCGCAGGGACCTGGGTCGCCTCCTCCTACCTCCGGGCCACGGCGCGCGACTTCGCCCGCTTCGGATTGCTCTACCTGCGCGATGGCGTGTGGGACGGCACCCGATTGCTCCCACAAGGTTGGGTGGACCACGGCCGCACCATGCAGTCGTTCGACCCCGAGGACGGGCCCTACGGCGCGCACTGGTGGGGTGTGGAGGGGGACACC
>OBLU010006012.1_pt1 | contig 10840 bp, 11 predicted proteins | sample 1518681 | NCBI WGS metagenome assembly OBLU01 (sample SAMEA3539304, study PRJEB22396) | soil metagenome | biome: tundra; feature: field; material: soil | place: USA | collected 2010-05 | depth 0.15 m
CGCAGGCTGTTGGCCGTGGAAGCGTGTCATTGTCCACATCCGCTCGTTCGCCTAGCTCATATCAATTCGGGGCTGACGCTACTTACAAGCTAGCCATCCGACAGGCTCCTAATCGGAGAATAACGCAGCACAAGGTGCTTAACGCCTATTTCCCCTCCGAAATCGATCTTCGCCTCTGGGTCGTCAGGGGAGCCTTCGGCTGTAAGCACTACGCCAAGTCCATAAGTATCATGAACCACTCTGTCTCCAGGGACGAGTATCATGATGTTCTTGGTTTTGGGCCCCCTGGCATTATCCGCCTCACGTTTCGGGCTCTCTTCAAAAATAGCGCCTGTTGACGATACTGCCAGTATCTTCGGGTATATGCCAAATACCTCGCCAAACGCCTCTCGCAAAGCGGTATAAGAGCCGCTTGAGTGGAATCCTTTCACGTCGCCATCGCGCTTAAATTCCACCGTTAGCGTCTCCGCATCAAAATCTGATGCTCTAGCGGAGCTAAGCAGCATCCATGCTATCCTACGTCGTTGCATAACTGCGTCAAGGACATCATCCCATCTTGCGCGAACATCCTCGACATCGATAGGTATTTTGTAAGTAAATGAGGCTGACGACTGATCAAGTCGTTCAATATCCTGCACGGACTCGTCTCGTACATCGATCTGAAGCGCTTGGCGAGCCTGCAGAAGCAGACTTTCTGGCCGGAGCATGAAAAGTCGAACCGACGCATGCTCTTTCATTTCGTCTACGAGTTCCGGCTGTGGCCCGCGCAGTTCCCCATGCTCCCTTCGCCACCAGTCTTCTTTCACATCTCCGGTGACAAATAGGACGTCTCGTTTTTGAAGCATAGCCTGGCGGATTGTCTGTAGCCATACCAGATAGTCGCCGGCTGAAGCAATTAGATCCTTGCCCGAATCCCTATATCCAGGAGGAATTTTTGAATCTGTCCGTCGTTTTGCCTCTGCCGCCGCCTCGCTGTGCTCATCTTTGTTTAGCGCAGCTCCTACCCGGCCTCGTATGATAGGTTCGAGTTCTAGTAGCACTGGATCGCGATTAGTGTTTCTCGCAAAATCTACTGCCTCGTCATCGGAAAGCTCGGAGACGCCGTCGGCCGCGGTTGTAAAAGCCTGCGTTAGAACGTCGATCAATTCGGCAGCCCGCTCCTGACGCAAACTTACCCGATTAGCCCAAGATCGGAATGTGTTGATGGCCTTGTCGCGCTGACTCGTTAGCTCCCTGATAGTGATTGATATATCTCTAGGGTCTTGCAATACTGCTTCGCGATTACGCCAAAACTCGACTACTACCTGATGCGGCACCCATAGGCGATCGCCGAGGGCTCGTAGGACCAAGAAGAGATCATTCCGTGTCTGCTCGTTGTAACGGTAGAGGTTAAGAAGGACGTTGGCGTCAGGGACAACAATCCCGTCGGTAAGTAATCTGCGGTAGTCGGCCTCAGTAGGCGTTTGATATGCCTCGAAGCCGTCGAAGAGGCCGCCGCCCCCCTGCCTGCCCGCGATCTGGTCAGTGTTCGTCGGCGCGCGGTCACCGGTGTTTCGGGGATCGGTCATCTAAATATGATCCCGCAAAGTGCGACTGATCGCATCGCTTGGGGGACCAACGCTCAGGAGGGTTGGCCGGCTTGCCGGGGGTCGGTACCGCACAGTCGGGTCGTAAGCCCTGCTAGCCAAGGCGGACGCCCGGAAATTTCAGGGGACAAGGCAAGGCACCTGGAGGTAACCTCCAGGAGTGCCGAGCATCACGATCCGGGTCGTCGGGGACGAGTTTCATCTCGATGGCCTTCCCCCGGATGCCACAAAGATCATTTCCCTAGGCGGACTGGCGGGTGCTCACTCGGATGACGATTCATCCCTGGCTTGCATTTCAGAATCAACAGCCTTGGGCTCTCGACGTGTTTGAAGTCATTGAATTTAGCACTGAACACGTACAGGTAATCGAGAATAGCCTCCGCTAGGGCCAATGCATCATCAGCGTCTTGCCGTGCCACACGCCGACCCGTAAAGTGCGCACCCTCATTACCGAGGACACGAAGCGCTTGCGCCCATTCAAGCAGGCGACCCTCAATGAGCCCCTTATGTTTCATCTCTTCTAGCGCCTTCACTAGCGGAGAGGTTGTAACGCTATGCTCCCGGCAGACAGCCTCCAGCGTCCGGCGCACCATGACGACTGCCGCCGTGTATGCAGCGTGCTTGAAGCATGTCCGCGCTTCATCGTGTTCTAAGCGCAGCGATTCCGGGATTTCTGTACTCAGCCTGCGATCAACTTGCGGCCACAGAACTTCCGCTCCTCGTCGAGCGTCTTTGCTCTCGTATGGGTGCCTAAAAAAGAGAACCTGGAAGCAAACCGCGCATGTAGCAACGACATACGTCTGCGGCCCTAGGTCGAAGTCTGGATCTTCATAATAATTCTGAGGCTTGGCCACGATCTTTGAATTGCAGTTAGGGCATAGGACCACGTAATCCTTCATAACGGGCACGCCATGATTCTACACCGGGCAAGGAGTTCCTTCCTCGCATCTGCACGGTTCACCTGACGCGGACCACGATCAACTAAGTCCTGAGGGGCTCCCCCTTGAAAGGCGGGCCCCTCAGGACTGACAGGTCACCTCTGACGATAGAAGATTCCAAGGTCTACTTTCGGCATGAGCGCCTCGATGCCCACCTTCGGCATCTTCGGCAGCAGCGCCGGATAATCCACCTTCGGCGTCATCGGCATGAGCGCCTCGATGCCCACCTTCGGGATCTTCGGCAGCAGCGCCGCGTGAGCCACCTTCGGCATGACGACCTGGATGCCCACCTTCGGGAACTTCGGCATGGCCGCGTAAGCCACCTTCTGCATGAGCGTCTCGAAGTTGATGGCGGTTTCGAAGCCATCCCATGCGTCAGTCAGCAGCATCGCCATGAAGACCTGTTCCTCCGGCCGCAGCAGCACGACCTCATCGACCAGGTGCAGCCTCGCCGCACCTGGAACCGACCCGTTGAACCCCACCAATCCACCACCCTCCGTCGCTCGCATTCGATGCGAGAAAGCCGCATCCTATGCGAGTCGCCGGAAGTCCCGCAGACCACCCCCTGAACGAAGGGCACCCGGTATCGCCCGCGTCGCGCCAGCCGCTATTGTCATCGTCAGCACCGCGACCCACTTCTCCTCAGGTCAGCCCCGATGGTCACCATTCCCGGCCACGACGATCTGCGTACTGTCGCCAGTTCGCATCAAATGCAATTGGCGGCAGATGGAGCAACCGAACCGTGGTTGGCGGTAGCGACCGTCCGGCCGTGGAGTTACCGCCAACCAGCGTTCCAATGGGTCCTGGGCTGTCAGGAGGAGGCCACATGGGGAAGCTCAGCCTGGACGACTATGGGTGGTGCGGTGGTGAGAGCCGCCAGGAGGCGACCAGGGGAACCGGTAGCCGGGCAGGCTGAAGGAGAGTGCTGGGGTGTCGGGGAGGTAGATGGTTCTACGCATCCGCAGGCGCCTGGTGTTGCCGTCGTGGACGACCTCGGTGGTATTGAAGTACTTGCTGAAGAACTGCGGCTCCATCGCTGCGAGTTCCTGATGAGGTTCGCCCTTGCGGGGCTGTTCGCCGACGAACTCAACGCTGCCGAAGATCTCTACGCCACGGAGCTCCAAGTAGTCGCTACCGTCGTTCACGACGATCGTCACGCGCTGATCGCGTTGCAGGTCCGCCCAGCGCTGCGCCCGCAGAATGGACTGCCCATAGTAACTGCCGTCCCACATATCCTCGACGAGCTCGACCGCTGGCAAGGGGTGCGGATGGCTGGTGGGAACAGACTTGTGGCGACGGGGCCGAGCGCGAGGATCGCGCCGAGTGGAGGAGGAAGCGGTCAAGACTGCGCTCGCTGACCTGTCACGTGGGTGCGCGGCAGCCGTCCGGCGCGAGAATGGCCGGTCATCGTGTCGCCCGACACGATGACGTCGAAACCGAGGTTCAGCCGCATGGGCTTGGTGACCCGCTGCTGCCAGGTGACGTGCTCGCCGCCGTTGGCAGCGGGCCCGGTCGTGATGTTCTCCAGCCGCACGGTCTCCGCAGTGCTGGTGGCGGTGCCACAGATTCCGTCTGCGGTCTGCTCGAAGCGGTACTCGACCTTGAGCGTGCCGATGGGGGTCTTCAGGGCGAGGTCCCAGGTGCCGGGGATAGTGGTCATGTGCTCTCTCTTGTGGCTCTCGCTGGTCGAAACGGGAATCAGGAAGCGATGGCGGCGCGGCCGCGGTCTTGCCAGACCGTGCCCCTGCGCTCGTACTCGAACATTTGCTCGACCGAGCGGGCGATGGCCGGGCCGAAGTCGCGGTCAAGCAGATAGAGGGCGAGGTCGAGGCCGGAGGTTACGCCGCCCGCGCTGATGAGGTCGCCATCGTCGACGACCCTGGCACGGATCGCAGTGACGCCGGTGGCGTCCAGCACGTCCATGCCCAGCGTGTGCGTGACCGCGTTCCGCCCCTCGATCAGCCCCGCCATCGCCAGAGCGAGCGATCCTCCGCAGACCGTCGCGACGGTGACCTCGGGGTTGTCGAGGGCGCGACGCAGGATCGGGGCGGCGGCGCTGCTCGCGAATCCGGCCAGGAGCACGGGGATCGTCTTCACCCCATCATCCGGTTCGCCGCCGACCGGCCCGGAAGCGCCGGGGACGATGATGTAGCCGGGCCGATCTGGGTCGAGCGCTGCTGTCGCCGCCAACGTCAGACCGCGCGTGCCCGAGACGACCGGCCGGGCTCCCTCGGCTGAGACGAGCTCGACGTGGAGGTCTCCGCCCATCGCGTCGCTGCCTGCGGTGAGTACCTCGAAGGGAGCGATGACGTCCAGGGGGTCGAATCCGTCGAACAGCACGATCTGAGCCGACTGCGGCATGAGCGGGTCTCCTTCCGATGCGCACGCCCGTGCGCCTCCGCATGAATCGTCGCCCAGCACACGGAACCGGGAAACTGGCAATGATGCCAAGTTCCGACTGAATATGGCCAACGCACGTGCACAGGCGATCACACAGAGAGCGGGCCGATTTTGTGGCTATCCTGCACGATGTGCACACCGTCGCGGTCCTGGCTCTTCCGGATGTGATCGCCTTTGATCTGGCCACGCCGGTCGAGATCTTCGGGCGCTCTCGGCTGCCCGACGGCAGTCCCGCCTACCGTGTCGTTGTGTGCGGGACTGAGCCGACCGTCGACGCCGGACCGCTCAGGATCTCGACGGAAGCTGGGCTCGAGGAGTTCGGACGGGCCGACACGATCATCGTCCCCGGTCGCAACCGCCCCGACACGCCCACGCCGCCTCTGGTTCTCGACGCCCTGCGGACCGCGGCCGCGAACGGCACGAGGATCGCATCGATCTGCGTCGGCGCCTTCACGCTCGCGGAGGCAGGACTCGTCGACGGACTCCGGGCCACGACGCACTGGCTCGCCGCTGATGCGCTACAGCGGCGATACCCGGCGGTGAAGGTCGAGGCGGACGTGCTCTACATCGACAACGGCTCCATCCTGACCTCGGCCGGAGCCGCCGCGGGACTGGACCTTTGCCTCCACCTGGTCCGGCGCGACCACGGAGCCGCCGTCGCAGCCGATGCCTCCCGCATTGCCGTCGCCCCGCTTCACCGCACCGGAGGCCAAGCCCAGTTCATCGTGCGCAACCCGCCCACGTACTCCACCGCGACGCTGGAGAACGTGCTGGTCTGGATCGAGGAGAACGCGCACCGTGACCTCGCCCTCTCCGACATCGCCGTCGCTGCGAACATCAGCGTCCGTACGCTCAACCGGCGCTTCCACGCAGAGACCGGGCAGAGCCCGATGGAATGGGTCAGCGGAGTACGGATACGTCACGCCCAGGAACTGCTGGAAACCACGGACCATGGTATCGAGCGCATCGCCCGGCACGCCGGCTTCACGAGCCCCAGCAACTTCCGCACCCACTTCCGCCGCATCGTCGGCGTCACCCCGAACGACTACCGTTCCACCTTCACCGGCAAGACCCCAGTAACCGTAGCGTCCCGCGGCGACAGGACGCCGTTGCCGAGCGCATTGAGCTGCTGAGCCTCCGTCAGCCCCGGAACTGGATCGCGGGGCGACGCGGCTGTTTAGCCAGTTACCCCAGATGTCGAGCCGAGGTCCGCGCATGAGAAGGTACTACGCGGGTTAGGCCTTCCGGTAGTAATGGAGCAGGAACGTACGCTAAGCGGATTCCGCGAGGCCGCGTAGCTGTCGGCGTTGTCCGGCGGCGAGTTCGGCGGGGAGCGTGAAGGGGAAGTTGCCGAGCATCTTGATGTGCTCGTACTGGAGTGGAGAGAGGCGTTGGAGGTCTTCGTCGCTGATCTCGTGGCCGGTGGCTCGGAGGTATGCGATCGCGTCGTCGAGGTATTGGACGTTCCAGAGCACGAGCGCGTTGAGCGCGAAGCCGAGCGCCCCGAGCTGGTCTTCCTGCCCTTCCCGATAGGGCTGACGCAACTCGCCCCGATTGCCGTGGAAGATGATCCGCGCGACGGAGTGCCGGCCTTCGTGACGGGTCAGGCCGACGCTTGACTGCCGGCGGTGCTCCTCGTCGTCGATCCAACTGAGCAGATGAAGTGTCTTCGCGACGCGGCCGAGCTCTGCGATCGCGCGCCCGAGGCGGGTGGGATGCCCGCCGCCCTGCAGGACGCGCATCAGCTCGGACGCGCGGACGGTCCCGGTCGACAGTGACCCGGCGACGCGGAGGATGTCGTCCCATTGCTCGATGATCAGCTTGATGTTGATGCGGTGGCGGGCGAGGCGATCAAGCGGCCCGTAGTCAGCGTGCCGATCGAGGCGCCAGAACCGCTGGTCGGGAAGTCCGGCCGGCCGGGGGCTGAACTGGTAGCCGAGGAGCCAGAACAGCCCGAAGATCTGGTCGGAGTAGGACGCCTGGTCGGTGATGATCATCGTCGGGCCGCCCTCGCCGGGGGGTTGGAGCTCGAGCAGCCCATCGAGGATCATCAGCGAATCGCGCAGGGTGCCGGGCACGACGATCGCGTGTAGTCCGGCGAACTGGTCGCTCATGTAGTTCAGCCAGGTCACGCCGCGGCCGCGGGCGAAGTACCGCGGGTTCGGGCCGGTGTGGATCGAGCGGACCGGGACTTGGAATCGCATGCCGTCGACGGTGGCGATATGCCCGTCGCCGAGGCTCTGGACGAGCGGGATGCGCCGGTAGGCGCTCAGCAGCAGCTCGTTGGCCGCGGCGATCGTCTCGGCGCGGACGTAGTTCTGGCTGACCCACGAGAGGCGGTTGTAGGAGAGCGCCGGAACGCTGGGGTGCGCGACGTCGGTGAGGCTGATGTTGCATGCCTCGGCGAGCAGCACGGCGCAGATGCTGATGTGGAGGTCCTTGGCGCGGGCGCGGCCTTCGCTGAGGTGGGTGAACGCGTCGGCGAAGTCGGTCCATCTACAGACTTCCAAGAGCACTTCGGAGAACGCGACACGATCGGGCAGCATCGCGGTGGTGGTCGCGCGGAGCGCGGTCAGCGGTTCGGGTTGATCGAGCGCTTCGAGCTTGGCGAGGTCGGGTCGGTCGTTGCCGGCGATCTCGGCGATCTCGAGCGCGAGGTTGTCGTCGAGCCGCTCGGCGGTCTGTCGGTAGGCGCTGTCCAGTTGCGCGCCGAGCTGCTCGAGCGCCCGCTGCGGCACGGGGTCGAGGCTCAGACCGGCGCAGATCTCCGGCCGTGCCGCGGCCCATGCGGGTCCCTGGAGCAGCTTCGCTCGCGGGTCGGTGAACCGGCCGGAGCGGGAAACGAACACGTCGCGTCGGTTCAACGCCGCCTGGAGCGCCTCCAGCACGCAGAAGGCATATGCGCGCCGGTCGACCTCGTTCTCCCCGAGTTGCGGGTTCGCGAGAACGAGTCGGCGCCAACGGCCGCTGACGACTTTCAGCGACACCGTCGCGGCGCTGACGCGGCCAGCGCGGCCCTCCAGCGCCCGTAGCGATTCCATCGCGTCGAGGACCGCTTGTCCTCCGGGCGCGGCCTCGAACGAGATGGCCTCGAGCAGGTCGGGCATGAAGCGTCTGAGGCTTTGGTAGCGGCGCAGCAGCTCCTCGCGGAACGCGGCGTCCTGTCCGTCCTGCGGATCGGGCTGCGAGGCGAGGCGGTGCACCGTGTCGGAGGCGAGTTCAAGCTCGCTGCGGGGAATGTGGGCGTTGATCGCGCTCCACAGCTCTTCGATCCCTCCGGGTGGCGGGTCGAGCAGGACGAGCACGGCGGCCCGCAGCGCGCGGCGGCTCGGTCGAGTTCGGGGAGTTGCTTGTAGCGGCGGTCCTTGTGTTCGCGGGTGGCCTGGGAGAGCAGCAGGTCGGTGACCTGGTCGAGCAGGATCAGCGCGTCGTCGGTCGCGTCGAGCTCCAGTTGCCACACCGCCGCCAGCAGCGTCGCGGTCCTCCGCTGCGGGCTCAAACGACGGAGCGTCTGCGCTTTCGCGCTCAAGCCGTATCGCGCGAGAGCGCGCAGCCGGCCCGGAGGAACATCGACGGTCAGGTGCCCAACGCCGACCGCGCGGACAGCCGCCAGACGCTCGAAGGACTCGGCGACCTCATTCGCGGTCAACTTCCGCGGGCCCGCGCGAAGATCTTCCCAACGCGAAAGCTGATCGCCCTCGGGAACGTCCAACAGCTGCTCAAAGGAAGGGCCGTGGTGTGCCGCGGCGGCTTCGAAGAGCGATCGGTAAAGCCGGGAGGCGGCACGATCGCGCGCGGCGGTGACCGCCCGGACCAGCACGGTCGCTCCGGGCAGCAACACCTTGCCCTCGACCAGACGAGCGGTCGCGAGATCGAACAGCACACTCGGGCGCTCCGCGGTCGCCCACGCCCTCGCGTCAAGCCACCCCAGCAGATCAGCCCGCGCCGAAGCGTCGGAGAAGTCGCGGTACCCGTACTCGCGCTGGATCTCCCCAGCGTGCTCGCGGTGCGTCGGATCCCGGCGGCCATACTCAGCCAGACGGCCCGGGTCCTCGACGGCGAGCTCCTCGGCGACCCGGCGGGTGACGATCTCCGGCACCTCGGTGGGTCGGGGGAGGAACGTGCCGAGGAACCGCACCGTGCCCAGCTGGACGGCGAACCCGAGCCGGTTGTGATCGCCGCGGCGTCGCGCGATCAGCGTCCGGTCTCGCTCATCGAAGTGAAAGAACCGCTCAAGCTGCGCTGCGGACGGCGGTTCGCCGTAGCGGCCGTAGCTCGCCAGCTGGCCGGGGCTCAGGAAATCAATCGGCACGGCCCCGCCTCACCCCGGGCCTGCCGCGCCCAATCACGGCTCCGCGTCTCGATCGACCGCCGGACCTCCGTCTGCCGTGATCGCCGGTTCACGGCGCGGCGGGAGATGACGGTAGAGGCTCGTGCGTGGGATGCCGGTCTTCTCGATGACCTCCGCGATCGTGCTCCCCGTCTCACGCAGATGCGCTGCCCATTCCAGTTTCCCTGGGTCGACCAGCACCGGTCGGCCGACCCGACGGCCCTTCGCAGTCGCGACGGCCCGCGCGTGCGCCGCGCGCTCCATCGTGTACGTCCGCTCCATCTGACCGAACAGCGCCAGGAGCACGACCGCGAGCTGCGCCATCGGATCCTCCGGGTTGCTCGAGTCGACCTTGATCGGGTCAGCCAGGTTCCGGACACCAACCTTGCGCTCGGCCAGCTCGTGAATCAGGTTCAAGGTGTCCCGGACCGTCCGACCGAGCCGGTCGAGCGTGTGCACGACGATCACGTCGCCCGCCCGCGCGCGCGTACGCGATGACCTCTCGCAGCCCGGGCCGGTCCGTTGTCGCGCCGGACTTCTTGTCGACGTAGATCCGGTCGCGCGGGATCCCGGCCTGTTCGAGCGCGTCGATCTGCCGATCGAGGTCCTGCTTCACCGTCGACACGCGCGCATACCCGAGCTCCATGCCCGCACCGTACCGCAGGTTCTGGACGTACGAGAGAAACGGAACGCCTTTTCGGACCCGACCTCTGGGACGGCCTCCACCCAGCGTCTACCGCTCGGCGGGCGCCGGCGTCACGACCGTCCCACTTCCAAGGATGTGGAACGCTCCTCGGCCCAACCCGGGAGAAACCAGCTTTCCGCGCAAAGGAAGGCGGGGTCCGCGCGGAAGACGACGCCCGTCCAAGATCGAAAGCAGGACCGCGCGGCGCTGCTGGATCCGGTCGAGAGGAGAGGTATCCACCCTAGCTCCTGGGTTGCTCGCGCGCATTGCTATCTCGCCCGGAGCGTGCGGAGCGTTGATTCAAAGGTAATCGTGCGCAGCTAACGCTGTCGGATCCGCGAACCGATGCACGACATCGGCTGCGAACACGCCGACGTCTGGTCATGCAGCGGCAACACCTACCTGCTCGAACCTCGGACACCCGCCGGTGCGGCGACGCGCCGGCGGGTATCCGAGCTGGAGCAGGTAGGTGTCGGGCGCCCAGCCGGGCGCGGAGGTCGGGGCCGACTTCGCGTCGCTGTGGTCCTTGCAGTACGACATGGCGTGTCGAAGACCGTGGAGAGATTGCCGTTGACGGTGCAGGATCTGACCACCCAGGCGTCCAACGAGTTCATCACCTCCTACCTGCAGGCGCAGCCCAGGCTGGCAGCGATCCAGGCCGACTTCGGAGACTGGGCGCTGGGCGCCGCCAACGCGGTACGACAAGCGCATTCGAAGGCGATCGTCGTGAGCGCGAGCGGTGACCCGACGGAGTACCAGGAGATGGCCAAGTCGTCGCCGTATGAGGAGGTTGCTATCTGTCGCTAGTTGCCGATCGCCTGATGGACCGAGCGGATCGCGCTCGAGCCTTCACCCACGGCAGCTGCGATCCGCTTCATCGAGCCGTGACGCACATCGCCGG
>OBLU010006014.1_pt1 | contig 10839 bp, 9 predicted proteins | sample 1518681 | NCBI WGS metagenome assembly OBLU01 (sample SAMEA3539304, study PRJEB22396) | soil metagenome | biome: tundra; feature: field; material: soil | place: USA | collected 2010-05 | depth 0.15 m
ATCTTGCCCGGCGTCGGTAGCCGGTGGTAATCGAGAGCGGCTTGCTTGAGTTCTTGTTCCATGAGGCTGCCTCACTGGCGAGTCGATTGATCTAGAGGCTCAATCGCTCATTTGGACATTGCGCGCATCCTTTCAGGTCCGCGTCCCTGCGACCGGCAATCGGAACCAAAAGCAGCTGCCGCCGGTCGGCAAATTGTCAAAACCTATAGTCCCTTCATGGGATTCGACGATCGCGCGGCTCGAGGCCAAGCCGAGACCGGTGCCCTGCGGTTTGGTGGTAAAGAACGGATGGAACAGTTGGTCTCGCAGATCCGCAGGAACTCCGGGGCCGGAATCAGTGATGCTGGTTTGAACGGCATAGCGATCGGCGGAAACATCGATCCTCACCAACGGCGAGTCTGGCATTTGGGCGCTCGCTTCCATTGCGTTTTGCGCTAAGGCGAACAGGACATGCTGAATTCCCAGCCGATCGATGACTAAATCAGGGACCGCGGAATGTGAAGCGACCCGCAGATCGCCCTTGATGCGTAGCGCGAGGACGTGCAAAACGGGCCGCAATTCCTCGATGAGCTCGGGCATTTGGCATCGCGTGCGCAGCGGTGTGTCGCGTTCAAAAATGCGTCGGATGCGCTGTATGGCTTCCCCGGCGCCCAGAGCTTCGTGATTGATGTGACGAAAAACCTCCAATGCGCGGCCCACGAGTGGCTCCGGCCGATTCAGCATGCGCTCACCGACTTGAGAGAAAACCGCAATCGCGCCCAATGGTTGATTGAGTTCGTGGGCAAGACCACTGACCATTTCTGTCAACGCAGAAATACGCGTGATCTCCATCAATTGATGCAGGATGAGTTCGGAACCCGACCAGGTGGTATTAATGTCGCCCAAATTCGCCTCGTTCTCGCTGACGGACGGTGGCGTTGGATGATCCGCGCCAAATTGATACAAGCGCTAGTGTGCGGGATCTCCAAGGTGAATCCAGCCGTGGCTTGCCGAAACACCTTGCGTTGGTCCCGTATGGAAATCGTCTTGAGATCACCCCGCTATCGGCGTCGGCGTACCGAGAGTTTGAGGTTTCGAACCCGTGTTGAGAAGAATTGATCAGCCAACGGGCAGCAACATACATCTATCGCGACCTCATTGGTATGCTGGCGGAGCGCGGGGTCATGGTAGCCCACAGCCCAATCCTGCGATGGGTAACCCGGTACGTGCCGGAATTATGAGAAGCGCTGGAACCGATTCTCTCGACCCGTCGGTACTTTCTGGCGCACCGACGAGACGTACAGTACTCCTAGACGTTGTAGATCCCCGCCGCATTGGGGATGCAACGCTTGAGTATGTGTGGAATGCATGGAGTTTTGAACATTCCCTTCTTCTGCTACGGGAAGAAGTGAGCCGAAGCGGCGGAGACTGGTGTGCTCGAGATTGCGATCCCTAGGCAGACGCGCGTCGAGCCCAAGCGCATTACCGTCACCATCAACTGATGGTCCCGCGAGACACGGACTATTTCAGAACATCCGAGTACAATACCAACGGAAAGGTCGTTGAAACATGCCCGTGAGTCCCGGATGCACAGCTTCGGCGGGTTGTTGCCTGTTACCAAGATCGCCGGATTCAGGGGCGCGCTAATGGCAAACGTTTTCGTCTACTCGTTCAAGGGCTACGATACCACCAAACATCGCCACATCTTGCGTCCCGCGAAGGCTACGCTCGAGAGAATTCGCAGGATTGATGACGCCGTCGCGGTTGCAGGCTCGGGCGAAGAACTGCCGAGGTCGATGGTTGACCGTGATGGGTTTCGGCGCCCGGGCACCCAATGAAGGGCGCGGTGCGGGCGGCTCAGCGTATACGTACGCATCGTTGCGAGACTTGTTCGAGACCTATGCGCGGCTGCGCGCTGGCGTTCCGGCATCTGAATTTCTCGCACGACATATCGACGAGCCAATATCGCCGATTCGCGACGCTGAGATGATTGGCGCTCCTGCGGGCGATTAAGTACCGCCTAGGGGCCGCCGAGGAAAACAGCGCATGACCTACTGTGTTGGCGTGCTTCTAAATGACGGCATCGTGCTCGCGTCGGATTCTCGCACGCATGCCGGGGTCGATAACTTCGCGACGTTCTGCAAGATGACCGTGTTCGAGCGCCCGGGCGATCGGGTGATTGTCTTGCTGAGCTCGGGGAACCTGGCCGGGACGCAGGCCGTGATCAGTGTGCTGAAGCAACGTGGGGAAGCTCGGGAAAACGGTGTCATCAGCGTTTGGAACGCTCGCACGATGTTCGACGTCACTGTCATCGTTTCGGATGCAGTGCGGGATATCGAGCGCCGCGACGGCAAGCATCTGGCGAGTAGTGCCAGTCCGTTCAACGCTTCGTTCATCATCGGCGGTCAAATCAAGGGCGAACCGCTGCGGTTGTTCCGGACGTTTGCAGAGGGTAACTTCATCGAGGCAGGTGCCGATACCCATTTCTTTCAGACGGGTGAAGCGAAGTACGGAAAGCCCATCATCGATCGCGTCATTACCCCTTCGACGAACCTTAGCGACGCAATGAAATGCGTCCTGGTCTCGTTCGACTCCACCATGCGCAGCAATCTCTCGGTCGGCATGCCCATCGATCTGGTGTGCTGCGAACGAGACAGTCTGAAATCCAATGTTCGCCACCGCTTCGGGCAGGGCGATCCTTACTTCAATGCCCTAAGCAAAGAGTGGAGCGAGGGTGTCCGCGCCGTGTTCCGACGCTTACCCACCGTGCCAGTGCTCCTACCCGCAACATCGTCCCCGGTTCCGGCTCCGCCGCCGCCGAGCGAGCCGTCACTGTGAATCCCGACATCAGTGCGCGACGCTCAATCATTGCTGGTACCCGATAAGCCCGCTGCCATTCGGGTGGAGCGGGAAAACGGTCGATCGTCATTCTTTTTGACCTACGACCACGCGGGCACGCTAGCCATGCAGGCTGAATTCGCTGGGTGTGTCCACTGAGGATCTGCGGCGCCACATTGCGTGGGATATGGGAGCTGCGGCGGTTGCGGTGAAGCTTGCCGCGCGACTCGCCGCCTTTCTGATTCTGTAACCATATTCGCGGCTTGTCATTGAATGCAACCGTCCGCCCATGGTCAGGGAAATCAGCGTCCCTGACATGCCGGATTGTTGTATAACACCAGTCGAATGAGCTGAACGATTGGCGCGCGCTTGCGTCCTCGAGCGACGCGTTGATCGAGTAACGGTAGATTCGGGCCCGGCGATATTCGAATTCGTCCAACGAGCGCACGCCTTGGGCCGCTCTTTGGAGATGCAGGGTGGGTCGTCTTTTGCCAGCCGCGGAGATTTCAGGGTGCAAATTCGTGTTGGCTACGAACTGATCTATCGGTGTCCACAAGCGACTCCGATGATTCTGAATTTGAATATCCACTACACACGGGCGGCTGATCTGATTCGTGCGGATAACATGCTCACTGATCCCTGGGTGCCACTGGTTTTGTACCGCGACGGTTTTGGAAACATGTGCACCCGTCTCGTTGCTCCTGCGGGGCGCATGCGCATAACTGCCGACGCCATTATCAATGATGACGGGCTGGCCGAACCGGTCATGCCAAATGCGCAACAGCACCCTGTGGAGTCGCTGCCGGAAGAAACACTGGTCTATCTCCTGGGCAGCCGCTACTGCGATACCGAGCACCTGTCCGCTGTCGCGTGGAATCTGTTTGGCAACACTGTGCCAGGCTGGTCACGCGTGCAGTCGATCTGTGATTTCGTCCATCGGCACATTACATTCGGTTATCAATTCGCGCGCCCAACCAGGAGTGCTTCGGAAGCGTTTCAAGAACGACAAGGCGTTTGCCGGGATTACGCGCATTTGGCAATCGCGCTATGTCGATGTCTGAATATTCCTGCTCGCTATTGCACCGGCTATCTTGGTGATATCGGCATTCCTGCCGACGATGCGCCGATGGATTTTGCGGGTTGGTTTGAAGCGTATATCGGGGGAGCCTGGCACGTGTTTGACGCGCGCAACAACATGCCGCGCGTTGGTCGTGTGCTGATCGCGCGAGGTCGCGATGCTGCAGACGTCGCCATCAGCATGACCTTCGGCCCGAACGTGCTCGAAGGCTTCCGCGTCTGGGCTGATGAAGTAAAGGCAGCCTAGAGTGATTCTGGTGCAACCCGGGGTATTTCGGTCGCGGCGACCACATGCAAAACGATCGCGCAAAATCGGTGACGCTGGCCGGCCATGTGCCGAGTCATCGAGCCCTACGATTGCTCCCACTCACGCGCCAGATGGCGCGCGGCCACTACGAACAGCACCGCGCTGATCAGATAGAACCCGGTGCCGGACAGAATGGCATAACGCAGCGATTCGCTGCCATAGCGTACCGTGAAGTGATCCGATAAACGTCCGATCAACAGCGTCCCCAGTCCGAGGCCTATCAGATTATTGATGAATAGAAACATTGCGGAGGCGAGCGCCCGCATATCAGGTGGCACCAGGTGCTGTATGGCGCAGATCGTGGGCCCGAGCCACGCGAGCGCGAGCGCAATGGGCACCAGGAATATCAGCAATGACCAGGGGCTCGGAGGTGCGAGCACGCCGAGCGCATACAACGGTACCGAGAGCAGGAACGCAGCCGCCGGGACCAGCGCGTAAGCCGAGCGGCTGCGGCCGCCGAGGCGGTCGGCGAGCCACCCACCCAGCCAGATGCCTGTGACTCCGCCGAAAAAAATCAGCGCGCTGTAACTGCAGGAGACCTGCACCAGGGAGTAATGGTAGCTGCGCACGAAGAACGAAGGCAGCCAAAACAATGCTCCGTAGCCCATGATCGAGCTGGTGGCGGCGCCGAACGACAGGGTCCAGAAAGAGACTTTTCCGGCCAGCAACCTGGCGACCTCCCGCGGGCCCGGCGTCCGCCGGGACTGCGCCGGCGCGTCCAGTCCGCCGCGCACCGGTTCGCGCATCGCGTGGCGAAACAGGGGCGCCAGGATCAAACCGAGCGCGCCCACCACCATAAAGGCTGCGCGCCAATTCACGCGCGAAGCAATGAGACCACCAAACAGGAGTCCCGCAGCGCTGCCAATCGGGATGCCGAAAGAATAAATGGCCAGCGCGCGCGCCCGGCGTGCCGGTGGAAAATAATCGCTGATGAGGGAATAAGCCGGCGCGACGCCGCCAGCTTCGCCGATACCGACGCCGATGCGCGCCATGAACAGCTGGACGAAGTTTTGTGCGAGGCCGCTGGCGGCAGCGAACGCACTCCACAGCGCCAGCGAGACCGTGATGATCCAGACGCGGTTGAATCGGTCGGCCAGCCAGCCGATGGGAACCCCAAGCGCCGTGTAGAAGAGCGCGAAGGCCGTGCCACCCAACAGACCGAGCTGAGTATCCGTCAGGTGCAGATCCGCCTTGATGGGCGGCACCAGAATCCCAAGGATGATCCGGTCGATAAAATTGAACGTGTAGACGAGCAGCAGAAGCCCGAGCGCATAGCGCGCATTGGACGCGGACTCCCGCGTCGTCGTCGTCATGAAGCCCTAGGTTTAGCCGGCGCTGGTCGCCGAGAGTGGGCGAGGCCACGTAGACCAGCCGTCACGTAGGGGCCCAGTCGTGCCTTCAGCGCTGCGACGTCATTCGAACGGCATAAGCCATCCGAGAGTGCATCCAGGCGACCAGTTTCCGCAAGCGAAAGCGTGAGCGCGCCAGTGAGAAAATTGTAGCCCCAAAATATATCTGCCGGCGCCGCGCCCGGGAGGGAGTCCATGACGGCTTGGATGAACTGACGCACCACACCATCGAAAGTCTTGCCCATCAGCTGGCGGCCCCACTCCGGCGAGTTGTTCACATAAGCGAGCAGCGAGAAGTAGCTGTGCCAGCCCGGATCGGCGTGTGCGAGCCGATCCAGAATAGGATCGAAGAAGGCGTCGACTACTGCTTCGGTACTTGGCGGGGCGGGCGCGACGCGCAGTCGCTCCTCGGCCAGACGTCGCAAGCGCTCCTCGTTCAACGCTTGGCCGCGTCGCTCGATGATCGCGGCGAGTAGCTGTTTTTTGCTGCCAAAGTGGTAGTTCACGAGTGCGAGGTCCACGCCCGCCGTGCCGGTGATCGCACGCACCGAAGTTCCATGAAAACCGCGCCGGGCGAAGAGCTTTTCTGCGGCATCCATGAGCTTTTCTTTAGTCGGGCGCTTGGGCCGGGGCATGCGGAACCTTTGTGAAAAACAAGAATTCTAGCCTAACGCGTTCGTCATTTGACGTCGAGACTGGTGGTCGGGCGCTGGGATAGGCCGATCCGTGGGAGCGCTTCTGTTCTGGCCGTGCACTCGTGGACAGGATGCTTGACGTTGAACACTCGTTGCATTATCTTCCAACGAGCGTTGAAAAGTGGTACGTGAGCAACGAACTCACACTGCTCTTTTGGGGGAGACTCAGCCATGATTCGCAATATCTGCACCGCGTTGACCTTGTGTACCGTGATTGCCGCCGGCACCGCCGCTGCGCAAGTCGCCGGTACGGCGCCCGGCACCTCGAGCGCCGCCACCGACACCGGCACAATTCAAGAGGTGGTGGTTACGGCGCGGCGCTATGCCGAAGATCTGCAGAGTACCCCCCTCGCGGTCACCGCGCTCAGCGCCTCTACCATCCAAGTGCAGGACGTAACGAACCTCGAGGATCTGAACAGTTTCGTACCGAATTTCAAGATCGCCGCCGACCGCGCGACCAGCAGCACGATCAACGTCTATATACGCGGCGTGGGCCAGAGCGACCCGCTGTGGGGATTCCAACCTGCCGTCGGCGTGTACATCGACGATGTGTATCTGGCGCGGCCGCAGACGGCGCTGCTTGACGTGATCGATGTCCAGGACCTCGAAATCCTGCGCGGGCCTCAGGGCACCCTGTATGGCAAGAACACGATTGCGGGCGCGATCAAGTACGTGACCCGCGACATCGATGGGCCCGCGACCCTGACTGCGTCGGCGACCGGCGGCAACTACGGCGAGCACGACGAAAAGCTCTACTTCTCGACGCCGGTGATCGACGATCACGTTTATTTTGGCCTTGCACTGGCGGATCTGCAGCACAACGGCTACGGTCAAGTAGTGGCCCAGGCAGGAACCACACCGAGCCCGTACAACAGCATCGGCCAGGATGTCTCGAATAAGGATGTATTGGCGGGCCGCGCCAACCTCACGATCAAATGGGGCGAGAGCTCGAAGCTCAGGCTCATCGCCTTCGACATCCTGGATAATTCCAATGCCGCGGGCGGCCAGCGGCTCAATAACTATTTGGCGCCGCAATTGGGCGACCCGTTCGACATGCGCACGGATATGCCGGTCGAGAACGACTACAACCACCGCAGCGGGGAATCGGCGACCTACACGCAGAGTTTGACCGACCAGCTCGGTTTAAAGATCGTCGGGGCGTATATTGAAGGCAGGAGCCAGCAGTTTATTAATTTCGCCGAGCTCAACGCGAATCTGTTCCAGGTACCAGGCGCCTACCACGATCAACAGTCCTCGGGAGAGGTGCAGCTGACCTTCCATAATGACCTGGTCAAGGCCGTCGGCGGCGTGTTCTACATGGACAGCACGGCCTGCGGCTCTTATAACGCCTCGGTCGGCACCTTGAGCGGCACGCTGCCCCCGACGGTCGCCCCTCCCTTGGGCCTGTACATCACCGAGCTGGTCGACGGCTGCGACCTCACCAAGAGCTCGGCCGTCTACGGCGACACCGCCTGGAAGCTGACCGATCGGCTGAATCTCGATGCCGGGGTGCGCTGGAACGAGGATCAAGTGACCGCCCGCGTGTACCAGAACGACTATACGAGCTTCGCGCCTACCCAATTGCTGCCGAACCAGCAACTCTTCAACCCCGCAACCGTGCCAGCCACGTTCTTCCCCGACGTGGTGACCAACTACACCGGCAACCGCACGTTCGTGAACGTGAGCCCGCGTCTCGGCCTCGATTACCACTTCACCGACCATGTGATGGGCTACGTGAGCTACAGCCGCGGGTTCCTGAGCGGCGGGTTCGATATGCGCGGCAACGCCGCCGTCTACCCCGCGACGCAAAACGGCTACAACTCGGAAACGGCCGACAGCTACGAAGCGGGCCTGAAGACGACGCTGCTCGACGATACGCTGTTATTGAATCTGACGGCGTTCTACGATCCCTACAATAATGTGCAAATCCAATTGCAGGATTTTGTCAACTACAAGGGCGCGCCGACCAATCTGACCGCGGTGCTCAATGCCGGCAAGCAGATCAACCAGGGTTTCGAGTTCGAATCGGTATGGCGGCCGATCAAGCCGCTGACTCTGTCGTTAAACGTGGGCTACCTCGATTCTTACTACAAGAACTTTCTGATCCCCTGCAACCCCTTCACGTACGCGCCCGGATGCGGGCCCGGCGTCACGACGGTGAACGCTGCCGACGCAAATCGGCCGCTCAATGCACCCTTCTGGAACGTATCCGAAAACACGACCTACACTTGGGATCTGCGGTCGGGTACGCTGCTGGCGCGCGTCGGCTACGACTGGCGCAGCTTTACCAAGGTCGCGGTTTATACGCCGAGCCCGACCGATCAGCCGTCGTATGGGGTGCTCAACGCCGGCGTTGCCTTCACCACCACGAGCAAGGCGTGGCGCTTCTCAATCGACGCCAAGAACTTGACCGACAGATACTACCGCGTCGCCGGCTACGACTTCGGACCTCCGCCGATCGCCCCTTCGAACTCCTTCAGTGGCGGCGTGAGCCAGATCGGCTTCTACGCACCCCCGCGCACCTTTGCCGGGACGGTGACCTACCACTTCTAGATGTGCGGCGCCGGCGCTGCGCCCGAGGGCAAAGCCACATGAACCTCGACGTCAGCGATTACTTCTACGACAGTACCGATGGTCTGCGTCTGTACTGCCGAATCTACCCCGCGCTACGATCGGGCGGCTTGCCGGTGCTCTGTCTGCCGGGTCTGACGCGAAATAGCCGCGACTTCGTCGCACTTGCCGCGCACCTCAACGCCGAGCGCGAGGTGTTGACCGCGGATCTGCGCGGCCGCGGCCGTTCCGCCTGGGATCCGGATCCGTCTCACTACCAACTGCCAACCTACGTTGAGGACGCGTGGTTGCTGCTGGACTCACGCGCCATACGTCGCGTGGTGGTGGTGGGAACGTCGCTCGGCGCGTTGATGGGCATGGTCATGGCGGCGATGCATCCTGACCGGATTGCCGGCGTGGTGCTCAATGATGCGGGTCCCGAAATCGATCCAACCGGTTTGCGCCGCATCGCCGGATACGCGGGTAAATTGCCGCCGGTGTCCTCCTGGGCTGAAGCGGCCGCGCAGGCCAAGAGCACCTACGGCATTGCCTTGCCCGGACTGACCGATGAGGACTGGCTCGATTATGCGCATCGCGGCTACCGCGAGAATGCGGCCGGTATCCCCGTCCCCGATGTGGATCCAAAAATCAGCCAAGCCTTCACGAATCCATCGACGGCCCCTCGCGATCTGTGGCCGTTGTACGCGCAGATCAATGGCGTGCCCATGCTGGTGATACGCGGAGCGCTCTCCGATCTGCTCAGCGCCGCGACGGTGGCGCGCATGGTCCGCGAGAAGCCGGATCTTGAGCACATCACCGTCGCGAATCGTGGGCACACGCCGTTGCTCAATGAGCCGGAGTGTCTGGCGGCGATCGACGCCTTCCTCGCGCGATACGGGGAAACTGCCGCGCATGGAGAACAGGGAAATGCGCCTCAAAGATAAGGTCGCCGTCGTTACTGGTGCGGCGAGCGGAATCGGCAAGCAGATCGCTCGCACCTTTGCGCGCGCCGGCGCCAAGCTTGCCATCGCCGATCTGGATCACGCCGGCGCCCATCTAACCGCTGCGGAACTCAATCGCGACGGCGGACAGGCGATCGCCGTAGTCGTCGACGTGAGCAACGAAGCGCAGGTCGATCATGCCATGGCCCGCGTGGTCGAGGCTTTCGGTCGAATTGATGTGCTGGTGAGCAACGCCGGCATACAGGTTGTCGCTCCGCTCCAGGATTTTGGGTTCGCCGATTGGAAACGCGTGCTTGCGATCCACCTTGACGGCGCGTTCCTGGTCACGCGCGCAGCCCTCAAACAAATGTACAAGCAGGGGAGCGGCAGCATCATCTATATGGGCTCGGTGCATTCGAAGGAAGCCTCGCTCCTAAAGGCACCCTACGTCACCGCCAAACACGGCCTAATGGGTCTTGCCAAAGTGGTCGCCAAGGAAGGCGCGAAGCACGGTGTGCGGGCGAATGTCATCTGCCCGGGGTTCGTGCGCACGCCGCTGGTCGACAAACAAATCCCGGAGCAGGCGATAACGTTGGGGATATCGGCGGAGGCTGTCATCCGCGATGTCATGCTCAAGGAAACCGTCGACGGCGAATTTACAACGACCGAGGAGGTCGCCGAAGCGGCGCTCTTTTTCGCCTCGTTCGAGTCCAATGCCCTGACCGGGCAATCGCTCAACGTCAGCCATGGCTGGTCCATGCAGTGATTTTAAAATTGAGCCGGACGGTTCAATCCCGCGCCTTCATGGAAGAGCGCTGCCGACGTATCAGTCACTTCATCACATAATCATCGAATGCCGGTGAAGCCCGCGGCCTGCGCGGATCTAGCGCGCCAGAGGCTCACTGCGCGTCAGGTCGCTTGCGTAGAAATTCCAACGCCGACTGCCAGGTCTGCGGCGAGTTCACGATACCCAGGTGCGAGGTGCCGAGAACCAGATCATACTGGCCTTGCGCGACGAGATCGATCGACGGTGCGCCCGCGAGCATGGCGCTGTTGGAAAAATCATGCGCGTTGCCGTCGCGGTCCTGGGCCGGCACTGCCGG
>OBLU010006017.1_pt1 | contig 10835 bp, 13 predicted proteins | sample 1518681 | NCBI WGS metagenome assembly OBLU01 (sample SAMEA3539304, study PRJEB22396) | soil metagenome | biome: tundra; feature: field; material: soil | place: USA | collected 2010-05 | depth 0.15 m
GCCAAGGTCCTTCAGGCGAGGGCCGAGGCGGAGATGAAACCGGTTAACGAAGCCTACGACTACCTCTGCAGGCTTGGACATCGACCGCCGTCGCCAGACGCTGCACGTTGGAACGGGGACCGCGCCCAGCAAGGTTGGGCGGCGCATGCTTCAAGAACTCCGCCAGTGGGGAGCCAACCACCCTGGCCCGCCGGTTTGGTGGCGGCTTCCGGCGTCTACGGTGCTATTTGACTTGCCGACACAATAGCGGTCTGGAGCTTCCCCGTCGTGGTCGCGGCCGCCTGGGTGTACACGTTGGTCCAGGGGTTGCGCAACAAGCTGGTGGTCTACGCCAGCATCAAGGACGTCGTCCTGTCGCTGCTAGCGGGAACAGTCATGCTCGCCGGACAGCTCACGGGCAGCATCTGTACCAGCCTGTTTGGTCTTCTGCTATGCGTGATCTCGGCAATCTGGAGCATTCGGCGCAACCGAAGCATACTGACCGGGCTGGCGGTGTGCCTGTTCAAGTTCACGTTCGCACCCTGCTGGCTGACGTTGATGCTGGTACCCTGGTTTTTGTATCGCTCGGTTAATCAGCAAGGTGCCACCAAGGTTCGATCAGCAACCTTCTATGGCCTTATGGCGCTCTTGATGTTCAGGCTCGTGAACGGGCGGCGGCATTAGCTGGGATTGTGGGACCTCAGGCTGGTTGATCGAAGGGCTTTCTTGCTGCAGGTCCAACTCAAAGGGACTGAGAGCATTCCCAAGCCAATAGAGCAACCGCTCAACCTCAGGCAGGATGCGATCAAAATCAAACGTGGCCGCCCGATGAATCCCGACGCCGTAAGGCCGCAGCACAACGGTCTCTACTCCTGGGATATCCAAAATCTCCGTCACCAAGGGAGGCCATTCCTCCCCCTTTTCTGGAAGTTCATTCCTGATTACCTCCAATCCGGGAAGGTCTGTCAACAGGTAATTCACGTGCAGGATAGTAAACGAATCCGTCACGCGCTCCCGCAAGGTTGTAGGTTGCTCTTCAAATTGTGAGTTCGTCATAGTGTACCCCATTAAAGACTCCGTCATGGCTCGTCCGCAAGTAAGTCGTGCCCTCCTAAGTTCACCTACTAAACCGTCTGGGCTGCCGTGGCTCACGTCGATTGGCGAAAAGAGACGAGCCTTTGAGTGAGCCGGAAGCGTACCAGCCCAGTCGGACCACCGTGGTGTCGGCGCACCACGACCTCAGCGTCCTAGTCCGCGTTGCCCTCACGCAGTTCCGGCCTCCGGTCACGAGGCTCCATGATCCGATGGGCGTGCTGTTCCCATCCGGCGACGTCGGCAATGGTGGGAGGACCCGACATTGGGAGTAGTGGCTACCGCCAGCACCGCGACGCGGAAGTCGCGGCAAGTCCGGCAATGGAATCGGCAACTTTGGCAACGTCCATGCGAGACCTGGTCCGAAGCCGATCAGTCGGATCAACGACAACAACCTCAGGTTCGGCTTCCGGCGACGTACCGAGCTGGGTCAAGCAGAGAATTGATGCCGCCGCCGTCATCAGCAATCTCGGCGGCCGTTTGGAACGGACCGTTAGCTTCCTGGCGTGTCCAACTGAATCGGAACATGCATTTCCCTCAGGGGGTGAGAACGACCCCCAACACGAGAAAACCATGCCGCCAGGACCGCTGGGAGGTCCAGCGCTATCGAACCCGCGCAGGCGCTGCCAATCGTCCTCGGGTTCGCCAAAGAAGTGGGCCTGGAGGTGCGGGCGATTTGGTTTCGGCCCACCTGTTATCTGCGCTTCGCGCGGGCGCGATTCTGGGGACGGACGACCCTTATTCCTGTACACGCTGCACGCGGCTATAATATGCTCTGGACGAAAGGAACCAGAGTGGACATCCAACCGAAGTACCTCACCTTTGCTGAGCTAGTGTCGAAGCGGCTCTTCAGGATCCCGGAGTACCAGCGCGCTTACAGTTGGAAAACCAAGCATCGTGAGGATTTGTTCGAAGATATCTCCAAACTTCGCACCAAACCGGCAGGCACCACGCATTTTATGGCCACGGTGGTCGGGCTACAGCGCGAACGCGAGACCATCCTCACCGACGAATACACGCGCCTGGACATTGTCGATGGCCAACAGCGACTCACCACGCTGATCATCCTGTGTAAGGCTATTGAAAAAGCTCTCGGCCAAACTGACAAAACAGAAGTCGTACTTCGCCACGAACTGGCTAGCCTTCTCGTAAAAAATGAAGCGGGAACACTACTCCTCCTGCAAACCAACCACGACAAGAGCACATATTTCGCCAACTATTTGAGGGATGGTACCGTTCCAAGTCCGGAGGACGCCAAGTTTCTGGCCGACAAGGATCTGGCAATGGCCATTGCGGAGTGCGAGCAGTTCGTCTCAGGCTGGACACCAAAACACCCACTCCTGGAGCTGGCGATGCTGCTCAAGAACCGGCTTACCTTTATCTTTCATGAAATCAATGACGAAGCAGCGGTATACACCGTATTTGAGGTTCTTAACAGTCGCGGCCTGGAAGTAGCATGGTTGGACCGAACTAAGAGCACACTCATGGCAATCGCATTCGAGTGCGCGCCGAATGCGAAAGTCAAAGAAGAGGTGATTCACGAACTACATCACCTATGGGGTGATATCTACGCGACTATCGGTCTTAGACAGGGCCTCGGCTCCGAAACCCTGCGGTTCGCGGCGACGTTAGTCAACCCCGTAACTACAGCCAAGGTGTTGGGGGATGAACAAGCGTTGGAAGTCATCAGGATGCAGTGTGGTGACAAAGTAGTGAAGACTATTGAGCTGACTAAGTGGTTGCTGAAAGTAGCAAACGCTGTCGACCGGCTATCTGCCGATAAACGCCGCGCGGCAGTAACAAAGATCTCGCATGCGCGGCTGCTCGCGGTTTCGATCCTATTGACTTTCGAGCTGAAGGAGCGGGAACGGCTGTTGGATCAATGGGAAAGGGTGACATTCCGAATCTTCGGAATCGCCCACAAAAACGCGCGAACGCGAGTAGGGGAATATGTCCGTCTTGCACAACAGATTTACGACGAGAAGGGCGCGTCGGACTACAAGGAAGCTATGAAGCAATTGCGGGCACTCGGCGACGGTGAGTTTGCGATTGCGGAGGTAGTGAAGTGTCTTCAGCAGACCGATTGCTACACCGACTGGGAAGAAGAACTGCGCTACTTCATGTTCCGCTACGAGGAGCATCTGGCCGACGGCGAAAACCAAGCTTTCCAGAATGAGCAGTGGGACCGTATCTGGGAAGCTAGCCCATCGCAATCCATTGAGCACGTGCATCCACAAAACCCAACTCCTGGTGGGCCATGGACAGGCGCACTCGGACGTGGTCGCGGTCAGAGGGAGGCGAACGTGAACCGCTTGGGCAATCTGGTTTTGCTTCCCCCTGGCATGAATTCCAAGTTGGGGAACCGTGAGTTCTCACTCAAAAAGGCAAAGTATCGCGAGATCGGCCTGCTTCTTCTTGGCGAGGTTTGTCGGAAGAACGTGTGGAACAAGCTGGCGATTGAGGAAAGGGAAAAAACACTGCTCAGTTTTGCAGCGGACGCTTGGGCCGATATCTAATTCCATCGTAACCCTAATGCTTCCCGGTCACCGGAAAGCGCGGTGGGCGTCACAGGCCAAGCTGAGGTTTAGCTTGGCCTCACGCGCAGCTCACACGCAGCCGATCAGAGCACGACAGGCCAATGGCGATACCATGAATGGGTTGAGCGCAGAGCGCGTGCGATTCGTTTGGAAGTTCAGCAATGTCGAGGATCAGCCAGATCAACTACGGAGATGCATTGGCAGGGCGGATCAGAAGACGTCGCGGCAACGACCCGATCGGAGCTTGGTTCGTGTCGCAGGGGGCCACATATGGCGGTTCCAATGAATTCGTCGATGCCGAACTTCAGTTGGCCGACGACCACTACAAGAACGTGCTAATGATCATCCGGTCGGCCCGCAAACAAGGGCATGACGGGGTTGAGATCCGTCTGACACCAGAGTCCCTGGCTGCCATCGACTCTCGGATAGCTGAGATATCAGCCCTGGAAGACGCAGAAGTTGACACGAGCTTCTGCGGTGAACATCAGGGACGAGAAAAGGTCGTCATCACATTCCGCGCCACGAAAGGCAAGTGGCTCCTGGAGCTTGCCCAGCGCGAGCTTCCTAACGCCGAATATGAGGAGCTTCATCAGCTGCTCGTTTCACGGCTCACGAGAAGCGAGAGGGAATTACTGCTCACGAAGAAGGCGATCTCGGCCAGCAACCAAGGACGGCACACCTGATGTTCAATCTGGTTAGCCCGGAATACAGCTTCGAACAGTTCTGCACTCAGATGATCGGCAAGGACCCGATGCAGGTGATGGATACCGCATCCGCCGAGATCACATATGCTCGGCGAAATCATCGAGAGAAGACCAAGGAGTCCAACTTCCGAAAAGCGTCCAAGGGTCGCGCCTACTGTGACCATTTGCAGGCGCTGATTTGTCTATTCACGGGATCTGCCCCCGACCACCCCGCACCCGAATTCGTCGAGACAGTGCGGCCTCTCGCGCTTGATCTCCTGCGGCGGTGGGCGGTCCTGGGTCTCCGTGAGATCGTCTCGATGAAGCAGGCTCCGCGTTCCCTGGGTGGTTTGGGCGAGGTCGCAGAAATCCTAACGGTTGTGATTTCGAGGGAGCAGGTAGAGGCGGGCGACATCGCCGCGCCACTCGGCGTTCTGCGGCGACTCGTGGAATCGCCCAAAACGGCCAGGGACTTTGCCGACCGCGTCGACATCGCGTTTCATGGATACGATGATGTCCGCGAAGAGTTGTTCGAGATTCCCGAGGTTCGTTCTTTTGTGGGTAGACTTGACGAGCAGTTCCCGTACTGGCTCTTCTTCCTCTCAAGACGTTGTCTTGGGCTTCAGTGTCTGCTTCTATGCTTCCTGCCCCCGTCGCTCACCGAGGCAGGACGTGCCAGGATATTCCCCGCGCGCATTGGTGACATGCTGACACGGCGCTGGTTCCCGGCGATGAACCACATCTGCAAGTACGCGGGCTTCTCAGAGTGTGAAGTCAACGCCCTGACCGACAGTGCCGAGACGTACATCACCAACGGAAGGCTTCCACTAGGCAGATAGCCTCCGGCAATCGACGCACTGCTAGCCGGAGTTTTCCTCCACGCCGCGAGTGCTACCTCCATATCCGCGTAGAAGAGCGCGAGGGTATTTCAAACCCGATGGGGGTCGATACCCCAAACTTGCTCCACCTCAATGAACTTGCTACCCACGGTACCGGCTATCTCCATCACGACGCCTTCGGGATGGGTACCCCCCAAACCTTTACGACTTTCAAATGCCCAATTTACGGGACGAGGTGGCAGGCGCTTTTGTGCGTCCGTGGGCGACCTTGTCACTCTCCCAGCTTGCTGCCCCGGCGCGACGCGCGTAGAGGTTGAAGGATTGAGTTCTTCAGGACTGGTTGGCAGCCTGGGCGGTGAGTTCCTCCCAGAAGAGGACTTCGTCCTTCCAGGTATCCCTGAGATTCTGGTAGAGGTCGTGATCGCCTCTGAGTGACCAGTAGCGTTCTTTGTCGTAGTAGTACCTGTCCTCCAGCCAGTGGAAGAAGTCTTGGTCTTCGAGCGGGATGTCGTGCCTGTTTTCCTTGCTGTTCTCTGGGGTCTTTTTCGCGCCAGCCGCCGTCGCGGCGGCGGCGCGGAGTGGTTCCTCTTGAGCGGGTATGTCGTCCCCTGTGCCGACCGTGACACCCTCACCTAATATGGATGGAAAAGGTTTATATAAAACATTTCTTTTATCTTTATTAGGCTGGGGTGTCACGGTCGGCAGCCTGTAGCACCCGCGTGTCACCCGCTCAACCTCAGCCTTGTGGCGGTGGAGGGTCTGGCGGACGGTGTCGGGCTTCAGCCCGAGGCACGCGGCTAGCTCCGCAACCCGTTTAGGCCCGCCGTCCAGGAGTTCCCTGATCCGGGTCCAGGACCAGGAGGACTCCCTCGCCGACTGCATCTCCAACTGGTGGTCCCGGCGCTCCTGCCGCTCCTGCTCCCTTTTGGCACGGAGCCTGTCAGTGAACTTGTAGGCGCGGCGTGTGAGGTACTCCACACGCTTGATGTCGGCGTCGCTCGGGCGGAAGCCGTGCAGCCTCCACCAGCCCTCGATCACCCAGGCAACCTCCAGGGGGTCGCAGTCGTGTACCGCGAGGCAGGCCCAGGCGAGTCCATACTCCTGCCTCCACCGCTTCTTCCCCGGCGGGGTTAGCCAGCGCCGCTGGAAGCCCCGCATGGTCACCCAGAGCCTGCGCAGCAACTCCCGCCGCACCAGAACGTACTTCGTCCCGGTGGAGCCGATCTCCAGATTCGACTCGGGGTCTACGGTAGCCACGAAGAGCATGTAACCCCTCGACCGTTCGCGCAGCGCAGCTTGACTGGCATCCTGCATATGTTCCTTCGGCTTCGTCCACTACCCCGGCAAGGGCGTCCCCCGGCATGTGGGGTTGGAGGTTTGCCGCCATCCAACCCCGGCCCGAAGGAACAAAACAACGCGGGCGCATGCGCCCACCACTACTTAGGCCGCAAAGTCCAGCAGCATCAAAACCAACGCTGTTTCAGTCCGTTGGAACGTCTCCCGCCACTCTCTCTTCACCAGTACCACCGGAGCGTCCTTCCTGACGGCCTCGGTCTAGAAGAGCCGTGCGGTGGTCTCCTCCTGCGGGGGCTCAAGGCGAATTGCCGATGCAAACTCGGTGCCGTGCCATACCTTGCCCCGCCTTACCGGGCCTTGCCTGTCATACCTCGCCTCGCCCCGCCTGCCAAGCCTTGTCTCACCATGCCTCACCTTACCCAGCCCCGCCTGGACTTGCCTGCCACGCCTCGCCAAGCCACGCCTTGCGTCGGCACGACCCGCCTAGTCCAAACTCGTCTGCCCGTCGCCGGACGGTGTCTGGCGCTGCCGATCATGAGGACGCAGCGGCGGCTTTCGGCGGCAGAACTTCTTCAATAGCCGCGAAAACCCGAGCCAGTTCTTCCACATGGCTGTACCTGCCCCGGAACGCTTCCAAGTCACCCAGGGCCTGTGTCAGCATTCGCTCTCGCAAAGAGACCTGCGAGAGCGCCGTCTGGATCGGAATATAGCGGTCATCCTTACCCCCGATGGCGACGAACGCGCGGACGGGTGATTTCTGCTCGGCGGTAAGCTGCACTACGCACACGCACGCCATGACCGTGCGCGCTTCGTGCAGGCGTTGCTTTTGCGCCGCTTCACTGTCGTCCCATGTGAAGTACCGGTGCAGATAGTTGTCCTCAACACTGGCCGCGCTCACCACTGTTCGTGCCGTCAGCCCGCTCCCTTTGCGAATATCCTCAAGAGCCTCGCCAGCCTTTTGGGCGTCGCCACCGAGCCTTGATCCTTCTTTGAATTTGTAGACCATGGTTATCTAGCCCTCCTGGGTCGCGACATGAAACATCCCATAGGAGCCATCCTTCTGCGGACGCCACTCGCCGACGCCGATGGCAAACCCGGCGATGTTGAACAGATTCAGCAGTTGTTCCAGGGAAATCACATTTGCGTTGTAGCGTACCGTGAACATCACATTCCAGGTCTTGAATTCACCCCGGTACCGAATATCGGCGGGTGCGCCGACGCCGCTCAGGCGGACCATGTCCTCGCGCATCGCGGGCGCACCTTCGATGGGGACCAGTTCTCCGATGATGTGGAACGCTCCGCGTGCCTCAACTTTGGTCATGTTGCTCACATGGCTGCAAGCATCAACCGCTGCAGCCTTGAACGCCACCGCCGGGAACCCGTAGCCCCTGCCGCCGGGGACGGGGTAGAGGGAATCGCGATACTCCTGCTCCGGGTCCTTCGCAGCCTTGGCTTGAGCGGCCTTCTTCATCTGCTTGTCGAGCATCTGCTTCTTGGCCTTGTCGCTCCAGGCGTGGCAGATCAGAGGGGAGTCTCCAACGAGCTGGATCGTCGCCGTTTCGATATTGATGGGCGGGATCTCCGCCACAACTTCTTTGGTCATGATCTTTCTCCTTGTGAATCTGTGGGTAACTTCTCGTTCAGTCCAGCTGTCGGGCCGCACTTCTGACTCCGCGCACACGTATGGTGTCCGGGCCAGATGGCGTCAACTTTCTCCGTTCTTTGGTTTGTCCTTCGGACGGCGGTGTAAGCCTGGGTTAGAGAACCCCGGAGAGGCACCACCACCCCTTCTGCCAGATCAGGACCGGAACCTGGATGATTTCCTCTCCTGTATTCATTGGAACCCGGATTCCAATATCGGTCCACCCGCACAGTTGCCCAAAACTTCTGGGGTGCTGGAGTCCGACCTGCTCCATTTCGCTATCGATCAGTTGGTTTTCGGCGCGGTGATGAGGTGAGAATAGAGCTGCCGCGCCTCGCAGATCAGGACCTATCCCGCCCCCCACCAGTGGTCCATGAAGTGGCGGCGAGGCCTGGGCCAATAGCACTCTCCGGATAGGCATGTTACGCGCCGCTGAATGGGAACGTCATCTCAATCCGACCGCGCCGCACCCAGGCGAATCTAGCAGGCGTGAAAGTGTTCTCAGCCCTACCAGCTGCGACCACGGTCGCGCTTCAGACCCTTGGTATAGGCCTGGGTTTCCGCAAACATATCACGCTTCTCTGCCGCCTTGGGCTTGCCTGCGGCCTTGATGCGAGCCTTACGCCTTGCCTTGAGTTGGGGAGATTTGATTCAGCATCGCGGCTACTTGTTCTTGCAGCGGTTCTCGGCAAGGCTGCAGATCGAGGCGGGTGGTTGAGGTCCACTCCATCCCGTCATATTGCGCCCAAAGACGGGAATGTTCTCGAGTTGCCGTGCTCGCGCCGTCTTCTTGGCGTTTCCGTTGGATCTAATTCGGGTTTTGCGCCGCGCATTGAACTCCGCACTCTTGATTCGCATGACGTCTCCTGCACCCATTGGATCGCGGAGACGGAATGAGATCTACCCGCAAAGTTGGCACAAACTCAGTGTTCGGTTTGAATTAGATGGCCTTGGTGGAGTTCGGCTTTCGCGTCCGCGTCGCGGTGGATTCTTTGGCTGAGGCGCTAGGGACCTTGCTGGGTTTCAGCATATACCGAAGGGGCCGACGTGAACTACTTGCCGGTGTTCGTTCACCTCGGCCCAGCCGTTGACCAGGGTTCAAGTCTCTCTTTGCGTGCTTCAGGCGTTCAGCGAAATCCTCGACTTCGATGATGTGGAAATCGAGTGCGTCCAGCTCAAACACTAGTGCTATGAGGCGCTTATACTGCGCCGCGAACTTAGCCCCGAGCCTAAGCTGGATTGCTGTGAGAATTACCGCAGCGGTAGAAATTCGCCAGCTAGGATTGTTCCATCGCTTCCGGCCATTTATCCACCCCAAAAGCGTGTTCTCTGAGACTGCCCCCAATTCAAACAACATGGTTCGGTTCAGGTTAGCTACGTCAAGAAAATGCCTAAGCCAGAAGCTCCGGTCGCTCGGCATACCTGCCACAGAGAGCCCATTCCAGGCTGGCGGGATTGACGCGGGATCGAGTCTCTCCTGGGAAATCTTGTCATTGATCATCGTGACGAGAACCGCTGCTGTCCTGGCGTACCGCGACGCCTTTTCGTCCTCCATTTTAAGCGCCCGTTCCAAGAGGTCTCCGCTCGCGCCGAGCAGTATATCGGAAATCTGGGCAAAGTCGTTCATCATCCTAACCTCGCGATCGGTGAAAACTTCTGGCTGGCGATCTTCAATTCGCCAATCAAACTGTGAGTGTAACGCATCGTTGTGGTTATGCTGCTGTGCCCGAGGATCTTCTGCAAATCGGTGACGCCGCCGCCGCTACGGATGAACGCGGAGGCGAAGCTGTGGCGGCAATAGTGCAGCCCGATTTTCCAAACACCGCAGCGCGCACCCAGGCGCTTGATGTCCCGGAGGCTGTTGCGTTGGCTGGTTTTCTTCCCCGCCTTGGTACAGAAGATGACCTCCGCATCTTTGGGAACGTCGCGGATCATCCACTTCATCAGCGCCTTCCGACACTCCGCACTGATTGGCACCAGCCTCTCCTTGCGGCCTTTTCCAAAGACCCGAAGTTGCTTGTTCTCAAAGTCGATATTCTCCTTGCGGAGACCCAGCCACTCGCTGGCCCGGAGCCCGGTGTCGAGCATCAGGATGGTGGCGGCGTGAATTCGCCGTTGCGAACGAGTGCGCGGAACGAACTTGATGAGTCGCTCGATCTGGTCGTCGGTGAGCGTTTCCAAGATGAGTTTGGGTGTTTTCAGCCGGGTGAGCTTGATGGGCTTGCTGATGACGTCGTTTTCGTGGAGCCAGTTGATGAAGGTTTGGCAGACGCGGGTGTAAGTGTTGATGCTTTCCGGGGAGAGGGTCCCCTGGCTGCTCATGGCGACCATTGCCGCCTTGATCTTGAGCTTCAATTCGCCTTCGTTACGAACCTCCCCAATGAACGGGCCGAATTTCGCCCAGGCCGTCTCATACCAGCTGAGAGTCTTCGCGGTGACGTTCGTGATGAACCGACGCTCGCGCTTGAACTGTTCGAACAGTTCCGATGTCTGCACTTCAAATCCCACCCTTTCATGGTCGGCGCGATACCCGCAGAATCGCGGAAAACTATTAGGCAGCGGACGTTTTTGGCCTTTTTCTGCGGTGAATGCCGTTGTTTTCGTGAGGTACGACTTCCGGTGCTTCACACGCAGGAGGTCACAGGTTCGAGTCCTGTCGCGCCCACCATTAGAGTCAATGACATACAGACTGATTGACTGACCTCCTACCAACCGCGCAGGCGATCAGCCAATCAGAGGCCAATCGAATCTGTACTTTCCCCGTCCG
>OBLU010006018.1_pt1 | contig 10834 bp, 8 predicted proteins | sample 1518681 | NCBI WGS metagenome assembly OBLU01 (sample SAMEA3539304, study PRJEB22396) | soil metagenome | biome: tundra; feature: field; material: soil | place: USA | collected 2010-05 | depth 0.15 m
AATGTCCTTTGCGAATTGTGCTAAAAGTGTGCTTTGCGCGATTCGAGAGGGACTATGAACGCGCCAATCATTACGATTTTCGTTCGTCACGCTGAAGGATGCAAGTACGCCGGGGACGAATTCTCCAAGCGGTGTCAATGCAGAAAACACCTCCGTTGGACCCTCAACGGCAAACAGTACCGGCGGCAAGCCGGGACGCGCTCATGGGCGGACGCTGAGCAAGCCAAACGAGCCGTGGAAGATCAGCTCAGCGGCAAGCCCGTAGAGGCCGCGCCGGACACGCCTCGCCTGATAGAAGAGGCCGTCCGGCTATTCAACCAAGACAAGGCCGTCCAAGGCGTCACGCCCGGCGTCCGAGCGCGGTACAAAGGCGAATTGCAGAGCTTCCAAACGTACTGTGAATCCGCCGGGGTCATTACAATCCAGGGCGTCACGCGGGAGCTACTAACGGGCTTTGTTGCGACTTGGGAAACCAAGTACCGCTCACAGACTCAATACTCCGCCCGCGCCCGCCTTGGGAGCTTTCTCCGCTTTTGCTTTGAGTCGCAATGGATAGCCCGGATTCCAAGTTTGCCCCGCATTGTCATTGACGCCGCGCCCACCATGCCTCTATCCGCCGGGGAGTTTACGGCGCTCATGGCCGCCGCCAATGACGCCCGCCTCCGGGCCGTCCTTCTACTCATGCGGCACAGCGGCCTTGCTATCCGGGACGCTGTGTGCCTGGAGCGTAGCAGCATATTCCAAGGCGCTAACGGCCTTTGGCGCGTGGTCACATCCCGGCAAAAGACGGGTACACACGTGTCCGTCCCGCTCCCGGCGGCTGTCTCCGCCGCTATCCTTGCCACGGCCAACACAGAGCCTAAATTTCTGTTTTGGGATGGGCGGCAAGCCCCTAATCAGTTTGCAGCCCACTGGAGCGATAAGGTAAGCCGTGCCTTTGCCGCCGCCGGAATCGCGGACGTGTGCTTCATGAAAAGCCATCGAATCCGGGACACGTTTGCCGTTGACCTCTTGGGAAAGGGCGTCCCTATGGAAGAGGTCAGTAAGCTGTTGGGCCATGAGAGCATTAGGACCACGGAAAAGCACTATGCAAAATGGGTCAAGGGCAGACAGGACCGGCTAGACTCGCTTGTCACCGCAACGTGGGCCGCGTAAAATGGCCCATTCTGCCCCTTGCTCAGTTGTCCCATAATTGCCTCATTGTGTGGCTATTTGACTACACAAAATGGGATTTATTCTTGCGTATGGAGAGAAATGACTACTGGTGTGCTCTCCTAGGCACCCTCTTTGACTTTTGACCCCACCCCCTACCTTATTCATTCGACTACAGATACAAGTGCCTTCCACTCTTTTGGTTGGCACTTCGGGCAGGTAGGACAGTGACCCATCAGTATGGCAACCTCTGTGCCGCATGGGTTGTGCCGCAATTTGTGGTAGTCATCAAACATCCCCACGTCTTCCCACTCGCTTGCCGGTGCTGTGCTGAGGTTGTTTTCCATCTGTCTGCCCGTCCTTTCGTGTGTTACGCATCTACCGGAGGCTGATGCACACAGCGCACACGCAATACTCACTAGGCGCGTGTGCTGTATGCCCGGCGGCAATCACTTCGGGAGGCGCATACCGCTGACCCGGCCACGGTACGCCCGGCGGTATTGGCGGGTGAGTGATTGGTTGACCGCAAACACAGCGTTGCTCCCGTTGCCGTTGTCGCTCCCTTTGCTGCAATCGTTTCTTCATATTTCCTCTCAACTTTGGCCGTGTAGTCAAAGTAGTCGTGTAGTCAGGGGTCCCTCTGTACCCTAATCCTCATACCCATTTATTATCTATAACATACATACATAATAAAGAAGAAACGTAAGGACATAGGCACCCCTGACTACATGACTACATGACTACGGGCTATTCCGCCAGATAGTACCTTCCGTCCTCCCCTTTGCCGATTGCCCCGTCCCGCAACAGGCCGTCAAGCGCCCGGCTCCATAGTTCCGTGCCGTCCCGGTGAGCGTTGGTGCATTGCTGGAGTTGCCGCTTGCTCAACGGCCCCTTGAGTTCCAACGCTCTCAACAGCTTGCCTTGGACGCGGGCGTTGGCAGTGTCGGCAGACTTGGTGCGGTAAAAATCGTGGGACGCAACCTGATAGTCACCAAGGCTCACGGCGTCCGCCGCCGTCTTAGCGGAGATGGACTCTTCATGCCGGAGCCATGCAAGCAGCAACGCGGCCCGCCATGCGTGGACGTTCATGCGCTCGGAACCTTCAGGCAAGTTGTCTGACCATTCGCCGATTATCCTATCAGCGGCTTCAGTGGGCAAAATGCGCGTGTGCGCATCCTCAAGTTGCATGACACGCGGCAAAAACGTCTCTTGCAACGCTGTGAAGTCCGGCGGGGTCATGCGGGCTACATTCTCATAGTCGCCCTCAGTGCCGCACATATTGAATCGGGACATTAACCCGCCGCCAACTGCGTTACCACGGCTCAGCAAGTCGAACCAATCTTGCTCTGTGACGCCGCACAGCATGGAAAACATCATTTCCCCATAAACGGCGTCCCGTGTCCCGGTAGCCGTGCCTTGAAAGCTAATGTCATCCCAAAGCTGGCAGACAACCCCTTCCATACCACTGCCAACGCCGCCCTCAATAAAAAGTGTGCTGAGAAACGTCTTCATTTCCTCATGGACGCTGAGGATGCGCGGCAATGTGCTGCCCCAAGTCATGTGCGGCTTGGTTTTCGTGGTGGACTCCAAGTCCTTGCAAAGCCGGGCCATGCCGGGCACACTGGACGCCGCCGCTACCCATGCGCCTATGCCCTTGGGCTTCCATACAAAATCACGCTCACCGGACAGCAAGCCCGGCGTCAGCGACATTCGCGCACGGCTCCAGCTTTGGTTAAAGAAGCGGACAGCGCGGCGGATGCAAGTCCCTTTGCCCTTGCCTTTCGGGGCCACAATGACGGTGTAGGTCCTTGGCAACGCGCCGTCTACACCGGGGCACGAAAGCCGGTCACCAACTACGGCCCCAAGCACACAACGGAACGCCTCCGCGTATAGCTTCATCGGGATGTTATTGTCATTCGCGCACAGCTTGGCAAATTCAGCAACGGCGGTGCCCTCCCAAGCTGAGATGGGATAAACGGGCCGCACCCGCTCCGGGAGCTGAGCGGCTTCCGGCGGCTCGGCTTTGCCGATGATGACTTGCGGGTCCGGCACACCCACGGGCCACTTGCACGCCTGTCTAACCAAGTGGTCTAGCTCCGCCTCATCCAACGGCGGCTTCAACCGTTCATCGTTGACGGCGGCTCCGTATTCCTGGAGTTGCTCATCCGTAAAGCCCTCGCCGCGCTTCCGCCCCAAGAGGCTAATCATGTGGCAATTCCGATGGTCCACAATGTCCGTGCCGTCATCCATCCATGCCGGATTAGGCTTGCCGTCCCTGCCCTTTGGCACGGCCTTCTTGACAGTGTTGACCCAATCCGGGGCCGGGACTATGGGCGCGGCCAACAAGACGCTGTAGCGTTCACCGCTTGGATGAAGGCAACCCGCCGCCATGACATAGCCCCAACTCCCGCGTATGTCCCCGCTGTGAGTTTCCGTCTCCCACGCCTTGCTGGTGGCGTCCCCTTCGTAATACATCTGGACTCCGAAGCCGTCACGCCGCCCGGTCCGCACCGTGTACGTCCCCGGCAAGCCCGTCAGCTCTGCCCACTCTGCCCATTCATCGGCGTTGGCAAGGCCGTGGTCAACGTCAACAACGGTCAAATGGCTTGGCTTGGTGCTAATGGCTACATTGGCGTCCGGCCACTTTGCCCACCATGCCCGGACTTTCGCCTCATCAGTGGTTGCGGAAAGGTTGCCGCCCCGGATGCGCGGCGTTTTCTGTCCAGGCCAACACGGGAACACGAACCAACCGCGCCGGACGCAAGCAAGGGCAATTTCAAGCATTGTCTCTGGCATTAGCGATTCATCTTTCTCAGCGTGCCCTCAAAGTGCCGCTGGAATCGGTCCCCGTGCTTCTCAAGCATCCTGTCCACTCCGGCGGCGTCAACCGCGTGAATGGTAGGGGCAAAGTGTGCCCGGACGTGATAATGTGTTCCGCCGCTCTCCAGGCCGCCGAACTTGGAAAGGTTGCTCAGTCCCTCCATGACTCCCTTTGGGACCACGCCCTCACCCGGCGTCAGCATGGCTGGTACAACGTCTCCGCTCCCCGTGCCGGGGACAATGCCGCCTTGCTCAAAAGCCATAGCGGCCAGGAACCCGGCGGCAGCCGCCACGGGCGCTAAGATGGGTCCGACAAAAGGTATCTTTGCTACGGCGCTCCCCGCGCCCGATGCCCATACTTTAGCCTGGGCAAGTTGCTCATCTTTCGCGTGCATAGTTGTTGCTATAAGGGCCTTCAACGAATTGCTTATGATGCTCTCCGCAACTTGATTTGCCATCCTCGACAGAGACTCTTGGCCTTCGGCCACACGGAGAAACCCCTGTGCATAGTTGTTTGCCATCATTGCCGCCGCCTGTCTATGGGCGGCCACTTCCTGCGCCGCAATCTCTTGCGTCTCATTCACGTGTTTTTTGTCAAGGGCTTGTATCTCCGCCAGTATTCGGTGCTCCGTGGCTACCCGGTCCTTGCCCATTTTTGCCGCGTCAGCCATCTCTCGCATTTTTTCAGCGTGGCTTTCGTTGTATACCCGGTCAAGCTCTGCCTTTTTCTCTGCAAACTCGTTATTTTGAGGTTTGGTTTTCTCCATAGCCCCGGAATGACGCGCCATCTCTTTCCGGGCCACCTCCTCTGCGGCGATTTCCTGCTTAATTGCCGCGTCCTTTACGCGGGCGCTTTCCTCTGCAATCTGCCTGTCAACCTCCACGCGCTGCTTACGCAACCCTCTGTAGTGCTCGGTGTCTTGCAGACCCTTCGACTCTTCTTCTTTAATGGCCGCGTCCAACACGGCAAGCCGGGCACTGGAGCCTTTCTCTTCGGCTTCGATTTTCTCTTGCTCCAAAAACTCCAAAAGGCGGAGGTCACGTGCGGCGCTCTCTGTTGCGGCCCGCGCCGTCAGCTCCGTAACGGTTGCCTCATGCTGTGCGCTAATCTCAAGGGCCTTGTCTTTGTGCGCCCGAAGTTGGTTTTGATAGCTCTTGTCCGATTTATCCAAGGCGGCAATCTCCGCTTGATTGGCGGCAAGATGCAAGTCACGCTCTCTGTCTGCGAAGTCAATATCCGACTTGAGCCGATCTTCAATAGAGGCGCGGTGTATGTCCAATTGCGCCTTGGCTACGGCCCGATCTGAGGACACGGCCATTTCACCCATACGCAATTGGCTCTCCGCCGCCTCACGTTGAGCCGCCGCCCGCTGTGTTGCCCCTTCCTTCCCGGCTGACTTAGTGGCGTTGCCGCTGTCCAATGCTTTGTGCTCGGCAACGGCCTTTTCAATGTCCGCTTGGGTTTGGAGCGCCTTTACGATAGCCTCTTGTGCGGCTATTTCGCTCTTGGTTACTGTGAGACTCGCCTTGTGTATTTCAAGGGTCCGCTCCGCCTGGAAACTGTCATCCGTTTGGCCGTCCCCGCTGTCCCGGTTGGCCTTTATGGTCTGTTGCGCCTGGAGGACCTCACGGGCTGTTTTGAGTGTCCCCGTCAAGAGATTGCTTGCTTCCTCTTTCCCCGCGTCAGTCCGTAGGGAGAGCAAATGCTCATACTTGGTTTTGAAGCCCTCCAGGGCGGCTTTGGCCCCGTCCGAGCCAATCCCAAAGGTGTACCAACTGCCCTCAAGTTCTTTCATTACCACTTCAGCGGACTTTGCGACTTCCTCAAAGGCGTGGACCAATTCGTCCATGCTTTGATGGTCAATCAATTCAAGCTGGAGCCGCAACGCGCCCATGCTGTCATGGCTCAATTCATCCGCCCGGATTTTGGACTGAATGATTTTGTCTTCCAGTTTGTTGAAAGCGTTTTGCGCCGCCGTCCCAAACTTTTCTTGGTCCTCTGTGAGCTGAAGTCCGGCGGCCCGTAGCTTTGCCAAGTGCTCAATCAAGAGCGTAGCTCCAACGGCAACAGCTAGAAACGGGAAGGCCGCTTCCATTGCCGCGCCAATCGGGCCTATACTCGCAATGAAACTTGTCAAGGCGCGGGGCAAGTGGACGCCGAATTCCTCACCCAACAGCATGACGCCGTGCCGGGCTTCCATCATGGAATAGCTTGTCTCACGGCCCATCTGTCCCGCGCCGCTCTTAATGTCAGAGAAGGCACCACGGGCCGATTTAGCCGCGTCTGAAAGGCCACTCTGAAAAGTGGCCGTCTTCGTCTGCAAGTCCACGCTCAAAACCCAAACAGGTTGCATATTCCGCCTCTTTCAAAATGCCCGGCACCGGATACGCTCCCCTGCTATCCGGTGCCGAGTTGTCAGTTTCCGCTCACGGTAGACTCAGGCACAGCACGCGCCTTGCGGGGACCATGGGCGGCCCTCTGATTCGGGTTTGCGTTCCCCCACACTTGGCTACGAATGGCTGATGGTTATGGATTGCAATGCCTCAGAGCGCCGGACGCGCCCGTCTACGCGCTTGTATCCAAGCAGGATGGTTTGGCCCGCCGTGGCAAGGGGCTGGTCAAGGATTTTGACGAATGTACCCGCGCCGCCGCGATCTCCAATGACGTAGCCGTCCTGGAAAGAGCCGAAGAGGATGGGCACAACGCCCGCGCTTGTTGCCGTGGGAATTGCGGGCATGGCCGCGCTGTAGCTCACCGGGAAGCCATGCAGGAAGTCCCGCCCACCCTCACGGGTCCATGAGGCCGCGAATAAGTTTGCCTGTCGTTGAGCCTTTCGTATAGCGACAGCCGTAGCCCGCGACATAAGCCAAGCCGCGTTGGGGAAGTACGACCCTTTGAGCGTGCCAAGAATATCGTCCGTGGCGTTGAGCAGATAAGCGCCGGTGCCCTCTACCAAGTACGGTGAAGCCGTCCCGGTGCCGGTGTTGCCTACCAAGCCTTGCGGTTGGCCGGTGCCCGTGCCGGTGACGAAGAAGCCGTCCTCAGCGATGGAAACCGCATTGATGAGGTCACGGACGCCAAACTCCTGGAAGAGGCTCACATCCTGCAACAACTCCCAAGAGACGGTGTGCGTCAAGCCCATCATGAACGCAGAGAGCGTCAACTGTGACAGCGTTGGATTGCTCTCTGAGAACGTGTTGGTTGACGCGCCACTTTCGGCCTTGACTCCAGCGGTCCCAAACGTGGACTGAGACGGGAGCTTCACATCGGTTGACGTGGGAATTGCACGGGCCACGGAACGGACGCCCAAGTCCGGCACAGCTAACGGGATGATTTGCCCATCTGTGGGAATGTTCACGGAATACCCCCCGGCACTGTTGGAACTGCCAAGAGTGCCCTCATACATTGCGGAGGACATACCCGGCAACGAGGGCAGAGCAAAGCCGCCAAACAGCGGGTCAAAACCTTCGCTAAGTGCCCCGGACGCTTGCTTGCCGCCAGAGCGTAGAAAGGCCACAAAAGCGTGTGTGTAATCCTCACTCATTGGCCTTTGGTGGATTTTGATTACGGGGCTGCCTACGCCCCGTTCGCCCTTGGGAACAAGACTCCCACCCAGCATTGCCACGGGGTCAAAGTTGCGGATTGTGTTATTGGACTCGCTCTGCTTTATCTGCTTGTCCAATGTCTGTGCTTTCTCGTTTAGGGCGTCCAGCTTGATTTGCTCACCCGGAGTGGCTTCCCGGCTTGCCCTCATTAGGGACACCTGGAGATTCTCTGCTTCAATCAGCGCCGAGGCGCGTTCTTGCTTCATGTCAAACAGTTTCATTTTTGATACTCCGATCTTGGGTTGGGCACCATGTCTCCCCGTCACGATGCAAGCGCCTCCGCCGCTTCCGAACTGGAGCGGCCACGGCGTCAGACCGGACCTTTCTATCCGGCGTGGTTAAACTCTTACGGCCTCACAGCCCCGCGTTGGGGTGTTGCCGCCGCGTCTACCGTCCACGCGCTGTGGCAGCTAACGCGAATGACCCGGCCCTATGTAACCGGGCAGCACTTAACTCTTGGGCGCGTTCACCGCCCGCACGCTGTTTCGCGCACATCCGGGAGCGCGTGGAGGCGCTCTAGGAATTGAATGGACTCATATTCTGGAAGCCGCAAATACGGCATAATCCGTGCTGATAGATACCGGACCCACTCCATTGCTATTGCAGAAATGGCGGCGTCATCAATTTCAATGGCAAACGCAGCGCGGGGTGCGCCATTGACAATGCCCACGGTGCCCACGAAAACGAAGCCGCGCCCATAAATACAATCCGGCGGAGGCCACAACGAAGTGTCAACCAAAAGGAATTCCCGCGTGTCAAAGTTGCCCACGATGAAGGCTGAAATCTGCGCGTCTGAAATGAGTTGCTCGTCAAGTTTCATCACTATCCCCTTTTCTCCGGCTGTCCCGTTTGTGACTCCATATACAGAGTCCCATTGACAGGACTAAAACGCGACTGATATTCTTCTTTTGTATGAGCGACATTATCCGTAAGAAGATGATTCTGCCGATTCACTTGGACAAAGAGCAACTGGAGGCGATCCTCGCGCGCCTTGAAAAGCGCCCGGAGACGCCTCAGTCAAAGCGAATTGAAAAGATACTTGAATTGCTCAGTTCCCTCCGGGATGACATAAGCCCGCTTGACAAGGGGCAAGTTGTAATCCGCCTCCGCAACGCCCTCCGGCTCTACCAGTGGGTAAGCCATATAGCGCCCGCGCCAGAGGGCTACCGCGTGATTAGTGCCGTTGCGGATAGAGAGAATCTCTCGAAAGATGACCTTTGGGAATATGAAGCCGTGCGCGATTTGCTGGAATGTGTGCCCTACCTTGGCACGCCGCCCCGCATACGCCGCTGTGCTGAATGTCAGAGGTGGTTTTTCGCGGCAAAGCGGATTGACCAACAGTGGTGTGGGGGTGTCTGCCGACAACGCCATTACGACCGGGACCCGGAGACGCGGGCGAAAAAGCTAGAGGCTATGCGTAAGCTGTACACCCTGGAGAAAGAAAGGGACCGAAGGCGCAAGGCCGCCGTTGGGTTCACTGAGAAGTCAAAGCATCGAAAGCCCATACGCGCAAAATAGCCGGGAGCCGTGCGGGACGCCTTAACGGGATGTGCTAATGGGAGGTCTAAAGTTGACGTTATGTCCTTCATTTGTATAGACTTGACACACTTTTGCATTGTGTGCGATTATGACCATGATTCAACCAAGGCCGTCAGAGCCGCCCGATTCAATAGCTTTTCCCCCTCCGCGTTAGTCTGGAGGATTCACAGTGACATATATGCTCATTCATGCGCTCACAACCGTTGAAGTCCTAGACCATAAGGGCTTGCTTGCCGCCTGGAAACTCTACGGCGGCCCACTCACGCTGGTAGGGGGTTTCCGCGTTTGCAATCCGCTCACCGCGTCACAGATTCGCCGGTTGCCCTCCGGGTTGCGTGACCGGCTCCAATAAGTCCCGGTGTGGGGCAGTCCCGGCAAACGGTGTAAAATGTGCGTAGGGACGCCTCACGGCGGCCTAACAACTGTGCTAATTTGTGCTACGCAAACGCGCTTTTAGGACTTTTGGCCTATCTGGGACATTTAAGAGTCAGTAAGTTATGTGTTTTCAACGCCTATTGAAGTCAGGGCACGACTTCAGTCGTGCCGTAAGTTGCTGATAATAAACGATGGGCTTTAGCCCCTGCGGGACGCTTTCCGCCCATTTCGCCCAAACCCAGGTCCTTCCCAGCAACCTGCACAACCAACCCCCGCGCAGCCATCTTTGCAACACGTTCTGGCTTCCTGCACGGCGCCCTCCCACTGGCGCACCGCACCCCCGGAACCCGTCGGGGAAGACCGGCAAGCCTCTCAATGAGCGCTATGGGCTGTTGGCAACAATGGGAGGATCATGTCTCGCCGGTTCATGAATCCGCCGAGACGTGAATTCGGCCCCCGGTTTAGACGGCCTGTGCTCGACCGACTTCGTTCGGGCATATACCGAGCCCGGACATACCTCTACAACTACGGCCTCGCAAGATTTAATCGAGAAAATAGAATTTTTCTTCCATAATCGCACCTAGTTGGTGTAAAGTGGTGCATGATCCAAAAGGGGAGATTCTATGGCGCGTAAAGCCAAAAGCGAACCCTCAACCCGATCTTCTGTCACCTTTCCCGCAGAGGTTTACACCTCTCTTGAGATCATTGCTAAACAGAAGAAGGTCTCAATGGCCTGGGTGATTCGCGATGCAGCAGATAGATATGTTTCCGAACATTGGCCGCTATTTGCAGGTACGAAACATGAGTAATATCAAGGCATTTTCTGCGGGCGGCAAACTTGCCCGTGCCGACGGCATCGTAGCACGCGGCCGTTTGAGCAAGCAGCTGATCATTCCGAGTCGGCCTTTATCGATTGTCGGCCAGGATCTCTTGAGCTTTGTAGGCGGCCGTCAGTTCGGCACCATCTTGGCGGATCCGCCCTGGCAGTTTCAAAACCGGACTGGGAAAGTCGCCCCTGAACATAAACGCTTGGCCCGATACGGAACAATGACGCTGGACGATATCAAGGGGCTCCCAGTAGCTGATGTCGCCGTTGATACTTCCCACTTGTACCTTTGGGTTCCGAATGCTCTGCTTCCTGATGGAATTGCAGTCATGCAAGCTTGGGGTTTTCAGTACAAGAGCAATTTGGTTTGGCACAAAGTTCGTAAAGATGGCGGATCCGACGGCCGTGGCGTTGGCTTTTACTTCCGCAATGTGACCGAGCTAATATTGTTCGGCGTAAGGGGCAAAAACGCCCGGACTCTCCAACCTGGTCGCACCCAAGTGAACTACCTAAGCA
>OBLU010006019.1_pt1 | contig 10834 bp, 14 predicted proteins | sample 1518681 | NCBI WGS metagenome assembly OBLU01 (sample SAMEA3539304, study PRJEB22396) | soil metagenome | biome: tundra; feature: field; material: soil | place: USA | collected 2010-05 | depth 0.15 m
CGCCGCTCCAAACCCCCAACACCAGAAAGGAACCCCAGCCCACCACCACCAACCCCGTTGACAAACCACCCTCCTTCATAGAGACGAAGCGCGAGCGCGCTGGGCCGACCGGATCGGGCGCCTGCAAACGCGTGCCGAAGCGAGCGTCGCCGGAGTGCTCCGTTTCGCGCCAAGGGACAGCGCTGACTAGCGCTGTTCGCGGCGGATACGGAGGCTGACTGACGCGATCGACCAGAGCTGGAGAACAGCGACGATCACGGCACCGACGTAGACCCCCGCCACGATCAATACCACACAGCCCACGAGCGTGAGCGGGGTCGCCCAGCGCAAGATAATCCGGCGGATCCACCGCAGCTGATTAATCTGCGGCGCGCTCTTTCCTGGCGGCACACCGACGACACGGAAGAAGAAGGCCTTCATGCTTCGGGACGTCGGATAAGCACCGGTCGAGACTAATGCCTGCGTACCCCGACGCTGCTGCTCATCACGCGTAGCGGCAGCCCGCGTTCGGTGCGTGGCTCGCGGGCTACGCTTTGGCAGATGTTGGATCAGCAAAGGATTCCGTGGCGTGTGCGCCTGCACGCACGCCTGGCCCGGTCGATCTCAGCCACGCGCTGGCGCGCGGTGTGGGTTCGCTATTGGGATTCCGAGGGCGTCTCGGGACAGACGCAGATGCAGTGGGCTGCCGAAGCCCAGGCCGAGGAGGACGCGACGTTGCTGCGTCGCATCGCGGAGCACGGGCCGGTGAACGCTGCAGGGCTCACGCAAGCGGCTGCTGGTATCAACCAGTTCACCGCCGCCGAGGTCATGGAGCGGGCTCAAGACCTAACGGACGAAGGGTTCCTTGAGCCTGCGCCGGACGATCCGACCGCCGTGCAAATCACAGACTCGGGACACCACTTCATCGACGACCCGCGACGCTGAACCCCGTCCCGCGTCACATGCAGACAGGTGGCGTCTCAGTTTCACTGAGCAACGCGACAGGCGCGTGTGCAGCGACAGGAACCGGACGCGGTGCTACGGGGTGCCCGGCGGGACGTTCGCGTTGTCGGCGTTGTCGTCTATGCGGGTGTCTCGGGAGACCTCGGCAGTCTCTAGCTGAGGGTCGGCGGTGAGCGCAGCGGCGATGGTGCGATCACTGGCGATGTACGTCGACACGAGGTCGTAGTCGGTGCAAAACACCCAGCTCCGATCCTCCGGCCAAACGACCTCCGGGCTCTCAACCGTCGAGAACCGCTCCGACCGCGCCGTGGCGATGACCTCCTCGACCGCCTCGATCCCCGCCCGAAACAGATCTGGCCTGTGACCGCCGACCAGCGTGGACAACTCGTAATAGAAGTACAGCGGCTGAGGCGCCTTGTGCGCGCCCAGGACCAAGAACAGCCGACGGCGCCTCAACGGATCGAGCTCCCCCTCAGCGATCCCATACCGCCGACTCCCGCCCTCGACGATCGGAATCACCGATTCAAGAGGTTCGGGTCCGCGCTGCGGCCGAGTCGCCGCGCGCGCGCGGCGCGGAGCCGGTCGAGCTGGCCGCGCAGCTGGTGACGCTTTTCGGTGAGCGTGCGTGCCCGCGTGTCGAGCTCGTCGAACCGGCCGAGCTCACCGGCCGGGAGTGACTGCAGCTGTGCGCGCAGCTCCTCGAGTTGGCCGCGCAGCTCGCGCAAGCTGGCTGGGCCCGCTGCCGCGAGGGGTGGTTCGGCCCGTTCGGCCGCCTGCTCCTGGGGCGGCTCGACCGGGCGAGCGGTCAGCTGCGGGTCGTCGGCACGCCCGGCGGCAGCGAGCTGGTCGATTGCGAGATCCTCATCGTCTCGCACGAGCATCTGCCGCGCGGCGCGCTCGAGAACCTCGTTGTGTCGAGGCACCGGCGGGCGGGTGCCGGGTGCGTACTCCTCCCGTCCCCTGCGGGCTGGTTCGCTGTCACGCACGAGCAGTCGGGTGTCGCCGCGGGCGCGCGAGAGCGCGGTGTAGGACCAGCCGCGCGACAGGTCCTCGGGGCTCGCGACGACCGTCGCGTGCTCGACCGTGCCGCCCTGCATCCCGTGCCCGGTCAATGCGTACGCGGGCTCAACATGCTCGGCGACATAGCCGGCGGGCAGCTCGCGGACCAGGTGCGCGTCGGTCTCGATCACGACCCCGCGATCGTGGACGTGACGGACCGTGCCGCGCATCCCGTTATCCACGTCGAGATCGCGCTGGTTGCCACGGCAGATCACCCGGTCGCCGACCGCGACCGTGACCGGCCCGTACGTCAGCTCCTCACCGAGCTCGCCCGCTCGCACGCCGCTGTTCGCGCGCGAGCGTGTTCAGCGCGCGACGCGTCTCGTTGTCGCGACAGATCAACACGCTCTCCCCCACCCCATACTCGGCCACACCCGCCGCCCACTCACCGACCGCCTGCTCGAGCACGCCGCGACCGTCAGACACAACTTCGACACGTCCCGTCCGGGTCGCCCAGTCGATCCACCGCCCCGGGTCACCGTCGTGCAGGCCGGCGAGCGCGAGCCGCTCAACCGGGTCGCGCTGCCGCATCACCTCCGTAAGGCGCACCGACCCGACGCGCTCACCGATCGCACGCAGCCACCCGCCGGCCTGCACCGACCCGAGCTGCCCCGGATCACCGATCACCACAATCTTCGCCCCGACCTGCGCGGCGTGCGCGAACAGCCGCTCGCTCAACCGCGTCGACGCCATCCCCGCCTCGTCGAAGATCACCACGCTGCCCGCGGGCAGCTCGTTGCCGGCAGCGATCGAGAGGACCTGGCCGTCAAGCGTCCGCGACGCGACTCCCGCCTGCTCGGAGAGCTCGCGTGCCGCGCGCGCGCTCGGTGCAACACCCATCACCGTGAACCCTGCGCCCTCGTAAAGCTCACGCAGCACGGCGGCGGTGTAGGTCTTCCCGGTCCCCGCGAGCGCCTCGACCACATCGACCCCGTTCCCGGACCCCGCGACAGCCCCGACCGCGGTGGCCTGGCCCGCGTTCAAGGCGCGGTCACCGCGGCCGATCGCACGCGCTACCGCATCCGCGTGGAGCACCGCGACGCCCTGGCCGCGACGACCGACCGCAAGTTCGATCAAGGCCCCCTCGCGCGCGACGAGCTCCGCGCTCGTCAACAACCCGCCACTCGTCCCGAGCACATCCCCGCGCTCAACGAACCGCTCGGCCTGCCCGATCACTGTCTCAGCGCGAGAGCCCTGCGCTGACGCGGCCGCGAACTCGCGCAGCACCGCGCCCTCGTCAAACGTGTTCGCCCGCTCTGTCAACCCCACAGGGCCACCCAGCACGTCACCGAGCTCGCTCTCCCCCACCGGCCGGCCAGCCCGCTCGAGCACCCCTTCGCCGGTCAGCTCCCCGCGGTCCAGCCGCTCCCGCCCGCGCCCGACGATCTCATCGACGAGCCCGCGGTCGAGGCCGTGCTCCGCCGCGCGGGAGATCACTTCCTCGCGCCAGGTGTGCGTCTCGATCCCGTACTGCTTGCGATCCCTGGTCGCGATCGCACCCCACGCCTCCCGCTCCGCCCGCGATGCGAAGCGAAGTGGAACGAAGCGGAGCGTCTGGGAGGACTTTAGGGAGCGATTCGAGGAGAGCGCGTGCGGATGGACGTGGTGGGTGCGTGGATGAGGATGTGCTGGATGTGCGCGGGTGCGGTGGCTGGATGAGGCGGGGAGATGGACGGGCGGATGCGGAGGGTTTGGAGCGCGGGATGAGGTTGCGTAGCGTCGGGTGCGGGAGCGTGGTGGCGCTGAGCGCGGTTGGCCGTGAAGGGCCGATCGCGTCGCACAGCGAGAGCTAGACTTGGTGCATGGCGATCCGCCAACGCACGATTACCCTGCCTGAGAGTTCTTACGAGCTTTTGGCCACCGAGGCCCAGCGGCGCGGTGTCGAGCCCGACGCCCTCGCCGATGAGCTGGTGCGCGCGGACCTGGGCGCTCGCGGCGCCGATGACCTCGAGTCCGCTTTGGGCGGACTCGCGCAGCTGCGGGAGCGGCTGCCGCAGATCGACGGAGTCCTCCTCGCGCGCAACGCCCGGGCTGCGCTCGAGCGCCGCGGCCGTTGAGCGTCGTTCTCGACGCCAACGCGCTGGTCGTGCTCGCGCTCGACCGCCGTCGCGCCGTCGCCGTCGAGACGCTCCTGCGAACCTGGAAGGCCGAGCACCGGGACCTGCACGCGCCCGCCCTGCTGCGCTACGAGATCGCCAGCGCCCTCACGCAGGCCGTCGCCGCCGGCCAGCTCCCCCTCGCGGAGGTCGCCGGAGCGCATCACCGCCGTCCCCGTGACCCTCCACCACCTCGAGAATGCACTCAGCGTCGTCGAGGTCACGCAGACACTCCGCCGCAGGAGCGCCTACGACGCCGTCTACGTGGCACTCGCCCAGGAGCTCGGGGCACAGCTGTGGACCCTCGACGGCCGGCTCGCCCGCAACGCCCAATCGCGCGGGCTGCCCGTCGTGCTGATCGAGACCGACTGACCAAATCGGGCTCCACGGGCCCCCTGACCGCCGTCTCGAAGGTCGATTCGCCCCGCAACGGCGTCCGAAATCACGCGCGAGTCTGCACGTTCGCCAAGAAATTGGTCCATGAACGGTCCATGGACCGGCGGAAGATCGCACACCAGGCGGGACAAAATACGCCGCTTTGCAGCTACTTCCTGAGGGTGAGCGACGGGATTCGAACCCGCGACCGCCGGGACCACAACCCGGAGCTCTACCAACTGAGCTACGCCCACCAGGGGCACGCAATCTAGCAGCGCCCGCGCCGCCACCTTGGGCCGCGAGACGGCGGAGAGCCCGCGTCGGCTTCGCTGTGCCTGCGTGCGATACTCGGCGCGTGCCGTACGACCCCGCGCGTGCGAACCCGGTCTATGTCCCGCACGCGGGGCGCTACGAGGCGATGAGCTACCGGCGCGTCGGCTCGAGCGGGATCGAACTGCCGGCGATCTCACTCGGTCTGTGGCAGAACTTCGGCGACGATCGCCCGCTCGCCAACAGCCGCGCGATCCTGCGGCGCGCGTTCGATCTCGGCATCACGCATTTCGATCTTGCCAACAACTATGGGCCGCCGTACGGCGCGGCCGAGACGAACTTCGGCCGCATCTACGCCGAGGACTTCCGGCCCTACCGCGGGGAGCTGATCATCTCCACAAAAGCGGGCTACGACCAGTGGCCGGGACCGTACGGCGACTTCGGCTCGCGCAAGTACCTGCTGTCGAGCCTCGACCAGAGCCTCGCGCGCATGCGCCTTGACTACGTCGACATCTTCTACTCGCACCGCGTCGATCCGATCACGCCGCTCGAGGAGACGATGGGCGCGCTGGACACAGCCGTGCGCCAGGGCAAGGCACTCTACGCCGGGATCAGCTCCTACTCGCCGCAACGGACCGAGGAGGCGATCGAGATCCTGCGCGCACTCGGTACGCCGCTGCTGATCCACCAGCCCTCCTACTCGATGCTCAACCGCTGGGTCGAGAACGGGCTGCTGGAGGTACTCGGGCGCCATCAGGTCGGCGCGATCGTGTTCTCACCGCTCGCCCAGGGCATGCTCACCGACCGCTACCTGCAGGGAATCCCCGAGGACTCTCGGGTTCGCGTCGGCGAGGCGCTCGCCGCCAAGATGCTGACCGACGACCACCTGACCCGTGCCCGCGCGCTGAACGAGATCGCGTCACGTCGCGACCAGTCACTGGCCCAGCTCGCGATTGCCTGGGTACTGCGTGACGAGCGCGTCAGCTCCGCCCTGCTTGGCGCGAGCAGCGTCGAGCAGCTCGAGCAGAACGTCGGTGCGCTGGCGAACGTTGCATTCTCAGCCGACGAGCTGGCCGAGATCGACCGTTACGCCAGCGACGGCGACATCAACATCTGGTCGGCGTCAAGCAACGCCTGACCGCCCGGCGCGGTCCGCTGCCGGCAAGTCCACCCCCCAGCGGCCCGGCCCCGCATCCCCGGCTGCCGGCGTGCCTCAAGCTCGCCCGTGCGGCGCCTCGAAGTCGATCGCCGGCCCGAGCGGCACGATGCCGCTGGGGTTGAGCGAGCGGTGCGTCACGTAGTAGTGGCGCTTGATCTCGTCGAGCTCCACGGTCGCCGCCACGCCCGGCAGCTGGTAGAGCTCGCGGGTGTAGCCCCAGAGGTTCGGATAGTCGATCAACCGCCGCAGGTTGCACTTGAAGTGGCCGTGGTAGACGGCGTCGAAGCGCACCAGAGTCGGGAACAGACGCCAGTCCGCCTCGGTCGTCGCCGCGCCCAGCAGGAAGCGTCGCGCCCCAAGCAGCTGCTCGAGCCAGTCGAGCGTTTCGAACAGCGGCCAGAACGCGGCCTCATAGGCCGCCTGCGAGCGAGCGAAGCCGCAGCGGTAGACGCCGTTGTTGAGCGTCTCGTAGACGCGCTCATTGATCCCATCGATTTCGTCCGCGAGCGCTCCTGGATAGAGGTCTGGGCCGGAGCCGCCGAACGCACCCGTCTCGAACATCCGAATGATCTCGCTGGACTCGTTGTTGACGATCCGCTTGGCCTCCGTGTCCCAGAGCACCGGCGCCGTGACCCGTCCACGGCTCTCCGGATCGCTGCGCACATAGGCCTCGGAGAGGAAGCGCATGCCCTCGACCGGATCGACGAACTTCCCGCCCGTGAACGCCCAGCCGCGCTCGTCGCGAATCGGATCGAGGTAGGAGATCCCAACCGCCGAGCGCAGCCCCATCAGCTGCCGCACGATCATCGTGCGATGACACCACGGGCACGCAGCGGCGACGTAGAGGTGGTAGCGCCCCGCCTCCGCGCCGTCGACCCGATCGCGAAACGCACTCGGCGTGCGCTCGAACGAGTCTGCCCCGCCGCCCCCAACGCTGTGGCCTGTCATCACAACTGATTATCCAGGTACCGTCTCGCTCGCAAGCCGATGGAAGCCTCCCTGCCCGCCCAGCCGCCACCGCACACGACCGACCGGCTCGAGACCTTCAGTGACGGCGTGTTCGCCGTCGCGATCACGCTACTGGTGCTGGGCCTGCACGTCAGCCCCCCCAAGCCGGGCGGCCTCGCGCACGCGCTCGCGGCCGAGTGGCCCCACTACGCCACCTACATCGTGAGCTTCCTGACGATCGGGATCATCTGGATGAACCACCACGCGCAGTTCAACCGCATCGACCATGCCGACCGCACGCTGCTCGTGCTCAACCTGTTCCTGCTGATGTTCGTGACGGCTATCCCGTTCCCCACGAGCCTGCTCGCGACCTATCTGCAGGACGGCGCCGACGAGCACGTTGCGGCCGCCGTCTACGCCGGCACTCTGCTCGCGATGTCGATCGCTTTCTTCAGCACCTACCTGTGGGCGGCCCGCAAGCAGTTGTTCGCCGCCTGGGTCGGCGAGCAGCACGTCGGTTACCTCGTCCGCCGCAACGGCGCCGGCCTCTTGGTGTACGCGCTCGCGATCGGCGTCGCGTTCGCGAGCGCGTCGGTCAGCCTCGCGCTCTGCGGCCTCGTCGCGCTCTATTACTTGCATCCAGGACGGAGAGCCGCCAAGAGCTGAACCGCTTCGCCCCTGCACCGCGCGCGATTTGACACATCCAGCCAACGTGTCAAACCTCTACGAGAAGCAGGCGAAAATCGAGTGTGCTGGGCTCCGATGACCGCGCCCACGCCGCCCGCCGGCGGGCGGCTGACGCCCACGATGCTCGGCGTCGGGTCCGCCCTCCCGACGCAGCTGATCACCAACGCCGACCTCGTCGCGCGCCTCGATACCACCGACGAATGGATCGTGCGGCGGACCGGCATCCGCGAACGCCGCCATCTCCGCGGCTCCGAGACGCTCGCCGAGCTCGCTGCCGGCGCGTGCGCCGAAGCGGTCGCCGACGCCGGCCTGCAGCCCGCGCAGGTCGACCACCTGATCATCGCCACGATCACATCCGACCACCTCACGCCCGGCCTCGCACCGGCGGTCGCTGCGCACATCGGCGCCCCGCACGCCGGTGTAGTCGACATCAACGCGGCCTGCTGCGGCTTCCTCTACGGGCTCGACCAGGCCGCAGCGCTGATCGAGAGCGGTCGCGCCGGCTACGTCCTCGTCTGCGGCGCCGAGGCGCTCTCCCGGATCACCGACCACGAGGACCGCGCGACCGCTGTGCTGTTCGGCGACGGCGCGGGCGCGGTGCTGGTCGGTCCGGGCGCGCCCGGCCGCGGCATCGGCTCCTTCGTGTTCGGCTACGACGACACGCTCGCCGACACGCTCTACGCCGAGCGCGAGACGCCCAAGCTCCAGATGGCCGGCCAACAGGTCTACCGCCACGCCGTGGCCCGGATGACCGAGGCCGCGGAGCTCCTGCTCGAGCGCAACGGCGTCAGCGTCGAGGACGTCGACTACTTCGTCGCCCACCAGGCCAACGCGCGCATCGTCACCGCGGTCGCCGACGCGCTCGGCGTGCCGCAGGAGAAGGTCTCGTTCAACGTCGAATGGACCGCCAACACCTCAGCGGCCTCGATCCCGCTCGCGCTCGCGGCGGCGCAGCGCGACGGGCACCTCCCCCCGGGCTCGCTCGTCGGCATGGTCGCGTTCGGCGCCGGCTTCGTCTGGGCCGCCGGCCTTGCCTCCTGGAAGGACCATTTGACCCCAACGACAAGGAGCACCTGATGGCAGAAGTCAGCGAAGAGGCAGTCCTCGCCGGCGTGCGCGAGGAGCTCGCGCAGCTCAAGGTCCCCGGCGCCGCCGAGGCCACGATGGAGACCGAATGGCGCGACCTCGACATCGACTCGCTCGAGCTGGTCGAGCTGGTAACCGCGCTCGAGGACCGCTTCGACGTCAAGATCGCCGACGGCGAGCTGAAGTCGATCACCGGCGTCGGCGACGCCGTCCGCCTCACCCTGTCACTCGCCAACGAGCCCGCCTCAACGTGAGCGTCGCGGTCACCGGACGCGGCGTCGTGACCTCGCTGGGCGAGGGCGCCGACACGTTCTTCGACTCGCTCGCCGCCGGGCACTCCGGCATCGTCGACGGCATCTCGAGGGCAAGCGCATTCGACCCCGAGCGCTACATGGACCCGCGCGTCGCGCGGCGCACCGACCGCTATGCCCAGTTCGGCGTCGCGGCCGCCGACCAGGCGGCGGCCGAAGCCGCGCTCGGCGATTGCGACCCCGACCGCGTCGCCGTGATCATCGGCACGGGCATCGGGGGCCTGATCACTCTGCAGGAGCAATGCGAGTCGTTCATGGCCCGGGGTGAGCGCGGCGTCTCGCCGAACTTCGTCCCGATGATGATGCCCAACGCGGCCGCAGGCGCGGTCGCGATTCGCCACGGCCTGCACGGCCCCGGATTCAGCGTCGCGTCGGCCTGCGCCACCGGCGCCCACGCGATCGGCGAGGGCATGCGAATGATCGAGCGGGGCACCGCCGACGTCGTGGTTGCCGGCGGCACCGAGGCCGCACTGACAACGCTCTGCATCGCCGCGTTCAAGCGCATGGGCGCGCTGTCGACCGACGGCGTCTCGCGCCCGTTCGACGCCCGCCGCGACGGCTTCGTGATGGGCGAGGGCGCCGGCGTGCTGATCCTCGAGCGCGAGGATCACGCCCAGGCGCGCGGAGCGACCGTCTACGGACGGATCGTCGGCTACGGCGCATCGAACGACGCCTTCGACATGGTGCAGCCGGACGAGTTCGGCGCCGGAGCGCTGATCGCCATGCGCGCCGCGCTCGCCGACGCCGGCCTGAACCCCGAGGAGATCGGCTTCATCTCGGCCCACGGCACCGGCACACCGATCAACGACCGCGTCGAGACGATCGCGATCCGCACGCTCTTCGGCGCCAACGCGCCCCCCATCTCCTCCACCAAGTCGGCGATCGGCCATCTGCTTGGCGCGGCCGGCTCGACTGAGGCGCTGGTCTGCATCGAGGCGCTGCGCCGCGGGCTGCTACCGCCCACGATCAACTACGCCGAGCCGGACCCCGAGTGCGACCTCGACTATCTCGTCGACGGCGCACGCGAGGCCCCGACGGTCAAGGTCGCGCTGTCTAACTCTTTTGGCTTCGGAGGACAGAACGCCTGCCTGGCGATCGCCGCGGCGTAGGCTGTCGCGATCGCCAGCTCGCCGCACTCCTCCCGCAACGACACTGAGTCGCTGATCCTCGACGCCGCCCGCGACGCGCTCGCGGAGGAGCCCTTTGAGCGCATCACGATCGACGCCATCGCGCGGCGCGCGTTCGTCAGCCGCACCGCGCTGTACTTCTACTTCCCTAACAAGCGCGCGGTCATCGACCGCCTGATCCAGCTCGCCTTCTCAGAGATCTACGAGGCCGCCGCGCCCTACCTCGACGGCGCCGGCGATCCCCGCCGCGAACTGCATCGCGCACTCACCGCCACCGTCGCAGCCGTTGACCGCAACGCGACCGTGTTGCAGCTTGCGGCCCGCCTGTCGGGCCAGATGGATCGCATGCCGCCGGAATGGGAGCCCTACATAATGCGGCTGCGAAACGCCGCCGCGCGAAGGATTCGCGGCGACCAGCAACGCGGCATCGCACCGGCCGACATTCCGGCGGGAACCTCGGCCAACGCCTTGTTGGCGATGGTTGAAGCGCAGGTCGTGCGCGAGGTGGTCGTCGGCGGATCGGACGCCGCGGAGACGGCGCGCGTGCTGGCGGAGCTGTGGTGGCGCGCTGTCTACTCGCGACCGGACGACTGAGCGCGATCGGGCTCTGGTGGCGTGCGGTGGGCTGCCACAGAGCTCTGGCGGACCGCTTTTAGGCGTGCTCGCGGACTCGCGAGTCGTGGCCGCCCAGGCTCTTGCGAGCCTTGATCTGGTAGACGGCGGTGTAGCCGACGTCGAAGCCGTGGCGCGCCGCGCGCAGATACAGCCGCCAGA
>OBLU010006021.1_pt1 | contig 10829 bp, 8 predicted proteins | sample 1518681 | NCBI WGS metagenome assembly OBLU01 (sample SAMEA3539304, study PRJEB22396) | soil metagenome | biome: tundra; feature: field; material: soil | place: USA | collected 2010-05 | depth 0.15 m
AGCGATTCGTCGGCTTTTACGCAACCGATGGCGGGCCAATCCCGTTCACCATCGTACGCGTACCGGGCCGACCGCGAAACCCACCGGTAACACTGCATCTCAACACCCCGATTGCGCCCGGTGAAACGCAGTTGGTCGTACGCGTGGAGCGACGGCGTGCACCGGTCAATATCGGCAACGATGGGAAGGCGCAGGCCGGCTTGGGTCGTTTCCCACGCACGCCCAGCGCGGTTTACGCGCGGGCGATAGGATTGCCAACCGGCAGTGTGATTGTCCGCACCGTCCCGGATAAGACGGCGACGATAGCGGAGGGCGTGGCCCCGTTGATATCGTGGATTGGCACCGCGACCAGCGCGAACGCACCGATGAGCGTCGTCTTCACTTTTCCCAAGTAGTGAGAGCTTGCCTGACGGCCGCCGCCACTTCATCCACGTGAATCGCCGCAAAACTTCGCCGCCAGTGTTTCTCTCGCGATTCCCAGCGTTTTCGCGGGACGGACTTTGCGACGATGACCGCCTTTTCCGTCAATGGACGCCAACGTGTCGGTCCGTAAATCGGCGCGGTGCGACCAAAAATCACCACGACCGGACAACCGACCGCCGCCGCCAGATGACTCGGTCCCGTGTCCCGCGAGACCAGCACGCGTGCGTGTTTCAGTAACCAGCCCAACTCGCCAAGGTCCGTTTTGCCGGCGAGATTCAGAAACCGCGAAGGGAGAGCGGGAACGCCATCATCAGAGTTGGCGCCGATGAAGACCGGCAACAGGCCATATTCGCGCTGTAGCTTGTCGGCCAGACGCACGTAGTACTCGATCGGCCAGCGGGCCACCGGCGAATGCGCCGAGGGGTTTAGGACGGCAAACCGCGTGGATTCCAAAGGCCACGGCAATTTTGTCCGGAGTGAGCCGAGCGCGGACTCCGGAAGATGCACATTTGGTTCCAGCCGCGCCGGCTCGCTGACGCCAATCAACTGAAATAGATCGAAATTATAGGCCGCTTCGTGCTTCAACCCTTCGGTCCGTCGGTCTTCGAGTGAATGAGTAAGATGTTTGGACAAGGATTTGTGACGGTACCCGATGCGGACGGGAACTTCGGCGTTGTGTGCCGCAAGGTAGCATTCCTCGTCAGGATGCAGATGAACAATGGCATCCGGCTTGATGGACGCGATGTGCAGTGGATCCGAAATGTAGCCAGTTAAATCAGGATGACCATCCAGCAGTGGTCGCATCCGCTCTGCCGCCAAAAAATAGATTTCACCGCGGGGGAACGCACGACGGAGCGATGCAAGACACGACGTGGAGATGATCACATCACCCACGCGGTCGGGACGCGCGATGAGCAGGCGCGACGCGTCAGGCAGCGCCAATTTCGCGGCAGAGGTCATTTGTATAGTCATCCCAGGATCGGAATTCGCGGTGGCACGCTTCCGTAAACAGCCGGCGGTAGGTCGTTTCACTTACGAGCAACTCGCGCATTGCCGCAGCGAGCGAGTTGACATCGGAGGAGTTCATCATCAGGCACCCGCCGCCATTCGCGACTTCGGCAATCGCGCCATTATCACCGCAAACGCAAGGGCGTCCATGCCAGAGGCTTTCCAAAATGGGCAAACCGAAGCCCTCCCGCACGGATGGATAGACCGTGAACGAACAATCCCGATACGCTTCGTGCAATACCTTGTCGGTAACGTGGCGCAACCATTTCACGGATCTCCCGCGTTTCGCTTGCCGCTCGACCATTCCGAGGACGGTCGGCCCCCAGTCCGGGGTGGAACGTCCGATGAGCAATAACTCAAAATTCAGGCCGCTGCTCCACAGTTGTTCGGAGGCTTCCAAGAGGAGCGCATGGTTTTTGCGTCGCTCCAGGGTGGCCACACAGAGAATTCGTTGTGCCGGAGAGTTCGGTTGGGGAGTCAGGCGTGGTTTCCCAAAATCCGTAGGCAAACCCAACACTGCCGTCGCCGTCGCCTCCACACCATAAAGGCCCCAATAGTGATGCAGGTCGGTCTCGACCTCGCGCGAAATGCAGACCACTTTGTCAAATTGGGTCAGTGACTGCACGTACTCGGGAAAGTTTGGCTTGCGTGTCGACGCCGTGAACTCGGGCAGGCGCAGGACAATCGCGTCATAAAAGATGGCGCAGGTGCGGCCGGGAAACCAGGTTTTCAGCGCGCGGACCTTCGCAATGCGGTTGTCCTGGAAGATTTCCGGCACAAACAGGAGATCGCGGGCCGTAGCCGCCCGGTCGAGTGCGAAACGGCGATGACGGTTGTGCAAATACCGCACCGTCGCCGACCACGGGAACCGAGCCGCCAGTTTCTCGGGCTTGGCACTCGGTTGTTGATGACGGGCAAACGGCTCAACGAGAAACCGTCGTTCGCGGGCGGTGAGCCGACAATAGGAGTTGAGCTTGGGACTCCACAGCAACGGTGTGACCGTCGACTGGGCTGACAGCGCTGCAAAGATCCCTCGCACCATTCGCTGAATACCCGTGTTCATCGGCGATTTGCAGGAACTAGTGACATCCAGGTAAAGCACGCGGGAGTGTAGAAAGAGGTTGCCGACTGTGGCAAGATACAAACGCAGATGGAGCAATCGCCAACAACCAGGCTCGTGGCCGCACGGTTCTCAATCGTTGTGCCGTCGTTCCAGCAAGGTGAGTTTCTCGAGCGCAACTTGCAGAGCATTCTCGGCCAGCGCGAGGTGGATGTGGAAGTCATTGTCCAGGATGGCGGCAGCACGGATCAGTCCGTAAGTATTCTGAAACGCTACGAGCATCGCGTGCAATGGGAAAGCCGAACCGATGGGGGACAAGCCGTCGCCATCAATAGTGGTCTTCAAAAGGCCAGCGGCGAATATATTGGTTACCTGAATTCCGATGATGTGCTCTACGAGGGCGCGCTCCAGCAAGTGCATGCGTTCTTCACGGCGCATCCCGCCGCCATGGCTGTCTACGGGCTGGCAGACATTATTGACGAGAATAATCAGGCGATCGCCGCCTATCCCGTCGAGCCCTGGAGCTATGCCCGGTTGCGCGAGGTTTGTTTCATTTGCCAGCCGGCGTGTTTTTATCGGCGCTCAGTGTGGGAGCGCTTTGGGCCATTTGACCCGGCGTTACATTACTCAATGGATTATGAGTACTGGCTTCGAGTTGGCGCGGTCGAAACCTTTCATTTTCTCCCCAAAAAGCTCGCGGGCTCCCGGCATCATGGCTCGGCCAAGACGTTTAACCGGAGCCGCGAGGCGCACCGCGAAACGATTGCCGTCCTGCGTCGGTATCACGCGGGGCAAATTCCGCCATTCTGGATCATTGCCTACGCACGACATTGCGGCGAGGACCGCTTGCGGGAAGGAGGCCCGTTGCCGCTGCGCTGGCTGAAGTTCGCTTTTAGCTACTGGATTCATTTGCTAATGCTGGCCCCGAAGGTCACCCCAGGAGGCGCCAGGGTACTCCTGCGCAAACTTGGCCCGCCTTATTCCAGCGCCTGCCAGCGCGTGAAAGATCCACTGGCCTATCTGGAAATGACTCTTCCCGAGAATTAGTTTGCAGCACGATGGGCGTCGGTGCCATCACGCAATGAGTTCTTCATGTGTCGGCTCGGGAGATGGCGCTATCGCTTTCTTGCCAGGATAGCTTGATTGATCATGAACCTGGCCCATGCACCGTGCCCGAAGCGTTTGTCAACTGCTTGGGACAGTGACCAAAGCTTGAGTTGAAATGGCCATGGATGAAAGCCGATATGGGCGCTGATTTCCAAAGCGTTTACGGCGCAAGCGCGTTCAAGCTCCTGCCAACCAAGGAAGTTCTCGATTCCCTCGAAGGGGCGAAGCTTCAACCGACTGGCGAGAACGACCACCCCTTGCCAGACCCTATTGGGGGTTGTCAGGATAAGTGTACCACCCGGCTTAAGCACTCTTGCCATCTCATGGAGGGCGGCAGTAGGTGAGAGGGTGTGCTCGATCATCTCACTGGTAATGACGAGATCGAAGCTGTTGTCGGCAAACCCCAACTGGATCGCATCTCCGACCACACCGCGAGTCTGATATTTGGAGGAAGCGAGCCGAACAAGTTTTTCGGCGATGTCACAACTCACAATGCGTGCTCCCTTCTTTGCAAGAACGCGCGAAAAAGCACCGTAACCACAGCCAGCATCAAGAACGAATTTTCCTTGAAGGCCCTGCCCATCCAGAAGTTCATCGAAAACCACCTCGAGTCTCCGACGGATGTCATAGGGATTATCCCATCCCTCAAAATGGTCCGCGATGGTCTGGTAGAAGAAGCGTCGCGAGTCGGGCGGGGAATTCATTTTGATCGGTGCTACGGTTTAAGCGATGGATTCGATGGCCGTATGATCCGGGATTTAATATCGGCAGTCTGGATCACGTAGACCGGGCGGCGTTTTACTTCTTGGAAAATGTAGCCGATATAAATGCCGATCAAGCCGACCACCGTCATCAAGAATCCTCCGGTCATCAGGATGATGAACATCAACGAACTCCAGCCGGGCACCAACAGTTCCTGTTTGCCTCGCAGCCAAAAGTGCAGAACGTAAACGACCTCCAGTCCGGCGAGAACAAAAAACAAGAAGCCCAAAAACAGCCCGATTTGCAGGGGCAGGAGCGAGAACGAGAAGATTGCATCCATCGCCAGCTTCATCATCTTGCTGGGCGAATACTTCGGCTTCCCCGCGAGGCGCGCCGGAGCTGTATATGGCAGAATGACCGTTCCGAAACCCACCCAGGAGACCATGCCCCGCAGAAATCGATGATACTCGGGCATCTGCCTGAGGGCATCAATCACCCGGCGCGATAGGAGGCGGAAGTCTGCAGCACCGGGAACGATCCTCGTGTGCCCGATCAGATTGATGAAGGAGTAAAACAGCAACGAATTCTTCCGCTTCAACAGCGACAACTCGGCGTCGTTACTCCGCTGAGTCAGAACGATGTCATAGCCCGCGTTGAATTGGCCGATCATCTCGGGGATCAACTGCGGCGGATGCTGACCGTCGCCATCCATCATAATCACGATATCTGCATCGGCATGGTCCAGGCCAGCAGTGAGAGCCGGCTGATGACCGAAATTACGACTCAATTCGATAAAGGCCACCCGCGGGTCTTCGCCTGCGAGTTTCTGCAACAGCGCCGGTGTGCCATCTGATGAACCGTCGTCGACGTAAAGAATCCTGATCTCATAGGAGAGAGAGGCGATCTCCTGCGTCAACTGGGTGTGAAATTTCGGGAGGGCCTGTTCCTCATTAAAAAGAGGCACAATAATATCCATCGAAGGCGCAGTCCGGTCGTGCGTGTTACTCATGGTTTCGGCCTCCATTTCCCGCCCAGCTTGCTGCCTTCCGCGGAGCCGAACTCAAAATCCGCCGGAGGATTCAGCGCCTCAACAGGACAATTCACGGGCCGCAACTTCCACTGAGTCCCGACAACAAAAGCCAATGAATGCGTCTTGCCGGCGAACCACTTTCCCACAACGGGCCTCGCGTTGGGCGGCCCGCGAAACACGATTTGGGCCGGTAGTGGGCTGAGATCATTCTTCAAGTCCACCTCTCCATTCTCCGGCCGGTAGATTCCAATTGTATCACGACCATTCCCACCCCAATCACCTACGACAGGTATGTCGGTTGGCATTCCGAAGTGCAGGACCGGCAAGTCTTCAGACCCTGTTGAATTATCGTTCCGCAGATGCCAGGAGACATCCTCGGGGCGAAAAAAGCCTGGCGTGGCGGTGCCATTGCCATCCCAATCTCCGACCAGTGGAATATCACCGGCTCTCATCCCCACGAACCGAAACACTCCATCCGCCTTGCCGTTCTTGTCCACATCCAGACGCCAGGTCAGGTCGGATGGCCGGAATACGCCGATTTGAGTAGAGCCGTCTCCATTCCAATCCCCCGTGATTGGCATGTCGCCATTCTCGCCAAACTGAATCTCCTGTACCGCTCCTGTCACGGTTCTCAGTTCCCACCTTCCTCCCGCATAATACCTGCCCGGAAAGGCCTGCTGCGAGACCTTACGCTCGACACGGTGCACTCGCCAGCCGTATGAAAAGGTTCGGCTCTCAACAAATGGTCTGGGGATCTCACAATCGAGGCCCTTCAGTCCCAGTCCACACAGAATGCGGTGCAGACCAACATCCAGCATCGAAAAGGAACCTTCTGCCTGATAGACAGCCGCATCCTCTTTGCCGAGGTACGCCCTCAAGCACTCGGTCATTACAGTAGCGGTGGACTCGTCGACGGCGACACGCACCGAGGGGAACAATTGGTTTGTGACGCGTGGCAATGCCACATAATAAACACTCGTTGGCTCAGTTGAAGTAGCAGCTTGAAACCGAAAATAATCGACGGACAGATCCGGTCGTCGTTTCAAATCCTGCAGATAGATGCCCACCTCGTATACATATTCATTTGGTTCGGGAAGATTGATCAACACATGGCTGCCTGACGGGAGCTTGCCGAGAAAGTTCACCAGCTTGGAGTTCACTCGATCCACGGTCAGTTGGAGCCGGGCATTGGTGACATTATTCACCACGGTGAACTGCGTCAGCCAAACGGTGACCGCCAGACATATGACCGCGCCGGTCTTGAGAGTTTGCTGACCCGGCTGGCGAAACGCAGCGGCGCACTCCCCAAAGGCCAGCCCCATAAAAATAGCCGCGCCCAGGGCGAATGGCAACAGGTGATACTCCAAACTGGACTGCCACGGCAAATACACCCCGATCCAAAAAAACATCCAGATTACAGAGAGGAAAAGAAGTCCTCCTGGGAATGGCTTGCGCCGCATCAACGAACAGCTCACGAAAACGCCAAGGGGCAGCAGTTGTGGGAAGTCTCTGATTACCCATCCCACCAACCGCCAGGCCGATTCTCCGAGATGAGCGAAAGAATACGCTTTGGTATAAGAACCTGAGGAAATCGCGACGATTGCAAAATGCATGCGCAACAACAAGAACGCTGCACCGGCTGCGCCACTGGCAAGCACGAACAAAACTGCCGGTCTTGGCGCACTGATTTCTGGTCGGAAATGTTTTCGAACAAGCGCCACTGCAAGCAGGACCGCACTGATGGGGATCATCGCCAGACTGGTTTCCTTCGTCGTGTTCGCCAGGACCAACGCGCCCGCAATTCCCAGTGCCAACATCATTTGTCGCTTGACGTTGGTTTGCCGGGCACAATGCTCCATTAGAATGAGCGACGAGAGGAGGAAGAACACCTGAATGGGCTCTGCCTTGGAGAGCGTATAGAAGTTCTCGATCACGGGACCCGAGGCTGCAAAGAATAGGCCTGCCACCCCGGCTTGCAGTCTGGTCGCGCCCCCTAATCGGGCGAAATAAATCAATCCGGCGATCGTCGCAGTCAGGAGAATGCAGTGTACGGCGAAAAACCCCAGCGGACTGGCGTTGGCGATCTTGAAGACGCCATAATAGTAGATCCAATACGTCGGGAAGAATCTGCCAGTATCACCGGACATGTGCAGAGCCGCGGTCCAGTTCCCATCGATTTGGCTGGCGGCACGAAGGGTCTGACCGTCATCGAGCAGACCGAAGTTAGGTTGGAAGAGTCGAGGCAGCATGATGAGCACCGCCTGCAAGCTGGGAGAGAACATCAAGAACTCGGCCAGCCAGGGCAAAGTGCCGACTCTTTGTAGCCGGATCAGGGCCCCTGGGCGCCGTTCGCTGTCGACCGGCTGGCGCTCCTCGATTTCGGGCGGCTGATTCAATGACGTGTCTTTCGCAAGAGCAAGGACAGTCCTTTGGTCATCAATTCGTCACTGCTGAATGACACGATTCGGGTTAAGTATTCCGCAATAGCTCGTTTCCGTCCAGCTTCTTCCTCGTCTGCCAAATTACACATCCAAACGATGTCAAAGGGGGAGCAGCGAAAGACTTCCTTTAGTTTCCGGATGTCCAATCGGTTGACGCCATCGTCATGGTAAATCCACCGGAGCGCTTGTTCGACCGTCAGCGGACTATCGTGGGGCCAGGTTTGTCCGGCCAGGATGTGCTGCATTTGCGCTTCGTCCAAAAACAAATGACCCCAGGCGGGAACCAGCCGGCTGATGGCCCCAAAATGATGCAGGTGATGGCCGTACGACGATGTCCAGATGGGTTCGAACATGACCAGTGCCACGCCCCCGCGACGCAGTACCCGGTGCATTTCACCGAGCACACCCTCAGGATGCAGAAAGTGCTCAAAGGTGGAAATGGAAAGAATACAATCAAAAGTGTCGGCCGGAAACTCCAGGCGATTGGCATCCATCTGCGTCAGCCGACCGACCCTTCCCGTGTCGTCGACAAATTCCACCCGGGGAGATTTCCAATGGCGTTCGATGCTGAGATCGATGCCATCGTATTGTCGCACACCTCTTGTCAGTGCCGCCTCCAATGCGTAGCCATGTACCGAGGCGCCCAGGTCGAGTATCACTTTGTTGGCAATCGGGCAACTCTTATTCAACTCGTCCACCATCGCGTGATTGTGGTTGCGGATGTTGGTGAGATGGTTCTGCGACGCGACCTCTGTGCGGATCATCTTCTGTAGCTTGCTAAATTCCATGCCTAGTCCCGACAGGGGAGGACGGTTGTTGTCCGATGGACGAGACACAACTTGCGATCGTCGGGTGCTCCCGAGATGAGACGCGGTACGAAATAGGGGCGGGTCCTCAATTCCACCATGGCGGTTGCCCCGGTCTTGTGTCGTTCCACCCTGGCCCTAATGTCAAACGGTCCGCGTTCGGTCCGCTTCTGCGTGGCCACCTTATGCCCGTCAATGAAAAGTTCAACTTCGACCTTGGAATACTGGCTGCCGGGCGGGAGCTCGTGTTCAAGCGCGAGGATGATCTCCACGCGGGGATACGGAATTTCCACTGTCTGGGTGAATACCGGCCCAATCCAGTTATCGCTGTACTTGCCGACGAAGGTGGAGGCGGTCTCCGGTTGCCCGATCACAAAAATCCACCGTATCCAGAGATCTGGATGAATAGCCTGCCAGTTTCTTAGCCGGTAGCAAAGCGGCTCTAAGCCGTGGCTCCAACAATGGGTCACAACGCGTGCCAGCAGAGACGCGGGAGAATAATGCCGACCGAAGCGATTTTTCCATTCCGGTATCACGCAATGGTATGAGGCCTCGCCATCGAAGGTGATGCCCGCACGTTTCTGCTCATCAACCTCACCGGTGACGTTGACATAGTTGGGATTGAGATACAGGGGCGCGATGACAACCTGCCCGTTCGGCTTCAGCAGCCGGGCACATTCTCGTACAAAACCCGTGTCGGCTTGTCCTTCAAAATGTTCGTAGGTGCAATGCAAGGTCATGAAATCCACCGAATGATCAGCAAGCGGAATATGGTCGGCACTGCTCCCGATTCGGTTTCCCTGGATTCCCGGCGGGTAGTCGAGGTCTTGCTCGTAGCATGTGCAGTCAAAGACCTCCCTAAGAATCAGCGGTGCCACGGACTTACATGAGCCGATATCCACTCCCGTCATCTTCCGGCTGGGGTTTATCAGTTTGAAGCTTAAGAAATGCTCGAGGGCTTTTTCCAACAGGCAATGGTCGGCTGTTCCCCCATAGAACCGATACTCGCCGGCATAGCACGGTTGCTTGACGAATTCGGCAAATTCCTGCGCGTACGCCGAGACGTCAAGATCGCGTACCTCAACTCCGTCAGCCCGCAATTCACGTTGAACGGCGTTCAACGCCTCCTCTTCAATAGAAATGCGCTGCCAGCCGATCTCTTCGAATTTCACCAAAGGTTGCCCTCTTGACGAGATGTGGTGGTTCCTTTCCTTATCAAGTCGTGGCGGCGCCGACGATGGTTTCCAGATGCAGCATCGAGAGTTTACGGTCATCGGTCGCGTTTGAGATGAGACGGGGGATGAAATAGGGATGGGTTCTCAATTCTAATGTTACGTTTCCCTTGGTCTTGTTCCGGTCGATGACCGTCTTGATGCCAAACTGGCCGCGCTGGGACCGTTTCTCTTTGGCCACCCTGCGGCCATCGACAAAAAGCTCAACCTGGATTTTGGAATGATGGCCACCCGGCTGCGGCACGTGCTCGAGTACGAGGATGATTTCCGTACGGGCATACGCGATGTCGACAGTTTCGCGATAGACCGGCCCGACCCAATTGTCGCCATACTTACCAACGAATTCCGAATTGCCCTCCTTCTGTTTCGCAAACAGCAAGAACGCTAGGCCCGCGTATCCTTTGTCAGCCAACAGCGGCTGCAGCAAGCGGTGCCAGGCCATCTTGGGTGAGAAACGCGCCGTGACGATTGTCTCCCCGACGGCGGAGGCAAACCGCCCGCGCTCCCACGATTCCTCGGCGCGCCGGGCGTGGTGTCGCGACTGCTCGTGCAGGTGTTGCCCGTGGATCCAATGGGAAATTTCGCAGCGCCAGCGCAACGGCTGCCACCACGATCCCCAATACATTCGACTGTATCGAACCATGATATCCTGCCAGTCCTGCTCCGTTTTATTCGAGGAAACAGACGCGGGATGCATGCGGTAGGTAGCCCACAGCTCGTCAACCTTGTGGAACTGAAAATCGCGACTAAACTTGCACCATTGGAGGTAATCCAGCCCGTGATTGTGGCTCTCGTCAAAGTCACCGCACTTCTCATAGACTTTGCGGTGCCAGAAAGTGGCGGGTTGCGGAATGGTGTTATAGCCCCGCTTCCAGATTGCCAGGTGTTCAAAATGACTGACGAATTCCGCCGGGTGTTCGACGCCAACATAAGTCGATCCCTCGCCTGTAAAAAGGCAGCGGCCGAATACGATGTAGCGGTCGCGAACCGGGTCGATCTCTTCGGCGACTCGCTGCAAGC
>OBLU010006022.1_pt1 | contig 10827 bp, 7 predicted proteins | sample 1518681 | NCBI WGS metagenome assembly OBLU01 (sample SAMEA3539304, study PRJEB22396) | soil metagenome | biome: tundra; feature: field; material: soil | place: USA | collected 2010-05 | depth 0.15 m
AGCCGCCTGATACGAGTTGTGATCCTTCCAATTGCTGAAGTCTGGAATGAAGTACTCTCGAACCTCGCGGGCGGCACCGACTTCAACGGCAACGACACGTTCACCTGACAGAGAACGCTCCACCGCCCTCATCGGATCGGTGGAGCGCTGTTTGATGCGTCGCCCTTTTACCGCTCCGAGCCGGCTAGACTAATGCTGACAGCAGCGATCTGTCTCTCGGCGCTGCTCGCTTGGACTTCTCGCTCAAGCTTCGAGGGCATCACACGGCCGCGAAGACCGCTCGGAGTCCAGACTTCGGAGAAGAAGTACCGGTCGCCGTAGCGATGGAAGATGACCCTTCCAGATTCCGCGTCCTTGCCCTTGTAGGCAGTAAGCGTGCTCGGTGCGAGCACCGCGACGGCCCTGCCAGTCTCACGATTCCGAATCCGAATCAGGCCGCTCGTGGCGGATAGCGGCTGCAGCGCGTACTCGCCGGCGGGCATCGTCACAGCCTGCACGGTGAAGTCGAATGGGACGTTGGCGACGATCCCGGTTTGGGCATGGAGCGCAGCAGTTCCCAGCACGGCAACGGCGCTCAAGGCCAGGACGAAAGTGTTTAGCGTTTTCATCGTAGTATCTCCCTCTGTTTCCTCAAGTTCTTGTCTTGTGGATACGGCGTTGATACAGGCACGCGCCGCGCCAAACCCGAACGATGCCGGCTCTTCTGCGCAACCTATTGAAATGTCACATAATTGTTGTGCAGCCGCGGAAACCTGCCATGGCGCTCGCGGACGGGTCGTTGTACCGCCAGGTGAATCCTGTATCCAAAAGGTGAAAATACGATGAACCCGAGACTCCTGGTGATCACCGGACCGCATGCCCGAGCGACGTGCCCCATTACAGACGATCCGTTCAGCATCGGGCGCGACCCGCAGAATCATCTGTCCGTTCCGGACCCCTCCGTGTCCCGCGAGCACTGCGTCCTCGTTCGCCGGGGCGACGGCTTCATCATTAGAGACCTCGATAGCCATAACGGCACCCTAGTGAACGATCTTCCCGTCAATGACCAACTGCTGGCGCATCGCGACTACATTACTATCGGCGGGACGGTGCTACAGTTTTTGACCGGAGACGATGTTGTCTTCGAGGATCCCGCCGATTTTGCGACGGTCTCGCTACCAGCGGATCCAAGTTCTCCGTTGCCCGCGCAACTCGCGACAGCCGATCTGCACGCACTGCTGAGGGTCAGCACCATGCTGCACTCCTTTCATGCCATGTACAGGGGGCGCGGTTCGTCGGCCCGGCACATGCTGGAGCGGCATTTGTTATCGCTTATCCTGGAGGTCATTCCCGCGACCCGTGGGGCGATTCTATTCTATGAAGATAGCCTCGATGAGCCTTCGACGTCCCGACTCTCAGACTCTCGATCCGGCAGAAGATCGATCGGCCGGTGGCGTTCCAAGTCGACCAGGATCGTTCCATCGCACTGACCCTCTTTGCCACGCCCAGTCCTGGCCAACGGCACTATCCGAGGTTCCGGTCCGTTCATTTCCATCGGCGGCCTCTTCCTGAATGCCGATGGCACGGTCACAAGTATCGGAATCCCGATCAGCGGCGGCACGTTCTCGCCCGTAGCCTCGGCAGGTACATATCGGCAACTTCGCCTGCTAAAACCGGGTCCAGGGCGGACGTTATTTCGTCCAACAACAAGAACCTCGGATGCATTGCAACGGCCCGAGCGAGTGCCACACGCTGGCGCTGACCGCGACCTGGAATCCGCCCCCCTCAAGGTAATTAACCGGTTCGGAACCCGACTAGGAGTGTGCATATGAACCGCCTGGTTCTACTAGCGATGCACGTTTGTCTAGTCGTTCACCTTCGAGCGTATGGAGACCATGGGCCTGCTCCGCGCAGCCGAGTGCGCCCATGGGATGGACCCGACGTGCACTGCCATTCTGATCCTCGCAACGACGCCGATGGCCGTCGCCCTCTTCCTCATCGCCAAAATGAGTCTACTTGCGGCCTCCGATCCTGGTAAATAGTCCGAGGTGCCATCCGAGCCGCCCGCCAGAAAGCGTAAGCCGAACGTGTGGCGGGCGGCCGGGCTGACCCATGGGGCTGAGGCGATTCGCGGTGCGCGTCGCCCGAATAAAGCGCAGATCGTCGCTTGTCAACAGACTGCCCTCTCGGTGCACCCCACCTGACATCATGATGCCGCTTCTGACCGGCACTCCGACCTCATATTCAGTTGCAGTTGTTATCTGCACGGGTGCCCGTGCAGACATTAACTGAACAAGAGTTGAACCGTGAGCGCCGGTAGACTACCCACAGCAAAATAAAGGACTTCTGGAACTCCGTGCACTGGAGCAGTGGGGTGATTCTTCGCCAGGCGCTCTCGCCGGGCCCGCCGCCATTCAAACAGAGGCGTGCGGGCCGGTTCAGATCGACGAAACGTCCCGGTGCCATCGCCGGACCCTGGCGCGTTTCTCGTTACTAATCGGGTCCCACCCGCGCAACCGCCTCAATTATCGCGGCTTCAGGACTACGCTAATCCACGCTGGCGGCTGGGCGTCCAGTTGACGTAACGGGACTTCACGGGAGTGATCTCCCCGAATGCAGTTTCGGAGGAGCTTCAGGCCGGCAGCACTTCTGCGGAAGGCTAACACCGGCATGCCGCTCGCAATGCGAAATGGCGCCGCCGATCTTCAACTTCTACCTGATCGGCTTCTCGTATCTACCGCGGGTCCATACCTCACTTCAGATCTCTGATCATGACCACGTCGCTGGTGGTGGAATACCGTGCCACGGCCAACTTCTTGCCGTCGCGCGACTCGGCGACGTCGCTGATCCGATCGCTCTGGAAGCGGGTCACCTGTTTCGCCGCGCTGCCGTCCAGGGGCTGCCGCCACACGTTTGACACGCCGCCGCTGGTCTTCCAGAACAAGAGAGACTTGCTGTCTGCGGACCATTGCCAGCGGCCCTGTCCGAGGTCGAAGGTTTTTATGGGCTGTCCCCCTTTGGCGGGGATGATACTGACCTTTCTCGTTGCAGCGAATCGTTCGTTCACGAGGACTAATTTCCCGTCCGGAGAGATAGACGACCACCCGTACTCGTTGAAGATAAGGACTGCGGAGCCGCCGTCGATCGGCATCCTCCACACTCCGTAGGTCTTCGGATCCAGTGATCCATAGGTGATCCAAGTCCCGTCCGGCGAACACGACGGACCGGCTTCGCCCTCCCCACTGGTCAACTGCCGGGCACTGCTGCCATCAAGATCCAACCGCCAAATATGCGCTCCCCCTGCACGATATGAGAGGAATACAATCCCACGGCTATCGCCACAAGCACTCGGCAGCGCATCGTAAGGGCCTTCCTCGGTAAGTTGCCGCTGGCTTGTACCATCCGCTGCGGCGATCCAGATGCGCGACCGCTGCTTGCTGTCGGGGGCGTTGAAAACGATGTTGTTATCGCCGGCCCAATCCAGGTGAGCATCGAAAGTGGTCACGCGGCCGGTGATCTCGCGGGCGCTCGCGGCGTCACTGACCGAGCCCACCCAGATGTGAGTAGTGCTCTCGCCTTGCACCGTGACCAGTACGCCGGAATCTCCGGTCAGGCTCAGGCCGCTGTAATCGCTCAGGTCATTCGTGATGCGGCGCGTATCGCCGTCCGGATAGGAGACATACCAGAGCTGGTGCGGGTCGCCGGGCTGTTCGGAAGCCAGGATGATAAGCCCATGGCCGTGCGGCAACCACTTCACGATTGAAATGTCGTACCATGGGCGCGCGCCAAAGCGCTTTTCCGCACCGCCGTCCGCGGGCATGGCCGCCAGGCGGCTAGAGAATCCGCCTCGGTAGGAACTGGCACTATACGCTATTGTCTTGCCGTCCGGGGACCAAACCGGAGCCAGAAACACATCTGGAAACTTCCGCCCCGCCAGTCGCCGCTCGCCGCTGCCATCCGCGTTGGCAATGCACAGGGAGCTATCAGTGCCAATCCACCTGGTGAAGACGAGCCGTTTCTCGTCCGGCGAGAGGCGCGCGGTCCCTATATCGGCAAAAGCAGCCAGTTTCTTGGGGTTGCCGCCCGGCACCGGCATCATGTACAGCGCCGGCGGAGGCGTGCCCGTGTCGAACAGATAATAGAGAAAATTGCCATCGCGCGAAAACTCCAGATTGCTGAACGCGCCTTGGGTGGGGCGCAGCATCGGCACGTTGCTCCCGGTAGTCGCGTTGCGCAGGGAGAGACTGCTCATGCCCCCGCCCGAGACGGCATGGGCCACGAACTTGCCATCGGGCGAGATTGCCGCCGCACTTGCTTTCCCGGAGTCGGTCAGCCTGGTAGGCTCCATTCGCGTGAAAGGCCCGGGACTCTGCGCCAGCCAGCGATACAACTGAATCGCCGCCAAGACCGCGAGCGTGGCGAAAGCGGCCCCCCGAAACCACCGGCGCCATTCTGAGGGGCCTGGGGCCGCGGACGCCAGCTTGCCCGAGTCCGATTGCTCGTTCAGCTCCTCCAGGGTGACCTTGAGGTCGGCCATGGTCTGAAAGCGCCGAGCCGGATCTTTGCGCAGACATCGAGCGACGACTCTTTCCAGTTCGCTCGGGGCTCCCTCCGGAAGGGCGGGCGGCTCCTGGTGTAAGATTGCCGCAAGGGTCAGGGTGCGGCTGTCCCGCCGGAAAGCCCGCCGACCGGTCAGCATCTCGTAGAGCACCGACCCGAAGCTAAAGATGTCGCTCCGGGCGTCCACCTTCTCCCCCTCGGCCTGCTCCGGCGACATGTAGCTGGCCGTGCCCACGACCCTGCCCGACTCCGTTGACCGCTCCGCGGTCACGGTCGTGTCTTCGGGGCCGACCGGGGCCGGTTCGGTCAGCTTCGCCAGGCCAAAGTCCAGCACCTTGACCCGGCCTTCCGCTGTTACCATTACGTTGCCCGGCTTGAGATCTCGATGGACAATCCCCACCGCGTGCGCCCTGGCCAGCGCATCGGCGATCTGGACGGCGTACTTCAGCGCCTCGTTCAGCTTCAGTCCCTTGCGGCCGATCACCTCGTCGAGCGTCTTCCCCTCGACGTACTCCATGGCGATGAAATCAATGCCATCCGATTGGTCGATGTCGTAGACCGTAACGATGTTCGGGTGGTTCAGTGCCGAGGCCGCGCGGGCTTCCCGAACGAAGCGTTGCTTACGCTCCGGGTCGGCCACCTTTTCCGGAGGCAGCACCTTGAGGGCGACGAAGCGCTTCAGCCGGCTGTCGCGGGCCTTGTAGACCACACCCATCCCGCCCTCGCCAAGCTTCTCCGTGATTTCGTAGTGCGAGATAGTGCGGCCGATCATGGGCACCGTTCGGAAATCCTGGGCGTGCTTGCCTTTTGACAAAGTCTACACTGAGGTGTGCGCCGGGGCAACCGCTTCCGGAAACGTTGCCGTGAGCTTACGCGCCGGCGGACTCGCTGGTCAAGTGTCTTCGCGCCGCGTTGCGGCAGCGGCTTATGCTCACAAAAGACGCACACTCAGCCGCCGCCGTGACGGAGTTGTTTCAAACCTGCCGCGACTCGCGCGGAACGGTTACTTCTTACCTCTGGCGGGGGAAGGCGTACGGAGATCGGACGCCATCCCCGGTTGCACCTTAACCTGAATGGGTGTGCGAAGTTCGGTAGACACGCTGAGAGAGCGAATCGCGGAGACCACCTGCTTCTCGATCCGCGTGGCCAGATCCGCGCGAATCGCCTTCTCGATCTCCGCCGCGCTCTTCTTTTCGGCAATCATCTTGTCGATCTTGGCTGTCATCGCATCCGCGACTTCTTTGCCAAGATGTTTCTTCAGAATCGATGCAACATTCGCTTTAGTAGGCATACCGTCGTTTCTCCACGTACCTTTTTTTGTCCGACACGATCTAATCACTACCGACTTTGTCACGCTGCAGGGCCAGAATGGAAGGCACACGCGAATAGGCCTGCACCCAATCCAAGACGCCGAGTTCCCGGGCGCACCGCTTTCTCAAACCGCAGTACTCCCGGTCGGTCATGCCGGGGAAAGGGCAGCGGGGGCAATCCGTCACAGGACACTCAGCGCACCCGCGCCGGCGTTCGGCTTCTTCGGCGAGAGAAGCCAGTCGCGCAACGAGGGTTTCGCGGCTATCGCCCACCGATCCGATGGGCTCTCCGTGGCTGCAGCATCGAACCTGATCCGTTGCGTCGACCTCGATGCGGGAAAGCGAGAGGCAGGGGGCCTTTCCGCGAAGCCATCGCCCGGGGTAGTGCATGGACGGCGGCGGAGGCATCTGCCGGATCCGCGCGCCCAGATCTTTGTTCCCGCGATTCTTCGCAAACCGAGCCAGTTCCCTTGGGGACCGCAGGCAGCCGGAGACGTCGCACATCGAACACTCTACCAGCCGACCTTCCATCCAGTCGAGGAAGGGCGCGGGGCTGTCGCAGGTATGGATGGACAGCAGGGAGGGCTTATGCCAGCAGTACAGGTCGGACCCCGAGCACGACAACATCCATCGGCGGTCGCCGTTGGTTCCCGCTCGAGGAATCATCTGGATGTGGTGTCGGGCGGGAAGCAGGCTCTCGATAACCACGGTGCGGTCGCAGGACAGGCGATAGTTCTCCTCTCCGCGCTTCAGCGGCTCGTAAACCTGGAGGAGAACGCTGCCGATGTCCAGAATTCCACCGAGCCAATCCGCCACAGCGGGCTTCAACTCCGGCCCGCGCACCACCGCGACCGAAGTGCCCGCCTCCGAATCCGCTCCGGGGGCGCCGCATGAGTACAGAGAGTCGGCGGCCAGCACGCGGACGAGTTTTGCGTCGTGTTCCAGCGAGCACCTGGGCCTGGGGCGGATCTTCGCTACGTCGTAAGCGTACTCCGTTGTGGTCCCCAGGCCCATCGAGTTGATCTGGCAGTGGATGCCATACCGCTCGCTGGTCTCCCAGAGGGGCGTGCCCGGGAAGACCCACAGGAAGTTGTGCATGTAGTAGTCGACGGGGAGGCTTCTCACGAAGCGGAGCGTCTCCTCGCCGTCCGCGGCGGTCTCCCCGGGCAACCCGAGGATGATGCTGACTCCGACGTTCATGCCGTACTTCTTGGCGGCCAGGACGCTGCTGCGGACGCGCTCGACGAATTCGCGTTCCGGGGCAAGGTCCGGGTCCGGAAAGTCGGGGGGGCGTACCTTGCCCGTAGCGCGGAGGACGGAAGGAACGGCGCTCTCCAGCCCGAACGCCATGCCGATAAAGCCGGCTTCGCGCATGAGGCGGATCAGTTCTTCGTCCAGGGCGTCGGCGCGCGTGATACAGGCGAGCAGGAGCCCCAGTTTCCGGTCTGCGATGGCCTGACAGAGGGACTTGGCGCGGGTTGGGGAGAGCGTGAACGCGTCGTCGTGGATGGCCACGATATAGCGATCCCCTGTGCGCTCCTGGTGAGAGGCTACCCACTCCAACTCAGCCAGCACGCGCTCGTTGGAGTGCAACCGCAGGGTCTTCCTGCCCAAAGCCGCGAAGCAGCAGTACTGGCAGTGATGGGTGCAGCCGCGTCCGGAGAGAACTCCGGGATGCCCGTCCGTGAGGATGCCGGATAGATACGGCGAAGGTGTGGAGTCAAGGGCGCAGGGCGCGGGGAGGGTGCGGCAGGAGGAGCCTACCAGCGGCGGCTGCGCGCCGCAGACGATCTGGCCGTCGAGGCGAAAGGCCAAGCCCACTTCCGGCTGGTTGAAGGCGGGCCCGTCCAAAAGTCGGGTGAAAATGCGGGTGCCGGTCTCCTCGGCCTCGCCGAGAACGCAAGCGTCCACCGCGTTCTGCTTCTCGAGGATGTGCGGCGCGCAAAACGTGGCCGTAGGGCCGCCAAAGATCACCTCCGTTTCGGGTCGCACGGCTTTTATGCGGCGCGCCAATGCCAAGCACAGCGTAAAATTAGCGTCGTAGGCGGTGAACCCCACGATGCGCGGGTTCAGCTTGAGGACATCCGCGGCGACTTCGTCCACCGTTCCGGCGCGAGGATTCAGATACTGCGTGCTGGGAATCCCTTCCCTGGCAAGCGCGGCCCGCAGATAGGCAACTCCGAGATGATTGCCGAACGCGCCGATGTTCCCGAGCGCAGGGGGGAACAGAAAGACGATCTGGTTGCCTGCCAGGCTCACAGCATTGTCCTCAATTCGCTGGTTATTAATGGATATTCAGAGTACTTAGTACTATACAATGATTCTTTCCCAATACAAAGTAGAAAGGTGACCCCAGAGCGATTTAGCGCGCAAACACTCGTAATCAACCCATTTCGGATACTCATACTTCCTTCAGCCAGAACGCAAACCCGGACAGGTCAACCAGGAAAGCGGCAATATGCGGCAGTCGCATCTTGCCGCAATCGTGCCGGCAGGCGTAATAGTGACCAGGATTTCCATTTTGCCGTCCCTGGCCCGGTGTCAAGTATAAGCCCAACCGCCTATTCTGGAGCTGTTTTTCTCATTTTCCCCATCGCGAACGACTCCGGCGACCCAGGAGGGGCAACTCCGGCTCTTCCGGGCCGAACGCCCAGCGGGACCCTGGTTCCTTCCGTGATGCCCGTTCGAACTGGCGGCGCTGTCTCCAAGTCGTTTTATACCGGCCAATGTCCAAAGTGGGGGCATCCGTTAGACGAAGCGCTCATCGTTCGAGTTGTCTTACCTGAGAGCGCCCAGGAAGCCCCGCCTGGACGTAGCCCGGTGGCCGGCACGAAAACCTCTTGCTGTACGCAGTTTCATTGTGCAGAATGGTGGTGCGTGGTCCTGAACGACCCGCCGCGCCTCCGCAACAGAATGGGTAAAGATTGGCCGGTATAGTCCGGTTCGAGGAAGTTTCGGGTCGGAACCACATCGACCGGATCGGTCCTGGGAAACGCCGGTCACGGAAATAGGGAACAGGAAGTCGGCCAGCGTAGCGGATGCGTCTTCACAACGCAGTCGGTTCGAGGCCGATTTTGTCGTTGACCGCATTTCGGAGTCGCTGCTTGCAGCCCAGATAGCGTTCCGTCGTTTGGACGCTCACATGACCCAGCAAAAACTGAATCTGCTCAAGCTCCCCGCCAGCTTCATGACAAAGGCGGGCGCATGAGCGCCTCAGATCGTGCGGGGCAATATCTCCCAGACCACATTTCGAACATCCCGCCTTCACCACGCCCCAGATCACCTTAGGGCTGAAGCCGCTCTTACCAATCCGCTGGGACTTATTGATGGCCCGAAATATCGGCCCATCGATGACACCGGCGGCCGTCAACCACCTGTCCACTGCCACTTTTACCCAGGTCGGAACGGGTACGGTCCGCACATGGCCGCCCTTGCCGACAAGGTCGGCGATCACCCAATGCTCCTCTCGTTGCTGCAGGCTTTCAACGCCGAGCCCGGCAGCCTCTGCCCTGCGCAGCCCGCATCCGAGGAGAACTGCAACCATGGCGTAGTCGCGCATGCCGCGTAGGCCCTGGTTGTCAAAGACTCCAAGAAGTCTCTTTCCCTGGTCTGCGGTCAACCAGTTTCCGATGCGCATGCCATGCTTCTTCACACCCTTTACCCGCCGGATTCCTGCAGCAAGATCGGGGCTCAGAAGCCCGCAGTCGGCGGCCTCGTATGCCAGCCTGCGAATGGCTGCCAAACGGAGGTTGATGGTGGAGGACGCATACTGCGCCTGTTCGAGGCAGATCCGGTATCGGGTCACCACGATTTTGTTGAAAGCAAGGCGGGGTTCCGAACAGTACCAGTCGATGAACTCGCGGATGGCGTGATCATACGATCGTTGGGAACTCCGGGAGGTCAGGCTATTCAAAACTGCTGATTTCGACTGTTCGAGATCCGGCAGCTTCAGAACGGTTTTGGGAGGGTGTTTACGTTTGTTCTTGGCCATTTCCGCAGTTTGAACGCTAGGAAGGCGTACGGCGGCTCAACCGCATGCTCGCGCGTTTGCACGAAGCAAACGGCGTTCGAGGTTCGGGGAAACCTGACCCGGATTACTCCCTACAAGTCGGCTTGTGACAGCCCAACATCCAAGTGGCACATCCATCGGAACGTCACTTGCGCCAAGGGAAGGTCAACCAGCGGCGATAGGGCTCGATGGTTTCCTTTGGGCGTCTTCCGGGCGCCCTCCCGAACGCAAATCACCCCTTCCGAGTGAAGTCGAAACGCGAAGTGCTCTTCCGGCCGTTCTCGAGGAACGTCCAGTCCTCATAGTGATGGTTGGCATCCAGGAAGGTGATTTTGAGGCCTACCATGTGAGGAGCCGTGGGGCTCGGAAGGTTGGTTGCATCCTTGAACTCGAATGTCACTACATCGGGTTCGGACGAAGGCACAAGGCTGAAGCGCGGCTGGTTATGCGCGGCGCAGTAATGAGTGGCCAGCAAATCGCCGTTGTCCATGTGGATCATCGTGACCATCTCGTGCGGCGTGCCGGCGCCGATCACGTTCATCAGAGCCGAGCCGTCCGAGACCAGACGGAAGGACGTGGTGGCGTGCATCTGTTGCCCGCCTTCCTTGAAGCTTCCTTCCCACTCGCCCACTAGAGATTTCAGCTTGTCAAAGGCCGCGCCTGCCGTTGCCGGAAGCGCGGCCGGCTTCGGCGCCTGGGGGAAACCCATGCCGGCCGAGATTAGAACTGCAAGAAAGACTTTCACACGATTCATGGTTGATCCTTCCCGAAGCGATTGTACACTTTTCCGGCGTGCGACGCGATGCCAACACGGAAGCCAACACGGAAGCCCGCCCGCATGAAGACGATAGGCCGACTTGATGGTATCGCGTTCTGGTGCGCTTCGAAACGCAGACGTAGCGGATTACTCCCCACAAGTCGGCATCGCAACTGAAATATCGCGCTCGCAATCGCCCTGTCGAAGCCACA
>OBLU010006024.1_pt1 | contig 10826 bp, 12 predicted proteins | sample 1518681 | NCBI WGS metagenome assembly OBLU01 (sample SAMEA3539304, study PRJEB22396) | soil metagenome | biome: tundra; feature: field; material: soil | place: USA | collected 2010-05 | depth 0.15 m
ACCATCGCCAGGGCAATCTGGGCACGCCGCAGTGTTGGGGTAGGCTGCCCGCGCCTATGGACCGGCTACAAGTTGCTGCCCCGGGAGGTGGCCCTCTCCCTCGACCTGAAGGCTCGCGGGTTCGAGCTGGAGCCCGAGGTCACCGCCAAGCTGCTCCGTTCCGGTCACCGGATCTACGAGGTCCCAACCAACGCCGCCCGCTCCCGTGCCGAGGGCAAGAAGCTCACCGCCATGGACGGGGTTCGGGCGGTCCGGGCGCTGGCACGGTACCGGGTTTGGCGGCCCCTGCGCTCACGCTGACCGGGCCATGAGCCACCAGCCCGCGACGAGAGCCGCGCGGTCAGCGGAGCTGGCTGCCGGGGGCGGCCGGGGGCTCCGCCTGGCGCTGGCGATGCCGGCGCCGGCCCTATACCTCGCGCTGGCGCTGGCGGCGATGTGGCCGGGGCTCTTCGCCGGCCACGACACCATCGTGGGAACGACCGGAGACCCCTCGTTCTCCATCTGGGCCCTGCAATGGATGCCCTTCGCCCTCAGCCATCACCTCAACCCGCTGGTGACCTACTACCTCCACTACCCGACGGGCGTCAACCTGATGTGGAACTCGTCGATCCTCTTCCCATCGCTGGTGCTGTCCCCGGTCACCGTCCTCTGGGGCCCGATCGTCTCCTACAACGTCCTGGCTCTCCTCAGCATGTGGCTCTCGGGCTGGTGCGCCTACCTGGCGGTGCGCCGGTACTCGCGGCGCTGGGTCTCGGCCGCCGTCGGTGGCCTGCTCTACGAGTTCAGCCCGTTCATGGCCAGCCAGATCACCGCGCACGCCCAGCTCTTCGTGGCGGTCTTCCCTCCCCTGCTCGTCCTCTTCCTGGACGAGATCCTGGTGCGCCAGCGGCGCCGAGCCTGGCTGATCGGAGGCCTCCTCGGGTTTGCGACCGCCGCCCAGCTGCTGACCGGGAGCGAGGTGCTGGCCATCTCGGCGGTGATGGCGGTGCCGGCACTCATCACCGTGGCCGTCATCTTCCGGGATCGAATCCGGGAACGGCTCCAGTACGCCCTCCGGGCGGCTGCCGCCGCACTGGCGGTCTTCGTGGTGCTGGCCGGATACCCGCTCGCCTACCTCCTGCTCGGACCCCAGCGCGTCTCCGGCGCCCTCCAGGGGTACGGGTACGTGGCCCGTCCGGAGTCCTTCCTCATCCCCACGAAGCTCACGCTGATCGGCGGGCCCGCCAGCGTCTTCGACTCGAGCGTCTACATCGGCCTGCCGCTCCTCGTCCTGGCGGTCGCCGTCACGATCCGGATGCGCCGCCACCCCGCCGTGCTGGCCTCGGCGGTGACCCTCGCCTGCGCCATGGTGCTCGCGCTGGGCGGCCGCCTGACCATCCACGGCGCGGCCACCCGGATCCCGCTCCCGTGGCTGATCCCGGCGCACCTGCCCGTGATCGGGAGCCTCCTGCCCGTCCGCCTGATGGTCGCCGGCTACGTGGCCCTGGCGGTGATCGTGGCCGTCTTTCTCGACCGGGTGCTTGAGGCGTCGGGACGGCGGCGGATCGGGGGGCTGGCCGTCGTCGCCGTGGCGCTGATCCCGCTCATCCCGACGCTACCCATCCAGTCGAGCCGGCTCGACATCCCGGCCTTCTTCACCGACGGGTCCGCGCAGCGGCTCCCGGCCACCGGCTCGGTCCTGATGACCCCGTACGGCAACGAGTTCGTCGACTATCCCCCCGAGCTCTGGGAGGCGATGTCGGATCTGGCCTTCAAGACCCAGCTCGGGATCGTCTACACCCCCGGACCGGACGGCCACCTGATCGGCCCCGACGTGGACCCGCTGGGGCTCGAGCTCAACGCGCTCGGAGACCTCGACACACCGGCGCCCACGGCCCTCTCAGCGTCGACCCGGGCGACGTACCTGAGCGACCTGCGAGCTCACGGCGTCACCACGGTGATCGTCGGCCCCTCGCCGGGAGCGGCCCAGGTGGATCGGCTGATGACCGAGCTGCTGGGCGAGCCGGGCACCATCACCGGCGGGGTCACCGTCTGGTACGGCGTCCCGGCGGTGGACGGGTGACCCTGCCGGACTCTGGGGCGGGTCCGACCTGAACCCGCGGTTGGGGCCAACCCCTATCCTCTCCACCGATGGACGGGAGCCGGCTTCGGGACGCTGTCCACCGGGTGGTGCCCTCCCAGGGTAGAGCCCTTCTCCGCCGTGCCCGCAACGCCGCCCGCGGGCTCGAAAGTCAGCGTGTCAGCCGGCGGGAATTCGATGCACGGGCCCGGGTCAGCGACGTGCTGGCCTGCTACCGGCTTCTCCTCGGGCGGAAACCAGACGAGCGCGGCTACCGCGGTTACGCGTTCTTGGTCAGGAATCGTCGGGTCACCGTCGCCGAGCTGGCCGGGTACTTCATCAGCAGTCCCGAGTTCAGCGCGCGAAGGCAAAGTGTGGATGACATTGCCAAACACGAGCTGGCGCTGGTGGAACTCTCCGACGGGATGAAGCTCTACGTCCGGAGTGACGACGCCGTGGGGGCCGAGATGAGCAGGCAGGGAACGTATGAGCCACACGTGTCGCAGGAGCTCCTGCGGCTGCTCAAGCCTGGATCGGTCTTTGTCGACGTCGGTGCTTCCGTCGGCTACTTCACGATCCTGGCGGCACGCGCGGTGGGCCCCAAGGGACGGGTCATCGCCTGCGAGCCGGGACCGCAGAACCACTCGGCCCTGCTGCTGAACACGGTGGTGAACAATCTGGACAACGTCCGCATCCTGCCGTGTGCGGTCAGCGACACGGCGGCTGTCCTGCTCTACCACCACTTGGGCGGTGGCAACGGTGCGATCTCGGCCTTCGATGGGACCCCGGAGAGCGTGGGAACCAGGGAGCTGGTTCAGGCCCGAAGACTCGACGACATCCTCGAAGGGGAGCCGCGCGTGGACGTGGTCAAGATTGACGTCGAGGGCGCGGAGGGACGGGTCATCGCCGGGGCCACCCAGACGCTGCGCCGGCACGCCCCCGCTCTGCTGTTCGAATTCTCACCCCCAGGCCTCCAGGCCGTCTCGGGCGTCAGTGGTGAGGACCTCCTGGCAAGCCTCGCAGCGCTCGGCTACCGCTTCCGTGTCCTCGACAGCGAGAGATCAGCAACGGTATCCGCCGACGCGGTGCTGGCTCACTACCGCCGGCAAGGCGGCGACCACGTCGACATCATGGCGGTGGTGTCGCGCTGATCCCGGCTCCGGAGAGGATACGAGGCCTCGACGCTACGGAGAGGTCGGCGCTCCGGGATCCCCACCCTGGGCCTGCTGCGGGCCCGGTCCTGAGCCGCCGACGGAGCCGGGCGGGCCACCGGGAGGTCCCCAACCGGTGAGGTCGGCGCGCCGACGGAAGTACTCATCCCGGGTGAGCTGCCCACGGGCGTAGGCGATGTCCAGTTCGTCGAGGGCCGGGTGACGGAAGCGCGGCCCATAACCCCCGCCGGCGTACCCGTTCATCCCTACGTGCCGTCCGGGACGGGAGATCGCGAGGACCAGCCAGATGATCGATCCGATCAGGAGGGCAAGGAGGATGAATCCGATGATCGCCCCCCAGAGGGGGAACCCGAGGTCGTTGCCGTATCGAGTGAACATGCCCGCACTCTACCCCCTCCCAGCTTTCGTTCCGATGACGGCGGCAACGTGCTCAGGAAGCCTCCCCCGCCAGCCGACGCAAGCCCTCGCTCCCGAAGGTACCGATCGCGGCGGCGGCGCAGCTCAGCCCCTCCTCGAGCGCCGCGGGGAAGAAGCCGTCGTCGTCCCGCCCCGCCGCGGCGCAGAGACCGAGGAAACCTCCGGCCACGGCGTCCCCGGCCCCGGTGGGGTCCAGGACCATGTCGACCGAGGCGGCCGGTAGCTCGAGGGTGGTGGCGGCGGCCACCAGGGCCGCTCCCTCTGGCCCCCCCTTGACCACCAGGGCGCGCAGCCGACCCCGGCCCCGAAGGCTCGCGGCGGCGGCCCTCCAGTCGGGGGCCTCGGGGACCAGGCTGCTCAGCTCAAACCGGTTGAGGAAGAGGACGTCGCAGCCGCTCACAACGTCGAGGACGGCGTATCGCTCTGGGCCCGTGAAGCAGGCCATGCTGTCCACCCCGATCAACCGGGCTGACGACTGGGCGAGGATCTCCCGCTGCAACGACGGCCGCATGCTGCCCAGGAAGAGCACCTCGGCGCATGCGGCCTCGGGACTGAGGCGAGGGCGCCATTCCGGCTCACATCCGGGCTCCTCGGCCACGGTCTCCGCGACCCAGCGCTGGAAGTCATGGACCGCGTGCCAGCGGAAGGTGGGACCGCCGCTCACGACGAGCCCAGCCAGGTCGACGGGGAGACCGTTCAGCGCCTGGCGCAGCTCGGCCTGGGCGTCGCCACCCACGATGGCGTTGAGGTGGACGCGGCAGTGCGGGGCCGCGGCGAGGGCGAAATAGAGGGCCGAGCCGCCGATCTGCCGAGGTCGCCGCCCGTGGGGGGTCGTGATGTCGTCGAGGTGGACGGTGCCCGCGACCGTGATTTCCCAGGGCATGCGGTCGACGACCGGTCTCCCGCCCTTCAGAAGGCGGGGAAGAGGGGGATGATCGGAGCGAGCTGGGGCCGCCGCTCCTGTCGCGCCTCCTCCTGAAGGATCTCCTGGGCAGCGAAGAGGACATCGCTCACGTGGTCGGCACTGCGGTCGATCCCCAGCTCGTCCCGGAGCTGGGGCTCCACGGCGCCCACCAGCCGCACCACGGCGCTCCAGAGCGCGGGGGGGAGGGGCCGGATGCCGCGGATGCGGCACTCCTCCACCAGATCGAGGAGGGTGTCGGATTCACGAAGGCGCAGCCGTGACCGGAAGAGGCGCTCCCGCCGGAACCGAGCCCGCATCTCGATGTCGAACAGCTCGGCGCGGGTGGCCGCAAGTGGGCCCGGGCGACTGCGGAGCACCGCGGCGGAGATCATCCGAGCATTCTAGTGAGCCCGGCCTTTCCGGACCGTGCGGGCGAGGTGACGATCCGGCCCCCGGCGTCCATGCCGGCACGGTCGAGAGGCTCGGGTGCATATTCCGGGGAGTTGGCGGCCCACCCGACCGTCAGGAGGCTGCGGCGGCCTCCACCGGGTAGGAGAGCGACCGCCAGCGGCCTTCGACGGCCACCAGGTGCACGGTGCGCGCCAGCTTCACCAGGCGGTGGCCAATGCCAAAGCTGTATTCGACGTCCAGCTCGGCTACCTGGCGATGAACATCACCGTGGTGAGGGTCCGTCCACTCGTCCAGATGCCGAACGGCGACGACATTGACGCCCTCCAGCTGTTGGAACGACCCCTCGCGGTGCGCGGCGGCGAAGCGCTCAGCACTCCCCCAGCGGAGCTGGCAGTCGGGGGCGAGAAGCGCGAATGCTCGGGCGTGCTGGCCGCCGCGGATCAGCTCCACAAAGAGCGCCTCGCTGAAGGCCGGGTTGCCCGAGGGTCGGACGCCACCCCGGCGGGACCCCCCGTCGTGGGCAGCTACCATCGCCCGGACCCGATCGCGGAGGGGACGAGCCGCGACCGGTGTGTCGGACTCGACGAGGGTCACGGGCTCATCACCCCCGCGGGACCAGAAGGTACGGGTGGCGGAGTCGACGAGGACCCGGCTGGCGGGTCTGGCTGCGGCCGAGTCGGCCGTACGCTCCACGGCGGGGTGGGGAGCGCGCTCATCGCCGCCACGGCGGCGTCTCACGACGGGGAGGATCGGCCGCACCCAGCCCATTCCGCCGTCAGCATAGCCGCTGCGGCCCATGAGCGGCATCAGGCCGGTCCGGGCGGCTACGATCCACCGCATGGCGGGCGCACGCATCATGCTGGCCGAGGACGAGGTGACGGTGGCCCGGCCACTGATCCTGGCCCTCCGCGGCGGGGGACACGAGGTGCGTTGGGTCAGAGCCGTCCGCGAACTGCGCACCGAGCTGCCCGCCTTCAGCCCACAGGTGCTCCTCCTCGACGTCAACCTCGACACCGACGGCTTGGAGTACCTCCAGGCGATCCGGTTCACCGAACTCTGCCCGCCGGCGGGCGTAGTGGTGCTGGCTGATCCCGGCGACACCGCCTCGCGCGACCGCGCTCTTCAGCTCGGAGCCGCCGCCGTCGTCACCAAGCCGGTGGAGGAGGCTCAGCTGCTGGCGCTGGTCGAGGAGCTGGTCGGCTTCCTCTAGGCGGACGGCCGGTTCAGGCCGGTTCGGCGAGGGGTTTGGGCTCCGACCGCTCCGCGACGTCGACCCGGCTGGCGGAGACGTAGGCGACGAATCCGGCGATCACGATCGTCAGGCCCACGCTGACCGTTCCCCGCCCCCAGTTGAGGCCTCCGAGGGCGTGGGGCACCCCCATCCAGTCGGCGAACGAGGCGCCGAGGGGGCGGGTGATGATGTAGGCGAACCAGAAGGCCCCCACCGCGTTGAGGTCGGCGAAGCGGTGGGCGAGGGCGGGAAGGGCGATCACCACCGCAAACATGATCCCCGAGGCGAGGAAACCGAGGTGGAGGGTGTAGGCGGTGAAATCTCCGGCGGCGGTGCCGAGGGCAAAGGTGGCGCACACCGTCGCCCAGTAGAAGAGCTCGCGCCGCATCGTGGTGATGTGATGGATGGAGAGCGTCCGCTCCGTCGCGTACCAAGCGATGAAGATCGCGGTCAGGGCGATGGCGAAGCCCGCTGTGGACACCGCGTAGGGCACACCCAGCTGGATGTGCAGGGCGTCGGCGACCATGGTGCCGAAGACGGCCACCATCGCCACCGCCAGCCAGTACACCCAGGCGATGTAGCGGCGGACGGACAGCTGCAGGACCATGGCGGCGGCGAAGGCGACGGCGCCAAAGCCGACGGCGACGTAGGGGTCGATCTCATGCACGAAGAAGTCGGAGGTCGCCTCGCCCATGGCGGTGGTGAGGACCTTGAGGATCCAGAAGTAGGCGGTGATCTCCGGGACCTTCCTGAGGGTCCAGCGTGTGGGGCGCATGACCGGAAATTACCATGAGGCACCCCCGCACCCGCGAGCCCGATGAGCTGGGCCGGCTCGCCTCCGGGCGGCGGCCAGGATCAGTCCGGCCGGGCCGAGATCTCCCGCCGGCGCTGACGGCGCCGGGTCCCCGACGCCCGCCAGCAGATCGCGGCGCTGCGCTGGATGTACTCCAGAGACCGGCGCACGTTGATCGAGGACGACTCTCTCGTGTAACGGGTGGGGATGGCAACCTCCTGGATCCGGAAGCCCCCCACCACCGCGGCCACCAGGATCTCGGTGTCGAAGACGAAATCGTCGGAATATGTCTCGAAGGGGACCGACTCCAGGAAGTGCCGGCTGTACGCCTTCATGCCCGAGTGCATCTCGGTGAAGTGAGTGCCGAGCAGCACGTTCTCAACGACGGTGCTGAAGCGGTTCCCCCAGTAGCGGTAGAGGGGCATTCCCCCGGCCCTGGGGTTCCCGGTGCAGGCAAACCGCGAGCCGAAGGTGAAGTCGGCGACCCCGGCCACGATCGGGGCGACCAGGGCGGGCACCGCCGAGGGATCGTACTGTTAGTCGGGGTGGAGCAGGACGATCACCGTGGCGCCCAGGTCCAGCGCCTCTCGGTAGCAGGTCTTTTGGTTGCCGCCATAGCCCCGGCTCCGGTCGTGAACCCGGACGTCGATGCCCAGCCGGCGGGCAACGTCGACGGTGGCGTCGGGGGAGGCGTCATCGACCAGCAGGAGGTGGTCTGCGCTCCCTACCGGCAGGGCGCCGATCGTCCGCTCCAGCGTGTCCTCCGCCTTGTAGGCGGGGAGGGTGACGACGGTGAAATGGCCCCCGGGTCCCATCAGGCCGCCGACGATAGCAGAAGCGTCAAAGCCGGCACCGGGCCGAGCCGAACCACGCCCGGCCGGAGCGCCGGGTCTCCTGCCCACTCCTGACCCTTCAGCCCAGATGATCCACTGGCAGCCGCTAGGTCGGACCGGTGGAGAGTGCGTGACAGATCCGATCGAGCTCGTCCTCGCGCAACTGGGGGAAGCACGGGATGGTCAGCACACGTGCCGTCGCCTCTTCGGTCACGGTAAGCGTCACAGCTGGTCCGGACCCGCGGAGATGCTGCTGCTGGTGATCGGCGATCGGAAAGTGGATCGAGGAGGCGATGCCGGCCCGTGCCAGGTGCTGTGCGGCACGTGGGCGATCGTTGGTGACGACGACGGCGAGGTGGGCGACGTCGTCGAGTGCAGTTCCTGCGAGGAGGCGCCCAAAGCTTGGGTCGAGTGCGGAGGCGAAGCGCGCCACGATCTCCCGCCGGCGCTGGTTCTCGCCATCAACGAACGGCAGGCGGGCCCGCAGCACGGCGGCTTGCAGCTGGACCCGCTTCACCGCGTCGTCGATGACAGCGCGATGCGCGGCGTATGCCCGCCCGACGTCGTTCAGCGGAACGTACGGGAGCGCCGCCAATGTCCCGGCGGCTCACATGTAGCGCACTCTGATAGGATAATTGCCCCGTGATCCCTCCGACGTACCACATCTACGTCAGCGAGGGAAGTAGTGTATTTGTCAGGGAGATCGCTGCGGTGCTCACCGCAGCGCTCGCCGATCTGGGTTACGGAACCATCTTTCCGTCGCCGGGCCTTCCCGAGCGCGGATTGGATCGCATCAATCTGGTGGTGGCGCCGCACGAATTCTTCCCCCTCCAGAAGAGCGTCAGACAACGAGATCTCCTCAGGGCCGCCGAGGCGAGCGTTGCGGTGGGACTCGAGCAGCCAGGGACGGCATCCTTCGAGTTGGGCGTGCACTATGCCAGCGTGGGTGCGACGGTTCTCGACCTCAGCTCGACCGCTGTGGATGAGCTCCAAAAACGAGGGGCAGATGCCACGTATCTTCAGCTCGGATATCACTCGAGCTGGGATAAGTGGGGCGGCGAGCCGACTCGCCCCCGCCCCACCGATCTGCTCTTCCTAGGGGCGATCACCGAACGCCGGAGCCAGATCCTGGCATCAGCGGGCCCGCTGCTGTGGGACTGCGCTGCCGACATCCGGCTCTTCGAGTCGGCTCGCCCGACGAGCGAGCTGCGGGCGAACTTCGTCGCAGGGAGAGAGAAGTGGGAGCTGCTCTCGTCGAGCCGCGTCTTGCTCAACATCCACCATAACGAGATCCTGCACCTTGAGTGGATCCGAATCCTTGAGGCCATTGTGAATGGCTGCCTGGTCATTTCAGATCCATCGACGGAGCATCGCCCGCTGATGCCCGGGAAACACCTCATTGAAGCCCCGACCGACGTGCTTGCTGCATACGCGGCAAGCATCCTCACCGACGAACCGCTGCGTGCGGAGATGGCAGCATCTGCGTACAACTTTGTCCGCTCGCAGCTCTCGCTGACAACCCAGCTCAAGCCCATCTGCGACCATGTCGAGACGGCGGTAGCGAAGACCTTCAGCCGTAGGCCGGCGGTTCCGTTCCACGCGCCCGAGCCGGTGGCCTCGGCGCCGCTGATCGGGCCGTTCGAGCCCGTCGAGTCACTCCCCAACCAACTCCGGGTACAGGCGCGAGTGACGGATCTGATCACCACCGAAAAACAGCTGATTCAGCGGGTCGAGGCCCTCGACGCGCGCTTCCTGCACGGCGACGCCGACCATGTGGAAACGTTCGTGACCACAGCGTGGGATGGCTGCACCCCGGACATCAGCGTTGTCGTAACCTCCTACAACTACCGGCACTTCATCATCGAAGCCATGCAGTCGGCAATGAGCTCCGTCGGCGTGACTCTGGAGTTGATCGTGGTCGACGACCACTCCCAGGACGGGTCGGTGACGGCAGTCCAGGACTTCATGTCGGCGAACGATTGGTTCCCGCTAATGCTCGTGGCCCGAGCGGCCAACGCGGGGCCGAGCGTGGCCCGCAACATCGGGGTGGCCCACGCACGCGGTGACCGCATCTTCATTCTGGACGCCGACAACTTGATCTACCCGACGACTCTCCGCAAGCTCTCGGCCGCGCTCGACCGATGTCCAGATGCTGCATTCGCATACGGGATTCTCACCAAGTCCGACGGGGAAGACATGACGAGTGACCGCCTGGTGAGCCACCTGCCCTGGGACGTTAAGCGTCTATGCCGGTTCAACTACATCGACGCTATGACGTTGCTCCGCGCGAGCGTACTTGAGGAGGTCGGTGGTTTCGACGTCCACTTCGGTGCCAAGGGGTGCGACGACTACGAGCTGTGGCTGCGTCTTGCCGCCAGCGGCCACTCGGCGGCGTTCGTGCGCGAGTACGTTGGATCGTACCGGGTACACCCAGCGTCGTTCTCCAATGCCGTGCTTCCGGACCTCGGAACGCTAGTGTCGGAGCTGAGCAAACGCTTTCCATCACTACCCTGGCACGAGGGCTGATTGCACAGCGAGGTGAGATGGTCAGAGACAGTGAACTAGAGCATGGGGGCACCGTGGTTGGGCTCGGACCGGGGGCCACCACCGGCGAGGGGCTGGCTGTGGACGCCAAGACTGGCAGCAACTCCAGGGTGCCTGCCCTCGAGGCCGAGGTGCGTGCCGGCAGACGCCGGCTCGCAGCGAGGGAGAAGGCGCTGTCGGTACTCAACCGCCGACTAGTCCAGCTCGAGCGTGGTGGGGTTGCCATGTCCCGAATGGAGCGAGCCGAGGTGGAGGCCACGGCCGCGGAGAACGCGTCGCTGCGGACGGAGTTGGCTTCGCTGTCCGATGCCAACCAGACCCTGCAGGCGGAGGTGGCTTCGCTGTCCGACGCCAACCAGACCCTACACGCGGAGGTGGCTTCGCTGTCCGACGCCAACCAGACCCTACAGGCGGAGGTGGCTTCGCTGTCCGACGCCAACCAGACCCTACACGCGGAGGTGG
>OBLU010006025.1_pt1 | contig 10823 bp, 11 predicted proteins | sample 1518681 | NCBI WGS metagenome assembly OBLU01 (sample SAMEA3539304, study PRJEB22396) | soil metagenome | biome: tundra; feature: field; material: soil | place: USA | collected 2010-05 | depth 0.15 m
AATAACCAAAAACAAGGTTTTGTCAACAAACCGGATAAGCAAGGTTGGAACCAGGGTTGGCCGATAGCCCTGACAGTTTTGTTCGAGCCACCTCTTGCCATGGGATTCGGGTTCGCCAGGGGGGAACTTGAGGTTGGGCGATAGCGCGGGCCGCCCATCCTTGTATTTCTTGCCTGCGAGGGACTCGATCCCGGCGATGATCCAGGTCTCGTATTCGACGCAAGCAAATACCACCGCCAGGGAGAAGGTCTTGCCCGCGCCCGCCGCGGCAGCGGCACCTGTCATGGACCGGGCGGCGGTGGCCGCGCAGAAGCGCGAGCCGGAGCCCGCAGGAAAGGACGGAGCGTCGCCGTCGTAGATGGCCAGGACGCCTCCTACGTCGCGTCGCCGGGCCGCGAGAGTGACTCGCGAGACCCACTTGCTGTAGTCAGGGCTTGCTGCCTGTTTGTCCCATTTCACGGGATTGGGCTCCCTGATGACCTCATGGTCAACGAAAAGCGTGTCGCGGGTGTCCTTCTCCCGCAGGAGCCTGCCAACAAGTGCTGGGAGCGCGGAAACTTCGCCGTGGCCTTCGCCGAGGAGGACCAGACGTTTCATGCTGCCTGCTGGGCCTTTGGCTCCTCGTCAAGTCTGGCTCGGTCCACAGTTAGCAACTCACCCGTGGTAAGGAGTTGGTCTTTAACAGCCTGGCGCTGTTCTTTGGATACACGGCCAACAATGGTTTTTCCGTCCCGCATATCCACGGCCCTAACGTTGTCCACATCGAAAGAATCGAGAAGAATGGGACTATGGGTGGTCAGAATCACTTGGCCGCGGTCTTCACGCGGGGCAGCTTTAAACTCATCTGCCAGCAAGGATAAGGCGCCTGGGAAAATTGCATTCTCCGGCTCCTCGAACACGAGCGCCAACTTGGAGGGGGTCTGGTATAGCGCCAAGAGATGCGCGTAAAAGCGGCGGAAGCCGTCTGACTCCTGTTCCAAAGAAAGCGCAAAGACACTATCCCCAGCCCTGTGCCCAATAATGGCGCGCTGAGGGGTTTGTCAGGGAGTCGAGTTCGACAGATTCGATTGAGGGATTGACCGCCTTCAATGACGCCAGAAGGTTCTTCCGAATGTTCGGGTGGTGAAAGTCCTGCGTGATGCCGCGCATGATCTTCCGATAATTGGCGGCGTTGTCCGACAGCCCTGGGACGGCTTGGAGGAACTGTTGTCCGTGCGCCGGAGGTCCTGAGAACGCCAAGGTGCTCGCGGGAAAGTGATAGTAGCCTATTCCGCTGGACAGGGCGGCGTAGGCAAACACAATCTGTTGCAGGGAAGGGAAGCTGCCGAGCATGGAAGTCTCGGCATACTGTGGCACAGGCGCAACGTTTGGGGGGTGCTGCCAACTCCACTGGAAATTAGTCGGTGAGCGAGAGCGAAAGAAAAGTGGTTCGTTGCCGAGGCTCAGCGCTTCGGCAGTCAGGAAGAATGCGTTTGGGCTATGAGGATGCTCCCCAAAGCCAATCCGATAATTGTATTCCCGATCTTCGCCAGGCACAGAGAAGCTCACCTCAAGCGAAGTCTTGGGGCTCTTTTCTCCCACTGGAACGATTCGTTGCCACCCAAATTCATAGTTGATCGCTTCCTGCGGATTGAGCAGGTAGTTGCGGAGAAACCGGATAGCCTGCACCAGGTTGGATTTTCCCGTCCCGCTACGCCCAACCAGAACCGTTACTGGGTCAAGCTCGAGATCCACTTCGCGGATGCTCTTGAAGTCGCATATCTTAATCCGCCTAATCATAGGTTTTCGGAAGAGTTGCCGATTCGGTTCGATTAGGCAAAGAAAAACGACGCCGCTTCAGGCCGCTGCTCCCGGGCTTCGCGATTCATGATGGTGTGTATAACGCACCGCAGCCCGGCTGCTCGCACTCGCAGACGGGCGCAGCTTATGGGCACCACCACACGCCAGAGCTCAGGCCGGGCTACTCGACAATCTTGGGGACCATGAAGAGGCCGTTGGCCTGGGCCGGGGCGTTGCGCAGGGCGTCTTCCTGGCTGATCGAAGGGCGAACCTCATCCGGCCGGGTCACGTTGACCAGCGGAAAGGCATGGGCGGTGGGCTCGACTCCGGTGACATCGACTTCCTTCAGCTTCTCGATGTAGCCGAGGATGTTTCCCAATTGCTCGCTGATCTTGTGCTCCTCTTCGGTCGAGAGGGACAGGCGCGCGAGGTGGGCGACATACTTTACGTCAATTTCGACGGCGGACATGGGGAGAGTGAAACGTGATGCGTGATGCGTGAGGTGTGGGGCGTGAGGCGGTACTCCTCACTCTTCGTCGAACTTGCGGTTCATGAGGGTTTCAATCTCGGCCAGGGCCTGCGGGGCGTCATGGCCGTGGGCGTGGACGGTGACTGTGCTGCCCGGACCGGCGGCCAGCATCATCAGGCCCATGATGCTTTTGCCGTTGACCTTCTCGCCGTCCTTTTCCACGAAGATGTCGCAGCTAAAGCGGTTGGCGGTTTTGACAAACATGGCCGCGGGCCGGGCATGAATGCCCAGCTTGTTCGAGACCTGAAAATCTTTGGTCATTATGGCACTGCCACCGGTTATCACCTTCGCGCTCATTCGATCTTTCGAGTACAACTACCCGAATAAGCCCGCTTGCGCCACCTAATTCTAAAGTTTGGCTGCCGCCGCCATCCGGGAGATGAGCCGGTCATTGAGTTCTTTGGCCGGGTTATAGCCGGCGGACTTGAGCTTGGTTTGGAAGGCGGCCACCTCGATCAATCGCGCCAAATCGCGGCCCGGGCGCACGGGCAGGGTGATATGCGGCACGTCCACGCCGAGGATTTTGACGAATTCCTGCTCCAGCCCCAAGCGGTCCACATCGGCCACTTCATTCCAGGACTTGAGGGTGATGACGAGGTCCACCCGCTTTTCGTGGCGGATGCTCTTGACGCCGAACATGGCGGCGACGTTGATGATGCCAATGCCGCGCACCTCCATGTGATCGCGGGTGACTTCGGCGCTGGTGCCCACCACGTCCCGGCCATCGACCAGCGTGACCCGGGTGATATCGTCGGCGACGAGGCTGTAGCCCCGCTCGATGAGCGCCAGGACGCTTTCGCTTTTGCCGATGCCGCTTTCGCCGCGGATAATCACGCCCACGCCGAGAATGTCGACCATGCTGCCCATCTCGGTCCCGCGCGGGGCGAACATCATCTCCAGCGCCAGGGTGGCCAGGTTGATGTACTTCATTGTCACCATCGGGCAGCGAAAGATCGGCACCCGGGCCTGCTCGGCAGCTTTGATGCACAGCTTGTTTGGATGCAGGTTGCGGGAGAAGACGACGCAGGGGACCTTGTAGGAGAAGAAGGTCTCGTACCGTTTGGCCTGCTCCTCGGGGGGGAGGGATTTCAGGAAGTACGCTTCGGCGTTGCCGATGACCTGGAGGCGCTTATTGGCAAAATAGCGCGTGAAGCCGGACAGCACCAGGCCCGGGCGATTGACGGTCGGTTCGCGAATGATCCGCTTCAGGCCGGTGGCTCCGGCGACCAGATTGAGTTCAAGCGTGCTGGCGTGTTCGGTGTAGAACCGCTCTACGGTGATGGCGTCACGTTGCATGGTGGGGAGTGGGGGTGTGGAATGATGGAGTGGTGGAGAAATGGAGGAATGGAGTCGTGGAGGGGTGGACTGGCAGATTGGCGGGGATCGTAAATGTCCCTGCGCACTACTCCAACACTCCAACACTCCAACACTCCAACACTCTGTCTTCCGGCAGGCGGCTTCATAAGTTGAACTCCGGGCCGAGGTAAAGCTCGCGCGCTTTGGGGTCATTGACCAAGTCCTCCGCCACCCCTTCATAGACGACTTCCCCTTTGTGGATCAGGTAGGCCCGGTCCACCAGCTTCAAGGTTTCGCGCACGTTATGGTCGGTGATCAGGATGCCCAAGCCGCGTTCCTTGAGGCGGCGGACGATCTTCTGGACTTCATAGACGGCGATGGGATCGATGCCGCTGAAGGGTTCGTCGAGCAGCAGCAGCTTGGGGCTGGTCACTAATGCGCGGGTGATTTCCAGGCGCCGCTTTTCACCGCCGCTCAGCGTGTAGGCCATGCTTTTCGCCAGCCCCGACATGTCCAGCTCGTCCAGCAGATACTTCAACCGCACGGCGCGTTCCGCCCGGCCCATCCGGCAGGTCTCCAGGATGGCGAGAATGTTCTGCTCGACGGTCAGCTTGCGAAAGATGGAGGGTTCCTGGGTCAGGTAGCCCATCCCGAGACGGGCGCGCAGGTGCATCGGCAGGCTGGTGATGTCGCGCGCCTGGAAATTCACCGCGCCGTCATCCGGCTTGATGACGCCGACGACCATGTTGAAGGTGGTGGTCTTGCCGGCGCCGTTGGGGCCGAGCAAGCCGACAATCTCCCCCACGGCGACGGTGATGGATACGCCATTGACCACGCGGCGCTGGCGGTATTCTTTCACCAGTTTTTCCGTGGACAGCAGCTTGCCATTGGTCTCGGCGGCGGCAGGCGGTTCTGGCGGGGTTGTTTTCAAATAAGGGGTTAAGTTTTCTTGCTCACCCGTTTCTTCGGCGGCTGAAACGTATTCGTGCCTTGGGGGGGCAGCGTGCCCCGAATGTAATACTTTCCCGGGGCCACCAGCTTATGGCTCGTCAGGTCCAGAGTAATGATGTTGTTCCGGCCCAGGAGATTGGTCGTTTCCAGAATCGCCGGATTTCCAGTCAGGACCATAAGGTCATTGGTCAATGTGGCGGTGACGCGGCGAGTGCAAACGGCCCGTTTGCCAGTGCCATGGAGATTCCTGCCCTGGTCATCCAAAAGGTCGAATACCACCGCCGGTTCGGCGATGAACATGCGTCCGGTCTTCCCTAACTCGGGCGGCGAGAGCAGGGTGAGCTCCTCGCAGGACCATTTCATGTGTGGATGCTCGATGCGCACGCCGCCCCGGAACAATGCCTGCTCCGGCGCGACCAGGTACTCCTCCGAAAGAATCCTGGCCAATGCATTGGTTTCCCCCTTCGAACCGGCGCGATCGGTGGCGCTCAACCCGGTGACCGCGGACTGGCCAAGCTCGTTGGCCGGCATTTCCATGAAGGCATGCCCGCGTACGAACATGTCCTCGCGCGCCAAATTTACCCGCACCCAATCGCCCTTTCCCTTGCGTGGGCCGGCACGCCAGCCGGGGTTCCCGGTCAAGTCGAGCAAGTTGTTGGTGCCGTTGTACTCGGCCCGCTCCGCATCAAATTGCTTATCCTCCCGAGTGATGACGACCTGGTGCTCGGCCACCATCTTCTGAAACTCATTGGTGCCGGTGAAGGTGAGCGTCATCAAGCGACAACTCATTTCCCCTTGGAGTTCATCGCCGAGGCGTTCGCTGACGTGCACCTGGTCGCCAAAGACCGCCAGGTTGGTGCGGAGCACGTAATTGTCGCATTGGATATCGACAAACTGATTGGTGGGTGGGGGCGAGGCTGCGGAGGCGGTCTCGGGCCGTGCCAGAAAGCTGGAAGCCCCCATGTTTTGGGCGGGCATCTTGAGCCGGGCGTGGCCGCTGGCGTTAAACACCCGGTTGGTCCGGTCGAACACCAACTCGTCCCCGCTCCCGCTTTTCTCCTCGATCCGCCAGGTCGGCTGCGGCTGGCCGCTCATTTGAATCAGGCCCGTGTCCGCCGAGTAATACGCCTGCTCTCCGGTCGCATGGATGGTTTCGTAGTCGATGACCACATTTTGCGTGGCCGTAAGGCTTTGCAACCGGCGCTCGGCCACGGGCATCACAATGGTCATGCGGCCCGAGGTCGAGCTTAGATTCGTTCCGGCGACGCGAACGTTTCCCTGGTAAACACCGATGCCGGACAGCTCGGCATATTCGAATTGGTCGGAGAAGATGTCGATGCCTGGGGCTGCCTCGGCCGGCGTGTTCGTGCGGGCGGTGGCGGTTTGCGGCCCCACCAACTCGGGATGGAGGATGGTATGGACGCGATTGGAGACCAGGAGCGTGGAATTGGTCTGCCGCCACAGGAACCCCTCTCCCTCGATGGAGAATCCCCCATCGGCGGTTTCCACATGCAGCGGCCCGGAGGAACTAACGGTCCTCTGGCGCTGATCATAGAAGCATTGGGGTGCCGCGGCGGTGAGTTCGCCCTCGCCGCTCACGCGGAAGGTATGCCATTTGGCCTCGTTGACCAGCAACCGCCCGTCGGGCTGGCGCTGGGCCCGGGCGCATTCCAGCATTGATTTCATCTGGGTTTCATGCGGCGGGTCGTAATACTCGGGGATCTTGAACCCTTTGCCTCCCTCGGGTTGCGCGCGCCCGGCCTGGGGGAACATCGCCAGGCCCAGCGTGAGCGTTGCGAGCATGGTGAAAGAGAAGTTTCGAGTTCTCCGGTTCATTGGCTTATACTGTGCATTCCTTAACGATGCGACGCCACTTATTCTGCGCCTTCAAAATCAACTCTACAACCTCTCGCACCGCTCCATGCCCGCCGCCTGCTCGGGTAATATAATCAGCCGCGGCTCGCGCTTCCGCCACGCCGTCGGCGACCGCCACGGCCACCCCCGCCCGGCTCAGGACGCCCAGGTCAACGATGTCATCGCCCATATAGCAGACTTCCTCCCACCGGAAGCCGGTTTGCGCCAGAAGGCGTTCCACGACGCAGACTTTACTGCCCTTCTCTTGCCTAAGGAAATCTATTCTGAGTTCCCTGGCCCGCTGCGCGGTAGCCGCCGATGGCCGGCCGGAGATCCAGCCCGCCTTGATGCCCTCGCCCCGCAGTCGCACCAGGCCCAGGCCGTCCCGGATGTTGAATTGCTTTAATTCCTCCTCTCCGCCGATGAACACGGACCCGTCGGTCAGGACGCCGTCCACATCGCACAGGAACAAGCGGATGCGCTTGAGGGCCGCATCGAGAGGTGCGGGCCGGGCGCCGCGAGCAGGCTTCCGGCCCTCGACGCTAGACGCTAGACGCTTGACTCCAGCCCGAGGCATTTTATTGAACAGAGGAATACACCTTCAACAGGCTCTTGAGTAAGGCTCTCATTTCGGCCAGTGGAATCATGTTTGGCCCGTCGCTCAAGGCCCGATCCGGGTCTGGGTGGGTCTCGATGAAAACCCCGCTAGCACCCGCCGCCAGCGCGCACCGGGCGAGCACAGGCGCGAACTCGCGCTGCCCGCCCGAGCGGTCGCCGCCACCGCCGGGAAGCTGGACGGAGTGGGTCGCGTCGAAGATCACCGGAAAGCCAAACTGGCGCATGATCGGGATCGAGCGCATATCCGCGACCAGGTTGTGGTAGCCGAACGTCGTGCCGCGCTCAGTCAACAGGAACTTTTTGCCCCCGGCGCTCTTCGCCTTGCCAAGCACCTGCCCCATTTCCTCCGGCGAGAGAAACTGCCCCTTCTTGAGGTTCACGATTCTGCCGGTGCGGACTGCGGCGGCGATCAGGTCGGTTTGGCGGCAAAGGAAGGCCGGGATTTGCAAAATGTCGGTCACCCGGGCGGCTGGAGCGACCTGGGCTTCCGTATGGATGTCCGTGAGCACCGGGACGCCAACCCGCGCCCGAACTTTGGCCAGCACGGCCAATCCCTCCTCCAGCCCAAGCCCGCGGAACGACTTGGCCGAGGTGCGATTGGCTTTGTCGAAGCTGGCCTTGAACACGTAGAAAACGCCCAGCCGGTCGCAGGTTTTCTTCAGGACCGACGCGACCTGCAGGCAGAGGCGCTCGCTCTCGATCACACACGGCCCGGCGATCAGAATCAGCCGGCCCGGCGTGTTCAGGGATTTCCAAATGGCAGATTCATTAAGCACGCCAAGGTTTTACCAGCCGACGCGGTGAATGTAAATGACCCTGAACCCAGAGCTAGATCACCATCCCGTGTGGGATCACGCCGTTCTTGGGGATGATGACGATACCATCGCGGATGTAGTAATTCGGATGGTCCACCTTGTCGGGCTTGCCGACGGGCGAGATGACCACGTTGTTTCCGATCCGTGCGTTCTTGTCCACGATGGTGTTTTCGACCCGGGAGTTGGTGCCGATGCCGATGGCCGGTTTGCCGGCTTTCTCGTGCTCCACGATGGAGTCGAGCGATTCATAGTAGTCGCTGCCGAGCACGATCACCCGGTTCAACACCGCACCGGACCCGACGATGGTGCGCAGGCCGACGATGCTGTGCGTGATGACGGCGCGGTTGATAATGCAGCCGTCGGAAATCACCGCATGATCGATCTGGGCGCCGTTGATTTTCGAGCCGGGCAGAAAGCGCGGGCGACTGAAGATCGGCGCGGCCATGTCGAAGAAGTTAAAGCGCGGCAATTCATTCGTCACATCGAGGTTGGCGTCGAAGAAGGCGCGAATGGTTCCGATGTCCTCCCAATAGCCTTGGAACATGAAGGAGAACACGCGCAGGTCCTTGATGGCGTTTGGGATAATGTGTTTGCCGAAATCGGTGAACGTGTTGTCCAGCAGACGGCGGATGATGTCGCGGTTGAAGACATAAATGCCCATCGAGGCCGGGAACATCTCGCCATCCCCCTTGATTCCCAGCGGGGCATACCACTCTGGCGGCAGTTTCAGCGAGTCCAGCAGTGCCGGGTCCTTCGGCTTCTCCACGAAGCGCGTGATGCGGCGCGCCGCGTCGATTTGCATGATCCCCAGCGACTGCGCCTCAAGCCGTCCGACGGGAATGGTCGCCACTGTGATGTCGGCGTTCGTTTCCGCGTGCTGTTCGATGATGTGGCGAAAGTCCATCCGGTATAGCTGGTCCCCGCTGAGGATGAGCAGGTAGTCCCACTCGTGGTTCATGAAGTGTATCATGTTCTTGCGGACGGCATCGGCGGTGCCTTGGTACCACGACGTGTCGGCGGAGGTTGGCGCGGCGGCAAGGATTTCGACGAACCCGCCGGTGAAGTGGTCGAACTTGTAGGACTGCGAGATGTGCTTGTGCAGGGAGGCGGAGTTGAACTGGGTCAGCAGGTAAATGCGCCGGAGGCCCGAGTTGATGCAGTTGGATATGGGAATATCGACCAGGCGATACTTGCCGGCCAACGGCACCGCTGGCTTGGCGCGCTCCTTGGTCAGCGGGAACAAGCGCGTGCCTTGCCCGCCGCCCATGATGACCGAAAGCACATTGCTGGTATTGGCGGACTGGCGGCCGGTGTGTGACATAGCAAAGCCTTTCTTCGTTTTCTAAATTCTACCATCTCTTATAGCCCCTCGGGCGGCAGCAGAGCAAGCCGCATCGGTGCAAGCAGAAAGGGGACCTTCTTAACCGGGGCTCGTTCCCGAGGGAGGAATCGCCCAAGGCTAGCGGTTGACTTCAAGCTCCGCGAACGGGTTGTTGGCAAAACCGCTGGGCTTGAGTTCCTCAGGCTGCGGCCTGGGGGGCCGCTCGATCGGCAAGGGAAGGCTCCGATTAGCGCTTTCGACCCGCGGCGGGGGAAGGGGCGCCGCTTCGCCGCCCTCGGTTTGGCGCAGGGTCTTGGCCCGCTTATTGCGCGGAAGCGGGGTGATCATCACGTTGATCCCGCGTCCCATCAGTTTGGGCTCATAGTCCGGGTGCCCATAGGGGGCTATGTCAGCGAGGAACTTTTGGACTACCTCAAAGCCGAATTCCGTGTGTGCCATTTCCCGTCCCCGAAACTTCAGCGTGACCTTCACCTTCATATCCTCGCAGAGGAAACCGATGGCGTGGTCCAGTTTCACGCCGAGGTCATGCGGGTCGATCTTCGGGCTCAGTTGCACCTCTTTGACCTTGTTCGCATGCTGGTGCTTCTTGGACTCCTTCTCGCGCTTGGCCTGCTCGTAGCGGAATTTGCCATAATCCACCAACCGGCAAACGGGCGGCGTGGCATTCGGGGCGATTTCCACCAGGTCCACACCGTTGGCGCGCGCCTGATTGAGGGCATCCCCGAGCGTTAGAATCCCTAGCTGGTTGCCGTCGGTCCCGATGACCCGGACCTCGCGGGCGCGGATTTTCCCGTTAACCCTGATGAACGGAGCGGAAGGAGAAGAATTGCGAGAAGCGTAAGGGTGGCTCAAGACACCCTCGTGGGTTGAGGCTTATTCATGCAGTGTTTTACTGGACCATACAAGCACCTTACCGCTACAAATAACAACGGATAACTAACTCCCAAATCCGTGATTCGCAAGCAAATAATTGTGCTAACGCCAGGTCGGTAGGACGCGTCTGTCCTGAGCGCGCCGGGGCTTACATCTCTCTCATTAACGCGACGCGCTGAGGACAGACGCGCCCTACCACGTCGGGGATTCGCAGGACAGCTAGGCGGGGACCGCCGCGGCTGCCGCATTCCGCCGAGCCATGATCGCGTTGACAATCTTCTGGGCCAGCTCCGGGTTTTCCGCCAGGGCCTTCTGCGCGGCATCCTTGCCCTGGCCAATCAGCTCGCCTTCGAACTGCAGCCAGGCGCCTTTCTTCTCCACCGCACCATTGTCGATGCCGACATCCAGGATGCTGCCTTCCTTGTTGATGCCGTGGTTGTAGATGATGTCGAACTCCGCCTCGGCAAAGGGCGGCGCGACCTTGTTCTTCACAATCTTCACCTTCACGTGGTTGCCCACCGCATTGCCGGCGGCGTCCTTGAGCGTGTCCTTGCGGCGAATGTCTATGCGGACGCTGGCGTAAAACTTCAAGGCCTTGCCACCCGACGTGGTTTCGGGGTTGCCAAACATGACACCAACTTTCTCGCGCATCTGGTTGGTGAAGACGCACGTGGTCTTGGCCTTGGCGAGGATGGCCGTGAGCTTCCGCAGCGCCTGGCTCATCAGCCGCGCCTGCATGCCCATGGTCGCCATGCCCATCTCTCCC
>OBLU010006027.1_pt1 | contig 10823 bp, 8 predicted proteins | sample 1518681 | NCBI WGS metagenome assembly OBLU01 (sample SAMEA3539304, study PRJEB22396) | soil metagenome | biome: tundra; feature: field; material: soil | place: USA | collected 2010-05 | depth 0.15 m
GCTATGCGGACATTTCACTTGCTACGAATACCGGACACATTATTAGCTAACGACAGCGGCGATCCTATCGTTGTCGAACTTGCTATCGCTCGAGCGAGCAAAGCTGATTGTGAGTTGTCCCGATGGTCAGGCAGTTTTGGCCAAGTGCCTGAGCTGGTCGGGAAAGCGTCCTCAAAATGTAAAACCGGATCATTTCTGCAAGTGGAAATCGGAAAAGAAATCCGATTTTGATTAGAAAATGGAATTTTCAATCAAATTTGTGTAAAGTTTGTTCACTGGCCGCTTTTCCTCGAAATTGTGAGGGAAAACTCGGCGACCCCAGGATCGACCAAAGATTCCCTGACTCCCGACTGCAACACATGAAGTGAGGCCTCCAAATGAAGATGAAAATGCTTCGGTGGTATTTGATATGCGTCCTGACCCTGCTGGCGATCATGCCTTTGGCTCTAACGCAAACCGTCACCGGCTCAATCGCCGGCGAGGTGACTGATCCAAGCGGTGCCGTCGTTTCCTCGGCCCGGGTCGTAGCCCGCGACCTCGATACGGGGGTGGAGACGCCTGTCACGACCAATGCGTCCGGAGCTTACCGAATTCAGTTCCTTCCCATCGGCCACTATGAGGTGACGGTGGAGGCACCGGGGTTCGATAAGGCGACTCTTCCTTCATTCACGCTTGAAGTGCTGCAGACGGCGACCTTCAACATCAAGCTTCAGGTGGGCGGAGCGGCCACTACGGTCAATGTTTCGGCAGCGGCACCGATTCTAAATACAGACAATCCCACGCTTGGCACCACGTTCACGAGCAACACGATCGAAAATCTTCCTCTGAACGGCCTCGACTTTTCAGCACTGACGCTTTACATGCCAGGCTCGGTTGACACGGCGGGCACTTCAGGGACGACGGGAATTGAGCGCAGTACCTATTACACCGACACGCCAAACATGAACGGTAATCGTGCCCAGGCGAACAACTACACGCTTGACGGCATCGATATGAACGAGACGTTCAACAACCTCATCGCCTTCAGCCCTGCACCGGAATCCCTGCAGGAGATCAAGGTTCTAACAGCCAACTCTCCCGCCGAATATGGAAACGTCAATGGTGGTGGAGTGGTCAGCGTCCTGAAGAGTGGAACCAATCACTTTCACGGATCGGCCTACGGCTATGTTCAGGACTACCGCATGAACGCCAATTCCTGGACCAACAACCAGGCAGTCCCCGTGATCCCCATCAATCCGTATTCGCAGGCGCAATTTGGAGGCAGCTTCGGCGGCCCGATCAAGAAGGATCGACTGTTCTTCTTTGTCGACTACCTGGGATCCCGTTATCACAAGGGTGGGACCGGCACGGCGAGCGTATTCACGCAAGCGATGCGCAATGGCGACTTCTCAGTTCTGCTCACCACACCGAACCCCGTTCAGCTTTACGATTCTGAAAACAACTTCGCTCCCTACAACAACGACCAGGGAGTGCCCATCGTGAACCCGGTCGCCACTTTCCTGTTTGCTAACCCTAAACTCTACCCGCTGCCCAATGCTGCTCCGACCGATGGAATCGCAGCCAACAATTTGCAGGGACCAACGAGAAGCTACAAGGCGAATAACCAGGGCGATATCAAGATCGAATACGATCCTCGGACCTCCGACAAAGTCACCGGCTTTTATTCCATGTCAACGGCCTACGATGGTTCGACAGCCCTGCTGCCTATCACCTTTCCTGGAGTCAACATCTTTCCGACCAAACTTCTGGGGACCAACTGGGTCCACACGTTCAGTCCCAACCTGATCAATTCGGCACGCGTTGGATTCACTCGCACAATCTGGAACGAAGGCTTGCCGACCGATCCAACCGGCCAGTTCGGCACAGGCGGGAATGCCAAGGTCGGCATTCCGTTTCCTAATCAGAACTACCAAGGCTTCTCCTATCAGGGCATCACGCAGGGAATCAGCGGGGTTGGCACGCCGGCGCTGTTTGGCGGTTTAACCGACAACACCTACAGCTACATCGACAACGTTACGTGGCAACACGGCTTGCACCTGTTCAGCATGGGTGTAGAGGCGATGCGCTACCAGAACAACTACCCCACCAGTAACAACAACGGCTTCCTGGGCACGTTGTCCTACAGCGGAGCCTTCACCAGCAATCCCTCAGCAGCCAACGCTGGCGGATATAGCGGCGCAGACTTCCTGCTGGACCGAGTGAGTTCGGCGGCAGCCACACTGAGCAGCGTTAACGTTGGACAGCGCCAGTGGCGGATTGCTGGTTTCGCGCAGGACGACTACCGCCTTATGCCCAATCTGACGCTTAACATCGGCGTGCGCTATGAGTGGGACCAACCTTGGATCGAAGAGAACAACAAGACCGGCAACATCGATATCGCGACAGGTCAGGTGATCTATGCCGATCACGTGCCTGCGGGTGCGCCAGCCGGATCGGGCGTTTGCAGCACGCGCGCTTGCTATCAAGCGAACTATAAACAGATCATGCCGCGCATCGGCTTTGCTTATCAGGCGAATGGCCGCCTGGTGGTGCGGGGTGGTTATGGGGCAACAAGTTTCTTTGAGGGCAACTCATCGAACCAGCGGCTGACTTCGATCACGCCGTTCATTCAAGCGGTGAACGTGACCGCGTTGACACCGACGGTGGGCAACGGCGGCACTCCCCGCACTGCCGAGGAGGGCTTTACCGGCAACGTTAGCAATGGCGGAACGTTCAACGTCTATCCGCAAAATATCCAGCCTGCCTACATTCAGGAATGGAGTTTGACAACAGAGTACGCATTGACTCCCTCAACCTCTCTGCAAGTGGGCTATATCGGCGAGCAAGGCCAGCACGTTGAGGATTACGGCAATCTGAATCAGTATCTGGTCAATGGCGATCCAACATCGGCACCCTATTACAACAACCCCTACATCGGCGCGAATGGAATTGATGCCTCGCTGGGGATTGGGTCCAGTTCATTGCTGGTGACCGAATCGCGCGCCATGATGAACTTCAACGCCCTCGAGTCGACCCTTCGTCAGCGTCTAAGCCATGGCCTGGAATACACGGTGAACTACACCTACGGCAAAGCAATGACGAACAGCCTGGGTAATTATGGGCTCAACGTAAGCGGATATAGCGGTGCATTCCAGAACTACTACAACAGCGCCGCGGATTACGGCCCAGCTGGCTACGATGTGACGCACAACGTTTCGGGAACCGGAGTCTACGCGCTGCCGATCGGGCGAGGCAAACAGTATCTGTCCGCTGTGAACCGGGTGATCGACGAAGCCATAGGCGGATGGAAGATCTCAACCGCGGCCGTAGCCTATTCCGGATTCCCGGAGACAATTACGGCGCCCGGCAACAACTCCAACAGCTACGGAACTTCGCGCGCCAATCAATACCGTAAGCTCAGGATCGTTCATCGTTCGCTGAGTAACTGGTTCGGCACCGATCCTTCGGCGACTCCATGCACCACGCCCGGTGTCGATAACGGTGTGTGCGCATTTGGTGTGGCGGCGCCCAATACCTTTGGTACTTCGAGCAATGGTTCAGTCCGCGGCCCGGGCTATGTCAATGTGGATATGTCTGCGTTCAAGGACTTCCGTATCGCCCGGGAACACACGGTCGGATTTCGATTCGATGCCTTCAATGCATTTAACATCGTCAGCTATGGCAATCCGGATACCGGTATCACGGACTCCACTTTTGGCGGTGTTGCAAATCTCGGACAGATACGCTCGACCGAGAGGCATTTGCAGTTCTCAGCGAAATACTCTTTTTAAGCGAAACGGGCTGCGACGTTACTGTTGTAGCCCGTTTATTGATTTTTTATCCGACTGCGTCGCGAATATGTTGCCAATGCAGATATATTCGGATTGAGAATTCGGACTGACCAATATGAACGTTGAAATTTGTGTGGACTCGGTGGAGTCTGCGATCGCAGCAGCCAACGGGGGGGCCGAGCGAATCGAGTTGTGCTCCGCCTTGAGCGAGGGCGGCATTACTCCCAGCTCGGGTCTGATCCGCACAGTGCGGAGCGCAGTAGACATTGATTTGTTTGTGATCATTCGGCCCCGCGGCGGCGACTTCGTTTATTCGGATCGTGAACTGGAAGTGATGGCCAGGGACATCGATGAGGCGAAAGTCCTCGGAGTCAACGGCGTGGTACTTGGGATACTCACCGCCAAGGGAGCGGTTGATGGAGCCCGGACCCGCACCTTGATCGAGCATGCCCGCCCCATGCAGGTCACGTTTCATCGCGCTTTCGATGTTTGTAATGATCTCGGTCGCGCATTGGAGGATGTGATTGCCTGCGGTGCAGACCGGTTGCTGACCTCAGGCGGAGCGCCGGACGCCGTGCGCGGATCTCGCCAAATTGCCCAGATACGTCAACAAGCTGGCGATCGTATACGTATCATGGCAGGGGGCGGCATTCGCACTTCAAATGTGCGCAATCTTGCACTTCGGACCGGTGTCATCGAGGTGCATACTTCCCTTAGTGTTCCGGAAACAAATGTGCGAAGGACCGGAGTGCATCATCCGGAAATGTCTTTCGGCGGGTGTACGCGTTTCCAAGTCATGGAAGAGGATGTGCGCGCGTTCAGGGCAGCGCTGGCAGCAGATACTCCGGCCTCTCGCACCCGGGCTTTCGTACAATAGCGGAAGCTGGGACGGTAAAGTTGCGCGTAAGCGAGTAAGCCGGGTGCCATGTCACAGAAAACCGACAAACGAGCCAAGGAAATCCTGCGCCTCCTTCTGCGTCATGGGAAGGCGTCTGTGGATGGCATGGTTGACAGTCTGGGCGCGTCGCCAGCCAGCATACGGCGCGACTTGATCCGTCTTGAAGAGCAGGGACTTGTTCATCGAACACATGGCGGCGCAATGCTGGCCGGTTCGGGCCAGGCCGTTTATGAACCGTTTCGATTTGACGCTTCGTTCCATGTGCGCGAAGATCGATTCGCCGCGGAGAAACAGCGTATCGCTCGCGCCGCGGCAGCGCTGGTCGAAGAGAATGAAACCATCGGGCTAGCGGCCGGCACCACGACCACGTTGGTTGCCCGTCAATTGCTTAATCGCAAAAATCTGCACGTCATCACGAATGCTGTGAATATCGGCATGGAGTTGAGTTCGAGCGAGCGCCTGCAGACCACCTTAACGGGTGGCAACATGCGTTGGGCTGGTGCCTTTTCCCTCGTAGGCCCCGGAGCAATCGAAGCCTTGACCGTGGTAGTGATGGACCGACTTTTTCTTGGCGTGACAGGGGTCGATGCAGAGCGGGGAGCTACAATCATTCAACCCGACGAAGCCGCCGTCTTTCGCGCCATGGTCCGTCAGGCGCGCCAAGTCGTGGTGGTTGCCGACTCCAGCAAAATGGGACTTGTAAGTCCCGCCGTCATCTGCCCTCCGAGCGATATCGACTTGCTCATCACCGACGACGGCATCTCGGAAGAGACCGCGAATGCCTTCGCTGCGGTCGGCGTAAAGGTGCTCGCAGTTTGAGGACGGTTCACAAAGCAGATTCCGGTTTGCCTTACGGTTTACTGCTAGTGAGAGTGCTCCAGTCGAAGAGTTGAAACTCGCGGATGTGGGCCTCGGCAGAACTCGAAAGAATATTCAAACGAACCCGATACGCCGTAACAGCAGGGAACTGGTCGATCTTCTTGTGTCCGATGGCTTGGCCTTGGGCAAGCGTCTTCCACGCGCGGTCCTTTTCGTTCCAAGCTTCGATCGCGTATTTCTGAATGTGCTGCCCGTCGTTCAGCCACTCCATCGTGACGGCATGGTCAAAGGTTATCGGCTTGGCGAAACTCAGCTCGAGCAGCGCATGGTGGGATCCCTGCGGCGCGGACCAGAAGGTGTCAGGATCGTTGTCAATCGCAGGCGCAATGTCCGCGGTTGTGACTCCGTGTAGAGCGGCGAGATTATTTTGAGCGCGCAGCCGGAGAGCCGCGCCAAACTTCTCGAGTTGAGCCGCGTCGGAATCGGGCAGAAGGCCGCGATTGTCCGGCGCAACGCCCAGCATCAACTGCGCTCCGCGACCGACAGTCTTGTCATAAATCGCAAGTAGTTCTTCAACGCTCTTCAATGAGGCTTCGTCATTCGGATGCCAGAACCAATGAAGCTTTCGGAGCGGCGTGTCGGCTTCAACAGGACGCCATCTGCGGTATCCGTGACGGTCGATCACGTTCCAATTTTCATAATCAACACGGCCGGATTCGGTGCCGACCCACCGTGCGTCACCATATTCGAACAAGCCAGTGTCAGCGAAGACGACGGTATCGGGCTGATAGGTTCGGAGGGTCTCAATGATTTTCTTGAAGTCGTAGACGTGGCCCTCGCTGCCGGCGCCATCAAGCCAGAACTCCACCAGGTCGCCGTATCTTTGCACAAGCTCTTCCAGCTCTGCGTTGTAATAGCGATCGTAGGCGGCTGAATCCTTGTAGCGTGGTTCGTGGCGGTCCCAAGGTGAGAGATACACTCCAAACTTGAGTCCGTACTTGCGGGCGGCGCGAGCCACATCTCCAACCACATCGCCTTTGCCGTTCCTCCAAGGACTATTCTTTACGCTGTAGTCCGTCTGCTCGGTCGGCCACAGGCAAAATCCATCGTGGTGTTTCGCAACCATCACCACATAGGTTGCACCCGCGTCGTGAATGGCCTTCATCCATTGTTCTGGATCGAACTGGGTTGGATTGAAAGTGGCTGGGCTAGCCGTGCCATCGCCCCATTCGCGATCGAGGAACGTGTTCGTTGAGAAGTGCAGAATCACGCCGAACTCGAGATCCTGCCATGCCGTTTGATAGGGCGCGGGCTTAATCTCTCCGCCTGCATCCTGGCTGAATCCTGAAGAAGTGTAGAAGGTTACGAGAGCAACAAGAATGGCTTGATACATTCTCCGTCGCCACTGACTCCGATTCATCACCAGGACCTCCTGCTCTACTTCTGCTGCTTAAACTTCATTGATGGCGCGCCAGAGTGCTCCGCGCAACGGATCGACGGGTTCTGCGATGAAACTGATCTTAGGATAACGAGATCGCAAGGACCGCATCAGCGAGTTGCGCTCACGCTCTACGTTAGCCATGATGCTGCCGGCGAAGGCGATCGTGGGTACTGAAAAATCGGAGCCCTCCATGATTCGCAGTCTTTCGATGAGAAGGGTAGCGAGATAGGCCAATTCCGCTCCACCCTGTTCAAGGATTTCGGCGGCGACCTCGTCTCCTTCGGAGGCACAAGCCACGACGTGCGGAGCAAACTGTGCGGCGTACCGAACGGCAGGTTGAGCGTTGGCAAATTCGATCAGCGCATCGACCGTTGGCAAATTCCAGAGTTTCCGCGCAGCTTCCAACAATTGTGTTGGCCGTTGCTCATCGCGCGCCAAGAATCCCCGCCGCAGGCCTTCCATGCCGATCCAGTGGCCCGCACCTTGATCGGCGAGCATGGGACCCCAACCTCCCGCGGTCATGATGGCGCCGTCTCTGGCGCGTGCGGCGACATTCGATCCAGTGCCAGCCAGCACCAGTACACCGGGACCCCCGTAGAACGCTGCATCGAGCGCGATCTCAACATCTCCCAATAGCAGCAGGGAGCCCGAGACATGCTTTTCGAAGCTGGTTCGCAGCCAATCAGTTACCAACGGAACCGTGTTCCCTGACGTGCCGATGCAAGTGCGCGCTATCTTCGACATGCTGATGCCAGCGACACGTTCCAACTCAGATAGTGCTTCACGCAGATTCTTTTCGGCTGTGTCCGCGTCGGCGTTGACACGCTTGATGGTGCCTGTACGGCTGCGCGCCAACTCATGCTGTTTGTCAGCGAGTAGGAATTCGGTTTTTGTTCCACCTGCATCCACCGCTAGAAAGTACGACATGCAATCTCCTGTATAGCTTCAGCGGCGGTCGGGGAGCAACGTCCAGATCTCAGGATCTTCGGTGCCCAATACCCACGAGCAAAAGCCCTCAAGTTTGTGGTCTGAGATGAGCTGGTATCGGTCTCGAAAGGTGTGTGGATCGGTGTAGAAGATCCATTCGCGCATCTGGTCTCGATAGAAGAAGAAATATGCGCTATGGTCGACGGCGTCCCACTCCACTTCGCCGCCAAACGCGTGGGCTAATTGCAGAGCATCTTCAGTTCCGATGTAGTCGGCGGAGGGGTTGGGCTTTTCTTCGCCTGTTGTCTTATCGACGGTTGGCGCACCGGTATACCAGTGGTAGCCGTAGAGAGGAATACCAAGCGATAGCTTTTCTTTAGGCACGGTCTGAAGCGCGTAGTTCAGATTCTCAGTCGTCCATTGCCAACCTGCCACGGGCCCCGGCATGGTCCAACGAGTCTGCTGGTCGTAGGTCATGAGGCAGATCAAGTCTACCGATTTTGACAAAGCTGCAAGGTCATATGCGCCGCGCCAGTCGGTATAGATCCACTTCGCGAATCCACCCTTGCCGGGATATCCCGGAGCGTTGGGAACCGTCGCGATGGTTAGCTGCAAACCTGCCTTGTGCAGTTCTGCAGCCGAACGTTCCGTAACCGCCGAGAGAGCATCTCGATCAAGGTAGTTAAGGTTTTCGAAGTCGAACTGAAAACCGGTGTACCCATGGAGTTTCGCTTCACGGATCATGGCTGCGTTCATTCGGAGCTGGGCGTCGACATTGGCTGAAAGGTCATGAAATTTCTTTTTTCCAAACAGCGCAAGGATCGGCATGACTGGGAGCCCGTCTTTGTGCGCAGCATCCAGCACCATGGGATTCGGCGCGCCCGTCACGAGGCCGTCTTCATCCACGGAATACCAGGTCGGTACGAGCAGATCTATCTTGTTCTTGTGAGCCACAAAGGAACGAATGGAATCCGGGCTGTCCGTCAGATAAAAGAGGGCGACGGGCTTAGCATGTAATCCTGCACAGCAGGCAATAAGCAACAACCAAACAACACACAACCTTGGCATTAATCGTCCTCTAGGCATAAGGAGATGATCGCAGGTCAGCGTGCTTCTCTGCACTTCAAAAATTCATTCTGCGGTACATCAGATCAAGGGAGTTGTCCGGTCGCGAGAAATGCTCGAACCCGGCTCGAAACGGCCGCCGCATCGCAGTTCATGATGAGGTGAGCGCAGGTTCCGTGGGAAATATAAACAGGGGCGCCAACTGCAGCAGCCCAATCAAGAGCGGGCTGAGGATTGACGAGGTGATCCTCGGCGTTCACGATCACCAGAAAATGCGCATGCGCGGAGTGAGCCGTTTCAGCCAAAGTATGCTTGCCGATTACGTCATGACTTATAACCGCTCGCAATTGCCAGACGCGGTCATTGGCGTCGAAGGGCTGGGGAGCTTCGGCAGTGATTAAGAAATCAGCGAAATTGTCGCGAGGCGTCTGCTGATTGCGGCCCTCGGGTGAGGAGACAGTCAACGACCCGAAGAGATTGCCTAGTTTAAGTGCCGGCTGTTGCGTGTAGTGGCCATCGTGATAATCGGGATCAGAAAAGATTGTCCCCAGCATGATTTCTTTGACCTGAAGGTCATACGTTGTCAATCGTGGGGTGGCGACAATCGTCACGGCGAAGTCCAAAAAATCAGGGTGCGCAACAGACCATACGAATGTCTGTTCTCCGCCCATAGAGAGCCCGACTACAGCGTGCAGATGTTTCAAGCCCAGGACTTCAGTTGCGACCCTGTATTCAGCTTCGACAATGTCGCGCATGGTGAACTTGGGAAAGCCTGCGCCATGCTGGCGGGTACTGTTCGATGGCGAAGAGGAAACGCCATCGCCAAACGCGTCAATCGCGATCCCGAAGTATTGTCGCGTATCGACGATCTGGAGCGGAGTGCTGCCGTCGCCGAACAGGCTCACTAATTCGGCGGTCGTTCCGTGAAGCCATGTGGGCATCAGTACCGCATTGTCACGTGCTGCATCGAGGCTGCCAAAGGTGCGATAGCCGATATGGCAATTCTCGATAACGGCCCCGCTCTCAAGAACGCACCGTCCCAGGTCTGCCATCTGAAGTGTTCCGTCCGTCAGGACGTTGGTCTGTCCATGTGCCGCGTTCAAACCTGCACTGAAGAGTCCAGCAACCGCCAGGCTTGCAATTCGAAACCAGATCCGAACAAACGGGAGCTGAAAGCGCATTCAGTAATCCTCCGCCTCAATCACAAGTATCAAAGTCGACCATGGAACTTGGTTTCCATGCAAACAAGGGTCCCGTTCACGGGTTGAGACCTCGTCGCGCACCAACATCATGCGAGCAGAATATATGGGGAAGGTGAGTGCGCCGTTTTGGATTCACGCGGGAGTCAAGGAAGGCAGCTTGTCAAGGCTGGAAGAGAATCACGAAAGGATGTTATCGGGTCAACAATGAAAGCCGCGCAGAGATCATGCTGCAGGACGCAGGCGCGCCCATGCAGCCGATCTCTTGGATACACAGCAATTGAATTTCGGCGCGTCCCGTCAGAGGGCTCTACGTCCGGAAATCAAATTGATGATCAGTACGACAACTGCGATGACCAGCAGAATGTGAATCAGACTGCCGGCTACGTGAAAGCTGAAGCCCAGAAGCCACAGAATCAGGAGAATTACAAAGACCGTCCAAAGCATAGGTGCGCCCTTTCTTGATTGCCGGCGCCAGTGGGGAGTGTTGGTCTAGCGCCTGCGTATTGGATGCTGAGTTTGGCCTATCCGGCAAAAAGGGCGGTGTGTTTTGTATCGCAAGAGACGGATGGTCCCGAAACCGAGGTCTCCGATAGGTCTCCGGTTACGGCGCTTTAGTACTACAGTTGTAAATCGAAGATCCCGGAGGGAGCAGGGGGTTTCAACCCCCTGAAAGATGGCGAATTTACGTGGCCTTTAGGCCC